>Ga0209517_10000602_pt1 | contig 60339 bp, 54 predicted proteins | sample PeaSoiMetSII2010_FD_187695 | JGI IMG/M metagenome (GOLD analysis project Ga0209517, IMG submission 187695) | Peat soil microbial communities from Weissenstadt, Germany - SII-2010 (SPAdes) (version 2) | ecosystem: Environmental > Terrestrial > Soil > Wetlands > Peat | place: Germany... | reverse complement strand
GAAAGCGCGAGAAACCCGGCGTAGATGCGCCGCTGCAGCCTCTATCGCGCATTTTTCTATGACTTTCATCGTTCCATTCATCTCAGGTCCGGCTCGCGCAGCGGCCTGTGCAGAGCTTCCCTAGATGTGAAGGTTCAATAGGTTGTTGTGAGGGTCCATTCGGACCGGATTTGAGACACTGGAAATCGCCAAACCGCCAGTTATCTCAAAAGGACCGGCCGAACGAACCACCACAAGAATTGCCCGACTGACCTTTACTCGTCGACTTGAGATGGTCATGCAGATCATCGATCTGAAGCTCACCCCTGCCGAGGACGCGGCCTCGGCAGGGGTGAGCGAGCCAAGCGCGCGCAAGTGGCTGGGTCGCTTCCTGGCCCAGGGCCCGGCGGCACTGGCGGACGCCAGTTCGCGTCCGCGCCGCAGCCCCCGAGCGATCCATCCGAGCGCTGGCGATCATCGAGCTGCGTCGCCGGCGACTCACCCAGCAGCGCATCGCAGCCAGCCTGGGTGTGTCCAAGAGCACGGTCAGCCGTGTGCTCGCCCCCGCGCTGGGCTCTCGCGCTTGAGCGAGCTGGCAGTGGCTGAACCTATCAGGCGCTACGAGCATGCGGCTCCCGGAGATCTGCTGCATATCGACACTAAAAAGCTCGGACGCATCGAGCGCGCCAGTCACCGCGTCACTCACAATCGACGCGATCGGGTCGTGGGTGCCGGCTGGGAGTTCCTGTTCGTCGCCATCGACGATCACGCTCGCGTGGGCTTCACCAAAATGTACCCCGACGAGCGATACAGCAGCGCCGTGGCCTTCGTGCAGGCCGCGGCGGCCTATCACGCCAGCCCCTGGGGTGAGCATTAAGCGTCTGCTGACAGATAACGGCTCCGCGTTCCGCTCCAAACAGTTCCGACTCGCCTGCGCTGAGCTGGGGATCCAGCACAAGTTCACCCGCGCCTACCGCCCACAGACCAATGGCAACGCCGAACGCTTCATCCAGTGCTCCCTCCGCAAATGGGCCTACGGCATCCCCTACACCCACTCCGCTGAGCGCACCCAAATGCTTGAAAAATGGCAGCACCACTACAATTGGCACCGCCCTCACGCCGGCATCGGTGGCGTCCCGCCCATATCCAGAATCAAATCCGCGTCAGACAATAACGTCTTGACGCTTCACACCTAGAGCGCAGTAGAGCCTAGTTTTTGAGGTGGTCTGCCAGACGCAGAGCCATTGCAACAATTGTGAGTGTTGGGTTCGCCTGGCCTGCGGTGGGAAACACGGAGCTACCGGCTACGAATAGGTTCTCCATTCCGTGAACTGCGCAGTTCCGATCTGTGACACCTTGGCTCGGATCATCGGCCATTCGGGTGGTACCGATGTAATGATACGTTTCCTCTAGCGCGTTCGTCATCGGAACCTGATCATCTCGCAGCCAAGGTTCGATGCGGCAGCGGCCGATCCCGAGGCGCGCGAATTCAGCAGCCACGTAACTTGCGAATCGTGCCGCAGTCCGACGCTCCGGCTCGCCCAGTCGCCAATTCGCCTGAACCCGCCGCAGACCCAAGGCGTCGCGATCCGGCGCAAGCGATATGCGGCTTTCTGGGTCGGGAGCTTGCTCCAAGTCGAGCAGAAGAATTGCCGATCGCGATGGGACTCCCTTCGAACCCTCTAGGTCCATCGAGTGTCCCGCTGCAATGCGATGCTCCAGTCCCCGAACAACGGCGCCGAAGTCGCCGGCGACACGTCCTACCTTCTCGCCCATTTCAGGTGGCCACTGGCCGCTGAGCAGCGAGCGCCAAATGTCCTGCGCTATGGCCAGGCCCGACTCGGGGTCGCCCTGATACCGAAGTACACCGCTGCAATTGAGTAAACGCTCCTTCTGTTGCAGCTGAGGAGTCAAGGTCAATCCGACCTCCACTACGAGGCCGTCACGACCGAGAAAAATATTGAACTGCTCTTGGGTTCGCGACATCAACTCGGAACTGACGATCAGCCCGGCCGGGCCGCGCGGGTGCTGCATGAAGAACCGTCCGACGAGATCGTTGTTGTTGCCAAATCCGCCAGAATTCGCCTCGGCGGCGAGCAACAGCAGGCGAGCATTCTCAATTCCGCCGCAACAGAGAACGAATTTCGCCGCATTAATCGTGGCGGAGACTCCGTTCAGAGATCGGACGGTCAGACTGTGTACTCGAGTTCGATCCTCGTTGGTTGTGAACGCTGTGAAATTGGCGTGCAGAAGCGTTCGAATATTGCTCGAATCCTGCAGCAGTCCGCCATAGGCAGTGGCCCACCTCCAGGCCGGGGCATCCTTCGTGTGCGGAGTGAAGTGCCAGAGAAATGGTTTCAGCCATTCCTCGTTGATCGACGGCAGGGTGACGTTCAGGTATGAAAGAGTGTCTCGGTCCGACAGCCATGGCGATGAAAAACCGGCTACCTTGCAGGCGCGCACGTAGTAGGGGTCAAGCTCGACCCGATCAATCGGCCATCCACTGTGGGGAATCCAATCGCGTCGCCGAAAATCAAGCTCATCGAGGGGGGCGCACCGGCCTGACCAATGGTTCGTCGTGCCGCCAAGGAAGCGCAGACGACCCGCTTCCAGTGCGACCGGAGCTCCCACACTATCGCCCGCATACAGTTCCTGCGATTCCTGGTATTCGAATTGCGTTCCGCCGCCTTCCACCATGCAAACGCGCAGTGCGCTGCCGGCTAATTCTCGGGCAATGGTGATGCCCGCCGCTCCGGCGCCAATCAAGCAGATGTCCGCGGGAATCGTGGTGCCCGGCGGGAACTTGCGCAGATCTTCAATCACCCCGGTCTGCCGCCCATCAAGTGCAGAACGGCGCAGATGCGCGCTTCGGTTCGAGACAACATCCAACCTTCTACTTGCGTGACATCGTGCTTTAACCAGTCCCGGGCGATACTCTCGATCAGGACAAACTCCACCGGATCTGCACTGTCCCTGAGAATCAGTCGCGATAGACGCTCTGGTTCCTGTTCCCCGGGGTGCGAGGCAAGATAGACGGCGCCAAGCTGGCTCAGCGCCATGGGGTCCCCGAGGCGACTTGGGCCAAAGTGTTTCAGCCAGCTCTCCAAGTCGGCTGCAGGGAGCGAGTCCTCCAGCGGACCCAATGACCGGCCCAGCGACAGCACGCCAAGCAGGCTTACGAAGAGACGCACGCAACTGCGACGATCGACGGCGGGCGCAGTTACAGCATTGCTACACTTTGTAGGAGACTGAAAGCCCGCGTGCGGGGCCATCGACAGAAGTTGCTCCGGATCCATGATACTTTACTTAATAAGCACTGCGATTCGTTGAATGTGCGCCCCGGAGCCGGCGCCAATCCGACGAACCACGTGACTGTTAACGTAGCTGACCGGTATTCGCAAAATAATTCATAGTATGCCTGAATCAACGTCTTTCGGCGATGCTAGACGGGAGTTCTCAGGGGCGAGCAGCGTGCCGATTCGGCGACGCATTTTGTATATGGGGCCAGCGGTTTCATCGGCCGACGTTTAGTCGAGAAGCTGGCCCGCGGCAACCGGGCACTGCCGGTCGCCGCGAGCTATCGCTCCACGATCGATCCGGCAATCGCAGGGAGAGAGTACAACTGGTGGCAAACCTGCGAACGGCACCGCTGCTACTGGACGAAGTCGCCGTCCGGCGCCATCTGCGCATGTACGAGCTGCTGCCGGCGATAGAGCAGGCGCTGCAGGATTTTTCCGCAGGCAAGGTCGTCCAGCCGGCACGCGGCGCGATGGCAACGACGGCCGAGCGCGCGGTCGAGGGTGCGGACGTCGTGGTTACCGCCACCAACGCCCAGGCGCCGATCTTGCGCGGTTCCTGGCTGAAGCGCGGCTGCCACGTCAATTCGATCGGCGCCCCGCGGCCGCAGTGGCGCGAACTCGACGACGCGGCGATGGCAAACGTCCTCTACGTGGATTCGCGCGCGGGTGCACTCAAGGAATCCGGTGATGTCATTCTTTCTTTCGGGTGCGCCGATCTACGCGGAGATCGGCGAGGTTCTCGCCGCAAAGGTCCCTTCCCGCGCGGGCGAGACCACCGTCTTCAAGTCGTTGGGGATGGCGGTCGAGGACGTGGCGGCAGCCATGCTGGTGTACCAGGGCGCCGTTGCCGAAGCCGTTGCCGCTCAGTAGCGACCTGTCGCCGCCAGCGGGGCGCAGCGCCGGTGCGCCCGCGGCCCGCACCGCCGGCGCCTGACCGGGGCGGAGCTACGCCCGCTGTTCAGGCGCGGCCACGCCACCGAATCCGCGTGCGCTGGCCGCGGTCAGCGTGTCGATCGGAGCGGGTTTGGCAACGAAGTAGCCCTGCGCGAACTGCACACCCAGGCGCTTGAGCTCCGCGAACACGGCGGCCGACTCGACTTTTTCGGCGATGGTGGCAATTCCCAGTGCGCGCCCGACACGGCTGATGGCCTCGACCATGCTGCGGTCCACGACGTCGGTGGTGACGCTGCCGATGAACTGGCCATCGATCTTCAGAAAGTCGACCGGCAGCGTCTTCAGATAATGGAACGATGACAGGCCACTGCCGAAGTCATCGAGTGCAAATCGGCAGCCGCGTTTGCGCAGTTCATCCATGAAGGATACGGCCTGCGTCATGCTGGTGATCACCGCGGTTTCGGTGATCTCGAAGCACAGGCCGCGTGCAATGCGCGGTTCCTCAACCAGCGACAGCACGAAGTCAAGGAAACTGCGATCGCTGAGCGAGGTCCCGGAGAGGTTCAAGGCGAATAAAAACGGCGGCTCATCGCCGCTGACATGCTGCTGCAGGGCTTGCACCGCGCGGCGTACGACCCAGCGGTCGATCGAGGACACCAGGTTGTAGCGCTCGGCGGCGGGAATGAACTCCTCCGGCATCACCAGTTCACCCTCATCTCCGCGCAGTCGCACCAACAGCTCGCAGGCCGCCGGCATGGTCGGCGCCTCGCAGCCGGTCGCGACGATCGGCTGGTAGTGCAATTCCAGGCGCCCCTCATCCACTGCGCGGGTGACGCGGCTTACCCAGTACATCTCGCGGTGCCGGCCCGACACCTCGCTGGAGTTGTAGAGGTGGACGCGATTTCGCCCTGAATCCTTGGCGGCGTAGCAGGCGATATCAGCCGCGCTGAGCAGATTGGCGACGCTCTCGGTGTCGCAGGTGATTTCGACCACGCCGATGCTGGCGCCGATGCTGCTGGTGGTCTGCTCCCACGAGAACCGGTAGTCGAGGATCGCCTGACGGATGCTCTCGGCCGTCCGGCCCGCCTGCTCGGCGGTGCAATGCTGCACCAGGATGCCGAATTCATCCCCGCCCAGGCGAGCGATGGTGTCGGCGGTGCGCACATGCGCCTGCAGCAGCCCGGTGACGTCGCGCAGCAGCCGGTCACCGGCCGAATGACCGCAGGTGTCGTTGACGACTTTGAATTGATCCAGGTCCACATAGAGCAGCGCGTGCGGACCCTGGCCTTCGCGCGCACTCTGCAGCGCGTGACCGAGCCGATTGTCGAACTCGCGCCGATTGATCAATCCGGTGAGTGCGTCGTGGCTGGCCTGATACGACAGCGCGCGCTTGAGTCTGCGCTCCTTGGTCACGTCGCGAAACACCACGACGGCACCGACGATCTCGGCGTTACGATCGCGAATCGGCGCCGCCGAATCCTCGATCTCGATCTCCTTGCCGAGTCGGTTCTGCAGTACGCTGTGCTCGGCAAAATGCACCAGCTGGCCTTCACGCAGGCAGCGCACCAGCGGATTCTCCAGCTCGCGGTGCGTCCGTTGGTCGCGCAGCCGCAGGACCGTGCCAAGTCTCTCGCCGCGCGCCTCGTCGCTGCGCCAGCCGGAGAGCTGCTCGGCCACTGGATTCATATAGTCGATGCGGCCCTCGCGATCGGTGGTGATCACGGCTTCGCCGATCGATTGCAATGTCACCTGCGCGCGTTCCTTCTCGGCGAACATGGCCTGCTCGGCGCGCTTGCGGGCCGTGATGTTCGCCACCGTGCCCTCGTAGGCGATGATCCGCTGCTCGTCGTCGCGCACTATGCGCGCGCTCTCCAACACCACGACTTGTGAGCCGTCGCGACAATGCAGCACGAACTCGGCATTGTGAATTTCCCCGTGGCGCTCCAGGGCGAGCTCGAACTCGGCGCGTTCCGCCGGGTTCAGGTACAGCATCGCGATGCCCGACAGCGCATAGATCTCCTCGGCGCTGCCATAGCCGAGCATTTTAACGAACGCCGGGTTGACCTCGAGCAGCCGGCCGTCCGGCGCGCATTGATAGACGCCCTCGAGCACCCGCTCGTAGAGCCGGCGGAACTTGGTTTCGCTTGCGCGCAGCGCCTCCTCGCCCCGGCGACGTTCGATGGCAATGCCGGCGAGCCGCGCGGCATGCACCATCAGGTCCAGGTCGGCGGGCTGCGGTGTGCCGGCCAGCGGCCGATAGACGGTTACGGCTCCGAGCACGCGTCCGCTTGCGGACTTGATGGGCACGGCCCATGCGGCCCTAAAGCCGGCCTCGAGTGCAAGCTCGCGTCGCCGCTGCCAGAACGCATCGCGCTCGATGTCACCGACGATCACCTGGCGCCCAAGATAGACCGCCGCGGCACTCGAACCGTTGCGGATGTCGATCGGCAGGCGCTCCTCGACTGCGCGCCAGCGCGCCGGCATGCGCTTGCCGACGACCTCGATGAAGCTCTGTCCATCGGGCCCTAGGCGGCTGACCGCGGCAGTGAAACTGCCGCTGATGGATTCGATCAGCTCGACGATTGAAGCGAGCACTTCGGACAAGGCCGCATCGGCGGCGATGCGCTCGAATACATCACGCTCGCCGGCGGTTATCTTTTCGGCGCGGCGGCGCGCCCTGATATCGGTGATGCTCGCGCGCAGCAGGCCGCTGGCCCCTGGCAGCGCCATGAGCCGCATTTCGGTTTCGACCTCATCGCCGCGGGCGTCGCGATGCAACCATTCGAACACCTGCGGTTCGCCGGCGGCGGCGCGAGCGCACCGACTGGCGAACAGTCTCGCCGCATCGGCACCCTGCGCCTGCACTGCTGCCGAAAGATCCAGCGGCTTGAGCTCCGGCAGTCGCTCGCGGCTGACACCGAAGAACCGCAACGCATTTTCGTTGGCGTCGACATAGTGCCCGGACCCCCGATCCAGCAGCACGATCAGTTCCGGCGCGCTCTCCACCAGCGTGCGATAGCGCGCCTCGCTGTCGCGCAAGGCCTGCTCGGCGCGGGCACGATCGCTGGTATCACGCAGGCAGATCACGTAAACGTCGCGGTGCTCGATGCGCACCCGGCTCGCGATCAATTCGGCCGGAAACAGGTGTCCGTCCTTGTGACGGGCATTGAACTCGCGCGGACGCAGGTCGCCCCGGTCCGCCTCGACCCGCGCGGCCAGCGATTTCAGCCCGTTCTCGACCGAGCCGCGCACCGCAAGCTCCGGCAGCAGACGCGCAATAGGTTGCCCGATGACTTCCGAGCGCGAATAGCCGAACACGCGCTCGCCAGTCGGATTGAATATCTTCACCGAACCGTCTACGGCGACGGTGATGACCACGTCCTTGATGTGCTCGAGGATCGCCCGCAGATGTCCGGCATCCGCGCCCGCCAGGCCGTCGCCGAAAGAGCGCGCCTCGTCCGCAATCAACTGCATCGAGCGCACGATGCCGCGGCGCTCGTCGTCGAGCTGTTCGTAGTAGGCGCTGATCAGCGGTAGTAGTTGCGACAGTTCCAGCGAGCCGGCGGCCGCCAGACGCGCCTGCTCCAACTGCTCGCACAGCCGCGGATGCAGCTCCGGGGTGGCCGGTACGTGTTCACGTCGCGGCACCGGCTGCAGGGTCGGGTCGGCCTCGAACGCGACGGAGTCGTGTGACATAACCTAGAGTACGGCAGAGCTGCCTGTATCATACGAAGCAGCTCCGCCCGCCCGTGTGAAGCAGTAGCGATTTCTGCTAGGGCGAGCGCGGCGGGGAAGGATTGTCGCTGGCGATCAATGGGATCGAGTAGCTGCGCGCGAGCGAGCCGCTGTCCATGTCGACCACGATCGTGGCGTTGAGACTCAAGACGCCGGGTTGCTGCGGCACCACGCTCAGCTCCTGCTCGATGACCACGCCGGCACCCGGGTCGTTGACGTCGAGGTTACGCTCAGCCTGCATCTGCAGACCTTCGCCAGGCTGAAATGAGGCATGGATATGGCTGATGCCGACGTCCGCGGCCGGAATGAGCACCACCACAACCTGCAGCGGCGTCCCCACCACCGGGCGGGCTGAAACCCGGAATTTCATGCTGATCGGAGTGGACGAATGGGCCGTGCTGACCGCGGTCACCATGTCGGGGTCGAGCGTATCGCCGGTTCTATGTGCCAGATTCATGTCCCGGTTCTGTTGCTGGGATTGGCCGGCGGCGCCCGCCTTATGCGCCGCCTGTCCGCAGGCACCAAGCAGCATCGCCATCGCTATGGTAGCAAGAGCCCGGGAACTCCAGACCATGTGCGTCATCTTCACCGCCGCCCTCCGAACCGCCGGCGACATTATCACAGGTTCCCGGCATCACAGGTTCCCGGCATCACAGGTTCCCGGCATCACAGGTTCCCGGCATCACAGGTTCCCGGCATCACAGGTTCCCGGCATCACAGGTTCCCGGCATCACAGGTTCCCGGCATCACAGGTTCCCAGCCAACAGCGGGGGCTCCTCCAGCGCCTGACACTGCTGCATCAGATCGCCGACGTAGCCTTCCCAGAAACGCGCTTCGGCCGCCCACGGGAAGGCGCGCGGAAAAGCGGGATCCTCCCAGCGTTCGGCGACCCAAGCCGCATGGTTGAGCATTCGCACCGCGCGCAGCGGCTCCACCAGCCGCAGCTCGCGAAACTCGATTGACCCGAACTGTCTATAGCCTTCGATGATCTCGGCCCATTGCCCCTGCTGCTCGTCAGCATTGCCGGAGAGAAACATCCACAGGTCCTGCATGCGCGGCCCGTTGACGCAATCGTCGAGATCGACCAGCAGCGGGCCGCGCTGTTGCCACAGGATGTTGCCGAGATGGCAATCGCCGTGCAGACGGATGAAGGCCAGCGGCGCGGCTTGCGCGAATGCGGCCTCGATGCCGTTCACCAGCATCGCACTGACTTCCCCGTAGCGCTGCCGCATGTGCTCGGGCATCAGCGGCGAGCGCAGCAAGCTCGTGCGTGCGTGCGCACCGAGCAATGCACGCTCCAGGGTCAGTCGGAACTGAAATCGCCGGCGCGCGCCGACCGCATGAATTCGCGCCAGCGTACGGCCCAGCAGCTCGCGCGCGCCGGCCTGATCGAGTTCCGGCGCGGTGCCGGCGCACAGCGGAAACGCGGCCAGACGAAAGTCATGGTGCCGGTGCAGAGTGGTGCCAGCCAGCACCAGCGGCGGTGCCACCGGAATCTCTTCCGCCGCCAATTCCGCGGCGAACGCATGTTCCTCGAGTATCTGCTGATCCGACCAGCGCCCGGCACGATAGAACTTCAGCACTACCGGCTCGGCGTCGATGCGGCCCACTCGATAGACCCGGTTTTCGTAGCTGTTGAGCGCGAACAGGCGCCCATCGGGCGCCAACCCGAGCGCCTCAGCGGCGTCCAGCACCGCGTCCGGGGTCAGCGATGCAAACGGTGTGCTCGCCTTGACTGCGGCATTGCCGCCGCCGGATGCACCCGGTAGCCCGGGCGCCGCGCCGGGCTTGCCTGATGCGCGCCGGCCAGTCCTCTTCGCGCTCATATCCGACCACGCCGGCCGTTGATTGCCGCTATCATTTCTGGCCCACCCGAGTTTTCTGTAGCGAGGTGCCGACGCTGTGTCCCAAAAAGCGATCCTGATCACCGGCGGCGCAGGCTATATCGGCAGCCATGTGCTGCTGCAGCTGCAATCCCGCGGTGAGCGCGTCGTTGCGATCGATAATCTCTACACTGGCTTTCGCCAGGCGGTGCGCACGGCACCGCTGGTCATCGGTGACGTCGGCGACCGCGATCTGGTCGCGGGCGTATTGCGTGAGCACGAGATCGACACCGTCATGCACTTCGCCGCCAATACGATCGTACCGGAATCGGTATGCGAACCGCTCAAATACTACGGCAACAACACCTGCGCCACGCGTAACCTGCTCGAGACGTGTATGCGCCAGGGCGTACGCCAGCTGGTTTTCTCCTCAACCGCGGCAGTCTACGGCATCCCGGCGGGCGGCATCGCCGACGAAGACATGCCGCTGGCTCCGGTCAACCCCTACGGCAGTTCAAAACTGGTGTCGGAATGGATGTTGCGTGATCTGGCTGCCGCCAGCGACTTTCGCTATGTCAGCCTGCGCTACTTCAATGTCGCCGGCTCCGATTTGCAAGGCCGAATCGGACAGTCGACGCGCGCCGCCACGCTGCTGATCAAAGTGGCCTGCGAGGCCATCGTCGGCAAGCGGCCGCACGTGTCGATTTACGGCACCGATTACGACACGGCCGACGGCACCGGCGTGCGCGATTACATTCACGTCGAGGACGTGGCACGCGCCCATGTCGACGCTCTCGACTATCTGCGTCGTGGAGGCGCCGCAACGGTGTTCAACTGCGGCTACAGCCATGGCTATAGCGTGCGCGAGGTGCTCGAGAGCGTGCAGCGTATCGCCGGCCGGACCCTGGCGATCAGGGAGGAGCCACGGCGCGTGGGCGACCCGTCGACATTGATCGCTCAGGCCGACCGGATCCGCTCGCAACTGGGATGGACGCCGCAGCTCGACAACCTGGACGCGATCGTCGACAGCGCATTGCGCTGGGAGCGCAAACTGCAGCGCGATCCCTGGTAGAGGCGCAGGCAGGCGCCCCCGCTGGCGATCGCGCGACCCCTGCCGCGACTGGCCTCACAGCAACGCCCGCCCTGGTGGCATAGAATGTTTCGATGGGCTGGCTGCTTCCCAAGTCATTGAATGGTTTTCTGCTGCTCGGTCTGGGTATCCTGGCCGGTCCGCTGCTGCTCGCGATTCTGCACGCGGCCGTGGAGATGCGGCGCCTGTCGGACACCAGCCAGCAGCTGGTGGTCGACAGCGTTCAGAGCACGCGCCTGACGCAGGATATGTATGCGCAGATCGCGCTGCTCGAGCGCTCGGCGCGCCTCTACCAGGTACTGGGCGAGCCAACGGTACGGGCTTCCTTTCGGGAACACGACGCCAAGCTAAGCGCAATCGTCGGCACGCTTCGACAACGGCTGCGCGCCGCCGATGCGCCCGGGCAACTGCAGCGCCTGATGGATACGCAAAAGCGGATCGAGTCGCTGGTGCTACCAGCCCCGATTGCCGCCGGTCAGGCGGCCGAACTGGCGCAGTCTTTCGTGCTGCTGGGCGATCTGGCCAACGGCGTCGCCACCCTGAACAATCAGCAGATCGATGCCGAATCCGGCGAATTGCGCAGCCGGACCGACCAGGCGCAGCGCGAGCTGTTTCTCGAGTCGACGTTGCTGCTGCCGCTGATAGTGATCGTGGTATTGTTATTCGCACTGCGCTTGAGCCGGCCGCTGCGGCAGATTGATCGGGCTATCGGCGAACTCGGCCGCGGCAATTTTTCCAATAGCATCGTCATTAACGGCCCGGTGGATCTCGAGCGGCTCGGACACCAACTCGAATGGCTGCGCAATCGGCTGCTGGAGCTGGCGCAGGAGCGCAATCGCTTCCTGCGGCATCTGTCGCACGAGCTGAAGACCCCGCTCGCCAATATTCGCGAGGGAACTGAGCTGCTCATGGATGGCGCGGTCGGCGAGCTTGAGTCGGGCCAGCGTGAGGTCACGGCCATTCTGCGTGACAATGGCATCAAGCTGCAGCGGCTGATCGAGAACCTGCTGAGCTTCAGCGCCTGGCAGAGCAACAGTACCGGCCTCGACGTCACGGAATTTCGTCTGCGGCCAGTGGTCAAGCAGGTACTCGAGAACCAACAGCTCACTCTGGTGTCTCAGCGGGTGCGGCTCGATGTGCACGTCGAGGACGTGACGCTAGTCGCAGATAGAGGCAAGATTCGCTTGATTCTGGAGAACCTGCTGTCCAATGCCATCAAATATTCCCCTCGCGGCGGCGTCATCTATCTGCGCGCCAGCACCAGCGGCGAGCAGCTGGTGCTGGAGGTGGGCGATAGCGGCCCCGGCATTCCACATGAAGACCGAGCCCGTATCTTCGATGCCTTCTATACCGGTCGCGCACCGGGCGGCCGTGTTCGCGGAACCGGCATCGGCTTGTCGGTGGTAAACGAGTTCGTCAATGTGCATCATGGCACCGTGGAAATCGTCGATGGCGAGGTTCCAGGGGCGCATTTTCGCATCCGCATGCCGCTACGCGTGGCGCCGCTGGAAGCGGTGAAGAAGCAGGCGGATGCCGCGTAGCAGCCGTATCGTGGTCCTGGCGCTCGCACTGTGCGGCTGTACCGGCCTCACGACGCGACCGCCGCCGCTGCCGCAGCGCAACGAGAGCGTCGAGGAGGATCGCGACGCCGCCGCTGCGGTGTTGATGGGAAACACCTTTCAGAGCATGCAGCGGCTGTCCCAGGCTCCCGATGCCGAGCAGGCCGAACTCCTGGCGGCCGCCCGTTCGAGCTACGAGCGCTCCCCGCAAGGCGGCGCGCAACTACGCTATGCATTGTTGTTGGCCACTCCGGGACATCCCGGACGGGACCCGCCCAAGGCACAGACCCTGCTGCGCCAGCTCGTGGCCCAGCCGGAGACGCTGGTGCCGATCGAGCGCGCGGTCGCGCTGGTAGAACTCGCTCAGCTCGATCGCGAGCTCGGCCTGAAGGCTGACAACGATCGCATGCAAAGCGATGCTCAACGTGGCGAGCACGAACGCGTCGCGGCCGCCGCCCAGCGCCGCCTGCAGATCGAGATCGATGAAAACGCGAAACTCCGCAAGCAGCTCGAGGATGCGCAGGCCAAGCTCGATGCCATCGCCAACATCGAACGCAATCTGACCGATCGGAAAAATCCGGCCGAGGGAAGCCCAAAGTGAATCAACCCACCAAACGCAAAGCTCGCATCCTGGTGGTCGACGATGATCCGGGACTGCTGCGCTTGCTGACGATTCGCCTGCGTGCCGAGCAGTACGAAGTCGAGCCGGTGGAGAATGGCGTGCTGGCGCTCGCCGCCGCGTTGCGGTTCCGTCCGGATCTGGTGATCTCGGACCTGCGTATGGACGAGCTCGACGGTATCGGTCTACTCAAGGAGTTGCAGAGTCGATGGCCGGGACTCAAGGTCATCCTGCTGACGGCGCACGGCACCATACCGGATGCGGTGCAGGCCACCCAGATGGGAGCCTTTGGCTTTCTGACCAAGCCGGTCGAGAAGCAGGAACTGCTCGATCAGGTGCAAAAGGCACTCAAGATTTCCGGTTTCGTCGATACCGATCAGGATTGGCGCGCCGATTTTGTTACCCGCAGTCCGCTCATGGAGGAAAAGCTGGCCCAGGCCCATATGGTCGCGGGCACGGATGCGCGGGTGCTGATCACGGGCGAGAGTGGCACCGGTAAGGAACTGCTGGCGCGCGCGATCCATAAGGCGAGCCCGCGCCGCAATCGCCCTTTCGTCTCGATCGATTGCAGCGCCATGGACGAGAATACGCTTGAAAGCGAGTTATTCGGCCACGTTAAGGGAGCTTTCAGCGGTGCCACCGGCGAACATCGCGGTCTGTTCCAGAGCGCCGAGGGCAGCACGCTGCTGCTCGGCGAAATCGGCGACATGCCGATGCGCCTGCAAGTGCAGCTGTTGCGCGTGCTGCAGGAGAATCTGATCCGCCCGATGGGCAGCAACCAGGCCATCGCGACCAACGTGCGTCTGATCTCCTCCACGCACAGCGACCTGCAGCGGCTCATTGCCGGCGGACAGTTCCGCGAGGACCTCTACTACCGCCTTAACATCGTGCACATCGAGATGCCGTCGCTGAATCGGCGCCGCGAAGATATAGCGGTGCTGGTCGCACATTTCCTGGCCGGGATCACCCGCGAGAGCGGCAGCCACAAGATCTACGCGCCCGAAGCGGTGGAGCTGCTCGCGACCAGCGACTGGCCCGGCAACGTTCGCCAACTGCAGAATGTCGTGCGACAGAATGTCGCCCTGTCGCAAACACCGATCATTCCGGTGGAATTGGTACAGCAGTCGCTCGGCGGCACGCACGGCAGCAAGCTGCCCTCGTTCGACGAGGCGCGGGAGGAATTCACGCGCAGCTACCTGTCGCAGATCCTGCAGATCACCCGCGGCAACGTCAGCCAGGCTGCCCGGCTCGCCAAGCGCAATCGCACCGATTTCTACAAGCTGCTCGGCAGGCATCAGCTGGTGCCGGACGATTTCAAGGCCAGGTAGCGCTCAACGAGCCGCCATTCGGACCGATGCCACCGCGTCGGTATGCTGACCGGCAAGGAACCGAAGCTTCAGCCGTAGAACGCCGCGATTCGGTCAACCACGTACTGTATCTGCTCCGGCTCCAGCTCGGGGAAGATCGGCAGTGCCAGCACTTCCCGCGCTGCGCCTTCGGCGACCGGAAAATCGTCTTCGCCGTGGCCCAGGTAGGCGAAGCATGGCTGCAGATGCAAGGGCACCGGATAGTAAATCTCGGTGCCGATACCCTGCTCGCCCAGGAAGCTCTTGAGCTCATCGCGGCGCTGGGCCCGGATCACGTATTGGTTCCAGGTGTGCCGATAGCCGGTGGCCGCCACCGGGAGCTGTATCCGGCCAATCAAGCCGGCACGGGCGAACGCCGCCTGGTAGAAGTCCGCATTGCGCTGTCGGGCCGCGGTCCAGCCGTCGAGCAACCTCAGTTTGACCCCGAGCACTGCCGCCTGGATCTCATCGAGCCGGAAGTTTCCGCCGATGAAGGCGTGATAGTACTTGGGTTTGCCGCCATGAACACGCAGCACACGCATATGTTCCGCCAATTCGGCATCCTGCGTGGTGCACATGCCGGCATCGCCGAACGCGCCCAGGTTCTTGGTGGGAAAGAACGACAGGCAACCGATATCTCCCATACTGCCCGCGCGCCGGCCATCGACGTCATCCGCGCCAATCGCCTGCGCCGCGTCTTCGATGACTTTTAAATCGAACTCGCGGGCGAGATCCAGCAGCTGCACCATATCCGCGCACTGGCCGTACAGATGCACCGGCATCAGCGCCCGCACCTGAGCGCCGCTGCTGCGGTTGATCAACTTGCCTGCGCGGCGCTCGCACTGGCGCTGCAAAAACTCGCGCACCGCCGCCGGATCGAGATTGAAACTGCGCGCTTCGATGTCGCAGAACACCGGCCGTGCGCCGGCGCGGGCGATGGTGCCGGCGGTGGCGAAGAACGTAAAGGGCGTCGTGATGACCTCGTCTCCGATACCTAGCCCTAAGCTCATCAACGACAGCAGCAGCGCATCAGTGCCAGAGGAAACACCGACCGCATGCGCGCAATTGCAGTATGCCGCGGCCGCCTGCTCGAATTCCAGCACATAACGGCCGAGAATAAACTGCTGATTATCAAAGATATTCTCCACGATTGGCATGATTTCGGCGGCCAGCGTCTGATATTGTCGTTTGAGCTCCAGCAGCGGCACGGTAAGCAGTGGCCGCGGTTTGGCGGATTTCGCATCTTGTGACATAGGTCGCATTCCGCAGTGCCTGCAATCCGTAAAAGTGAGGCGAGCAATTCTATAGGACGGCCGTGTCTGAAGCGCTATATCAACGGTGCAGACGGCTTCACCTGCACGGTATGGACGGCCGGCCGGCAACAGCCAGCACCGTGAAGATCGATCTGCGCTGCGACTCGGCGAGGCTAATCGATGCGGCACGCGCGGCCCCCATCCGCAATTGCGTGCAACAAGTCCGTGTACCACCTCTCGAACAGTGCGATCATGCGCACGCGCATTGTCGATCGCGACCTGCCGAGCGTTAACACCGAGGCCTCACAGGACATGCCCGCAATACCGACGTCAGAGCACAACGCCACCGAGAACCGCCACCGCCAGCGGTTTGACGAGAGCCGCCGGCTGAACGAGTTAGCACAGGCGCTGATCCCCGGCGGTGGACACACCTATGCCAAGGGCGCGGACCAATTTCCCGAGCACATGCCCGGGATCATCGAACGCGGTAACGGCTGTCACGTGTGGGATGCGGATGGCAACGAGTTCATCGAGTATGGGATGGGCCTGCGCGCAGTTACTCTGGGTCACGCGTTTGCGCCGCTGATTGCGGCTGTCCAGCGCACGTTGCCGTCCGGAACCAACTACACGCGGCCGGCGCGTATCGAGATCGAATGCGCTGAGAAATTCCTGTCCATCATCCACTGGGCGGATATGGTCAAATTCTGCAAGGACGGATCAGATGCGCTCGATGGCGCCGTTCGGCTTGCCCGCGCCTATACGGGGCGCGATCGCATCGCCATTTGTGCCGAACATCCGTTCTTTTCGACCAGCGATTGGTTCATCGGCTCCACCGATATGCCAGGCGGCGTTCCCCAGTCGGTACGCGCGCAAACCGTAAAATTTCACTACAACGACATCGCCAGCTTGCGCGAGCTGTTCGCGCTGTATCCGGGAGAGATCGCGTGCGTCATCATGGAAGCCGCGCGCACGGAGGAACCCGTCGACGGTTATCTGCAAGGTGTCAAGGCTCTATGCCACGCGCATGGCGCAGTATTCGTTCTCGATGAGATGATCACTGGTTTCCGCTGGCATCTGGGTGGGGCACAGCCGGTGTATGGGGTCACCCCCGACCTGGCAGCATTCGGCAAGGCGCTCGCCAATGGATTTGCATTGTCGGCGCTGGCCGGGCGACGCGAAATTATGGAACTAGGTGGCACCCGGCACGCGCGCGAGCGAGTGTTTCTTCTGTCGACCACGCACGGTGCAGAGAGCCACTCGCTGGCCGCGGCCATGGCGACGATGAATTTCTATCAGCAGGAACCGGTAGTGGAGCGACTCTACGCCCAAGGCAGGCGGCTGCGCACCGGCATCGAGCAGCGAGCTCAGGTACTGGGCCTGCGCGAGCACGTCGGCGTGGTGAGTCGGGACTGCAACCTGCTCTATTACACCAGGGATGCGGATAAGAAACCAAGCCAGCCGCTGCGTACGCTGTTCCTGCAGGAGCTGCTGAGCGGCGGCGTGCTCGCGCCGTCGTTCGTGGTCAGCTACTCACACTCCGATGCCGATATCGACCGAACGCTCGACGTGGTCGAGAGTGCGTTGCGCGTTTATCATCGCGCGCTGGAAGAAGGCGTGGCCGCCTTTCTGCAGACCCGACCGGTGCGGCCGGTGTTTCGCAGATTCGCCTGACATAACCCGCGGGCGCAGCCCGGCGCGTGGCGCGATCTGACCCGCAATCCGGCTTCAGCGCCGCAGCAGATGCCGGCATGCGCGCAATTGCCGCATAAAAGCGCCCGCCGATTCGAATCGGCATCACATATCGATCGAGAATAAGTTGCTGATATACACAAATATTTTCCAGAATTGGCGTGATTTCAGCAGCGATCGCCTGATACTGTCGTTCGAGATCAACTACCGGCACGGCAACCGCCGGCGGCCGTCTTGTGCATCTCCCGAGCACCGAGGTAGGCCTGACTGCAAAGCGCATGACTAGTATGACGTTCTCAAGACACGATTCCATGCCACGCCGGCGCGGCGCGCGCAGCAGTGGTCATTGTGCCGGGTCGAGCGATGACTGAACCGGTACTCATCAACCGCAGCATGCAGATTGCCTTGATGGTGGTCGTACTGACAGTTACGCCGCCACTCGTGGCGCTGGCGTCGCTCTACATCGTGGCGCAGGTCTGGCACATCTCGTTCGAGCATTCGCCCTCGACGCTCGCGGTCATCATCACGCTGCAGTTCCTGGTGCTGACTCATCCGCCGCGCGATCTCAGCGCGCAACTGACCTGGCGGCCGGTCGCGGCGTCGCTCAGCGTGGTGGTGCCATGGACGCTGCTGGTGGTCTTGCTGCTGATCGTAGGGCACTCCACCAGTGCCCTCAGCGCCCATCCGCCCCGGGCATTTCAGACCTGGGCGTTCATCACCCCCGTTGCCTTGATCATGAGCACGCTGGCGGTGGGACTGATCATGCGGTAGGTGGTATTGAGTGCCGTCGGCGGCCGCAAGGTCATCTTCGCCGGCTACAACAGCAGCAGCGTGGCCCTGGCTCGCACCCTCGAGGGCAATCCGGCGCTGCGCCTGCAGGTGGAGGGCTTCTTCGACGACCGTGGCTCCGACCGACTGCACATGGAAGCCGACACGCGCCTGGTCGGGCGCCTGTCGGAAGTGTGCGCATTTGCCAAGGAGCACAATATCGACGTGATCTTCATCGCGCTGCCCGTTCGCCACATCAAGCGTGTACTGGACTTGCTCGACGATCTGCGCGATACGACCGCCTCGATCTACTATGGGCCCCATATCTTCGTGTTCGATCTGATCCAGGCCCGATCGAGCGAACTCAACGGCATCCCGGTGGTCGCGATGTGCGAGACGCCGTTCCACGGCTATCGCGGCCTGATCAAGCGCCTGATCGACATCGGCGCTTCGGTCTCCTTCCTGGTCTTAGGCTCGCCGCTGCTGCTGCTCATCGCGCTGGCGGTGAAGCTGTCGTCGCCCGGTCCGGTCGTTTTCGGGCAGCGTCGTTACGGACTCGACGGCCACGAAATCATAGTCTACAAATTTCGCACCATGACTGTGACCGAGGACGGCGAGCAGATACGCCAGGCATCGTGTACCGATAGCCAAATCACGCCTGTCGGGGGGTTCCTGAGGCGCTATTCGCTCGATGAGCTGCCGCAGTTCATCAACGTGTTGCAGGGCCGGATGAGCCTGGTGGGGCCGCGGCCGCACGCCGTAGCCCACAATGAGCCGTATCGCGCGCTCATCAAGGGCTACTATCACGAACACTTCAGCTACTTTTAATTTTTCACGGTCGAACAGGTGTTCGCGGCACATGGCCTGGTACTGTTCGATGTGGAAGAGCTGCCCACCCACGGTGGCTCGATCCGCATCTACGCGCGTCACGCCGACGATCACTCCAAGCCGGTTTCCGAGCGGGCGCTGCTGCTGCGTGCCCGAGAGCTGGCTATGGGATTCAATCAGCTGCCGACCTACCGGAACTTCGGCGAGCAGGTCAAGGCAAACAAGCGGAAAATCCTGTCAATGCTGATCAATCTGAAGAATCGCGGCAAAAGCATCGTCGGCTATGGAGCGCCCGGGAAAGGCAATACGCTGCTGAATTATTGCGGCATCCGCACCGATCTGCTCGATTACACGGTCCACCGAAACCCTTACAAGCAAGGCAAATATACGCCGGCTACGCATATACCGATACTCTCGCCTGACAGGATCCGCGACACTCGGCCGGACTACGTATTCGTCTTGCCCTGGAATCCAAAAGACGAGATCAGCATGCAAATGAGCTTTGTGCGCGATTGCGGCGGACGATTTATCGTCCCGATCCCGGAACCCTGTAGCCGCGACAGGCAAGCGCGGTGGCCCGGTTTGCACGCCGTCGTGCTAGCATCGTACATAGAACGATTCGGAAGGCAATGAATTTGTCGGTGCGATCAGCGCCTCAGCACGGAGCAGGGTTTCAGCGCGGACTGTGCGCGGAACGCGGGGGCTGGGGTTGATGGGTCGGGCGCCGGATCCGGCGCGGAGCGGCGCAGGATTTATTCCGCGCGGCGGCGACGTGCTGCTGCTGTCGATGCGTCGGCTGGCCGATCAGGTCGGCTACTGCATGCAATACGAGTTCGAAGATGTCATCGGCGAGGTGACGGGCGCCGATCTCGTCGAGGCCGACAATCTGGCAGCGCTCGAGCTGTCACGGCGCGCCTACAAGCTGGCGCGATTTGCGACCGGCTCGCGCAGACTGGCCCGGGCACTGTCCCCGCCGCCCTCAATCGTGCCGCTCCAGCGCAACTACGAGCTGTTCTTACCGATATTCAATCACCCGCACGAGCTCTACGCGCTCGCCACTATCCCCAACTGGCGCAAGCGTTGCCGCTATGCGGCCTGCTTTGTGGGCGAGGTATGGCTGCATCTGCTGCCACGCTATCTGCTGGAGCAGTTAGCCGATTTCGACCATATCTTCGTGGGCGGCTATCACTGCGTCGAAGAGGTGGCCCGGATCACCGGCCGACCCTGCAGCTATCTGCCGCTGGCGGTCGACGTGCTGAGCTTTTCCCCGGCGCCGCAATTTCCGGCGCGCATGATCGATGTCTACAACATTGGCCGGCGGTCGCAGGTCACTCACCAGGCACTGGTGCGCGCCGCGCGCGAGCGACAGATCTTCTACTGCTATGACACCATCGCCGCCAGCGGCCTTGATCGAAAGCAGCGCACTTTCAGCGTCCAGGACAGCGGAGAGCATCGCTTCCAGCTGGCCAATATACTCCAGCACACTCGCTACTACTTCGCCAATCGCGCGCGCGTCAACGAACCCAAGTACACTCGCGGCCGCGATGAGGTGTCGGGGCGCTTCTACGAGGGCGCGGCCGCCGGCACGGTGATGATCGGCGAAGCACCACGCCTGGATTCCTTCGCCCAGCAGTTCGATTGGACCGACGCGGTCATTCACGTACCGTTCGATTCACCAGACATCATGCAGATTCTGGCCCGACTGGATGCCGAGCCGGAGCGCCTGGCGAGCGCCCGTCGCAACAACATCATCCATGCGGCATTGCGGCATGATTGGTTGCATCGACTACGCACCGTCTTCGACACTTTTCATCTGGCCCCCACGCCGGCCATGCTCCAGCGGCAGCAGCGCTTGCAAGCCCTGGCCAGCCTGCCCGAGACTGCCTGGCCTGCCGAAATTGAGCGCTTGGCTACTTCACCGGTCAGCGAACGCCGCTCGCCTATGTTCAGCATAATCGTCCCGACCCACAACCGCGTCGGCATGGTCCAGCGAGCACTTCGGAGCGTTGCGGCGCAGACATTTAGTGACTACGAAGTGATCGTGGTGGACGATGGCTCGACGGATTCGACCCTCGAATATCTGGAGACGGTGCGCGGCGCGCGATACCGATTGATCAGAAACGACCGGACCCTCGGGGTCAGCGCCGCGCGCAATCGAGGCATCGGCGCCGCCACCGGCCAATGGATCGCGTTCCTGGATGACGACGATGAGCTGCGTCCCCAGGCGCTCGCGGCGTTGTACGAGCGTTTGAGTTCCTGCCCGCAACTGGACTTTCTGTGGGGCGGACGGCTGATTCATGAGATGGATGCCGCCGACCGCAATATCGCCACGCGAGAGGACGACTGGCGTGGCCTGCCCGCGACGGTTAGCGGCCCTTCGTTCCTGAGCCTGGTCCTGGAAATCGCCACCAACTCGGCGTTTACGATTCGACGCACGGTCTTCGACGCCGTCGGTGGTTTCGATGAACGATTGCCGGTATCGGAGGATCGGGATCTGTTCATCGCGCTGGCCCAAGCGGGATACACAGGGGCGGCTGTACCGCGCAGCATTATCGACATCAACGAGCACCGCAGAAGCCTTAGTCGCGGCAGCGGCCGTCGAGCTGCGGCTGAAATCGACCTGAGCGTCATCGAAAAGCACCGGGAGTACCTGTACCTGCCCGAGCATCGGCAGTTTCTCGACAACTACTTTGTGGCGGTATTCGTGGGCTTCCTGGAAGCCGACAACAGGGGCTCGGCGGTGCGCATTCTCGGCAAGTTATCTCGGCGCCGCGCTCTCAGTGCCGGCATCCTACGCAAGTACATCCGACACGCCCCGGAATTTCGGGCTCTGAAGACGCTTCTTCGATATGATTCCATTCGTCGATTCGCGAAACGCCTCGGAAAGTCACGGCCATCATGATTGCTGCAGACATCTCGTGCGCCGACAAATTGTGTGAATCGTGGACGGGACTTGGCGCCTGACTCAAACTTTATTATGCAGATCTCGGCGCCAGAACCATCGCAGCCACGTGACCCAGACCGCCCTGTCTGGAAAATTCACCGATGTCCGCCCGCTATGATCTGATCATCGTCGGCACGGGGTTTGCCGGCACTTTCTTCTTAATGCGCTATCTCGAGGGCGCGCCCGCCACGGTACGCGTGCTGGTGCTGGAGCGCGGCAGTGACGACAAAGCCTGGCAGCTGGCGAATCGACCGCCCCTCCAGCATCGCCCCAGAACAGGTGTTCCACAACCTGACGCCGGGCAAACCGTGGTACACGAGCCCGGGCTTCGGCGGCAATTCCAAGTGCTGGCTCGGCGGCACGACCCGCATGATGCCGGGGGATTTTCAGCTCAGGTCGCGCTACGGCGTCGGCCTCGACTGGCCGATGTCCTACGATGAGCTCGAGGAGCATTACTGCACCGTCGAGCAGGTCATGCTGGTGTCCGGGCCCGCCGAAAGCCCGATGCCGCGATCGCGGCCTTTTCCACAGCCCCCGCATCGATTCTCCGACCGGATACGCTGCTAAAAAAGCACTTCCCAGATGCCTGGTTCAACTTCGCGACGGCTCGCGCCAGTATCGCAACCGGCAAGCGCGGCGTGTGCTGCGCTTCCGGGGCCTGCGAGTTGTGCCCGGTGGATGCCAAGTTCACCATCCAGAACGCACTGGCCTGGGTCTACTCAGATCCGCGCGTCACGCTGCAATTGGATTCGGCCGTGGACACGGTCGATACCGCCGCCGGCATCGCCCGCGGCATCAGCTACACCCGTAACGCCGAGAGCGAGCGCGCCGAGGCCGATCTGCTGGTGCTGGCCGCCAGCGCCCTGTTCAATCCACACATTCTGCTGCGCTCGGGCATCACCCATCCGCTGCTCGGCAAACGTCTGCACGAGCAGCTACCCATCGACGTGACACTCGATCTGGCCGGAGTCAAATGCTACAACGGCAGCGCCATTCTGACCGAGCTCGGATACCTGTATTACGAGGGTGAGCACCGCCGCGATCATGCGGCGTGCATGATCGAAACCTGGAGCTCCCCATTCGCTTACAAACTAGGGGCGCTGCGTTCGGAATCGGGCCGCTGGAACGAGCGCCTCATTATCCGCTTTCTATTCGATGACCTGCCACGCTATGACAACACCGTCAGCGTCAGCGCGGCGGATCCGCGCATCGTCGAGACGCGCTTTACCGACTACTCCGATTATGCCAAGCGTGGCGCCGCCCAGGTCCCACGCATAATCGGTACGCTGGCCACCGTGCTGCCGATCGAAAGAGTTGCCTAAACTGAGCTGGGACAGAGCGCCGCGCACATCCAGGGCACCGAAGTCATGGGCAATGATCCCGCCACGAGCATCGTCGATCGATATCAGGTGCATCATCAATACCGCAACCTGCTGGTGCTCGGCGCCAGCGCGTTCCCCACAGCCAGCCCCGCTTACCCGATGCTGACCGTGTCGGCATTGGCGCTATGGGCGGCGGATCACGTAGTCGGCACGGCGGCCTGAGGCGACCCGTGGAAGCGGCCGGCTGTGGCCGCACTCAACTCGCGGCATTTAAGCGGCGCGCATTGCCGTTCGCAGCAGTACCACGACATGCTCGGCTATTGCCAGCGACGCGGTCAGGCCCGGCGACTCTATGCCGTACAGGGCGACGTACGGGCAATCGCCATGCTCGGATGGACCACGAATGCAGAAATCGGCCGCCGGTTGGCCGGGCGCGCTGATCTTGGGCCTGATGCCGGTATAAGCCGGCTGCAGCCGGGAGTCATCTAATTGCGGATAGTAGAGTCTGATCGCCTCGGCGAAATCCGCCCTGCGTGCCTCGTCGAAGCTGTAATCGATATGCTCGATCCATTGCACGTCCGGACCAAAACGCGCACCGCCGCTCATATCGAGCGTCACATGCGTGCCAAGTCCGGCTGAGTTGGCCACGGGATATACCAGGTGGTGGAACGGCGAACGGCCGGCCAGTGAAAAATAGTAGCCCTTGGCGAGAAAGCGCCTGGGAATAGCCGGCGCCGGCACACCCAAGATACAGCCTGACACACTTTGTGCATTGAGCCCGGCGCAGTTGACCACGGCGGCCGCGCGCACGGCCATGGGCGCCGCACCGCCGACTTGCAGCGCGATCTCGCGCCCGTGCAGGCCGCCACCCGTGACCGGACAATTGAGTGCGAGCACGCCACCGTGCGCTTCCAGATCCGCCTGGTACGCCAGCATCAGCCCGTGGGAATCGACAATACCCGTGGAGGGCGACAGCAGAGCTGCAGCACAGCGTACTTCCGGCTCCAGCTTCGCAGCCTCCTCGGCCGTAAGCCGCCGCAAATCAGTCACGCCGTTGGCACGGGCCTGAGCCTCGTATTTTGCCAGCGTCGGAGCCTCCTCCACCGAGGTCGCCACAACCAGCTTGCCGATTCGCCGATGCTCGACGGAGTTCAGGGCGCAGAACCGATACAGCAGCTCTCGCCCGTGCACGCAAAAGCGCGCTTTCATTGACCCGGTCGAATAGTAGATGCCGGCGTGAATCACTTCGGAATTTCGGCTGCTGCTTCCAGTGCCGATGGCGCTCTCGGATTCGAGCACGATCACCTCGCGGCCCGCCTGCGCCAGCGCCCGGGCAACGGCGAGGCCGACGACCCCGGCGCCGATCACTGCGCAATCGACCCGCTCAGTCATGGCTGGAGCCCGCGCAGCCGCATCAGTGCGCGAAAGATATCGTCCGTAAACGAGCGCTTGGCGCGCTGCGTCGCATAGCTATCCCACAGGGTCGATATCTTTCGCTCCACTTGCGCGCACCGCAGAACTACTCATCGGCAGCCCTGCCAAGCGGCTCAATTCGCCATCAACGCCGGTTGTGGCGGGCCGGATGCGTAGAGCTCGAGACCCGCCTGCGGCAAGTGCGTCAAGTCGCTGCACTGCAAGTAGTCGTGCATCGTACTGCCGGTGCATTGTGAATCGATATTCGCAGCGTCCTTTAGGTGCATCGCATCCTCCGCATTTACTGTGCGAAAGTCGACGCTGACGAGCGGCCCAGTTGCATTTGAAGTATGCCCACTTGGTGCGCGACAGCCCGATCACGACCCAGCCTTAAGCGGCATGAGCAATATTGGCATAAGGATCATCGCGTATTCTCGGGGCGATTCATAGAGGCGATTCACAACTTCAGAAGCGGGCGGCCGCAGGTCATATTGAGGCCGGTTTGCTGGCCGTGCCCGCCGCCAGCGGTGGTTCCGGCCAGTCAGGGCAAGCGCCCGAGCGACGGCCAGGCCGACGACGCCGGCGAGCCCGACCACGGCGGCAGTATCTGTCGACGGTGTCGCGCCGGGTATGACGACATCGTCACTCAAGCAGAAATTTGCTCAGGTGGAAACCTTCAGCCCACCCGGACTCACCGCCGGACTCGATTCCACGCAATCGCATCAGTCCGCGAAAGGTCTCCTCGTCGAACCAACGTTTGGCACGCTGCGTCCGATAGCAGCTGCAGAGGATGGATATCTTTCGTTCCACCTGGGCACGCGTCAGCGCCACATAAGCCGAAGGGGTCGTCAGGTCGCCCTCATATTTCGGAATTTCATATTCCATGATCAGATGATTGCGGAATGTATTCCAAGTCAGCTCCGCGATCACACGATGATCCTGATGCAGATCGGCGCGATGATGGCTGAAGACGAGGTCGGGATCGGGCCGCTGCTTGAGCGATTCGAATACCTCTTTGATCGCGGCGTACTGCGCGGGGAAAAAGCCGTCGCGGAATTGGTGCGCCAGCACCTCTGCCTTGCCGGAGAGACGCAGGAACCGCCGGGCGCTGGCTCTGAGCTCGCGCGCGCGCACCGGAGTCGAGCCCATCACGACCCAGGCGACCTGTGCCCCGGGGTTACGCTCCAGCAGACTGAGCATCGTGCCACCGCAACCAATATCAATGTCGTCACAATGCGCGCCAATGCAGAGGATCTGCAGCGGCTTGCGATTCGTGAGTTTAGTTAGCCCGAGTACTCGCATGTTCCATCAGCTACTTACGCCAGACCATCCATGGGCAGGTGCCGCGAGCTTCCATCCGATCCAGCGTGATCTTGTCCTTGAAGGTGTCCATGCACTGCCAAAAACCCTCCCAGCGCAGAGTGATCAGCTTGCGTTCGCTAATGAGGCGCGCAAAGGGCTGCTCCACGAGCTCTTCACCTTCCCGAAGGTAGTCGAATATTGCAGAGCGCAGCACAAAATACCCGCCATTGATCCATAGCGGCTGTTCCGGCATGGCCCCCAGATGCGTCACCAGACCGTCGGCGCCAGCATGGACAGCATGAAAACTCTGGGCGCTGCGAACCGCCACAAAGCTCGCGACCGCATCGCGTCGGCAAAACTCCTCGATCTGCCGCTCAAGCGGCAGATCGGACAGCCCGTCGGCATAGTTGGCGAGAAAGAACTCCTCGCCCTCGAGGTACTTGCGCACGCGAAGCAGCCGCTGGCCGATATTGCTGTGCAGGCCGGTGTCCACGAAGGTGATGCGCCAGTTGTCCAGATCGCGCCTGTGCAACTCGATCGTGCTGCCGCCGTCGCTCAGAGTGAAGTCGTTCGACATGGCCTCCGAGTAATTGAGAAAATACTCACGAATCATGTCGCCGCGATAGCCCAGGGCGAGCACGAAGTCGGTGTGGCCATAATGCGCGTAGTAGCGCATCAGGTGCCACAACACCGGCCGACTGCCGACGTTCACCAGCGGCTTGGGAATCGTGTCGGAATGCTCACGCAGGCGCGTGCCGAGACCGCCGCAAAACAGCACTACTTTCATTTTCGTCTCCGCGTGCTCCGAAGGTCTGGCCGTTTGCGGCGCGTGGAGCGTGCTTGCGCCTTGTTCCGTGGCTGCGATAGCGGCCGCTTGCGCGGCGGGCTAGTCGCAGAAGTCCGCGCCGGTTCAGGCTCATCTGCCGCGCGCAGCAGGGCCGCTTTTTCGAGCTCATCGGCCACCAGGCTGATCGCCGGGAAGCCCATGCCGGATCGCTGCGCAATATCGAGTAGCGATGCACTACCGTCGGACTGATTCAGTACCCATAGCATAGCGCGCTCACGATCAGCAGGACTGCGCCCGCCCACCGCTCCATACAATCCACGCTTACCCAGGCGCGGTTCGCCTTTAGGCGACAAATTGATATAGCGACGATTGCTCTCGAGCACCTCGACCACCTGCTTGCAGGCATCCAGGCTCTGCTCGAACCGGCTTGCCGACATCAGCGCCAGATTGTCCCCCGAGCTGTGGTACTCGGCATACCCATCGTTCACCGAGCGGGTCAGTCGCCCCACCGGCAGGTTGAACCCGGGCGAACAGAGCTGGCGCTCGTCGTAGCCGTATGGCTCGAAGGGAATAACCCGCGTTTGAGGATCGATGCCGCGCGTCACGTATTCGACCAGGCGATCGATCTCGCAGTCGCCGCGTCGGCTGCGCTTATACGTGAATGGTGCCGGATCGGCCAACAGGCCGAGCACCAAGCCGTGGCGGACCCGGCCGAGGCGTTGCTGGTTTTTCTGCAGCCAGCACAGCGAGCCGATGGTCCCGGGCGCAAACACCAGGCGGTAGCTGTAGCGTCGCGACACCCCGGCAATCCAGGCAGCCAGTGCAGTTGCAATCGCCATGCCGCTGGTATTGTCGTTAGCGAGCGATGGATGGCAGATATGGGTGAAAAACAGCACCTCCTCCCTGGTGCGGCCGGGCAATACGCACTCAGCATAGGTGAGCGAACCCGGCGCCAGTGAACTGTCGACTACGACTTCATATTTTCCGGGCCGCAACCGCAGCAACTCACGGTGGGGCATGCAAAAGCCCCACTGGCGGCGGTAATAGCTGGTGCGGTACGGAATCCAGTCTTCATGCGCCGGCATGCTATGCAACCGCGGCTTGAGTTCCCCGAGCGGCAACACGGTACGCACCGGCTCGGAATAGTTGAGGATATGCAGATTATGGGCATTGAAATCCACCACCCGGCGGCCATCCGCGTCGCTGACCCAGGCGTCCTCGATATTCCACTCGAGCGGGACCTCCCAATCGAATACCTTGGTGCCGCTGGGCACCTCGTGCCAGTCCAGCTCAATGCGGCGATTGATCAGCTGCAGCGTCTTGCGCACCCCGGCACCGGTAATGCTCCGGCAAATCGGATAGAGCTCGGCCGCAAACGCCTGCAGCTCGGCTCCGGCGATTACGGCCGCTGAACTCATGCCGGGCCAGCCGTAGTGCGCCGCTCCAGTTCCCGCTCGAATTGCCGCGCATCGAAATCCGGGTAGCCGGCATCGCGCTCGGAAATCACGATCTCCGGCATCGGCCAGCGGATCGAGAATGCCGGATCGTTCCAGCGGACCCCTGCGGCAAGCGCTGGCGCATATTTGTCCGTCATCTGATACAACACCTCAGTGCGAGGCAATTGCGTCTGGAAGCCGTGTGCAATCCCGGGTGGAATGAACACGGCAGCGCGATTGTCCTCATCCAAGGTTACGCCGACATGCTGCAGGTAGCTTGGCGATCGCGGCCGCAGATCGAGCAGAACATCGTAAAGGCGACCGCGGATGCAGCGCACCAGCTTGCCCTCCTGGGAGGGCGGCCACTGAAAGTGCAGGCCGCGCACCGTGCCGGTTCGCTCGTTGTACGATACGCTGGCCTGCACCACTGCAGTGGGCAGCCCGGCGGCGGCGAATTCCTCCACACAGAACGTCCGAGCAAAAAAACCACGGGAATCCGGATTCGGTTCGATCCGAACCAGGGCAGCCCCATCGATGATCCCCAGAGGCTCGAAGCGCATATCAACGCCAGAAGAAGTTCTCGTCGATCTGCCCGGTCCGAGTCAGGTAGCGGATCTGTTTGAGTCGCGTGAAGGCACGATACTCGTAGGTTTCCTTGTCGAGCTCGATCTGCTCGAAGCGCGCGCGCAGTTCCTCCGCGCCCATGCGCGCATTCCAGGTGCAGCTGAACCCGGGCAACCGGGCGGCTATTTTATCGAATGATACGCGGTAGCTGCGGTTGTCGGAGCTGGACTTGCCGGTGGAGAGCTCGCAGCCTGGGAAAACGTCGGCAACGATCTGCGCTATTTCTCGAACCCGATAGTTTTCTGAATTCGCCCCGACATTGAAGATCTCGCCGTTCACCGCTTCAGCCCGGGCATCGAGTACACAACGGATGGCGGCCGAGATGTCCTCGATATGCACGATTGGCCGCCAAGGGCTGCCGTCGCTGACCATGGCGATCCGCTTGGTGGTCCAGGCCAGTGCACACAGATCGTTGAGCACGATGTCGAAACGCATGCGCGGCGATGCGCCGTAGGCGGTCGCGTTGCGCAGAAACGTAACGCAGAAATCGGTATCGGCCAGCGGCTGGACGTCGCGCTCCACCATGACTTTGCACTTGGCGTAGGCTGTTTGCGGATTCACCGCACTGGTCTCATTCAGGAAATCGCCGGTGCCGACGCCGTACACGCTGCAGGATGAGGCATAGACGAAGCGGCCCACGCCGGCGGCTTTTGCCTTGCGTGCCAGGTCAACCGAACCTTGATGGTTGATCTGGTAGGTGATCTCCGGCCGGTTTTCGCCGAGCGGATCGTTCGACAGCTCCGCCAGATGCACGACCGCGTCGAAACCTTCAAAATCCTTTTGCTCTACGCGACGCAGGTCCTTGATGATCGTGCGCGGCACCAATCCGAGTTGCCGCGGATCGCTATACAACCAGCCATCGCGGTAATAGCCCGCGTCCAGACCGACGACCTCGTGCCCGCGGGCCATAAGCAACGGCGCCAAGCGGGAACCGATATAGCCTTCTGTTCCAGTGATCAATACCTTCATGCCGACATGCCCCTGTCCATAGCTAAGTTCTAGAGCACTGCTCATTCCACGGCGCGGGGTCACACCGCTGCGCGAATGCAGCCCGTGAAATTGTCAAATTCAAAGTGTATGGCCATTCTAGTACGGAAAGTAGCGAGCAGCTCACATCCGCGGTGCCCGTCAGGTCGCTGGCCGGCTGCCTACAGCCGATGCGCTGTTGGCTTGGCCGATTCGACAATGCACCCGGCACGGTGACGTGTTGCGCGAAAAAGTTGATTTCGCGCCACATTCCCATAAGATTGCCGCCCTCAAAACACACCGCCCTGCACCAGAAAACCGGAACATGCACACAGCTTCAGAGCGGTCGGTGCACGACGCTGCCGTAACCGACACCGCCTTGGTCACCGGAGCTGCGGCTTAATGTTCGTCGACGCCAGAACGCTGCCGCTAAAATTCGTTATCGACGCCGACATCTGCATCGTCGGCGCCGGCGCCGCCGGCATTACGCTCGCGCGCGATCTGTCCGGCGGCAACCGCAGAATCGCCCTGCTGGAGAGTGGCAATTTCGATTTCGATGCCGATACACAGAAGCTGTACGCCGGCGAAGTCGTTGGGCAGGCCTACACGCCTATAGACCGCGATCGGCTGCGATATCTGGGGGGGACCACCAACCACTGGCAAGGTTCGTGTCGGCCATTCGACGCCTTGGACCTTGCCGACTGGCCCTTTGGCGTGGACGAATTGGAGCCGTTCTACCGCCAGGCCCACGATATCTGCCAGCTTGGCCCGCACACCTTCGAGCCGCTGGATTGGAGCACCGATGAGGCGCGGCCATTGGAACTGGGCGAGGGAGCCAGCCTGAGAAGCGGTGTGTTCCAGTACAGTGCGCCGACACGCTTCGGGACGGTGTATCGAAACGATCTGGCAGCGGCACCGGGCCTGACGGTCTACCTGAACGCCAACCTGGTGCAGATTGATACCAACGTTGCCGGCAGTGGCGTCACCAGTCTTGAGGTGGCCTGCCTGAATGGCAAGCGCGGCCGCGCGCGCGCCAGGTACTACGTGCTGGCGGCCGGCGGTATCGAGAACGCCCGATTGCTGCTCAATGCCGACCGGGTGCAGAAGTCCGGCCTCGGCAACGAATACGACCTCGTTGGCCGCTACTTCATGGATCATCCCTTCGTGCCGCTCGCTGCGACCATCGTGGCTCAGGCCGGAAGTCCGCAAATGAGCTTCTACGATCATCATCTGGTGCGCGGGCAGATCATCGAAGGGTACATTTGCGCCAGCGACGAAGTGCGGCGCAGGGAGCAGCTGCCGCCGTTTGCCATCGGCATACGGCCGGCGGGAGTAGAGACTACGGCCGGGGTGGCCCACATGAAGCTACCGCCGGCGCTGCACAATCTGATGTCGGAGAATTTTGCCGATCACCTGACGTACTACCTGCCGCGGTGGCTCGACCGCCTGGAAACCCCCGTCACGTGGATAAACCAGAGACTGTGGCGCAATCCACCCGGTGCTTACACGACGGTGTACACGTGCGGGCCGGAACCTGACCCGGCAAGCCGAGTCACGCTGATCAACACCGTGGACGCGCTGGGAATGCGCGAGAGCCGGCTGGAGTGGCGTCTGCCGGCCGACTTTGAACGCCACATGCAGCGCGCCCATGAACTGCTGGCGCAGGAACTCGGGCGCACGGGCACAGGCCGGCTGCGTATCGAGTCGAGCGCCACGACCGGCTATGATCCCGTCAAGGACCTGGGCGAGGGGCACCACCACATGGGTACCACCCGGATGCACGACGATCCGCGCCGTGGCGTGGTAGACGCCGACTGCCGGGTCCATGGAATCGACAATCTCTTCATCGCGGGCAGTTCCGTGTTCCCGAGCTATGCCTGCGATGACCCGACCATGACGATTGTTGCGCTCGCCTTGCGACTGTCCAGTCACCTCAAGTCCGCGCCCGGCTAATGAAGCACACCCACATGCGCAAAACGCGGCGCTTCGTTCTGGCTTGCCTGGCCTGCGCCCCCGGCCTGCCGCTCATGCTGCGTTCCAGCTCGGGGTTTGCCGCCGGCGACGGCGGCGAGCTGAACGCCGCCACGCTGCGATCCCTGGTGGCTGATCCGCGGCGCGCCCGCATTCTCGGGTTCAGCTATCGCGCCCAGTTCCCCGTGGAAGACTATCCGGGCGTCTTGACCGACCTGATCCGCTCATCGTTGGCGTTGGGCGACAGCGGCGCCGCGGCCCTGAATCGCGACGCCTTGCTGTCGGTGCTGGACGCCCGGGTGCGGTCAGAATTCGGTGCCGGCAATATCGTGCGGGTGGATGGCTGGGTGCTGGCGCGCACCGAAGCCAGGCTTTGCGCGCTATGCGAATGATCCGCGAGGCGGTGCTGGACCTGGTGGCCTCGGCGTTCGCCGCCGTGCTGCTGTTCCTTGCCGTTCAGGAAATGGTGCGACAACCCGGCCTCAACACAGCGATGTTGGGCGGCTTGCTGCCGGTGACCGCGCACAAACTGCCGTGGCTGGCGGTCATCGCTGCCGTGCTGCTGGCGCTGTGGCTCCGCGCACGCGCAATCGGCGGCCAACGGGGCGCGCTCTGGGGTGCATGCAGGTGGCTGGTGCGGCTCGGGCTGTGGTGGAGCGTGGCGGCCCTGCTGCTGTTTGTCGGCGTCGCCGCCAGCGGCGCATTCACCCGCAATCTTTCGGACCTGAACTGGCGCTTCGCGCTGGGCTACCTGGCGGTGGTGGTCCCGATTGCGCTCGCCTGCGGGATCGCCCGGCAGCGCACCGCTCCGGTCGAGCGCGAAAGCGGCTGAGAGCTGGTCTACCTTGGGGCAAAGCGCAGGGTGCATGGCCCGGTTGCCCGCAATTTCCCATGTCGGGGCCGAAAGCCCTCGAGATCCCCATGGCGGCAAGGAACGCGTGAAACCGTCCACAGTCGTGGAACCCGGATTCTCTTGCCGCCTGCGAGCTGAAGTAACATAGCCGAGTGTTCTGGCCCTATGCGCCAGGCCACTAACGAGGGCAAAAGTGTTCGCAAGATCAATTCCCGGCGTTCTGTCTGTCCTGCTGCTGTTGTCGCTGCGGGCGGCGGTGGCCTGGCGAACAGCCGCCGCTGTTGTTCATCAAGCAGGCTGCAGAACAAGACCACAGCGGCCTTGAGCTCTGCGGTCTCCCTCACCGTTCCACCGGACAGCTGGGCCAACGGGAACGTCTCGATATGCGCCTGCCGCGCCAGCCGTTGTTCGCGCTAACGTACTCGATCGGGGACGCAGTACAGCCAACGCTCATCCAGTGCGTGACGGCTCAGACGTCCGCGCTCGACCAGCGTACGCAACGGGTCTTTGACCGGCACGTGCACAAGCGCTTCCAACTCACCGGCGAAGTGGCCCGCAGGCGCCTCGCTCACCCAGGCCACCCGCGTGTCGAGCAGTGTGCCGTGGCGGCAGAACCAGACGTCCCGGCAGTCCCACAAGCCCTGTTCATCGAACCGAGCGATGGAGGCCAGCGTGTAGTAGGCGCCGCGATGGGCATAGCTCGTCAGGTCCGACAGCGCCGAGAGCTTGCGGAACACCGTCATCGCCACCTGGGTGCCCAGAGCGGACTTCAGTTCCGGAAGCGAGGCGATTTGCCGGCGTTCGAACAGCTGTTGCAGCGTGTCTGGGTCAAAGCGGGTTGGGCGCATAATATTATCATTGCGCCTATGCCGACCATGCAAGGCAGATTCATAACATTATGAGGCGAGACTGTAAAGAGCCCGGATTGGCGCCTCTGCCGCGTTTTTCAGCCTCTACGAAGGCTGCCCCCGATCGTTCGCCCCGGAAAAGCGGCAATTCAATATGTTCCTATTACGCCAAATCACCGGAATCTGTTTTTGCACGAGTCCTAAGATCCAGCAGCGGCACGGGGACGGCCGGCACCTGTTTTGTGGATTTTGCAAGTTGTGACATACGACTCACCCGATATCGCAGGAGCGACACTACCACCCCATGGTGCCATTCTATACAAGGCGGATGCGGCGCGCCGTCCGCCCGGGGCTCCCTCGGCGGCCGAATTGATCCATGACTGAACCGGTACTCATCAACCGCAGCATCCTGATCGCCCTCATGGTGGTGGTGCAGACGCTGACCGCACCCCTGGTGGCATTGGCATCGCTGTTCATCGTGATGCAGATCTGGCCGCTGTCGCTCGAGCACTCGCCCTCGACGCTGGCCCTGGTCATCGTGCTGCAATTCCTGGTGCTGACACATCCGCCGCGCGATCTGAGCGAACAACTGGCCTGGCGGCCGCTGGCCGCTTCGACCGGCGTCGTGCTGCGATGGGCGCTGTTGCTGGCCGTGCTGCTGATCATAGGCCGCTCCACCAGCGCGCTCGACGCCTATCCGCACCGCGCGTTCCAGGCCTGGGCGCTGCTGACTCCGGTCGCGATGGTCATCAGCACGCTGTCGGTCGGACAGATCATGCGGCGCGTAGTGGCAAGCGCAGTTGGCAGCCGCAAGGTGATCTTTGCCGGCTACAACAGCAGCAGCCTGGCGCTGGCGCGCACGCTCGAAGGCACCCGCGCGCTGCGGCTGCAGGTCGAAGGTTTTTTCGATGATCGGGGCTCCGACCGGCTGAATATGGAAGCCGACACGCGCCTGGTCGGGCGCCTCTCGGAGCTGGCCGCGTTTGCGAAAGAGAATAATATCGATGTGATCTTCATCGCGCTGCCGGTTCGCCACATCAAGCGGGTGATGGATCTGCTCGACGATCTGCGCGATACCACCGCGTCGATCTACTACGTGCCCGATATCTTCGTGTTCGACCTGATTCAGGCGCGATCCAGCGAGCTCAACGGTATCCCGGTCGTGGCGATGTGCGAGACGCCGTTCTACGGCTATCGCGGCCTGACAAAGCGCCTGATCGACATCGGGGTGTCGGTCACATTCCTGATCTGCGCCTCACCCCTGCTGCTGATCATTGCGCTGCTGGTGAAACTCTCGTCGCCCGGACCGGCCATCTTCCGACAGCGTCGTTACGGACTCGACGGCCACGAGATCACCGTCTACAAGTTCCGCACCATGAACGTGACCGAGGACGGCGCGCAGATACCCCAGGCTTCGCGCTCCGACAGCCGCATCACGCCGATCGGGCGCTTCCTGCGGCGCTATTCGCTCGATGAGCTGCCGCAGTTCATCAACGTACTGCAGGGTCGCATGAGCCTGGTCGGACCGCGGCCGCACGCCGTGGCTCACAACGAGCAGTATCGCACGCTCATCAAGGGCTACATGGTCCGTCACAAGGTCAGACCGGGCATCACCGGCCTGGCGCAGATCAATGGCGCGCGCGGCGAGACCTCGAAGCTGGAGGACATGGAGGCGCGAATCAAGCTCGACCTCGAATACCTTCGCGGCTGGTCTCCGCTGCTGGACTTGAAAATTATGGTGCGCACGGTAGTGAAGATCTTTCGCGACGACCAGGCGTATTAGCGTGAAGAGTCGACCTGCAGGTGGTCGATCCGGGGCTGCGCGCAGCGGGCGATCGACGATTGCCCAGCTCGGCGGGGAAGGACACTGGTACTGCTGCGTGGGCAAGCGACCCAGCGCACGGCTGGTGTTGATGCTCCCTCGACATTTGACTGGGCCGGCACAGCTCGCTTGGCAATTTATGGTGCGGCGCGCCATTACTTCCGGGGTTGAGCCATGACGTGTGGCACAGAACGCTTAAGTGAATCGTGATGCGAAATCGTTACTGCGCTATCCACGGCCTGCATTCACCCATCGGGTTGGCGCGATCCTTAAGACTGCTGGATCAAGACCCCATCGACCGGGCCATTACTGCGGCGATGTGTCGGCCGCAAGGACGGCAGGCAAGCTCTTGAACATCGTACTGATAAGCGGCTTTCGCATCTTTCCAAGCTTCACCGGTGGACATATCCGCACGGGAAGCATTGCGCGGGCCCTCGCTAGAATGGGGCACCGGGTGCTCATCTACAGCCTGGCAGGGCGCCACGGCGACTATCGACTATCCGATCTCTGGAGCGGTTCTTATCGCGTCGATCAGATCGAGCCGGAACTGAGCGAAGAGACCAATCTGGGACTTGTGTTCGGGCTCTTGCAGGCGCTTGGACGGCGCCTCAACTACCCGCGTGTCTGGCAATACTATCTGTTGCGCTCTGGGATCGTCCCGCGACGACTGAAGCTGGCCCTGCGGTCTGCGGATCTGATTCTCTGCGATTTGCCGTGGTGTCCACCGATTGCCGGCGCATTCCATGGCAGTCCCTGGTTCCTGCTGAGCCACAACCTCGAGCATCGCCTCCTGGAGCAGGGACCACCGCGCCACAGGCGCTTTGCCACGTGGATGCGTACGATCGAATGCGCGGCTCCAACCCGTTACCAGGAAATCCTCGCATGCGCCGAGGAAGACCAGGCCTTTTTCCGCGGTTGCGATCCAAGCGGCCGGCTTCGCCTGCCAATTGTTCGAAATGGCGTTGATCCCGAGGCCTACCGCGCTCCGCCCGGGGCGCGCCGGCGCGTTCGGGCGGAGCTTGGCCTCGACGAGGCGGACACTCTGTTGGTGTTCAGCGGCAGTGGCTTTGCGCCAAACGTGGAGGCCCTGCAGGCATTGCGGGAATTCTGCCGTGCCGAGTCGGTTTTTCTGGAGCGCGAGCGCGTTCATATACTTGCCCTGGGCTCGGTGTCGGCAGCGCCCGGCCGGGAGGGCGCGCTGATTTCGACCGGCCGCGTGCCCGAGATCCTGCCCTATCTGGCTGCGGCGGATGCCGGATTGAATCCCGTGATCCGTGGCTCGGGGTCGAATGTAAAGCTGTTCGAATACCTGGCGGCGAAACTACCGGTGATATCGACCGCCTTCGGTGTGCGCGGCACTGCGCTCGAACCCGACCGGGACTACATCCCCTACGATCCGGCAGACCCCAGTCAGGCGATTCGCAAGTTTCTTCACGGCAAAAGCCGCCCCGAATGGAAGCTGCATGCAGAACGGGTATGGACTCGCCACCGACGAAGTTGTGATATCAGTGAACTTGTAAAAGAGGCGACGCTGCAGCTGCCGCAGTTCCAGACTTTCGCCGCACCGATTTCGAGGCGGTAACCGCCGCGCGGCGCTGAGTCGTTGCGACCCCACCGGCGCCACAGGGCTCTTGCCACCTGAGTCATGTGCGTTGATCCTGCGCGGAATTCGGCCGATATTTGCCCGTGAAGCTTGGTCGACAGCGGTCTGATCCGCTTGAGCAATATGCTCCGCGCCGTGCAGTACTGGCTCATCGTGGTAGCCATGGCAGGGATATCGGTCCTGGTGTGTTCGGCCACCTTTCGCCTCGTCGAGAAACAAGGGGGCTCATCGCACTGACATCCCGCGTATTGGCTTGCAGCAATATTCATTGCCCGGCGAATTTGATTTTGCCGGTGGCTTTGCCTCTGTCGCGCTCGAGGATCGCGATCGCCACCAACGACCGAGCCAGGGCAGATGACTCACCACATGCCCACGTCAGATTCGACACGGCCACTCGAAGCATCAGATCGGTTACAGAGCCAGGATCTTGGGCCTTGGTATGGGGACGATGAACTGGCCGCCCCACTCGCGGATGAAACTCATCTGCGCCACAATTTCGTCCTTCAGGTTCCATGGCAGGATCAGCAGATAGTCCGGCATGGTTCTGCGAATTTCCTCGGGCGACAGAATGGGAACGTGCATGCCTGGCGTGTATTTGCCCTGCTTGTACGGGCTCCGATCGACGGTATAGTCGAGAAAGTCGGGGCCGATCCCGCAATAGTTGAGCAGAGTGTTTCCTTTGCCCGGCGCCCCGTAGCCGGCAATGCGCTTGCCTTTGTCCTTGAGCGCGATCAAAAACGACAGGAGTTCCCGCTTCGTGGCCTTTACCTGCTCACCAAAGCTTCGGTAGGTCTCAAGACGGTCGAAGCCGAGCCCCAATTCCCGTTGCCGCAACTCCTGGGTACGATCGCTCACCGGTTTCGAAGTGTCATCGGTGTGACGTGCGTAGATACGAATCGAGCCGCCATGCGTTGACAGCTCCTCGACGTCGAACAGCGTCAATTGATGCGCCGCGAATACCTGCTCGACCGTGAAGAAAGAGAAATAGCTGAAGTGTTCGTGGTAGATGGTATCGAACTGGTTCTGTTCCATCAGTCGCTGCAAATGGGGGAACTCCATGGTGATCACGCCGTTTGGTTTGAGTAGCCGCCTCATGCCGGCGACAAAGTCATTCAAGTCCGGTACATGCGCCAGCACATTGTTGCCCAGTACCAGGTCAGCCTGGCCGTACTTGGCGACGATCTTGTCCGCGCTGCTCGTGCCGTGAAAGCAGACTTCGCTGCGCACGCCGCGCTCCTGGGCAGCCTTGGCGACGTTGGCCGCAGGTTCTATGCCCAGCACCGGCACGCCGGCGGCTACGAAGTGCTGCAACAGGTAGCCATCGTTGCTCGCAATTTCCATGACCAGGCTGCGCGGCGAGAGGCCGAATCGGCCCCGCATCATGTCGGCGTAACGGCGTGCATGCTCGACCCAACTATCGGAGTACGAGGAGAAATACGCATATTCGGCAGAAAAGATGTTGGCCGGAGCGACGTACTCCTCCAACTGCACTAGAAAGCATCTATGACAAACCCAGGCATGCAGCGGATAGAACGGCTCCATATGGTTGAGCTGATGCTGTTCGATATGAGTCTGGCACAGAGGCGACATGCCGAGATTGACGAAGCTGGTCTGCAGGCGTTCGCCGCAAAATCGGCAGTTCGCCTGGTGAGTGGTGTGCCTGGGGGAATCCGCGATTATCGTGCTCATCGATGAATTCATCGTGCTGCAGTTGGTTATGCCGGCGTTCCGGCATCGACCGGTCGCGCAAACGGATTGTTACAGGCTACCAGTGGATCGTAGTAGCCGAGGTAACTGACCGTGCGATTCTTGTCGGCGCCATTGATGAAAAAGTCACTCGACATCAAATATTGCGTCACCACCTTATCCTCGCCGTGGCGTAGTGCCCGACCGAGGCTGGTATCCGGGTTCAGCGTGCGCCGCGTATAAAGTCCGTCGGCAGCGTCGATGACGTGCAGTCTCAAGCTGGAGACTATCCCCAGCCCGGCGATATCGGCGGCAAAACGCCGCACGCCGGCATCATCGAGCCGCAGATAGTGCAGTTTCTTGTGGAGGACCTTGACGATGGCACTCTGGTCTGCGCTGGCCGCAAAGTCCCAGCCGATGGCGCCGCAGATTGCAGCGGCCGTGGACAGCAGAAAGGTGCGGCGTCGCATGGGGTTTCAGGCAAAGAGATGATCTGCCGCCCACAGCGACAAGGCGGATACGGTCAGCGTCGGATACGCAGGGCTCGCGGTAGGGAATGCGCTGGCCCCGAGTACCAGCAGATTGCGGTACTGATGATGTACGAGGTGGCGGTCTACGATGCTCGCCGCCGGGTCGTCGCCCATGAGCACGGTGCCCTGGATATGAGCCGCGGTCGTGCCGATTTCGGTGCGGGTAATCCTCTCCACCGGCAGCGCCCGAGACAGGGTATCGATCATCGACGGGACCTGGGCGGCGCCGCGCTTGGCGTAGTCTGAGTAATCGGTGAATCGCGTCTCGGCGAGGCGCGGATTGTTGAGATTGATCGAGACCGTGTTGTCTTCTCGCGGCAGATCGTCAAACAGAAACCGGATCATGAGCCGCTCAGTCCAGCGGCCGTCTTCCGAGCGCAGCGCGCCCATTTTGGAGGGAAATGGTGAATTCCAGGTTTCAATCATGCACGCGGCATGCTCGCGGCGGTGCTCGCCTTCATAGAATATGTAGCCCAAGCCAGTCAGAATCGTGCTGCCGTTATATGACTTAACGCCATTGAGGTCAAAGGTTACATCGATCGGTAGCTGTTCATGCAGGCGCCGGCCCAGCAGCCGATGCCCTATCCCGGAGCGCAGCAAGAGGTGGGGATTGAACAGCGCGCTGGCACCCAACGCAATCAGATCAGCCGAGGCATGCTGCGTGCGTCCTTCGCGCACGTAGGTCACACCTGCCGCGGTTCCAGCTGCCGTGTCGACCGAATCAACCTCAGCATCGAGCTGTAAGGTGACGCGGGGATCGTCGTAAATGGAGACCAATCCATTCTGAATAGTGAATTTTGCGTCGACCGGACAGAGCTCGCAGATGCCGGTCGCGCAACAGACGCCACGCTTGCCGGTGGCGACGCTGGCCCTCGATGTGGCGACATTGAACCAGCCATCGGGGAAGTGCCGTTTCAACAGCACGTCCGGGTCGGAAAAGCGATGCGGCGGCAATGGAAACGGGCGGGATCTCGGCATCGGGCTGTCCGCCGGTCCGGACACCAGCATGATCTGTTCCACCGTGCAGTAGTGGGTCTCCAGATCATCGTAGGAAACCGGCCAGTCCACGCCGACGCCATAGCGCGATTTGAGCTTGAAATCGCCCGGCATCATGCGCGTCGTACCACCGAGCCAGCATTTTGAATTTCCGCCAAATCCCGGACTCGTGTACCAGTCCTTTGCAGGCGTAGCGTTGACGAATACGTCTTTTGGATCAATAGAGGAACTGCGTCGATTCTGGAGCTGCCAGGCCTTGGTGTCGCGGCCACCGCGCTCGAGCACCAGCACGCGGGAGGCAGCGGGCGCATGTTCGAGGAAGCGCATCAAAAAAAACGCTCCGGCGAAACCCGTGCCAACAACAATTAGATCATATTGTGAAGACATGCGGTATCGTTCTCCAGGTAGGATCTCTACCCTGAATTGCCAGCAATATGTTACTTCCCAGGGTTTGGAGGGAAATATTAACCGCTTGCATCTGAGAGTAGGTGCACAATTCCACAAAATCACGCTCCGGGGGGGCGAAGTGTTGTCATACGTGCCCGACCGAAGGCGCGGGCGATGAGGATCGTCAGCAACGCGATGACGCTCCACCACGGTTCGAGTCGCAGCAGTCCGCGCCACAGGCTCCAGAGTGTCCCGCGTTACCCACCAATGGAGCGCGCGACGAACAAGAGTGCGAGCAGCGGCAGAGCAATGAGCAGCAAAGCCGAGCCTCCGTGTCGGGCAGCACCCAGCCGTCGAGCTGGACGGCTCCCGCAGTAGTGAAGTCAGCCCGGACACACCCGAGGAGCCGGCGCAACAAGCCGTCGCGATCCACGGCCGCAGCCTCTGGGGCATCCGCCAGCAGGCAGTAAGAGTGTGAGGTGCGTTGAGACGCCCGGGCTATGTGCTGCGGGCTGCCCAATGCGATGTTCAAGACCAGAACGCGGTGCTTATACCCAATAATGCAGCGCAGCATGGCTGCTGGCGACTACTCTGCCCCAGCTTCTATAGCTCGTTAGCGTGTCGGGTCCACCGAAGTTATGTGAGCGATGCACGGAACGCGAGCCGACGAAACCCTATCATTGGCATCGCGCTGCACGAGGTGCGTATTTCGCGCAAGGAAGGCCAGCGATTCACGGCAACGCGGTCCATGGTTTCTCGCCATGTCGGTCCACTGCTCGTGATGCAGGACGTGTATGACTTTCTCTCAGTGCTGAACTCCCGTCAACGGTGCGACGGTTATCCACGGGCCCGCGCCTGGGCTCATTAAAGCCCGTGCGCGCGGGACGGTGTCCGTAGGCCTGATAACACCGATCCCACGCTACCTGTATAATCAAATCGATTACACAACTGGCACCCGGCTCCGGCGACAGCGGTGGCTGCTCCATGTTTTGCCTCGGTAGGGATTTTGCGGTTTGCTCAGATCAATATATCTCACGCTCGCCCGCGGCCGCTTCAATCTTGGCAAGATCGTGCTGGCAGTCGATTCCCTGTTTCGCATCTGGCGGCCATGAACACAGGCAAGCCAGCTACCACAACCGCGGCCAAGCTGGTTCACGTACTGCGATTCTTCGGCGCTGGTGTGATCGATCAGGTGCTGCTGTCGGGCGCCAGCTTCATTGCCGGATTTCTGATGATTCGCTACACCAGCGACGTCGACTACGGCCAGTTCGTGTTGGCGCAATCCGCGGTGCTGCTGCTCGTCAGCGCGCAAGGCGCGTGGCTCTCGGGACCCCTGGCGGCCATCGTCCCGAGCAAACCTGCCGCTACCAAGAGATTGATGATCGGAGCGGTGCGAGCGAGCCAGTCTCGCTTCCTGCGTTGGGTTGCCGTGAGTCTATTGGCGATCGCTGTCACCCTCTACGCCACCGGTTTTTTGAGCGCCAGTCTCGCGCTTGTGAGCGGGACCACCATTCTCGCCGGATGGGCCACGCTGCAACGGGAATACCTGCGCAGCGTGTTGATCATCTATTCGCGACCGCATTGGATGTTACGAGCAGACACCGTCTACGTGATCTGCCTCGTTGCGGGCATCGCATTGGCGGCATATCTACGCCACTCGGCAGGCGTGTGTGCCATCTTCGCATTGGTGATCTCGGCCTGGGCGGGCATGCTGGTATCGCATCGAATGCTGAGTTCCGATCCTGGTTGGATTTCCGGCGATGCTCGGCCGTTTTTGCAAGAAATGCGCGCTTTGGGGGTCTGGGCCACCGTCGGCGCCGTGACCTATTGGCTGTTCGCTCAAAGTTACAACTATGTCCTGGCCACGCGGCTGAATTTGACCGCGGTGGCCAGCGTAAATGCCGCACGTCTGGTGATTGTGCCGGTAACTGTCTTTTCGCTTGGGATCAACAACGTGCTGATGCCACTGGCCGCCAATTGGCTCGCGCAGTTTGGCCTTGCAAGAATGCTGCGTCGGCTGGCGGTAGTTGCCCTAGCAATTATCGCGCTGGACTTGGTCTATATCAGCCTCGCCTGGATTTTTCGTGATTGGATCATTGGCAGCCTGCTGCACAAGACCATCGCCGATCGTGATCGGCTGCTTGTACTGTGGGCGTGCGTCGCTCTGATCTTCCTGCCGCGCGAAGTGCTGCAGGCTGGTCTGTTCGCCCTCCGACGGGTCAAATCAATGGCCCGGCTGATCGGCCTCAGTGCCGTCGTCTCCCTCACCTTGATGTGGTTCGGCACCGCTCGATGGGGAGCCGCCGCGGTGCTGATAGGCCAGCTCGCCGGTGAATGTGTGAACTTGGTCGGCCTTTCCTGGCTGGTGTGGATACAGGTGCGTCTGCAGTCAGAATCATGACGCGCGACACGCGGCTCAGACGCTCAGCGTGGTGAAGCCGATGCGTCAGCCGCGCAACTTCTCTATCGTCTTCACTGGATTCAAGCCGGCCCCGAAGAAGCGCGCCACCACCGCACGGTACAGTCGAATTCGGCTGAATCCGACACCGCATTCCCTGGGTTTGGCTATATGGAATTCTCAGAACTTCGCATCGCGGCGCCCGAGAATCAGATTGACGGCGAGGAAATTGTAATACTCCGACAGCCGGTCCTGCACGCAAGTTCGCAGCTCTTCGGCCGTCAGAAAATCCGGGCCGTAGCGGGTCAGTTCGAACAGCGTGGCCGCCAGCAGCGTGTTCGTTGACTTCGCCATCACCATCAGGGAACCGGGCCTCTGCCGTGTAAATGCGAGGACCTGATGCACGAAGCCAAAATCGCGCTGGCGCAGAAGCGCTATGCAGGCTTCCGTATCCGCGTATCTGTTCGACTCGTTATAGAAGGGATCGTGCGCGCGCACCAGATCGCCTGCCTTAACGGCAAACGCTTCCGAGCCCGCGCCAAGCACTACGTGCTGGCAACCGGCGGCATCGAGAACGCTCGACTGCTGCTCAATTCCATCCGCGTGCAGAAATTCGGGCTGGGCAATGCATTTGCCCAGCTCGGCCGCTACTTCATGGATCATCCCTACGTGATCGGAGCTGCGACCATCGTGGGCAACGCTGCCAGTCCCGAGCTGCGCTTCTACGACAAGCGCGTAGTGCGCGGGAGAATCGTGGAGGGATTTTTCTGTGCCACCGACGAAGTGCGGCGCCGGGAGCGGCTTCCGCCCTTTGCCATTAACCTCTGGGCCTTGGACAGCGTTGGGGATGACTATCCGGACCAGATCGTGCCGCCGCAGGCACTGCGCAACCCGCCGTCGGACAGCCTTTCCAATCAGATCACGTATTACCTCACGCGCTCGGTCATTTTACTGGAATCCCCTGCGCAATGGCTCTACAAGAAGATGTGGCGTCAGCAACCGGGCAGATTAACGACGTTTCATACTCGCGGCCCGGACCCTGACCCCCAAAACCGCGTGACGCTCATAAACAGCGTGGACGCGCTGGGGATGCGCAAGGTCCAGCTCGTTTGGCGTCTGCCGGAAAATTTCGAATTGCAGATGCAACGCGCGCACGAACTGTTGGCGCAGGACCTTGGGCGCACCGGCCAGGGTCGGCTGCGCATCGAGTCGACCGCCACGGAGCATGATCCGATGAAGAGCTTGGGCAACGTGCACCACCACATGGGTACCACCCGCATGCACAACGACCCGCGCCGCGGTGTGGTGGACGCGAACTGCCGCGTCCACGGAATCGGCAACCTCTTCATCGGCGGCGGCTCGGTATTCCCCACTTATGCCTGCGACGATCCCACCATGATCATCGTCGCGCTCGCATTGCGAATGTCCGACCATCTAAAGTCCGCACTCAGCTCATAAAGCCAACTCCGCGTGCGCTATACGCGACGCTTCGCACTACTTTCCATGGGTTGCGCGACCGGCCTGTCGCTGATGCTGCACCCGAAAGCCGTCCTGGCGGCCAGCCAATCTCTCGATCCGATCACCGCCAAGCTGCAATCGCTGGAGTCCGATCCGGTGGGTGCACGCACGATCGGATGCCTCTATCGTCGCCAGTTCCCCGCAGAAGACAGCCCGGCCATCTAAACGCGCCTGACACTCTCATCCTTGTTGGCGGATGCCCCAAAGGCTGCGGCCCTGGATCGCAACGACTTGCTGCGCCGGCTCCACGAGTGCGTACGGGCCGAATTCACCACCGCGGTAACCGTCCAGCTCGACGGCTGGGTGCTGTCCCGCACCGAGGGTGGGCTATGCGCATCGTGTGGGTGATCAAGGAGGCCGCACTGGTCCTGCTCAGCTCTGCCAGCGGTGGGTTGCTGCTATTCGTTTCCCTCCGGGAGCTGACACGACCGCCGGGTGTGGAATACGCTAGCCTGAAGGGCATGGTGCCCATCACCACCTCCAAGGCTCCCTGGTTGCTGCTCATCGCTGTGCTGCTGCTCGCACTGTGATTCAGCGCGCGCGCCATGGGTGGGCGACGCGGGACACTCTGAGGCCTGTGGCGCGGACTGCTGCGCCTCGGACTGTGGTGGAGCGTCGTCGCGCTGCTGCTGTTCGCCGACGTCGCCATCGTTGGCGTCCGCACCCAACCGCTCTCGGACCTGCACTGGTCCTTCGCTTTTGGATCCATGGCGGCGCTGCTGCTGATCCTCATCGCCTGCGCCCTCGGACGGGCACGAACGATGAATACTCCGCCCTGATAGGTACTGAGAGCGGGGATCGCACAGATCAGGCGCGCGAATTTGTGGAATTGTGCGCTCGCTCTTACGATTTTGTTGTTGGCACGGGCTTCGCCGGAGCGTTTTTTTTTGCGATTCCTCCAGCACACGCCCGAAGCAGCGCGCGCGCTGGTACTCGAGCGCGGTAGCCGCGACACTAAGGCTTGACAGCTACAGAATCGACGCACTTCGAGCATCGATCCTCCTTCCTGATCTCGACCACGGCGGCAATTTGCGGCATCAGCGCTTGGCGCTTTGCGACGAGCCAAGACGAGAGTGCCATCGTCAAGGTACTCTACAAAAAGCTGCATTGTCTGAAACTCGATGATACCGGCGTGCGCCGATTTGCCTCTGATCTAGCCGCGCGCAAGGTTATTTCGAGTCTCAAATTGCGCATCGTTGACGCCGCCAACGGACTGTATACGCATCATTCGCCGCCGGCAGACAACAAATTCGGCCACGCAATCCGCCATAGCGAGGATCGTGTGGTGACCGAGTACCTGATGTCGAGCGACTTCTTTGTCAAAGGCGCCGACAAAAATCGTACGGTCAATTACCTTGGGTACTACGTTCCGTTGGTGGCCTTCAACAACCCGTTCGCGCGGCCTGTCAACGCAGCATCGCCGGCATAGGTAATGCTGATTTTGTCACTTACGACGGCGGAGCAGTTGGCGCACGGCGGATCTCGTTTGGCGCAACAAGCTATTTTGTCGAACCCACCTGAATCGCAGCGGGAACGCCTGGTCGATCTGCTTGAGCTCCCCGGGGCTCAGGCGCAAGTCCGCCGCGCGTAGATTCTGCTCGAGGCGCAGTAGGTTGGTTGACTTCGGTGTGGCCACTACGTCGGGCTCCCGCACGCACCAGGCGAGTGCAATCTGCGCTGCACTCACGCCGCGTTCACGGCCAAGCTGAGCCAGGAGCGGATGCTGCGTCATGCTGCCACGCCCGAGCGGGGAATACGCCATGGTTTTAATGCCATGCACGCGCTGCCACGCTAGCAGCCCGTACTCGATCCCGCGCGCCTCCGCGCTATAGGTGACCTGATTGCATTGCGTCGCGGCCGACAGACCGAGACGCTGTTCGGTTTTGAGCCATGGTCTCAAATCATCTTCGTAGAAGTTGCTCACGCCAAAATGACGAATCAATCCACGCCGCCGCAAATCCCCGAATCCGGTCAGTGTCTCGGTAAAGCGACCTGGTCCGCCGGCGGCGGGCCAGTGCAGCAGGTAGAGGTCCAGGTAATCGCAGCCCATGCGCTGGATGGAAGCCTCACAGGCACGCGAAATGCCATTGCGCGTGGCGTTGTTCGGCATCACTTTACTGACGATGAAGAGTTCGGATCGCCGCGCAGCACCGAAGGCCTTGAGCGCGCTGCCGATGATTCGCTCGGCGCCGCCGTCGCCATAGCTCTCCGCCGTATCGAGCAGACGGTAGCCGATATCCAGTGCGTGTGTAACCGCAGCGATTTCCTGATCACGCTGCACAGGGGACTCACCCATGGGCCAGGTCCCAAGTCCAATCCGACCCGGAAAATGCAGCGCGTCGGCGGTGATACCCACGGACGTGAGTGTCGGCTCAGCGGCAATCCGCGGCAACTATCACGTGCATTGACGCTCTGTTCAGGCTCAGGACACTCATGGGACTGTAAGAGATGTTACGGGATCGGAGTCACTGGGAAATATTGCGGCAGCATCGATGCGGCGCACCGAAGAGTGCACCGAGGCGCCAAGCTTCAAGAGCCATTCACGCAAGGTGCTGACCTGAGCGCGCCGGAACGCCGTGCGTATCGCGTTGAGGCGCAGCTCCTGGTAGAGGACGTACGCGGCGGCGGTGAGCAGACCGCGCAGCTGATTGGCGAGGAAGCGGCTGCAGCTGGTGCGATCGATCTCGAGACCATGGTGCAGCTCCTTGATCCGATTTTCGATGTCGCCTCGTGCGCAGTAGATGGCTTCGTACAGATGCCGGGGCGAGGCTTTGAGATTCGTGACCACGAAGCGCGGGTTGTCCTTGGGCTCGCGCCCCGGATGGCGAACGACTTCGGCCTTGATGATCACGCGCCGACGCTCGGGCCAGGTGCCGGCCGCGTAGCGGCACTCGCCATAGAGATGAGCGGTCTCGCCCGTCTCCCGGGACACTCGCCGCGCGGTGCCCATCAGTCGGGCGGCGCGGCGCTCGAGCACCTTGTTTTTAGCCATCCCGACCACGTACTCAAGACCCTCGCGCTCAAGGAAGGCGAAGATCTCGGCGGCGGCGTAGCCGCCATCGAGCCGCACTCGGAGCCGTTCGCGGGGAAAGGCCGAGCGCAACCGAGGCAAGAGTCGCGAGAGGATGCCGATCGCACCGATCGAGGCCGTGACGTTGCCGGGGCGCAGCACATAAGCGAACAGGTATTGCTCGGGTTCCTCGTTGAAGGTCAGGAACCCGGCCACCGGCAGATAGCACCAGGTGTCGTAGTGGCCATTGAAGAACGCGAGCTGCTGCGCGCCATGGGTCGGATCGTCGGTCGGATCCAGATCGATCGTGATCCGCTTGACCTTGCGCCCCAGGCGCCGGCGGTGCCGATCAATGACTGTCTCGGCCAGTGCCACCCCCATCCGGTAGAGCGAACGGCGATCCAGTGCATTCTCGAACCGCGAGAGCGTCGGCTGCGAGGCCAGCTCCTCGCCACGGATCGGGTCGCGACCACAGAGCAGCTTTTGGATCGGGTCACTGCACAGTCGGCTCGCATCGTTCCCATCCGAGTAGCCGCACGCGATGGCATACAGGCGCTGGCACACCAGCTCACCGATCGCATGCTGAATCTTGCCCGACTGGCGCCGATCATCGATAGCGCCGATCAACGCCTCGGTCAGGCCGAGTCGACGATCGCACGCTTGCAACAGGATCGCACCGCCATCGGAGCTGCCGTGCTGCTGGTCAAACTCTGCCACCATCGGCCGGCTGAACAAATCGGAAAACAGGACAGTTTGTCGTGTGCTATCGTCGTCCATGCAAAAGCCTCTTGAGTGACGACAAGTGCTTGTGGTGAAGCCTTTCTATCACGATGGGGGCTTTTGTTTTTGACTACTTCACGAATAATTCAGGCTAGAATCCGCAAAGCTATCATGATTGTCGACGCGAACAATCTTCCTGATGATGGAACATTACGGGCCGACGTCTGCATCGTCGGCGCCGGCGCCGCGGGCATCAGCATGGCGTTGCAGTTTCTCGGCAGCGGCATTGAAGTACTGCTGCTCGAGTCAGGCGCGGTCGGGGAAGAGCCGGACACCCAAGCGCTGTACGTCGGCACGGTAGCCGACGAGCGGCTCCATAGCCCGCCGGATCGATATCGTCAGCGGCGCTTCGGCGGCACCACCACGACCTGGGGCGGTCGCTGCATTCCGTTCGACCCGATTGACTTCGAAGCGCGCGACTACGTGCCGCATAGCGGCTGGCCGCTCGCGCGCGAGGCATTGCTGCCGTACTACCCGCCGGCGAACCGCCTATGCGAGGCCGGGGATTTCAGCTATACGGCCGCGACGAGCTTTCGCGACGGCGGTCGGCCGATGATCGCAGGCTTCGACAGTGTCTATTTCAGCAGCGACACGCTCGAGCGCTTCAGTTGTCCGACGGACTTCGGCGCCCGATATGGCCACCAGCTGCGCTCAGCGCCGAATATTACCGTCGTGATGCATGCCAATGTGACCGCGATACGGCTGCAAGCCGGTGGCGAACGAGTGGCCTCGCTGGACGTGCGCAGCTTGGGCGGCAAGCGCCTGCAGGCGCACGCGGCTCATTTCGTCCTGGCCGCGGGCGGCCTGGAGGTGGCGCGCCTGCTGCTGGCGAGCCGTGACGTTCAGGCCGATGGCATCGGCAATCAGCATGATGTGGTCGGCCGCTACTACATGTGCCACCTTGCCGGGACCATTGGTGCGCTCAAAATTCTCAAACCACCCGAGGCGGTGCACCACGGCTACGAGATATCCGAGGATGGAATCTACTGCCGGCGGCGTCTGGCGCTCCGGCCCGAGGTGCAGCGCGCGCAAAGGCTCGGCAACTTCATTGCGCGTCTGCATCATCCGCGCATCACCGATCCGGCGCACCGCAGCTCCGTGCTGTCGTTGCTCTATCTGGCCAAGCCTTTCATCCCCTACGAATACAGTAAACGGCTGCACGGCGATGAGCACGCCAGCGTGCGCGCCTGGTTGCAACACCTCGGCAATGTCGTGGCCGGCCCGTTTGAGGCCGTCGCGTTTGCCTGGCACATGCTGCGTGACCGGAAATTGGCAGAGCGCAAGTTTCCTTCGATCATCGTGACATCCAAGAAGAATCTATACAGTATCGATTTTCACGCCGAACAGCAGCCTGACGCGGCGAGCCGGGTCATGCTCGATAGTGCACAGGATGCGCTCGGGATGCCGCGCCTGCGCATCGACTGGCGCTACACCGCCGGAGATGTGGATACAGTGCAGCGTGCCATCGCGCTGCTGGCGGCAGAGTTCGCCCGTACCGGCGTCGGCCGGCTCGACTACGAGCCTGAGACGGTGGAGGCCGAAATGACTCGCTACGGCGCCTATGGCGGGCATCACATCGGCACGGCACGCATGGGATCGGATCCGCGCGGCAGCGTGGTCGACGGCAATTGCCGAGTGCACGGCGTCGGCAATCTGTTCGTCGCCAGTGCGGCGACTTTTCCGACCTCGAGCCAGGCCAATCCGACGCTGACGGTGGTTGCCCTTTCATTGCGGCTGGCGGCGCACTTGCGATGGCTGGTGCGGGCCGACGGGGCTGCGGCGGCGATCACCGAGCCGTCCCAACCGAGCAGCATGCGCAGCGCCCATCGCTTCCAGTTCCCCGGTATGACAACGCGCGTGCTGGTACTGGGCGCTGATGGATTCATCGGCAGCCACCTGGTGGGCTCGCTGGCCGCGAGCGACTGGGCCAGTCCGATTGCCTGCGGCCGACGCACCCGAGCCGCCCGCGCTGCCGACCCTATCGCCAGACTGCAGTTCGATGCCACCGACGAGAGCGCGCTGAACCACGCGCTGCAGAGCGCCGATGCGGTCGTCAATTGCATCGCCGGCAGTGCGCAGACCATTGCCAATGGTGCGCGCGCGTTGATGGCCGCTGCCGCCCGGCAATCCAGACCGCCGCGCGTGGTACACCTGAGCAGCATGGCGGTCTACGGAACCGTCACCGGCGTAGTGGCGGAGTCAGCGCCGCTGCGCGGTGAGGATGCCTACGCGCAGGCAAAAATCGCGGCGGAGGCGGACTGCGGCCATTACAGCCAGGCCGTCCTTCTGCGACCCGGCATCGTCTACGGGCCTCGCAGCCGGCAATGGACTGAACGCGTCGCCCGCTGGTTGCTCGCGCACCGCCTGGGCGATCTCGGCGCGGCCGGCGACGGCTGTTGCAATCTGGTCTACGTCGAGGATGTCGTCGTCGCCATCACGCAGTGTCTGCGTCTGCCCGGCGTGGCCGGCCAGGTCTTCAATCTGGCCATGGCACAGCCACCGACCTGGAACGAGTATTTCGTCGGCTTCGCTCGCGCTCTGGGCGCGGTGCCGGTGGCGAGAATCGGCCGGCGGCGGCTCAAGATCGAGACCACGCTGCTGGCGCCGCCGCTGAAGATCGCCGAAATACTCTGCAGGAAGGCCGGAATTACCGCGCTCCGGCTGCCCGAAGCGATTCCGCCTTCGCTGCTGCGGCTTTGCCAACAGGACATTCGGCTCGACGTCGCGCGCGCCGAGCAGTTGCTGCAGCTGCGATGGACTGCGCTGGACGACGGCTTACGGCAGGCCGCGCGCTGGTTCAATCAGCGCGCTCAATAATAGGGGTAGAGCCAACAGTCGTGTCACCAGGTGCCATTTCGATCACAGGAGCGCCAACCGCGTGTTCATGTCCAGATCGAACCGGCCATACGGGTTCACGTGCTCCCAAATCAGCGGGGTCAGCGCAGCGTAGTCGCGGGGTGTGAACTTCCCTTGCCAATGCGGCTGCGCCAGTAGTTTCTGAATCATCAACGTGTTGATGTAGACCATGCAGTTTTGAATCAGGTGCAGCGAGAGCATGCTGATCTCATGATCTTCGTGGCGGTTGCTGACCATCTCGCCGCGACGGGCAAAGAACACGAAATCCGTGGCACCGTTCCATTGTTCGACCACGTTCAGGCCGTCGTGGATCTCGCGGCGCAACGCTTCCGAATGCAGATACTGACAGAGGAAGATCGTCTTAATGGTCTTGCCCAGCTCGGCAAAAGCCTTGTAGGTGGGGTGCTGCACGTTCTGCTTGGTGAAGCGCCGCAGAATGGCTTCCGTTTCAGCCGTCCCCAGGCGTAGCGCCGTGGTGTACTTGATCATTTGATCGTACTGTTGACGCACCAAATCCCAGTCGATTGGCTTGCTGAGGATCAGTTGCAGGTCCGCATACGCATCGGCCTTGCCGGTTTCCGGGCGGTACAGTTTTTGTGAGTGAATGGCTTTCAGCCGTGGCAGCAGCAGGAAGCCGAGCATTTTGCAGAAGGCAAAGGCGATTGTGCTCTGCCCGCGCGAGTCGACGTACTGTCGATCGACCTCCATTTCGGTGCAGTGATGGATCACGCCCTCGATCATCGAGGCCACCGCCGATGAGGAAGGCGACTTGAGCTGAAAGTGGATGCACAGTGAGTTCCGCTCAACGTGCCAGTAGATCATGATGCCACGCCCGCCATAGCGCACGTGCCATTGCGTGGTGAGATTCTGGTCCCAGGCGCCGTAGTGTTTTGAATCGGAGGCACAGGCCGTGGTGCCAGAACCCCAAATGGCAGGATTTCGGGCCTGCAGCGTGCCGTCGGCAACGATCGCAATGGCCCGCCGGAGTGCCTCGACGCTGATATAGCGGCGCCGGACATAAGACAAATCCTTGGCTGTCACGCCGGACTCCAGACTCGCCATGCGTTGCAGCCCGGCATTGGTCCCGATCCCATGCAGGCACAGCAACAGGCGCGGCTGCAGCACCGAACGCTCCAGCGTTTCGTAAGCTGTCGGACTTTTCAGCACGTTGGTGAAACCCGGCCGAAGATCGGTTTCCTTGACCATGTCGAGCAGACCGGTCATCGGCCAAGTCGCGTTGAGTTCGGCCTTGAACGCCTTCAGGTTGAGCGGATCGGGCTGCGCGTCCAGTGGCGTGAGCGTGATCCAGCCGCCGCCCTTGGGGCCGATGCGGACGTCAGGATTTTTCTTCAGGCCACTATTCAAGGTACCCAGCGCCTCGCGCATCTCGTCCTGCAACTGGCTGATGAAACGATCCGCATCGAGTGGGAGATCCGGCGCCTTGTAGTATTCCTCGCGGTTCGCCTCGAAATCGGCCGGCAGATCCTCATCCGGGTTGCGATAGCGATTGGCGCCGACGACCCAGATTTCCTTGCAGCGCAGCTGCTCGCGCACGGCTTCCAGTACCGCCGCCTCGTAGGTGACGCGATTGATGCGATCGCGGCCGGCGGCATTCTTCTCCACCACGGCGTCGCGCCACAGGCCACGCACGACGCCATCGAGCGGCACCTCCTCGTCGGCCGGGAAGGTCCGCACCTTGGTGTCGGCGAAGCGTTTTACCAGTTCTAGCCCGCACTATGCATGAAGGATGAGATTTCAGTGCGCGTGGAGCAAGTATCGCGATGTCGCGGCTTGATGTCGACGCACGCCGGCGATTTTGGCGCTGCCACGGATGTTGGCACTGGGTTTTCCACGCCGCTGGTGTTCGAAGGGGTGATTTCAGCCACGTGAGATGCGCGTGAGTCACGCAAGAGGATTCCAACCGTGCGGGATGTGCGTCCGACAGCGCTATGCGGGGGCAGCGCCGAGGCTTCTGGCGATGATCTGCCAGTCGTTGCGGTGGATGCAGGAAGCGGGCAGGTGCAGCACGATGCGCCGCACCGAGGACTGTATCCAGGTGCCAAGCTTCATGAGGTGTTCGCGCAGCGTGCTCACTTGGGCGGATCTGAAGGCAGTGCGCGCGGCGCGCAGGCGCAACTCCTGGTAGAGCACATAGGCGGCGGCGGTCAGAAGAGCGCGCAGCTGATTGGCCAGGAAGCGGGTGCAACTGGTGCGGTCGATTTCCAAGCCGTGGTGCAACTCTTTGATCCGATTCTCGACGTTGGCGCGCTCGCAGTAGATCGCCTCGTACAGATGCCGGGGCGAGTGCGCAAGGTTCGTGACCACGAAGCGCGGGTTGTTCTTGGGCTTGCGACCGGGCTGACGAACCACTTCAGCCTTGATGACCACGCGCCGGCGCTTGGGCCATGTGCCGGCGGCGTAGCGGCACTCGCTGTAGAGATGCGCGGTCTCACCCGTTTCGCGCGACAGGCGCCGGGCAGTGCCCATCAAGCGTGCGGCGCGGCGCTCAAGGACCTTGTTTCTAGCCATCGCGACCACGTACTCGAGTCCCTCGCGCTCCAGGAAAGCGAAGATCTCGGCGGCAGCGAAGCCGCCATCCAGGCGCACGCGCAGTCGTGCCCGGGGAAAGGCCATGCGCAGCCGCGGCAACAGTCTCGAGAGGATCCCGATCGCGCCCACCGAGGCGGTGGCATTGCCGGGTCGCAGCACATAGGCGAACAAGTACTGGTCGGGCTCTTCATTGAAGCTCAGGAAGCCGGCCACCGGCAGATAGCACCAGGTGTCGTAGTGGCCATGAAAGAAGGCGAGCTGCTGAGCCCCATGCGTCGGATCGTCCGTGGGGTCCAGGTCAATCGTGATCCGCTTGACCTTGCGACCCAGGCGCTTGCGGTGCCGTTCGATCACCGTGTCGGCCAGCGCGATCCCCATCCGGTACAGATCCGCCCGATCAAAGGCGTTCTCAAAGCGCGAGAATTTCGGCGTAAATCCGCCCCCGGTGCTTCTGTCGCGCACTTTCCCGTGACTATCATCGTTCCATTCGGCTCAAATCTGGCTCACACTGCCGCCTGTGCAGAGCTTCCCTAGTTATAAGAATCGATTATAAGTGATTGAGCTGTCTACCATCCGATGATGCGGGAATGCGCCACTTTGCGTCAGGCTTTGTAGCGAAAGAATATCCGGGCCGAAACTTGCGTGTATTTCCAGCCTTCGCGCCGGAATGCCGATGCCTCGCATCCTCGCGATATCACCTCCTGTCCCGTTCCAGGCGGCGCGGCGAAGAGTGGATGCTGACGCGCTACCATCTGTCGATCGACTTCTTTACATCAGGTTCCGACGAGAACCGGGTCGTCCACTACCTTGGGTTTCTATGATCCGCTGCGAGCGTGCGGCGACCCGTTTGCCCGGCCAGTCGTGGCGGTCGATCCATTGCCGAAATCCACGTGACCCTGTCCACAAACTCGAGCTGTCCGCGCCGTACCCGTAAGTGAAGTGGGTTAAACTGACTTTCGCCCCGACCTAGCTTGGTGTATACATTAAGTTGAATTATTATTTGCCTGTAAATACATTGGGTTGCGTCGTATTAGCTGGTTTACAATGGATTCAGGATGGAGGGAGCGGGTGTTGCTAAGGCCGAATCTGCGAGCTGCATACACCGTGCTGCTGTGCGCGGTCTCCTGGCTGTGTCTAACCGCCGCCCCAACGGCTAGCACCGGGGCCCCCGCTCCATTGGCGGCCATGGCTGGCCCGCTGATGCCCCTCGGCCCCCAGGACTCCGTGACCGTCCACATCGATGAGGATCCGAATCCGGCACCCTCAGCACCGGTGACTGTCGCGGATGACGGCACGCTTCGCATCCCTTATGTGGGCCCAATACCAGTAGGAGGCTTGTCGCCGGACGCTGCTGCGCGACGTGCTGAAAAGGCGCTCAAGGACAGCAGGTTCTTTGTGAACCCGCACGTGACGATTACCGTGGTGCAATCGCTCAGTCAGCGCGTCTCGGTGCTTGGCGAGGTGAAGACGCCCGGACGCTACCCGGTCGATGCCAAGACCAGCATCGTCGATCTGATTGCATTGGCCGGCGGCTTTACTGAGCTCAGCGCCGACGTGATTTATGTGTCGCGCACCGATGCGAGCGGCAACATCAAGAAATATGCCGTTAACATGCGAGGGTTGAACGACCCCAAAAATACCATGCCCGAGCAGGCGCTGCGCGGCGGCGATTCAGTCTTCATCCCGCGTGCCGACCAGTTCTTCATACTGGGCGAAGTACAGAAGCCGGCAATGTACAAACTCGAAGCGAACATGACCGTCGAACAGGCAATTTCCGTCGCAGGCGGCATCACTGCAAAAGGCAGCGAGAGGCGTGTGGAAATCAAGCGTAACGGGAAGAATGGCGCGGATATTGCCATCAAAGCGAAGCCCGGCGACCTGGTGCAGCCAGGCGACGTGATTCGCGTGAAGGAGAGCATCTTTTGAAGATTCAACGGCAGTTGCCGGTTCTACACGGCGGCATCCATCCACCGGCTCCGCCACTCGTTCCGCAGCATTTCACGCAGGCGGCCCTGACGCGCTCGCAGGTATTGGCGATCCTGCGGGCGCATCGAAGGCTATCGATTTTCATCGCTCTGGCAGCCATCGCCGTGACATTAGTAGTCGTGAAGCTGATGCCGAAGAGCTATACGGCGCAGGCGACCGTGCTGGTCAACTACGAGACCAGCGATCCGACGCGACAAGTACCAGCTGAATTGTTCTCGAGTTACATGCTCACCCAGATCGAGTTGATTCAGAGCCGCGATGTGCTGCTGGCGGTCGTAGACAAGCTCGGCCTCGCGCATGATCCCGAATTCGCGCCGTCGACTTCCAACGGCGTCGCCACGCCTACCGATTGGGCCGAAAAGAACCTTCGCGCCAACCTGACTGTCGAGCAGGCCAAGGGAATCGAACTGCTCTATGTGTCCGCGACCTCGAAGGATCGCAACAAGGCGGCCGTGCTCGCGAACGCGGTCGTCGACGCTTATCAGGCGCGGGAGCGGGAACGGGTCCGTAACCCCGGAAGTGGCCGCGCCGACGAGTATGCGCAGCAGCTCAGCGAGCTGAACGCGAAGGTAGGCGTCGGCGAAGCCAATCTTGCCGAATTCCGACAGCGAACGGGGCTAGCGGACGTCTCGGCGCAGAACGATGTGGAAACACAGGCGCTGACCAGTCTCGAGCAACAGCTACTGGCGGCGCAGAATCTGCGCCGAGAAGCGGAATCGAAGAACAATGCAGACCAGTCCGTCAGCCCTAACGTGCTGGGTTCAAACCTCATCCAGAATCTCAAGAATCAGCTCGCGACTCTGCAATCGCAGCTGGCGCAATTGAGCGCCACTCTGGGACCGGAGCACCCGAAGGTCGTTGAACTGCAATCGCAGATTGCCGCGACCAAGCGATCCTTGAACCAGGAGGTGCAGACCTTCAGCAGCGGCAGCGCGTCCGACGTGGCGACCGCCAGGCAGGTCGAGGAGAAGATGCAGCGCGCAGTCGATGCGCAGCGTGCCAAATTGGTCACGGTGCGCAAAATGCAGGACGAGGGTCAGAAGCTGCAGTTGGAACTGGAGTCGGCGCAAACCGTCTACAAACGCGCCCTCGATGGCTACGACCAGGTCATGTTCGCGTCGGCCAGCGTCGTGAGCCGTGCCAAGCCGCCGATCGAGTCATCGAAGCCCAACAAAGTTCTGCTTCTCATCATCGGCACAATTGTCGGCGTGTTACTGGGGATAGTCGGACCGCTCGGGTACGAGGTCCTCTTCAATCGCCGCGTGCGCTGCCGCGACGACGTTGAACGGGATTTCGGCATTCCGGTCCTTGCGGAATTCGATCGGATCGCGAGATTCACATGAGCGCATCAACCGAGAACTTGACCCACACCGTGGACAAATCATTGAACGATGAGCTGATATCCCTGTGGGGTCTGTCAGCCGAATCTGTCGAGCGCATCGCCGCTATGGTGCGCTCCGAAGGAATGAGTTTCAGTGATGCCGCGCTTCGCCTCGGTCTCGTGAGTCGTGCAGATCTGGAAGACGCCAATGCCTGGGTGGACAGGCGCAACGCTCAGCCCGGCCCCATCGAAACGGCGATTCATCAAGCTAAGGGTCGGACCAGCATCGCTCTGCGTCACGCCGGCATGGTGCGCCCCGGCAGCCACCTGCTGTTGGTGCATGACCCCGACAGCCATCGCAGCGAACGGATCCGGGCGTTGCGCACCGAGCTGATGTTGCACGTCGGCGACGCGCGGCATGACAACGTTCTTGCCCTGCTGAGTCCAGGCGTTACCGAGGGCCGATCACAGCTGTGCGCAGAGCTGGCAATAGCCTTCGCGCAGGCGGGCCGGAGAACTTTACTGGTCGACGCCGACATGCGCCATCCGCACCAGCACATGCTGTTCAATGCGGACAACCAATGGGGACTGGCGCAGGCGCTCGCCTTGGGCGAGGCGGGTTCCCTGTATGGCGTTGAAGGCGTACCGGAATTGTCGCTGTTGACCGCTGGGGTCATTCCGCCCAATCCGCTCGAGCTGGTGAGCCATCGACGATTCGGTCGGATGGTGGAGACTTGGCGCAGAACCTACGACTTCGTATTGATCGACACCCCACCGGTTTCGCAATACGCCGATGGCCTGGCCATCGCGACGGCGGCCACCCGGGTGCTGGTCGTCACGCGCACCGAATCGACCTCATTCAGCAGCATGCAAGAGCTGGTGCGCCGCTTGGCCCCCACCAAGGCAAGAATTCTCGGCGCGGTGCTCAACAAGTTCTGAACGGTGACGGTTGCCGTTGCCGGCCCCCCCATGCAGTGCCATCAACTTGAGGCCTTTGCCATGAAGGTCAGCGTGTGCGTCGTGACCCACCGTCGAGTCGAGCGCCTGCACGCGGTGCTGCAGGACCTGGCTCGCCAACGACGGCTGCCCGAGCAAGTCGTGGTCGTGGACATCGATGCGGCTGGAAGTGCGCGCCCTGTTATCGGGCAGCTGCGGACTTCAACGGCACCCTTTCGGTCCGGCGCTTCGCTTGCGTTCATCGACGACGATGAGCGGGCACCGGGGTCCTGGCTCGGCCAGCTGCTCGACGCCGCCACGTTGTATCGAGCGGGCTGGCGCTATCGCGCCTACGCCTGAGGTATCGCAAATGGTCCTGATTGACCTCGCGCTATATGCGACCTTGGCCGCCCTAGCCCTTGCCGCCTTAGTCCCTTGCGCGTATCTGTTCACGCAAACCTTGATGTCTGGACGCCTGCGCACGCCCCTGCCGGTATCGCGCCGACTTCGCTTCGATCTGGTCGTACCTGCCTACAATGAAGCTCAGGCCATCGCCGCGACGGTAGCCAATCTGCTTCAGATCGACTGGCCGCGCGACCAATATCGCATCCTGGTCGTGGCCGATAACTGCACCGATGCGACGGCCGCGATGGCGGCGGCTGCGGGCGCCACCGTGCTGGAGCGCCAGGACCTCTCCCAACGCGGCAAGGGTTATGCGCTGCGGTTCGCATTTCAACGAAGCCATGAGGATGGCCGCGCGGATGCCGTCGTCGTGATCGACGCCGACTCGCTGGTCTCCTCCAACCTGCTGGAAGCATTCGCCGCTCGCATCGAGCAGGGAGCACATGCCGTCCAGGCGCATCACGGGGTGCTCAATGCTGGGCGAGCCTGGCGTACGCGTCTGCTGGCGATCGCGATCGCTGCCCATGACGTCGTGCGCTCGCGCGCACGGGAACGAGCGCAGCTTTCCTCCGGGATCCGTGGCAACGGCTGGTGCGTGACGCACGCTTTGCTGCAGAAGGTCGAATACAGTGCCTTTTCGCTCACCGAGGACCTCGAATTCGGCATCGACCTGGGCCTGAACGGATACCGCGTGTTCTATGCCGGCGAGGCGCACGCGAGCCAGGAGATGGTCGCTGATGCCAAGACCGCCCGAAAACAGCGCCAGCGTTGGGAACATGGCCGGTTCCATCTGATCCGCACTCGCACCCTTCCGTTGTTGCGAGCCGCCCTAAGACGTCGAAGCGCGGTGTGCCTCGATCTGGCGCTCGATCTCATCGTGTTGCCGCTCAGTTATGTCGCACTGAATGTGGGTGCCCTGCTCCTCATTTCGGTGCTTGCCGCCAGGTGGAACCCCGCATTTCACGGCTGGGTGTGGCTGTCACTGCTCTGCACAGCGACTCTGGTGCTCTACGTCGCACGCGGCTGGCAGCTGAGCGGAACGGGCGCACGCGGCCTGCTTGATCTGGCCGGGGCGCCGTTCTTCGTGGTCTGGAAGGTCATTCTGATGCTGGAACGCCGTCGATCGACCGAATGGATACGGACGGACCGCAAAGCGTCGTAGTTTATCGTCCGATCCGGATCACCGGTCCCTCGGATCATCCCGTCAGCGCGTCGAAATAAATCCGCTCAACAGCCCGAAGGGCGCTAAGTCAAGCACCCTACGACACTGCATTCCGCCAAATTCTGAGATTAACGTCGCAGGCCGTGCCAGCGGCGGTTTGTAGGCGGCCGCTGTCACGAATTTGCGACACGTCGCAGCACAGAGACAGATTGTTGAAGGTTGACTTCACAACAACAATGCGCATCAGACGCTTGGTTCTTTCGACGGGGAATCGCAGGGATGAACGATCAGACGCTTCTGCGCAGCGCCGTGATTTGCGCGCTACTCACCGTGGTCGTCGCCTGCGGCGGCGCGAACAGTGACACCGCATCCACCGTCTCGTCTTCCAGCACCAGTACCTCCAGTACGTCGAGCAGCTCGAACGGCACGGCCGTCGCGCTCTCATCCTCTACGTACGTGGTCCCGTCGTCGTCCACCGCGGCCGTGGTTACGGTCAATCGCGTGGGCGGCGCGGCGGGTAGCGTTAGCGCGGGCTACACCACAGTCAACGGCACAGCGACCGCCGGCGCCGACTTTTCTTCTACCAGCGGCACCGTGAGCTGGGCCGAGGGCGAGACCTCGGCAAAAACGATTTCAGTGCCCGTCAAAGCCACCGCCGCCGGCAAAAGCTTCAGCCTGGCGTTGACTTTCGTCGCCGGCGTTGCAGGTTTCGGCACTCCGAGTTCCGCGACTATCGCCATGAACGCTTCCAGTACGGGCAGTACAGGCAGCTCGGGCGGCAGCTCAAGCAGCTCCTCGAGCAGCTCAGGCAGCGCCTCGGCCAAGTCGGGCAGCTCCTTGAGCAGCTCAGGCGGCTCCAGCGTGAGCGCCTCCGCGGGCTCGGCCTGTTCGAGCTCGTCCCCGACGAGCTCGACGGCGTGTCTGCTGGCGTTCATCAACGGATTGTCGGGACAGAGCCGGCACATCCTCTCGGGTCAGCACACGAGCTATTGGGACAGTAACCCCATGGACGTCGTGACGCCGATCCCGGCAGCCACCGGCAGCCAGG
>Ga0209517_10000600_pt1 | contig 60383 bp, 60 predicted proteins | sample PeaSoiMetSII2010_FD_187695 | JGI IMG/M metagenome (GOLD analysis project Ga0209517, IMG submission 187695) | Peat soil microbial communities from Weissenstadt, Germany - SII-2010 (SPAdes) (version 2) | ecosystem: Environmental > Terrestrial > Soil > Wetlands > Peat | place: Germany... | reverse complement strand
GATCACAACCTGATCGCCTCGCTCAAGCCGCACGCGCCAATCTGTCTATCGCCGTTTCGGCCCTCACGCCTGCGAAACACAGCGCGTCGGCCGCCTCCGCTGACGCGTTTTTCCACGGCCTCGGGCAGAACCAGTCGACCGACGGGCGAGCCACCGGTGAGCGTTTAGGGCTCCGATAGGCGACCTTCAAACTGAGGGATTACCAACGCGAGAGCGCGCTTGACTGGCCGAGTCGGCGCTTCTATTTAATCAAAAGGTTAATTAACTGGATGGATTAATAGACGTGATACCCGACACCTTGAGCGCGACGTTCGGCGCTCTCGCCGACCCGACCCGGCGGGCGATCCTGGCGCGGCTCAGCCTCGGCGAGGCGTCGGTCACCGAACTCGCCGAGCCGTTCGCGATGAGCCTGCCGGCGGTGTCGAAGCACCTGAAGGTGCTCGAGCGGGCCGGGCTGATTTCGCGCAGCCGCGAGGCGCAATGGCGGCCCTGCCGGCTCGCGCCGGAACCGCTCAAGGACGCGACCGATTGGCTCGCAGAGTTTCGCCGCTTCTGGGATGAAAGCCTCGACCGGCTGGCCGAGCATCTGCGCGAGCTGCAGACGAAAGGCCAAGCGACATGAGCGACGACCGCACGCTGGTGATCAAGCGGGTGCTCGACGCCCCCCGCGAACTTGTTTTCGCCGCCTGGGTCGATCCGGCGCAGGCGGCGCAATGGTGGGGGCCAAAGGGCTTCACCACCGTATCAGCCGAAATGGACGTTCGGGTTGGCGGCGAATGGCGGCGGCGCATGCGCTCGCCCGATGGTCCCGAACACCGCTCCCGCGGGGTCTATCGCGAGATCGTCAGGCCGGAACGGCTGGTCTTCACCTTTTGCTGGGAACAAGGCGGCGCTCCCGGGCACGGGCCCGAAACCGTCGTCACCCTGATTTTTGCCGACCTCGGCAGCGGCCGCACCGAGCTCACCCTGCACCAGGCGCCATTCGCAACGGTTGCGGGGCGCGACGACCACCGCACCGGCTGGTCGGGCGCGCTGGAGCGCCTGGCCGATTATCTCAAAGCCCGCGTCAACTGAGGAGACGAGCCATGGAACACCAGATCGTTTCGCGCGAGGAATGGGTCGAGGCGCGCAAGGCGCTGCTGGCGAAGGAGAAGGAGTGGACGCGGCTGCGCGACCAACTGAGCGCCGAGCGTCGCGCCCTGCCCTGGGTCCGGATCGACAAGGAATATTTGTTCGAGGGACCGAACGGCCGCGAGACGCTGGGCGACCTCTTCGCCGGGCGCAGCCAGCTCGTCATCAAGCATTTCATGCTGGGGCCGGGATGGACGGACCCCTGCGTCGGTTGCTCGTTCGAATCGGACCATATCGACGGGGTCGTGATCCATCTCGAACATCACGACGTCTCCTATGTCGCGGTGTCGCGAGCCCCCTACCCCGAGATCGCCGCCGCAAAGCAGCGCATGGGCTGGCATTTCAAGTGGCTGTCGTCGTTCGACAGCGACTTCAACTACGACTTCAACGTCTCGTTCACCCCTGAGCAAATCGCCGCCGGCCAGGCCACCTACAACTACCGCGCGGGGGCGAAACCGATGGAGGAAATGTCGGGGCGCAGCATCTTCTACAAGGACGAAAGCGGTGCGGTCTTCCACACCTATTCGTCATTCGCGCGCGGCGGCGAGGTGATGCTCAGCACCTACGCGCTGCTCGACATGACGCCGAAGGGGCGCAACGAAAAGAGCAATCTGGGCGATTGGGTGAAGCTCCACGACCGCTACGACGCCGCGGACGGCGCGAAATGCTGTCATAGTTAGGCTCGGTTCCCAACGTCACCAGGCGAGCTCACCATGAAGCTGTTTTACGGTTGGGTCATCGTCGGCGCCGGGATCGTGGTGACCTGCATCGGGTTCGGCACCGCGCTGTCGCTCGGCGTTTTTCTGCAGCCGATGTCGGTGGCGACGGGCTGGTCACGCGCCAGCATCTCGGCGGCGGCCATGGTCGATTTCCTGTGCATGGGCGTCGCTTCGCTGTTCTGGGGCGCGCTGTCGGACCGGATCGGCACACGCCTCGTGGTGATCTCGGGTGGCGCGTTGCTCGGGCTCGGGTTGATCGTGGCCAGCCGCGCGGCGACGATTGGGCAATTCTTGCTCGCCTTTGCGGTCGTCGGAGCCGCGGCCGGTAGTTTCTACGCGCCGCTGACCGCGACGGTGACGCGATGGTTCACCCAGCATCGCAGTCTTGCCGTCGCCTTGGTGTCGGCGGGCATCGGCCTCGGCTCGACAACGATCGCACCGCTCGCGCGCTGGCTGATCACCGCCTACGATTGGCGCACCGCGTTGTTTACGCTCGGAATCATCGCCTGGCTGCTGATCATCGCGGCCGGCATGCTGGTGCGGAAGCCGCCGGCCTCAGTGCAAACCGTCGGCGCGGCCAGCGCCGGAGCCGAGCGCGAGTTCACCGTGGCGGAAGCCCTGCGGACGCCGCAATTCGCGGCGATCGGACTGACCCATTTCGCCTGCTGCGTCGCCCATTCGGGGCCGATCTTCCACATGGTGACCGACGCGATCGATTGCGGCATCGCGCCGATGGCGGCGGCCACGGTGATCGGCGTCGCCGGGCTCTCGTCGGTCGGCGGCCGCGTCCTGTGCGGCCTGCTCGCCGACCGGTTTGGCGCCAAGGAAACGCTGATCGCCGGGCTGATGGTTCAGGCGGTGGCGATCAGCCTTTACCTGTTCGTCCGGGACATCAGCGCCTTCTATGCGCTGGGCATGCTGTTCGGTCTCGCCTATGGCGGGATCATGCCGCTCTACGCGACCTTGGTGCGCGAGTATTTTGGCGCGAGGATCATGGGCACCGTGTTTGGCGCGGTGGCGATGCTGTCGACGCTCGGCATGGCGGTGGGGCCGTGGACCGGCGGGTGGATTTACGATAATTTCGGCGGCTATTTCTGGCTTTACATCGCCTCATGCGCGATCGGATTGGGCGCGGTGGCGATCGCCGCCACCTTCCGTCCGCCGGAAGCCCGGGCGCTGCAGCCGAGCCTCGCCACGGGCGGCTAATCTAATCGGCGATATCGAGCCCGAGATCGAGGATTGGCGCGCTGTGGGTGATCCAGCCGGATGAGATGAGATCGACCCCGGCGGCAGCGATCGCCGGCGCGGTCTCGCGGGTGATGCGGCCGGAAGCTTCGGTGATCGCCCTTCCCGCCACCATATCGACCGCGCGGCGCAAGGTGTCGGGGTCCATGTTATCGAGCAGCACCGCGTCGATGCCTTCGTCCAACGCCTCGGCGAGTTGATCGAGGGTATCGACCTCGAGCTCGATCTTGACCAGGTGACCGGCGGCCGCCTTGGCGCGGCGCAACGCCGGGCGCACGCCGCCGGCCATCGCGACGTGGTTGTCCTTGATCAGCATCGCGTCGTCGAGGCCGAAGCGGTGGTTGGCGCCGCCACCGAGGCGCACGGCCTCCTTTTCGAGAATGCGCAGGCCGGGGGTGGTCTTCCGCGTGCAGACGATCTTGGCTTTGTGGCCTTCGATCACATCGGCCAGCGAGCGAGTCGCGGTGGCGACGCCCGACAGCCGGCACAGGAAGTTGAGCGCGGTGCGCTCCGCCGCCAGCACCGGCCGAGCCGAACCGCTGATCCGGGCGACAGCCTGGCCGCGCTCGATGCGCGCGCCATCGGCGCAGAGGCGCTTCAATTCCAGCGTGAGATCGAGCAGCTCGAACGCGAGCAACGCGGCGTCGAGCCCGGCCAGAGTTCCGGGCTGGCGCGCGGCGATGACCGCGTCGATCCGCGCGTCGGCGGGAACCACCGCATCGGTGGTGATGTCGCCGGCGCGGCCAAGATCCTCGGCCAGCGCGGCGCGGACGATCGGTTCGACAAGCAGACGGATCATCGCTCAGCCCAGTTCGAGCATGCGCTCGACGGCGCGGCGGGCGGGCGCGGCGATCTCAGCCGGCACGGTCACCTCATGGGTCATGGTTTCGAGCGCGTGGCGGATATTGCCGAGGGTGATGCGCTTCATGTGCGGGCAGAGGTTGCACGGCCGCACGAAGTCGAGATCGGGGTATTGCACCGCGACGTTGTCGCTCATCGAGCATTCGGTCAGCAGCACCACGCGAGCCGGGCGCTTCTGGCCGACATAATCGGCCATCGCTGCGGTCGAGCCGGTGAAGTCGCATTCGGCGACGACCTCGGGCGGGCATTCGGGATGCGCCAGCACGATGACGCCAGGGTAATTGGCGCGCATCTCCTGCACATCGGTGGCGGTGAAGCGCTCGTGCACCTCGCAATGACCCTTCCAGGCGATGATCTTGACTTCGGTCTGCGCCGCGATGTTGCGGGCGAGGTATTCGTCCGGGATCATGATGACCTCGGGACACCCGAGCGCCTCGACGATCTTCTTGGCGTTGCCCGAAGTGCAGCAGATGTCGCTCTCCGCCTTCACCGCAGCGGAGGTGTTGACGTAGGTGACGATCGGCACGCCCGGGTGCCGCGCGCGCAGCAGCCGCACATCCGCCGCAGTGATCGACTCGGCGAGCGAGCAGCCGGCCCTCGTGTCCGGGATCAGCACGGTCTTTTCCGGGTTTAGCAGCTTCGCGGTCTCGGCCATGAAATGGACGCCGGCGAGGACGATCACGTCGGCGTCGGTGCGCGCCGCTTCGCGCGCCAGCGCCAGGCTGTCGCCGACAATGTCCGCGACGGTGTGGAAGATGTCGGGGGTCTGGTAGTTGTGCGCCAGGACGACCGCGTTGCGCTCCTTCTTCAGCCGGAGGATCGCTGTGATGTCCTCAGCCAGTATCGGCCACTCGATCGCCGGCACATGCTTTTCGACCCGATGGTAGAGCTCGGGCAGCGGCAGGTTTGGGCGGGCGCCGGGGAAATTGGCGGGGACGGCAGGCTGCAACACGGTTTCCTCCTTATACTCATTCTGAGCATTTCTCAGCTCTGGAAAAGCCGGACGGGAGGTCAAAGCCGTCCGGCGCTGGGTTATGCTAGATATGAGAATAAGTCGTCAGCGGGCCGCGTCAAGTCCCTCATTTATCATTTTTTGATGACCTCCGCTCGGTACGACCCGCTGGCGAAAACGCCATTTTCGCCCGCCACCATGGCCGGCCGATATGCTTAAACCAATGTTAACCTTGGCTTTTGCGCCGTTTTTAAGAAATTCGGAACCCTCATGGCTCAAAGTCGTTTACGGTTACGGGGTGGGATAGTTTCCGGTGAGAGTGGCTATGAAACTCATTATGTTGCCCCTGCTTATATCCGTCGCTTATGTCGGGTTCGAGCACCGAGATGCGGCTATCGATCTTTACCGCGCTGCCTACCCCTCCGATCCGGTCAAGCGCGAAGCTCTGGAGCAATGCGCACGCATTGATCCGAACTTCAATCGCCTGGATACGATCGATCGGGACAAATGCTACTCCGCGATCGCGGTACGGGCCCCAGTCGCCATGGCCCCTGGCCCCAGCCCGTCCTATGCGCAGAACCCCAGTCACCTGCCGGGTAGCGACATTCGACGCCAAGAGGCGAACGACAGCTACCGGTTGGCGCGAGCCCCAGGGGCCGCCTCAATGGTGCCCTCTCCACATCCCGTGTCGCGAAACAAGCTGAGCCCGTAAGGCCAACTTCAAACCACGGCGCTCCCCGGCGCCATGCGTCTGCCCCGCAGGCGCAGTCCGGGCGCCGGGCGCTCGAGCAGCACCTCGGGCCGGAACCGCACGAGGCGCGCCGGGCGACCGCCGGTCGCGGCGCTGATCTCGCCAGTCTCCTCGACCAGACCCTGCTGCTCGACGAGGCGACGGAAATTCTGCTTGTGCAGCCGCACTCCGGACAGCGCCTCGACGGTGTGCTGAAGCTGCGACAGCGTGAAGGCGGGCGGCATCAGCTCGAAGACAACCGGGCGGTACTTGATCTTGCCGCGCAGCCGGCCGACCGCGGTAGCGAGGATGCGGCGATGGTCGACCGCCATCGCAACGCCGGTGCCGGCGGCTTCACCCGTCCGGCCCTGATCGCGGGCCGCTTCGGCGACGAGCCCGGCCTCGTAGAGGAGCTCGTAGCGCTCCAGCACGAGTTCCTCGTTCCATGACGCGGCTTGCAGGCCGAAGGCAACCTGGCTGCGCACCTCGCGCAGCCGCGCCTCGGCCTCGTTTGGCGCCGTGGCGGTCCAAGCCGCGAGGCCCTCCTCGATCGGCGTCAGGGTCGGCGGCCTGCCGTCGCGCCAATCCTCCCAGGGGAAATAGCGGTAGCAGCTCTGCCACACCGCCTCTGCCGAACCGCCCGTGCGCATCTCGCGCACCAGCGCGAGATAGGCGACGGTGAGCGCTGGGTCCTCGACCGCGCCGGCACCGACCAGCCGATCGCGGTCGCCGAAGGTGTAAAGCTGTTCGACATAACCGAGGCGCTGGCTGGTCTGCCTCTCAACCCAGGTTCTGAGCCCGATCTCCAGCGTCCGGTGCTCGGCCTCAAGCGGGCCGGCGGGCAAGGCCTCGACGGTCGCGCCGTGACGGATGGTCAGCACCCGCGGCTCATGCTCGCTGGCCGCGACGATGACCGCGCCCAAACCGATCGACAGCGCCGCGCCGCGCCCAGTGGTCGGGATCCCTGTTCCTGGCTTGCGCCGTATCGCCGTGACGCCATGCATTGGCGGCTATTCTACCACGAGATAGATGACGCTCGCGCGGCACGCAACAACGCGCCAGACGGTCCAGGCCGCAGCTCGTCCGCTTGTCATACGCAGCGATTATGATACCGTCGTGTGAAACTGGAGGTGGAGATGAAAAAGAGCGCGATAGTTCTGGCGGCGGCGGCAATCTGCTTCATCGGCCCTGCTGGCGTCTCTTTCGCGGACAATTATTCCTCTTGCTTGCGTGACGCGGCGCAGGACGCGGCTCGCTGTCGGTACGAGCGTTTTGACGCCGACTATGTGTGCCGTGACTTGTATGTGCAGTCTGTCGACATTTGCCGCGACAGCTACCACAAGTGGCCCCGGCGCTGACGATCGGAGGCGTTGCGCGCCTCCAGCTTTCCTCAGCCGGCGGTGATGTGGCTGCGAAACGTAAGTGGGTCGCCGATCATACGGATCGGCTCGAGGCTGCCACCGGTGCCACGCACGACGATCGTGCCGAAGTCTAGAATCCGGCCCAGCACCGACTGATCGACATCGACGCTTTCGACCTTGCTGCGGTTCATTTCCAGCGTGTGGCGGGCGAGGACGCCCGATTTGTAGATGACGCGCCGGTCGGTGACCGCGAGCTCGGTGGTCATCCGTCGGATCACGGCCGGCACCCCTGACGCGAGCCCGAAGATCGCGGCAAACGTCGCGAGCGCCTCGCCGCCTCTGCGCAGATCGCCGTCGAGGGTTAGCGCGGCGATCAACAAGACGATCGCCGCGGCGAACCAGAGGATGGCCGGGAGGAAAATGACCGGGTGCAGCCGGGTCACATGGGTAACGGTCTCGCCGGGCTGCAGCACCCGCCTGACGTAGTTCATAAAGTTCGGCCTCGCCTCCCTGATCGCCTGGCGCCACGGCGTCGCGAATCACACTTGCTTAACTTAGCTGAAACAGCAATCACGGCAATTTGTGCCTTTACTTACAGTTTCGTGTCACTAATTTTGCCGATCCGCAGCAAAATCGCGGACAGAAAAATTGCTACGCGGGAAGGAAACAGTGAACACCAGCGAAAATTCGCGAGGAATGCGCCGCCGCGCGCTACTCAAGGCGGGTGCCGCCGCCGGTTTGCTGCCTTTGGCGCGCCCGTTCGTCGTCAGCGCCTGGGCCGAGGACACGGTCAAGATCGGCCTCGACAATCCGCTGACCGGCGTCTACGCCGCGCTCGGCAAGAACGAGCTGATCGGCTGTCAGCTCGCACTCGAACAGATCAACGCAAAAGGCGGCATCCTCGGCCGGCAGGTGGAGTTGCTGGTCGAAGACTCGACCAGCGGCGACGCCGGCACCGCGGTGCAGAAGGCGCGCAAGCTGATCGAACGTGACAACGTCAACTTCCTCCTCGGCAATATCAACTCGGCGCTGGCGGTGGCTATCGCCCAGGTCAGCAACGAGAAGGGCGTCTTTCACATCGTTCCCGGAGGGCATACCGACCCGGTCACCGGCAAGGACTGCCACTGGAACGTGTTCCGCGTGTGCAACACGACGCGTATGGAGACCAATTCGATCTCCCAGGTCCTGTTCGATAAGTTCGGCAAGAAGTGGTACTTCCTGACCCCCGACTACGCCTTCGGCCATACCTTGCAAGAAGGCTTCGAGGCCGGTCTGAAGAAATTGGGTGGGACCGAGCTCGGCGCCGACCTGACGCCGCTCGGGACGACCGATTTCTCGCCGTATCTGATCAAGGCGCAAGCGGCGAGCCCGGACGTCATCATCTTCCTGCAAGCCGGCGATGACGCGGTCAACGCGCTAAAGCAGGCGGTGCAATTCGGCCTCGACAAGAAGTTCCACATCGCCGGAGCGCAGCAGGAGCTCGAAGTGCTCGAAGGCTTGCCACCCGAGGCGCGGATCGGCAACTGGGTGTTCGAATGGTACTGGAAGCAGCCCGGCGTCGCGCATCTCGACGAGTTCGTCGCGGCGATCCGCAAGACATCAGGTGGCAAAGTGCCGACGGCGCGCACCTGGTTCGGCTTCACCTCGACATGGAGCTGCGCGCTCGCGGCTGAGGCGGCAAAGTCGCTCGAACCGGTCAAAATGGCCAAGGCGATGCAGGGCCTCAAGCTGCCTCCCGAGGTGGCGCTGATGCCGAACGACCCGTTCTACCGCGAGGGCGACAACCAGCTGATGCCGACGTTGGGCATGCCCAGTCAAAGGGCGAGCAGGACCCCGAAGACCTGTTCGTGGTCGACCAGCAGGTCAGGGGCGTCGACGCGGCGCTGCCGGTCGCGGACACCGGGTGCAAGATGACGTGGCCGACCTGAGCGAGGCGGCTGCCGGGCGCCGCAGGACAGGAAGCTCCCGGCAGCCGCGCGCCACAGCCGCTGCTTTCCCATGACCCAACTCGTTCTCTTCAACATCTTTAACGGCCTCATCATCGGCGCGTTCTACGCGCTGATGGCGCTGGGCCTGTCGCTGATCCTCAATCTGTCGGGCGTCATCAATTTCGCCCATGGCGGGTTTCTCGCCATCGGCGCTTACATCGCCTACTCGCTGATACCCTATGTCGGGTTTTGGGGCGGCTTGCTACTGGCGCCGTTTCTGACCGCCGCGATCGGCATCGCGGTCGAACGCGTCTTGATCCGGCGTCTCTACGGTCGCGATCCCCTCTACAGCCTGCTGTTGACCTTCGGGCTCGCGTTCATCTTCGAGGATGGGACCCGCTACATCTGGGGCGCGCAAAGCTTGCCCTATCAAATCCCCAGCTGGCTACAAACCTCGCTCAGCAGCGAGTTGTTCTTCGTCACCGGCTACCGGGTCTTCATGGTGCTGCTGGTCGGGGTCGCGGTGGGCGCCCTGTTCGTGATCCTCAACCATACGAGGCTCGGCATCCGTATCCGCGCCGGGACGCTGGACTTGGAGACGGTTTCTGTCTTGGGGGTCAATGTACGCATCCTGCGCAACCTCAATTTCGGGCTGGGAATCTATCTCGCCGGGCTTGCGGGGGTGCTGGCCGCCGGCATGCTCGGCCTGCAGCCGACCATCGGTAGCTCGCTGCTCATGCCCAGTTTCGTCGCGATTATCGTCGGCGGCCTCGGCAGTTTGCCGGGAACGCTTCTGGGCGGGCTGTTGATCGGCGTCGCTTCAGGCCTCACCACGGTGTTCTTCCCGTCGGCGAGCGAGGCGGTGATCTACGTGATGATGGGCCTGGTTCTGCTGATCCGGCCGCGCGGCCTGCTCGGCGAAGAGGGCCGCTTCTGATGAATTCTCGAGCGAAGCGCGCTGCCGATATCGGGGTTTGGGTGGTGCTCATCACCATGCCCTATTGGATGACGCTGATCGGCGGCTATACCGAGCTGGGCAGCCGGGTCATCGTGCTCGGACTGGCGGCGATGGCGCTCAATTTCCTGCTCGGCTTTACCGGCGTATTGTCGTTCGGCCATGCTGCCTATTTCGGCCTCTCCGCCTACGGGGTCGGCATGACCATCCACTATCTCGTGCCAAGCACGCCCCTCGCGTTTCTCATCGGGGTCACCGTCGGCACGGCGGCCGCGGCATTGATCGGACCGCTGATCATCCGGCTGCGCGGCGTCTATTTTGCGATGGTGACGATTGCCTTCGGCCAGGTCTTCTACTTTATCGCCTTCCGCTGGAACTCGGTCACCGGCGGCGACGACGGCCTGACCGGCTGGCGGCGGGTTCCGATCGATCTGCATTTCACCACGATCAACATCCTCGGCAACGACAAGGCGTTCTATTACCTGGCGCTGATCGTCTTCGCCGCGTCGGCGGCGGTGATGGCGTGGCTACTGCGTTCGCCGTTCGGCCGCACCTTGCTGGCGATCCGGGAAAACGAGCGCCGGGGGCGCTTTCTCGGTATCCCCGTCGACCGGCACATCTGGATGTCCTGGGTCATCTCCTGCTTCTTCGTCAGCGTTGCCGGCGCGCTATACGCACTGCTCAACAACTTCATCGACCCGCGCGCGCTGCGCTGGGACCAGTCCGGCGATTTCGTCATCATGGCGGTGCTGGGCGGGATGCGCGTTTTTTGGGGCCCGCTGATCGGCGCGGCGATCTTCGTGGTGCTTCAGGATTACCTCTCCAGCCAAACCGAGAACTGGATGTCGCTGATCGGTTTGTTCTTCGTGCTGGTCGTGCTGTTCTTCCCGCGCGGCGTGCTCGGCCTAGTCCGGCGCAGAGCCGCGTCATGAGCCTCTTAAGCGTGGAAAACGTGACGCGCCGGTTCGGCAGCCTCATCGCCGTCGACAACGTCTCGATGACGGTCGAGCCCGGCGAGCTGCGCGCGGTAATCGGCCCCAACGGCGCCGGCAAGACGACCTTTTTCAATCTGATCAGCGGGTTCCTGCAGCCAACCTCGGGACGGATCGAGTTCGACGGGGCGGATATCACGTGGATGCTCCCGGCGCGGCGGGTGTGGCGCGGCATCGCCCGCACCTTCCAGATCACCGAGGTCTTTCCCGAGCTTTCGGTGCGCGAGAATCTGCGCATCGCGGTCGAGGTCGCTTCCGGCTACCGGCTGCGGCCGTGGATCTCGCGCGCCGCTGCCGCCGAAATCGCCGCGCGAATCGATGAGCTGTTGGCAATGGGTGGAATCGCCGGCGTCGCGCATCGCCTGGTCGGCGAGCTGAGCCACGGCGACCAGCGCGCTTGCGAAATCATGATGGCGCTGGCGCTGAAGCCGCGCCTCCTGCTGCTCGACGAGCCGACCGCCGGGATGGGCGATCAGGAGACCTACAACACCACCCAGCTTATCCGCCGGCTGCACCGCGACCAGAGCCTAACGGTGGTGCTGATCGAACACGACATGCGCGTCATCTTCCACCTCGCCGACCGCATCACCGTCTTGGCCGAGGGCGCGGTCCTGGCCGAAGGCACACCGCCAGAGATCGCCGCGAATGCGGCGGTACAGGCGGCCTATCTCGGGCAAGCCGCGTGAACGCGCTCGAAGCCCAAGGGCTGCACACCTTCTACGGCAAGAGCCATATCCTGCACGGCGTCAGCATCGCGGTCGAAGAAGGCCGCATCACCGCGCTTCTCGGCCGCAACGGCGCCGGCAAATCGACGACGCTGCGCAGCCTCATGGGCCTCACCCCGCCGCGCGAGGGACGGGTCGAAATCTTCGGCCAGGACACCACCCGGTGGCCGCCCTATCGCATCGCCGCGCTTGGGGTCGGCTACGTGCCCGAAGGGCGGCGCATCTTCGCCAACCTGACCGTGACCGAGAATTTGCGCGTGCCCCTGACCCGCGGCGGGCAATGGACCGAGGAGCGCATTTTCGCGCTGTTCCCGCGCCTCGCCGAACGCCGCAACAATCGCGGCCGGCAATTGTCGGGCGGCGAGCAGGAGATGCTGGCGATCGCCCGCGCGTTGATCCTCAACCCGAACCTGTTGATCCTCGACGAGCCGTCGCAAGGCCTGGCGCCGCTGATCGTGCGCGAGGTATTCGACGTCGTGGCGCGAATGCGTTCGGAGGGCATTTCGGTGCTGCTGGTCGAGCAAAACGCGCGGGTGAGCCTCGAGATCGCCGACCATGCCTATGTGCTCGATGACGGCAGCGTTGTTTACTCGGGTCCCGCCGCCGAGCTGCGCGCCGACGAGGCGCGGGTCCAGGAATTGGCCGGCGCCAGCGCCGAGGCGTGGTCGGAGACGGGCGCTCCGGCATAACGGTCGTAGGGCGGAAGAGCGAAGCGTATTCCGCCATTGCCCGCGCCGACGACTTTGGCGGATTGCGCTGCGCTTATCCGCCCTACACTTCCCAACAAATGCACACCTTCGCCCTCAAGCTCATCGTGACGCCGGCGTTGATCCTCGCGGCGAGCCTTGCCAGCCGGCGCTGGGGCGAGTCGATCGGCGGCTGGTTTGTCGGCCTGCCGCTGACCTCCGGGCCGGTGTGCTTCTTCTTAGCGCTCGACGAAAGCCCGGAATTCGCCGCCGCGGCCGGACTCGGCTGCCTCGCCGGCGCCGCGGCTAAAGCCGGGCTTTGCATCGCCTATGGCCGGGTTGCACAGCATGCCGGTTGGCCGGTGGCGCTCATTGTCGCCAGTATCGCGTTCATCGTGGGTGCCGCGGTATTTGTGGCGGCAGCGTTGCCGCTCTGGCCGCTGGCGATCGCGGTCTGTGCGGCGCTGTCGCTGGCCTTGTGGCTGCTGCCACGACCCCGCCGCAGCAACACCGAGCTACCGAGGCTGCCACCCTGGGACATCCCCGCGCGGATGATCGTCGCGACATCGTTGGTGCTGGGGTTGACCGCGCTGGCGCCCTATGCCGGGCCGCAGTTGAGCGGTCTCCTGGCGACCTATCCAGTGTTCGCCGCGGTGCTCGCCGTGTTCAGCCAACGCGGGCGCGGCGCCGCTGCCGCGGTCCAGGTGCTGCGCGGACTGCTGACTGGCCTCTTCGCTTTCACCGGGTTCTTCGCGGCGCTGGCGCTGAGCCTGCCGTCTCTCGGGATCGCCGCCGGATTCGCGGTCGCGACGCTGGTTGCGCTGGCGATCCAGGCCGCATCACTTCGACTCCTGCACCGGACCTAACCCTCGACCAGCACCACCCGGCCGGTGGAATTGGCCAGGCGGATCTTCAGCGCTTCCTGGTATTCGGGCGAGTTGTACCAGCGCTTCGCCGCGGCGCTGTCGGGAAACTCGATGACGACGATCCGCGCCGGATCCTTCGACCCTTCGATCAGCTCGGCCTTGCCGCCGCGGACGACGAACTTGCCGCCATACTGGGCGACGCTCGCCCCTGCTAGCGGCCGGTAGCTCTCGTACCCCGCGGGGTTGGTGATTTCGACCTCGGCGACGATGTAGGCGGGCATCAATTCCTCCTGATGACGTGTCGGTTCATAATGAGGCGGCGTTGTCTGCGGCGAAAGCCTCTGGCATGCTGCGAGGAGCGGATCGGGGCGACGCGCCAGACGGGGAGAGGCGATGGAGATCGGGACGGGGAGCGGCAAACCGACGCTGGCGCCGCTATCGCCAGAGCGCCCCGCCCGTCTGCAAGCACTGCGGCAGTTCTTCACCGCCGGGCCGGTCGCCTGCCCCTATATCGCTGGCCAGGGCGAGCGCAAGCTGATCGTCGAGTTGTCCGGCGCAGCGGCGGCCGATTTCTACGACGAACTGTCGCGCGCCGGGTTCCGCCGCAGCCAGGGTTTCGCCTATCGCCCGGCCTGCCCGCAATGCCAAGCCTGCGTGCCGGTGCGGATCGCCGTCGAGCGCTTTGCCCATAAGAGCTCGACCCGGCGGGTGCGCAACGCCAATCGCGGCCTCATGGGGAAGCTGGTCGCGGCGCGTGCGTCCCCGGAGCAATACCAGCTCTTCACCGCCTATCAGCGCTCGCGCCACCACGACAGCGACATGGCGGCGATGACCTATGCCGACTACCGCAGCATGGTCGAGGACACGCCGCTACGCACGGTCATCGCCGAGTACCGCGACGGCGCGGGGGCGCTGGTCGCCGCCTCGCTGCTCGACCGATTGGATGATGGCGTCTCGGCGGTCTACAGCTTCTATGACCCGAGCGATGCGCGCCGCAGCCTCGGCACCTGGAGCATCCTCTGGCTGGTCGAGGAATGCCGGCGGCAGGGTTTGCCCTATGTGTATCTCGGCTACTGGATCGCCGAGAGCGCGAAGATGGCCTACAAGGCGCGTTTTCCGGCGGTCGAGCGTTTGTCTGAAGCGGGGTGGGTCCCGCTCGGCTGAGTGCGGCGCCTGCTCAGATCGGGACCGCGATGACCATCGGCATCCTGCAATCGACCCTGTTCGGCGATCTGTTCGGCACCGCTGCGATGCGCGAGGCGTTCGGCGAACCGGCGCTGATCCGCAACTGCGTCAAGGTCGAGGCGGCGCTGGCGCGGGCGCAGGCGCGGCTCGGCATCGTGCCGCAAGAGGCCGCGGCGGCGATCACCAAGGCGGCCGATGCCATTGTCTCGGGCCGCGATGCGCTCGACATGGAGCGGCTGAAGCGCGAGACCGCCACTGTCGGGTTCCCGATCCTGCCGCTGGTGCGCCAGCTGTCGGAGCGGGCGGGCGATGCCGGGCGCTGGCTGCATTGGGGCGCGACGACCCAGGACATCATCGACAGCGCCGTGGTGCTGCAAATCCGCGACGGGTTGGCGCTGATCGAGACGGAGCTGACGGCCCTGCGCGGCCACCTCGTTGCGCTCGCCAAGAAGCACCGCGACACGCCGATGCCGGGCCGCACCTTTTTCCAGCAGGCGCTGCCGATCACCTTTGGTTACAAGGCTGCGGTGTGGCTCTCCTCGTTCGACCGCCATGCCGAGCGGCTCGGCGAGTTGAAGAAGCGCGTGCTGGTGGCTGAGTTTGGCGGCGCGGTCGGCACCCTCGCCTCATTGGGCAGCGGCGACGCGGCGTTGCGCACGGTCGCCGAGCTGGCGCGCGAACTCGATCTCGGCGAGCCGGCGATCACCTGGCATGTCGCCCGCGACACCATCGCCGAGACGGTGCAATTCCTCGCCCTGCTCGGCGGCAGCCTCGGTAAGGTCGCCGAGGATGTGATGCTGATGTCGGCGACCGAGTTCGGCGAGGCGGCCGAGCCGTTCGAGGCCGGACGCGGGTCGAGCTCGACGATGCCGCAAAAGCGCAATCCGATCTCGTGCGGCGTCATCGTCGCCGCGGCACGGGCGCTGCGCCAACAGGCGGGCCTCGCGCTCGACGCGATGGTCAACAGCTTCGAGCGCAACGCCGCCGCCTGGCACCTCGAATGGATCGCGGTTCCGGAAGCCTTTGGCTACGCCGCCGGCGCGTTGCACCAGACCGTGTTCCTCGCCGGTGGGCTGATCGTCGATTCCGGCGGGATGGCGAAAAATCTCGCGCTGACCCACGGTCTGATCGTCGCCGAGGCGGTGATGATGGGGCTGGCGCCGGTCATCGGCCGCAACGAGGCGCACGACCTCGTCTACGATGCGTGCCGCGCGGCGATCGAGAGCGATCGGCCGCTCTACGATGTGTTGTGCGAGAACAAGGAAGTTGCCGGACCGCTCGGCGCCGAGAAGCTCAAGGCGCTAACCGATCCGGCGAATTATCTCGGCGCCGCCCAGGCGATGGTCGACCGGGTGCTGGACGGGCGCTAGTGAAAACTTTATAGGAATATACTTGACCATATAACCTTCAGTAACCAATTAACCTCCGATGAGAGAAACTCGGAGGACTGGCCCATGAGCCTTGACGTTCGAGCGATCAAAATCGCAGTCGATAATTTACAAGCGGAGCTGGATCGGCTGAGGAACCTGCTCGACAATTCAATCCAGGAGGCAGAGCTTCCCGATCCACGCGACCCAAGGAACAAGAACGGGAAGAACCTGACGGACCGGGGCGTCGATGCTGTCTTCCGTCATTTCGACGCCGGGAAAACTCGATATGCGGTGTCCGAACTGTTCGGAATTTCCTTCGGCGCGGCCGACTACCGCCACGCACAATGGATGAGGAAAAAGAACGGACGATAGCTCACGGGCGGCCACCAGTAGGGCGGAAAAGCGAAGCGTCTTCCGCCTACACCGCACGGGCCCAACGGCGGATGACGCTACGCTCATCCGCCCTACGACGCGGCGATCAGTCGAAGGTCGCCTTGGTCACGTCGGTCTTGCGGTCGTAAAAGATGGTGATCTTCTCGATCGTGCAGAGGTCGACGTTGCCCCACACCGCGTTCGAATCGTCGTCGCTATAGGTGACCTTCAGATCCCAATGGCAGGTGTGGGCTTTGGGGTTGAAATGCACGTTGACGACCTGGCCGTCGCCAAGAACATCCTGGCCGAGAATGTCATCGCCCCAATCGTCGGATTTCGACGGCGAGACATAAAGCGCCTTGAGCTCGTAGCCGGTCTTGTTGACCAGCTTGAAATCCTGCTTGGCATCCTGGGCGCCGGCGGGCACGGCAAAAGCGAGAACGACGGTCACAACGGCGGCGAGCAGCTTTTTCATCTCAAGACCTCTGTGGAGAGCAAAACTGAAAGCGGAGCCTAACCGAAAAGTAGAACTCGTTCCGCGGCATTGACGTTACAAGATTTGGGCCAAAAACTCACGGGCAGATGTACCCCGTGCCGCTCGGATTCTTGAAACAGCCGATCGCTTCCGGAAAGACATGGCGCGGCAGGTAGAGCACGATTTCGGGGATGAAGATGCAGGCCGCGATGGTGACAAAGAACACGATGTAGATCGAGAGTGACGCCACCAGCGCCTGCGAGAAACGCACGCCGACGAATTTCGACGCCATCAGCAGCGCGAGGCCATAGGGCGGCGTGATCAGCCCGAACGCCAGGGTGACGATCAGCACCACCCCCATATGCACCGAATTGATCCCACCGACATCGGTCAGCAAAGCAACGATCGGCATGAAGATGACGATGCACGGCACCGGCTCGATGAAATCGCCGACGATGGTGAAGAGCGCTACCAGCGCGAACATGATCTTGTAGGGATTGTTGCCGGCAATGCTCGATATCCATCCGGAAACGACGATGGGCCCGCGCAAATAGGCGAGCATCCAGCCGAAAGCGGACGCGGCGCCGATGGTTATGAGGGGCAAGGAGTAGATGAGGCCAGCATGGGCGAAATCGCGCGGCAGGCGCCTGAGATGGCCGCGGTTGAGGATCGGGAGGACGACGACAAGAATATAAACGATGGCGATGACCCCGGCCTCGGTCGGGGTGAACCAGCCGGTAAGGATGCCGCCGAGCAGGATGACCGGAATGACCAGAGGCAGGCCCGCCGCCTTGGCCGCCTCGCCGAGCTGGCCGAACGACGAGCGCGGCCGGCGGCGGCCGGGCGGGCCGAAGAAGTAGCAATAGATCATCAGCCCGAACCCGATCATGAAGCCGGGCACGATGCCGCCGAGAAACAGACCGGCGATCGAGACATTGCCGACGGCGCCATAGACCACCGCCATGATGCTCGGCGGCACCAGGTTCGCGATCGTCGCGGCGGCGGCGATCAGCGCCGCGACAAAGGCGGCATCGTAGCCCTCATCGGACATCGGCTTCGCCATCGTCCGGCTCAGCACCGCGACATCGGCCGACGACGAGCCCGACATCCCGGAAAAGAACATGCTGAAGACGGTGACGACCTGCGCCAGCCCACCGCGGATATGGCCGACCAGCGCCTGGCTCAAATTGGCGATCCGCACGACCACATTGGCCGAGGTCATCAATTCACCGACCAGCAGGAAAAATGGGATCGCCATCAACGCTTCGGTGTCGATGCCGTTGAAGAGCTGCGTCATGATCGAGGGCAGGCTGACCGGCGTGAACAAGGTGCCGATGATGACTCCGGCGATCAGCGCGAACGCCACCGGCACGCCGAGATAACCGAACACCAGGAACAGGGTCGCCATCAGCGCGACAATGAGGCCGTTGGCGGCGGTCATACGCCGATATCGAGTTCTGCGGCGGCGGGCTCGTCGCCGCGCGCGGTATCGTCCCCGGCAAAGCCGTTGCGCCAGCCGTTGACCAGCTGCTCGACGGCGAACAGCGCGACGAGGGCCCCGGAGAGCGGGATCGGCGCGTAGAGCGACGCCAACGGCGTCAGCGACGGCATGCGGAAGGCGTGGAAGCCTTCGACGAAATTGATGAAGCCGAAATAGACCATGCAGAGCGCGGCGGCGAGCAGCACCAGCCGGGTGAAGGTCTCGACCAGAAGCCTTGTGCGCCCACTCAGCGACTCGGCGACCGCCGACAGATAGAGGTGGTCGTTGCGCCGTGTCGCGGCGGCGGTGCCGATGAAGATGCCGTAGACAAAGAAGGTGGTGGTGACCTCCTGCACCCACAGCACCGGGTGGCCCAGCGAACGGGTCACCACATCGAAGAACACGGTGCACGAGAACCCGCAGAGCGCGAGCCCGCACATCACCATCAGCACCTGCTCGATACGATCGAAGCAGCGCCATTTGAGATGGCGCTGCTTCTCGAGGACGAGGCTGTATCGCCGGCTTGCCATACTGTCGAAGCCGGTCGCGCCTTATTATTTCACGTCGCGCACGAGGTGCAGCACCTTGACCGCGCCCGGGCCGAGCTTCTCGGCAAGCTGATCCTGGAGCGGCTCGGCATCCTTGATGAAGCCGGACTTGTCGACGTCCTTAACGAATTTGATGCCCATCTTCTCGAGCTTGGCCATCGAATCGTTCTCCAGGCCAAGCGCCGCGGGCGGCTCGGTCTTACCTACCGCGTCGGCCGCGGCCTGGACCCAGCCCTTCTGCTCGTCGTTGAGGCTGTTCCACACCTTGTCGCTGACCCAGACGACGTTGTTGTTCGCCTCGTGCTGGGTCAAGGACATGATCGGCGCCACCTCATAATGCTTGTTGGACTGGTAGACGTTGATGCCATTCTCGGCCATCGCGACGATGCCGGTCTGTAAGGCGGTGTAGACGTCGCCGAACGGCATGTGGACGGTTTGCGCGCCATAGGCCGGGAACATGGTGTCCTCGGTCGCGGTTGCCTGGATGCGGATCTTGACGTTGTCGAGGTCGCCGACGTTATGGACCTCCTTCTTGCCGTACATGTTGCGGAACCCCATCGTGCCCAGCGCCAGGACACGCGCGCCGTCGACCTTGCTGTTGATCATGTCCTTGAAGGCGGCGGCGACGCCGGGGTCGGCCAGCGCCTTCACTAGGTGATCCTCCGAGCGGAAGATGAAGTGGATCGAGAATACCCCGGCCTCGGGCTGCAAGGTCGCCGAGTTGGCGGTCGAGGTGATGGCGAAATCGACATCTCCGGTGCGCAGCTTTTGCAGCACCTGCGGCTCCTGGCCGAGCTGGGCGCCGGGGAACTGGTCGACCATCATAGTGCCGTGGCTCAATTCCTGGAGCTTGGCGGCGAAGGTGTCGCCGGCGATGCCGTAAGCCGTCGTGTGGGGCTGGTCGTACGCGAAGCTGAAATGCCGCACATCGTCGGCGCGCGCGCCGGCTGTCAGCGACGCGGCCGCGACCAGTGACAAAATGGCGTTGACGATACTGTTGCGGCCCATCACATCCCCCCTGATGACCTGTTGGCTCGGCGCATTTTTGCACCGGCGCGGCAAATCTAAACGGCGTCCCTACGCGCGTCTATCGATTGGTCGGGGCGAGTGGCGTGCGTTATTGGCTAGGCCGAGGACCAGACAATGACCAAGGGTTCTATCGCGATAGCCCGATCGGTCGCCGAAGTGCGCCGGCGTGTCGCTGCGTGGCGCGCGGCCGGCGAGCGTGTCGGTCTGGTGCCGACAATGGGCGCGCTCCACGCCGGGCACATGGCGCTGGTCGCGGCGGCGCGGCAGAACTGCCGGCGCGCGGTCGCCTCGATCTTCGTCAACCCCAAGCAGTTCGGTCCGCGCGAGGATTTTTCGAGCTACCCACGCCCCGAGGCGGACGACCTCGCTAAGCTGACAGAGGCCGGCGCCGACCTCGCCTTCATGCCGGCGGTCGCGGAGATCTACCCCGAGGAGTTCGCGACGACGATCTCGGTGGCGGGACCGAGCGATGGGTTGTGCGGCGCGCATCGGCCCGGCCATTTCGACGGGGTCGCCACAATCGTCGCCAAGCTCTTGATCCAGGCCGCGCCCGACGCCGCGTTCTTCGGCGAAAAGGACTACCAGCAGCTGATGGTGGTGCGCCGCATGGCGCGCGACCTCGATCTGCCGGTCGAGATCGTCGGGGTGCCGACCGTTCGCGAGCCCGACGGCTTGGCGCTGTCGTCGCGCAATGTCTACCTGTCGCCCGACGAGCGCCGGATCGCGCCGAACCTGCATCGCGTGATGCGCGAGGCGGCAGGGCAAATCGCCGGCGGCGCGGCGCCCGACCCGGTACTTCGGCGCCAGATCGACGAGCTCAACGGGCTGGGGCTGCGGGTCGAATATCTCGAATTGCGCGACGCCACGACCCTGGCGCCGCTAGCGGACACGCCGAGGACGCCGGCGCGGCTACTCGCCGCCGTCCATCTCGGCCGGACCCGGCTCATCGACAACGTCGCGGTCGCGACAACTTGACCGGCAGCGCTACTTTCGGCGGACAACGAAACGCAATAGCATGGCCGTTGTAATAGAGCGGTAATCATCGCCGCAGCGTAGAGGGGACCGACCGATGAGCAACGCATCCCGCCGTGACGTTTTGAAGATCGCGCTTGCCGGGGCGGGCGCGGCCGCCTTGCCATTACGGGCGCAGGCAGAAGGCAAGACGATCACGCTGCTGCATGAAACTTCGTTCATCAAGACCTTCGACGAATACATGCAGAACACGCTGGTCCCGGCTTATGAGAAGGAAACCGGGGTCAAGGTGGTCTACGAGCTGACCAGCGTTGGCAGCCTGCCGACCCGGACCAGCACGATCATCGAGACCGGGTCGGGCGCCGACGTCACGATGATCTTTCTGCTCTATCCCTTCCTGTTCGGCGACAAGCTGCAGGACGTCAGCGATATCGCCGACGAGGTCGGCAAGGCGCAGGGCGGCTGGTACGACGCCGGCAAGGAGGCGGGCATCGTCAACGGCAAATGGAAGGCGATCCCGCACAGCAATATCGGCCAGCTGATGAATTGGCGCACCGACTGGTTCGCCGAGGTTGGGGTCAAGAAATTCCCCGACACTTGGGAAGAACTGTATGACGTCGGCAAGAAGCTGAAGGCCAAGGACCATCCCTTCGGCTTCGAGCTGGGTCATGGCTTTGGCGACAACCACGGTTGGCTCTACCCGCTCCTATGGTCATATGGCGGCCACGAGGTCGAAGCCGACGGCAAGACCGTGGTCATCGACTCCGATGAGACGGCAAAGGCGGTCGACTTCGCCCGCAAGTTCTTCAAGGACACGATGCTCGACGACGTGTTGAGCTGGACCGATGTCAGCAACAACAAGGCGTGGATGGCCGAGCAGATTTCCTGCACCAACAATGCCGAAAGCATCCTGTGGTTCGCCAAGCGAAACTTCCCGGACATCGCCAAGGTCACCGACCAGGCACAGAACCCGGCGGGTCCCAAGGGTCGCTTCCATCTGCTCAATTGCGTCAGCCATTCGGTCTTCGACTTCAGTCCCGAAAAGGAGGAAGCGCACAAATTCTTGCGCTGGATGATGGCGGAAAAGCAGTTGGGCGGGTGGTACGCCTCGGCTGACAGCTATTACCAGCCGTTCCTGCATGCCTACGACAACGCGCCGATGTGGCAGGTCGAGCCGCGCAACATTCCCTATCGCGACGCGATGACCACCGCGCACCTCCCGGGCTGGCCCGCGCCTCCGGGGCGGCAACTGGCGGAGAGCGTGGCCAAGTACGTCGTCGTCGACATGTTCGCCAAGGCCTGCAGCGGCGCTGCGACCAAGGACGTCATCAAGGCCGCGGACTCACAGCTCAGGGAAATCTACCGCGCGGTCTGACTGCGCGCGCTGCCATGGTCGTTCGATCGGAACCCATCGTCGCGGTCGGCCGGCTTCAGCGCCGGCCGGTCACCTTGAGCACGTGGCTCGACCGCGGCAGCGTCTTCAGCTGGCTGATGATGGCGCCACCGATCCTGTTCCTCATGGCCTTTGTCGGCTACCCGTTCTTCTACGGGATCGCGCTCAGCCTGGAAGACCGGATGGTGGCGCAGCCTGGTACCTTCGCCGGGCTCAATAACTTCATCCGCGACGCGAACGACCCGGTGTTCTGGAAGGTCGTGTCGAACACCTTCATCTATACCGGGATCGCGACCGTCTTGAAAATGGTCGGCGGGCTTGGGCTGGCTCTGGCGATGAACCAGCAATTCCGGATGAAGAACCTGATCCGCGCGTTGCTGCTGTTGCCGTTTATCGTGCCGACGGTGTTGAGCACCGTCGCCTTCATGTGGATGCTCGATCCGGCGTTCAGCGTGGTGAACCGGGTACTGATCCAGTTCGGCGTGCCGAAGCCCGGGCCGTCCTGGCTCGGGAGCCCGATCCTGGCGATGTTCTCGATCATCATGATCAACACCTGGCGTGGGCTGCCCTTTTACGGGATCACCCTCTTGGCCGGGCTGCAGACCGTGCCGGTCGAGCTTTACGAGGCAGCGACCATAGACGGCGCGGGCGGCTGGCAGCGCTTCCGCTACGTCACCTTGCCGATCCTCCAGCCGATCATCCTGATCGTGACGCTGTTCTCGGTGATCTTCACCTTCGCCGACTTTCAGCTCGTCTATGTGCTGACGCATGGCGGGCCGCAGAATGCGACCAATTTGCTCGCCACCTATGCGTTCGACATCGGCATGGGCGCGGGTCAGCTCGGTCTCGGCGCCTCGGTCGCGTTGACGATGCTCCCGGCGCTTGCATTGCTGATCGTCGCGATCACGCTGTACCTGCGGAAGAAGTCATGATCACCGGCTATGGGCCGATCCAGCGGACCGTGCGGGTGTGGCTCCCGGTGCTGTTCTTTCTCTTTGTCGCGCTGTTGCCGTTCTATTGGATGGCGATCACCTCGATTAAGCCCAATTCCGAGCTGTACAGCCTGCGGGCGAACCCGCTGCTGGTTCACGCCCCGACTCTGCAGCACTACATCGACCTGCTGACGACGACCAGCTTCCTCACCTGGACGTGGAACACGATGCTGGTCGCGGTGATCTCGACCGCGATCTCGCTGGTGCTAGGGACGATGCTCGCCTACCCCTTGGCGCGGATCAATTTCCCCGGCGCCGGGCTGATTGCGATTTCGGTCGCGGCAGTCTACCTGGTGCCGCAACCGCTGCTCTTCATTCCGCTGGCCGACATCATCAACCGGCTCGATCTCGGCAACACGCTGACCTCGGTCATCCTCACCTACCCGACGATGCTGGTGCCGTTCTGCGCCTGGCTGCTGCTCGGCTATTTCAAAACAGTGCCGATGGAATTGGAGGAGGCGGCGAGGATCGACGGCGCCAGCCGGATGCAGACGATGCGGCGCATCTTCCTGCCGCTTTGTACGCCCGGCTTCATCTCCGCCGGTATCTTCGCCTTCACCCTGGCGCAAAACGAATTCCTCTACGCGCTCATCTTCCTGACCAAAACCTCGGTCCGGACGGTGCCAGTCGGGGTCATCTCCGAGCTGATCAAGGGCGACGTGTTCTATTGGGGCCAGCTGATGGCCGCCGCGCTCCTCGGCTCGATCCCGGTGGCGATCATCTACTCGTTCTTTGTCGAACATTACGTCGCCGGGTTGACCTCCGGCGCGGTCAAAGGTTAGCGCCTCACCCGGCGAAACTCGATCGCACCGCGATCGCCCAGCGTCCGTCGCGTCGGGTGACAATGTAGAGCGATCGGTAGCTGCCAATCACCGAGTTGTCGGCGCGGTAGCGGGTGAACTGCACGTCGAAATGGACTTTCTCCGGTCCGGCGACGATCACCCGGCGGAAATCCCAGTCGGTGTGATGCCAACCCTCGCCGGCGCGGGCGAGAAACCCCGCGAAATACGAAGCGTCCGGCTGTTCCCACACCCGCATGGTCACGCCGGCGAGCCGGTAATGCGGGAAGTGCATCGAGGCCAGCAGCGCCGCCTGGTCGCGCGCGTTGAGCGCCGCCATAAAGCGGTCGAGCACGTCCATTCCGGCCGCGACCGCCGCCGCGTCCGGCTTGGGGTGGGTTTCGTCGATTGCCACTCGGGCTAGCCCCACAACCGGTCGCTGGCGATGCGCGCGCCCTCGGCGAGCGCGGCGAGCTTGGCCCAGACGATCGACGGCACCACCATGTTCTGCTGCGCGGCGAAGGTGGCGAACCCGCAATCAGTGCCGGCGACGACCCGTTCGCGCCCGACGAGCGCCGCGTAATTCTCGATCCGCTGCGCGACGAGCTTGGGGTGCTCGACGAAATTGGTCGTCGAATCGAGGCAGCCGGGCATCAGGATGGTGTCGTCGGGGATTTTCTTGGCCTTCAAATCCTCCCATTCGTGCGCGTGGCGCGGGTTGGCCGCCTCGAACAACAGCGCCTGCGGCCGCGCTTTGATGGCGACATCGAACACCGTGGCGAACGGGATGTCGTGGGTGTGCGGGCCCTCGTAATTGCCCCAGCAAATGTGGAGCCGCATCGCCTCGCGCGGGATGTTGCGGGTGGCGTGGTTGACCGCCGCGATGTTGCGTTCGGCGATCTTGAGAAACTCCGCCTCGGACAAATGCTGGTACTGGTTGTGCCGGGCCGAGCCGAGATCGGGCGCGTCGATCTGCAGGATGAACCCGGCCTGGTGGATCGCCTCGTATTCCTGCTGCAGCGCATCGGCGAGCGCTTCGACATAGGCGTCTTCGTTGTTGTAGTAGCGGTCGGGGACGAATTTGGTCAGCACCCCGGGCGAGGCCGCGTTCATAAACGCCTCGACCGGGTGCTCGCTCGAGACCGCGGCGGCAAGGTTCTTGAGGTCGGTCTCCAACGGTTCGCGGTGCTCATAAGTCACCGGCCCGATGCAATAGGGCACCGCGGCGGCGGCGAACCACGAGGTGCCGCCGCGCGCGGCGCGCAGCCGCTCCTGGAAATCGGGATGCTCGGCAATGTCGCGGTGCGCCGCGGTCTGCGGCGGCGCGGCGATATCGACCCCGCCGGCCGCGCCGATGCCGGAGAGCCGGTGGCGGACATAAAAGGTGTAACTGATCTTGCTCTGCTCGCCGTCGCAGACGCTGTCGATCCCGGCCTCGATCTGTTTGTGCACGATGTCGCGCACCGCGCCCGACAGCCGCGCCTCGAAGGCGGCCGGGTCGAAGCCGCTCCCGGTTTCGCGGGCCTCAAGCTGGGCGAGCAGGTCGGGCGGGCGCGGCAGGCTGCCGACATGCGTCGTCAGAATGCGGTCGGTGCTGGTCTTCATGGTTTCGCCTCCCCGGTGCGTCGCGCGGCTGGTGTGGCGTCCGCGTCGGAGGCGATATTACCGGCTGTCGTAAGGTAGTGCCGCAGTTTGAATCTACTTTCTCAGCCTCAAAGCGGTCGCGCGCTTGGATCGACAACGACGGCAACTCACACCCCGTTTGAGACCTTCGCGCCGATAGCTGTGAAAGGCGCGGTTGGGTGGCGAATGGGGAGAGCCCAACACGGCCCTTCTCAGCAGCTGCCCCACTTGAAAAAACCTCCCGAATAGTAAACCTTGCTCGAAGCCCGCTTAGCGCCCTTGCACATAGGAGAGAGCTTACGGTAACCGAAAGTCCTTCAGCCCCAGACAGCGTGAAAACAGCGGCACCTGGAATCAGGTCAACACGGCTTGTAGGAATTGCCCTGCTGCATCTCCGTGCAATTAGCACAATGGCCGAAGCTCACCCTTTGGAAGAGCGAACCTCATTTCGTGCATATGAATCTTCCTCGCGCGCGCTCGACGACATTGTTGACATGTTTAAACAATACGATGATCAACATCTTAGCACATGTATAGTCAATACTGAACCCGAAGTGCAACTTGCGGCCCACGCTGAAATATCCCGAAGATTGCAGAACATCAGCAAGCCGTTGTCCAAACATTATCGCAAAGATCAAAAACTACGTAGAATCAATATCGACACTGCGAGGGCTGAGGGATCATTGTTCGCCCGATTATGCAGAACATTTCCAGATGGTTCATCTTTAGATGAGATATTTTCGAATCAAGCCCATCGCCGGGCTACAAATGAATATAAACGCCTGTTTGAAGAACTTCACGCGCCCTCGCCGACAGAAGGTCGACTATGGGGGTACAAAACTTTTATCGCACTTCATGTAGCTCTCCGGTTGAAGAGAAATCTATTCTCATCATTTAATCAGGTCGTGAGTTTACCCGAAACATATATATTATCCCTATCCGGTTAGCACAGGTTTCGGTCTATTCGGGTAATCCGATCTGCCCGGCTGAGAACTCAGCCGGTTCTGGCTAAGCCTGTGCTAACCGGATAGGGATAATATATAAATAATATTAGTAAAGAGTTTTATTTCGAACCGGAATATGTGCACGCTGGAATCACCATTCTCAGTTATTTTTCAGAGGTACTACAAAATAAGTACCGCCCTTTCCCCGGCCGTATTTCCATCCATCGCGACAATTTAGCAGTCGTACTCACTATTGAGACCGAGAGTGGTGAGTCGGAGCGCATAGAAGCACTATTGACTGACTATATTGATGTTATTCGCGGCAAACGGTCGCCAAATGAGATATTAAACAATGAACGAGAAGTTTTATTATTAGAAAATCAACGTGAATATCTAAAAATTATGTTAAAGTCAGAGAAACGAATATTATCAATTCTTAAAGAAGAGAATTCCGAATTACGATCAATGATAAAATCGAACGATAGCCGCTTCAATCACCTTATGACGATGCTTGAGCGGTCAGTGATACCGATACAGGCCGAACGAGAGTTTAATGCCGCGTTTTTCCACGAAGTGACTAAAGGGGCAAACAAGACAGCTCAGAGCGCTATCAAGCAAATCGAGCGCCTTTTGACGCGCAACGAGGAATTTTGGGATCAAGCGGCAACTGAGGCGAAGCTCCGCGAATTGAAGCGGGATGACCCGGGCACATTTGAAAAATTTCATCGAAAAATCGTTGAGGGAGCGCTTCAAGGAGCAGCCGGAAATTTTCTATACAACATGCTGATCCATTGGCCATTCGGGTAACAACGGGTGACATAATAACTCGGTTAATGGATACAGCTTTCGACCCAGCGAAGAACGGCGGCCTGAACGACCGGAATCGGCGCTGAGGCGTCGTAGCACAGCCAGCCAAGGGCGCCCGCATACCCCCGAAAACGGACGTTGAGTGGTCTGCCGCTATTGTGAGAACGTATCAAGAACACATATAGTCTCGACCGCATGATGCCCGAGGCGCGTCGATGTCGCGTATTTTGGTCCACCTGTTATCCGCCACCTGTTATCCGCCTGTTCTGGGAAGCGAAACGCTGGGATTCCAAGCGCTTGCTCCTGATCTTTTTTCGCATCGCGCGCGCATGCGCGCGAGGGGAGCGCCTGTAGGGCGGAAGAGCGGAGCGTCTTCCGCCAACGCCGCTTTGAATTGGCGGATGACCCCCGCCCTTCGCCGGGGTTATCCGCCTACGCTGCGCTACTCCCCGCGTAGCTGGTCAGGTCGATGAATTCCAGCACCGTGCCGTCGGGGTCGCGGAAATAGGCGCGTGGGCCGTTGATGACGCCACCCTGTCGGTCCTCCTCGAAGGTGATCTCGACGCCGTGCGAGCGCAGGTGGTCGAGCGCGGCCCGATACTGGCCTTTGGCGATGGCGAAGGAATGATGCACCCCACCATGATTCTCCGGCATCGGGTTGATCGGCGAGTCGCGCTTGACCAGGATCACGCAGACGCCGGCGGCGTCGAGAAACGCCATCGTCCCCTGCCCGACGGTGGCGAGATGCTTGAGCCCGACGATGTCGGTGTAGAACCGCGTGCTCGTCGCGACATCGCTAACCGGGATGCTGAAATGCACGACGCTGGAAAGGGCGACCATGGGTTTCTCCATGACAACCGCAATACTCTAAGACGTTCGGCGCTACGCGCGTGCCGTGAAATGCAAAGCGCGAGAGTCGCGCAACCCCACCGCGCACCGCGAGCATATTGCTGCACCCGCTTGTATGCCGTAGCCTTTGCCTATCATCAGATGAAAGGGTGTTGATCGGTCGCAAGTCCCGGTGGAACGATCCCAGGCGACAGCCTCCCAGCTCAACAATTCCGGGGCAACGAGGAGGAAAGTCATGGCGTACGATCTGTTGATCAAGAACGGGCGCGTTGTCGACGGCTCGGGTGAGCCGGCTTTTCGCGCCGATGTGGCGATCCAGGCCGGCAAGATCGTCGGGGTCGGCAAGGCCAACGGCGCCTCCGCCAAGCGCACGATCGATGCCGAGGGGCGCGTCGTCGCGCCTGGGTTTATCGACCACCACACTCATTTCGACCCGCAGGCCGTGTGGGACCCCTATTGCGGCTCCTGGCTGCAGAACGGCCACACGACGGTCATCGTCGGCCAATGCGGCCAGGTCATCGCGCCGGTGCGTCCCGGCGACAGCGAGTGGTATCTCGAATTCTTCTCCGACGCCGAACAGATCCCCCTGCCGGTGCTAAAGGCCGGGGTCGACGTGACCTGGGAGTCGGTCGGCGACTACCTCGATGCCCTCGGCAAAAAGCGCGGCATCAACGTCGGCACGCTGATCGGCCATTCCGGCATCCGCCGCTATGTGATGGGCGAGGCCGCCGCCGAGCGCGAGGCGACGCCGGAAGAGATGGCGGCGATGAAGAAGCTGATCCGCGAGGCGATGTATGACGGCGCGCTTGGCTTCTCGACCGCGCCAAAGGATCGCGGCGATCCGGCTGGGGTGCCTGATGACGCCGAGCGCTGGGCGCTCGCCAGCGTGCTCGGCGAACTCGGCACCGGCGTCTTCCAGGTTGCCGGTGGCGCACCAGGCGGCACCAAACAGACCCGCGCGGTCGCGCGCGAGTTGGCGGCGCGCACCGGCAGGCCGTCGATCTACAACTTGATGTCGGATCCAATCGGCAACCCCGATGAATGGGTCGAGCATCTGAAATGGCTCGAGGACGGGTTCAAAAGCGGCGCGCGCTGCTATGGCTCATGCCTGTCGACCGTCGCCGGTGCGATCTTCAACCTGGAGCGCGGCCTCAACGTGCCGCAGGACGAGGACATTACCCATCCCGAGGGCTTCTTCCGCGGCATGCCGACCTGGGACAAGGTCATGGCGCGGCCCTACCGTGAGCGAATCCAGGCCTTCCGCGACCCGGAAATCCGCCGGGCGATGTCCGCCGAGGCGGTCGAAGGCACGGTCGCGCAGGAAGGCGGCATGACCGACCGGCGCGGCCGCGCGCGCGGGCTATTCAATCGGCGCTGGGACCTCGTCGAGGTGTTCATGACCGCGAAAGGACAGAACCGCCACCTCGAAGGCAAGAGCATCGAGCAGATCGCCAAAGAGCAGAACAAGGGCATCATGGATGCCTTCCTCGACCTGTCGCTCGATGAGGATTTGCAGACCTGTTTCCAGGCGATCGACCGCAACCATGATCCGAAAGTGCAGAAGCACATCCTCGGCTCGCAGTACACGGTCATCGGCACCAGCGATGGCGGTGGGCGGCCACACACCGCCGACCGGCACGAGACCAGCACCAACCTCCTCGGCCACTGGGTGCGCGAAGAGCAAGCGATGACGCTCGAAGAGGCGGTCTATCGCTTGACCGGCAAGACCGCGCTGATGCACGACATCACCGACCGCGGCTTTATCGCCCCGGGCAAGGTCGCCGACATCACCATCTTCGACCCCGACACGATCGCCTCGAAGCCGCGCGAGCCGGTCAACGACCTGCCGGGCGGCGGGGTGCAGGTGCACCGCGATGCGATCGGCATCGACCGGGTGATCGTCAACGGCCAAGTACTGTTCGAGAATGGCGGGCTCACCGACGCACTGCCCGGCCAGATCATCAGGGGCCCGCTGTACCAGGGCGCCCGCGCCTAGCTGCTGCGGTCCACGGAAGCATCAACCCCTCCTGTCAGTAGGCTGGCAGGAGGGGCCTGTCGCTACCGTGTCCCGGCGGCGAGGCTGCGCGTGCCGGCGCCGAACCGCCTTGAGCGCAGCGGCTTCAGCGCGAAAAGCGCCATCGCGACGACCGCGAAATTCATGATGGCGGTGGCGACGAACACCATGTGCCAACCGCCGGTCGCCGTTTTGATCATGTTGGCGACGGGCACGAGAAAGGCCGAGAGACCTTTGGCGGTGTAGAGAAAACTCAAATTCGCCGTGGCGAATTTGGGACCGAAGCTGTCGGTGCAGGTCGACGGGAACAGGCTGAATATCTCGCCCCAGGTGAGAAAGATCAGCCCGGCGAAGACAACGAATGCCCACGGCGTCGTGCCGAGCGACCCGAGCAGCCAATAGGCGACACCGCCGAGACCGAAGGCGATCGCCATCGTATTCTCGCGGCCGATCTGATCCGAGATCCAGCCGAAGAGCGGCCGCGCCGCGCCGTTCGCGACATTGTCGACAAGCAGCGCCAGGGTCAGGGTCGACACGCCGACCAGGATCGCCGTGTCGGCGACGTTATAGTCCTTGGCGATGAGCGCGATTTGCGCGGTGGCCATCAGGCCGCTTGCCGAAACCACCACGAACATCACGTAAAGCACCCAAAACACCGGCGTCGCCAGCATCTCCTTGGGCGAATAGCTCTCGGTGGTCTGGATCACGCGCGACGTCGTGACCGTCGGCGTCTCGCCGGTGACCGGCGCGCGCATTACCCAGGCCAGGACGAAGACGATCGTGCCCTGGATCAACCCAAACCAAAAGAACGCGGCGGCATAACCGTAGGCGCCGATGACTTCGCGGATCGGCACGACGGTGAGCGCCGCGCCGGCGCCGAACCCGGCAGCGGTCAGGCCCACCGCGAGACCGCGGCGGTCGGGAAACCATTTGACCGCGTTGCCCACGCAGGTCGCGTAGATCGCCCCCGCGCCCACCCCGGACAGCACCGCGCCCAAATAGAGTATCGGCAGCGTCGCGGCGAACGAATTGACGATCCAGCCGATCGCGATGAACACGCCGCCAAAGGCGACCATCCAGCGCGGGCCATTTTTGGCGCCTACCCAATCGACGATCCACCCTTCGATCGGGGTGAGCCAGGTCTCCAGGGCGACGAACAAGCTGAACGCGACCTGGATGTCGACGACCGACCAGCCATTTGCGGCGTTGAGCGGCTGCACGAAAAGGGTCCAGCCATATTGGAGATTGGCGATCATCATCATGCAGAGGATAGCGATGACCAATTGGAGCCGACGATTGGTCGGCGGCAGGGCGCTCGCCCCCGCCGCGGATGACCGGCTCTGCATGACGCGTCCTCCCGGAAACTTTTTTGTACTTCGCCCGCGTTCTTACGAACGCTGAGCGCCATTCCAATTATCTTACATTAGATGCGGGTTGAATAAACAGTTGCGCATTCAGCGCGCGGAGACGATTTAACTCACCCAATACTGATCGGTGCGGTGCCTATTCCACCGCCTCAACCACTTCGCGGCGGCCGAGCTGCTTCAGAGTCCGGTCGATCCACAGCCGGGTTAACTTTTCCTGCGCGCCGTTCTGCGACAAGCGGCGGTGCAGGGTGGGGAAATCGACCCGGTCCATGTCCTGATCCTGGTTGAAGCAGGAAAAGACGATGGTTTCGGTGCCGGTGACGGGATCGCGCTGGCGCTGCAGGCACTGCGCGCAGATCTCCTTCATCATGCACTGCATCGGCGAGTTGATCGACGCGATCGCCCGGTGGCCGGGGCGGAAGTAGGCAGCGAGCTTGGCGTGGCGGGCCTGCGCCACTGCGTTCATCATCATGTCGGAGCCGATGGCGATGATGCGATCGACCTCGACGAGCGGCATCTCGATCGGCCCGAGCTTTCCGGCGCCATAGGCCTCGATCGCCTCGACGATGTTGCCGACAAAGGCGCGGTCCTGCTTGCGGCTCGGCTCGAAACCCGGCGCCTCGTCGCAGCACCAGACGATGGTGTCGGCGGCGGCCTCGATATCGGCGACTTTGTAGCGGTCGGCGAGCGTCTTGTAGCCAGCGAAATAGAGCACGCGCGAGCCCTGGGCCCTGAGCGCCGCGCCGATCGAGAACAGCACGGCGTTGCCGAGCCCGCCGCCGACCAAGAGCACGGTCTCGCCGGCCGGGGTTTCGGTCGGCGTGCCGGTCGGACCCATCAGGATCACCGGCTCGCCCGGCTGCAACAGCGCGCAGAGGTCGGATGAGCCGCCCATCTCGAGGACGATGGTCGAGAGCAGCCCCTGCTCGCGGTCGATCGAGGCGCCGGTCAGCGCCAGGCCTTCCATCGCCAGGGTGGTGCCCGCGTTCTTCGCGGCGGAGGTTTCGTAATTCTGCAGCCGGTAAAACTGGCCGGGCCGGAAGGCGCGCGCCGCCATCGGCGCCCGCACCACGACTTCGATGATGCGCGGGGTCAGCCGAATAACCTCGTGCACGCGGGGGCGTAACTCGTCGTCGAGTCGGGCCTTTAGGGCTTCGGGCGTGGGCTCTGCCGCCTTGCGTCGCGCCAACATACGGCTGACCACGGGGTAGCCGCGGGTGGCGCCGCCCATCGCCTTGACGACATTGCCGGCAAAGCTCGGATGGAGGTCGCCCCAGAAGCTGACCGTGCGCCCATCCGCCATCAGACTCATCAGCACCTGCGCCTCGGCGGGCTTGGCGACGCGTTCTGGGGTGACCTTATTGCCAGCCTCGTCAAGCGCTTGGAAATAGCGCCCGTCGAGCGCGACATGCGCCGGGTCCTCGCGCGCCAGCACGGTGTTGGGCTGGGTTCCGGCGGCAACCAGGATGGTGTGCGCCGGCAACACCACCTCGCCTTCCGGCTCGGCTCGCGACAGGCGCAGCGCCACCGCCTGCTCGTCCTGGTCGATCTCGACCGCGAGCGGGGTCAGACCCTCGGCGAAACGGATGCCCTCCTCCAGCGCCTTCGCCACCTCCTCGTGGTTGAGGGTGTAGCTCGGCGCGTCGATGAGGCGGCGGCGATAGGCGATGGTGACCCCACCCCAGCCGTCGATCAGCTTGGCGAAGCGCGGCGACCTGCCCTCGCGCTTCGCGGCGTCACGCTCGGCACGCAGCGCCTTGGCGTGGGCGATGAACTCGTCGGCGACCGCGCTCTCTGCCTCGCTCCAGCCGGCGCGCACCGCAGCCGCGCCGCGCTCGGCCGCGAGCGTCTCGTAGCGCGACAGGAACTTCTCGACCTGCAGCGGGTAATAGGCGAGCGCCTCGGTCGCGGTGTCGATCGCGGTAAGCCCGCCGCCGATGACGACGACCGGCAGCCGCACGGTGAGGTTGGCGATGCTTTCGGTCTTGGCGGCGCCGGTCAGCTGCAGCGCCATCAGGAAATCGGAGGCCTGGCGCACCCCGAGCGCGAGGCTGTTCGCCATCGGGATGACCGTCGGGCGGCCGGCGCCGGCGCACATCGCGATGTGATCGAAGCCGAGATCGAAGGCGTTGTCGATCGTCACCGTGCCGCCAAAGCGCACCCCGCCATACATCGCGAATTGAGCGCGGCGCTCCAATAGCAGCCGCACGATCTTGAGGAAATTCTTATCCCAGCGGACGGTGATGCCGTATTCGGCGACGCCGCCAAACCCGGCCATGGTACGAGCGCCAAGGCCTTCGTTGAGGCTAGCGATGTCGCGGATCGGCGCGAAGGGCACGCGCTCGCCGGTCGCCAGCATCCCCGATACCTCCGGCGCCAGCGGCTCGATCTTGAGGCCATCAATCGCGGCGACGAAATGCCCATCATTGATCAGGTGGTGCGCGAGGGTGAACCCGGCCGGACCCAGCCCCACCACCAGCACCTTGTAGCCGGATGCCGGCTTGGGCAACGGTCGGCGCAGGTTGAGCGGGTTCCAGCGGGTCAGGAGGCCGTAGATCTCGAAGCCCCAGGGCAGCGTCAGCACGTCCTTCAGCGTCCGAGTCTCGATCTGCGGGATGTCGACCGGTTCCTGGCGCTGGTAGATGCACGCCTTCATGCAATCGTTGCAGATGCGGTGCCCGGTCGCCGCGCAAATCGGATTGTCGATCGCGACGATGGCGAGCGCGCCGAGGCTGTAGCCGCGCGACTTGACCAGGTTGAGCTCGGAAATCTTCTCGTCGAGCGGACAGCCGGCGAGGGTCACGCCGAACACGGTTTTCCGAAAGCCGCCGTCCTTTTCCTTGAGCCCAGTCGAGCAGCTGTCCTTGCCCTGGTTGTGGCACCAGATGCAGTAATTCGCCTGGTCGAGCGCCCCGGCGAGGTCGGTGCCGGGATCGGTCAGCGCGAACCCGTCGCGGGAGCGCCAATCGTTCTCGGGCAGCCGCATCATGGTGACGCCGGCGCGCTCGATCGTCTCGACCGGCACGAGATGGTTCATGTCGAGCCGGTGCGGCATCTTGAACAAAAGGCCGCGGCGGTGCCTTTCCTTACCCGATGGCGACAGCGTCGCCCAGGCGGCGTACTCGATCGCAGCGTTGATCTCCACCGGATGCGCCGCCTCGTCGTCGAGCCAGCCGCTAACGATCTCGGCGAAGCGCCGCTCCCAGGCGAGGATGCCGGCCCTGGTATCGGGAAAATCGTCGACGCCGAGATGCGGCTGCAGCACCCGCCGCAGCGCGTCGCCGTCCAGGGCGGCAGACTGCTCCTCCTTGATGTCCCTGACCGCGCGCCGCTGCACGAACAGCCGTTTCACCGAATAGAGCGGGGCCAGCGTATCGTGCCGCGCCTGCAGCTCGCGGATCTCCGCTTCAATGCCAAAGAGCGAGCCGAGGAAATCCTCAACATGCGGCGCGAGCTCGACGATGAGGTCGGATTCCGCCTTCTTGTCGAGAGCGTCGGGATCGGCGCGCGCCGCCATCAGCCGCTCGTGCAGCGCCGCATCGCCCGCGCCGAGATGCGCGACGAACGCGCGGTCGAGCTTTACCAGCCCGTCGCGGTCGTAGAGCTCGGCAAAGTCGAGCCCGTATTTGAGGACGAGTTCGGTCATCGCCGCTTGTTACGCGAAGAATAGTCCGCAAGCCATCGGCAAAATCGCCGCGACACTCATGCCACGGTGACCCCAGCAGCAAATGGGTTTCTTCCGGGTTTGTTGCAACGTGGTAAATCCAGGTGAAACCATATCGCATAAGAACTTGGAAACTCACCAAAGTCATAATGACAATGCGACGCGGCCCTCGGACCCCCCACCGGGCGCTGTCGCCAGGACGAATCTCATGCGATTCGTGTGTCTCGCCATTGTGGTGGTCGCCAGCATCGGTTTGTTGACGACAGTGTATGCGGCAGTCCCCGCATCGATCCCCGATCAGCACGACGGCGACTATCGCCCGATCGCCGCCGAAGGTTGCGGCTATGGCTGGCACTGGGTTAGCGGCCACGAGACCCTTGGCGGCGACTGGGTCGCGGGCCATTGCCAGATCAACCGCTAGCCCTTATCGCCATCCTGTTTGTGCGCGGATAGACCGGGCCGCTAGCCGGCCCGGTGTAATGGCGCGTTTTTAAGCAACGCCCGACAAATATGCGAAATGATGCTTTATTGAGCGAGGCGATTATTATTTAATCAAAAAATTATCTTCTTTGAAGACCCCATTTTATTTGCTTATTGTTGGCCTCAATCATGAAGCAAGGGAGGCGCGCCATCACGCGATCGCGCGCCACGGCCTGTTCTGACCGATGCGCGGCGAGCGCCGCCATCAAGGAGCAGGACATGGCCGACACCACCTTCGATACCGCGATCGAACGCGATCTGCAAAAGCGCTACCGCCAGCCGAACGGGGTCGAGCATTTCGGCATCGAGGCGGTCCCCGAAAGCCGCAAGACGGTCAAGTGGTACGACCTTTTCAGCATCATCCTCAATTTCCTCGTTAATCCCGCGACGATCCTCCGCGGCGGGCTCGGCGTCGCGGCCGGGTTGTCGTTCCAGGGTTCGCTGCTGGCCGAATGCTGCGGCATCATCATCGCCGCCTCGTTCTACGTGATCATGGCGACCGTGGGGGTCGATTACGGCATTCCCGGCCAGGTCGCGACGCGCGCCGTCTATGGGTTGCGCGGATCGAAGCTGGTGCCGTCGTTCCTGCGCTCTCTCGCCTCGTGCTACTGGTTCGCATTCCAGACCGTGATCGGCGCGACGGCGATCGTCGCCGTCTTGGAAAAGCTGACCGGCTCGCACTATTCGCTGATCCTCGTCAGCGTGCTGTTCGGCATCGTGCAAGCCGCCGTCGCGGTCGTCGGCTACGACTCGCTGAGGGCGCTGTCGCGTGTCGCGCTGCCGGTGAAGCTGGCGATCTTTGCCTACCTGTTTGTGGCGCTCGCCAACAATTCCGACCCAAATTTCGCGCCCAGCGCAGTGTTCGCGTTCCCCGGCAAAAGCGGGTGGAACTGGGTCATCTTCGTCGCCTGGCTCAACGCCTCGGCGGCCGGCTGGCTGACGATGATCACCGACGCCGCCGATTTCTGCCGCTACTCACGCAGCCGCACCGACATGTGGGTGGGCACGCTGTCGGCCGCGGCGATCGGGACGTTCATCTCCGGCGCGCTCGGCGCCTACGCCGCGGCGGCTGTGCTCGGTAAGAGCGGCAACCCGTTCGTCATCATCGCCGGCGTCAGCACCTCATACCTGACCCTGGCGCTGATCCTCGTCTTCATCGCCTTCGACAATTGGACGATCAACGTCCTCAACCTCTACACGGGCGGGTTGTCGATCTCGAACATCTTCGAGCGGCTCGGACGGTTTTGGACGACCTTGATCGCCAGCCTCGTCGGCATCGCGCTCTCGGCGATCCCCGACGTGCTCAACTCCTATCTCAGCTACGCGACGCTGCTCGGCAATTTCTTCTCGCCGATCGCCGGGGTGCTGGTGTTCGACTATCTGATCCTCAAGCGCACCCAACTGGATGTACCGGCCCTCTTCGACATGGACGGCCGGTATCGCTATTGGGGCGGCTTCAACCTGATCGCGATTGGATGGACGGCGCTCGGTTTCCTGTTCTACATGTTCGTGGTGCCGGCGAGCTGGATTCCGACCGTGTGCACCATCGCCTTCAGCGGAGTCGGCTATACGCTGACGGTGATGGCAATCGCCGGCCGCTCACGGATCCTGCAACTCGCCAGCGAGGGGGCCGAGCCGATACTAGTGCCGGCCGCGGCAGACTAGCTCGATCCAGAACCCGGGCCGGCGGCTTTGTCTACCGGAGCGTCGGCCCGGTCCAACACGGCGTTCAGCAGCACTGCGCAGCCGGCGGTGAGATCGTCGGGTTTGGCGTCCTCGATCTCGTTGTGGCTGATGCCGCCGACGCAGGGCACGAAGACCATCGCCGTCGGCGCGACGCGGGCCATGTAGACCGCGTCGTGCCCGGCGCCGCTGACGATGTCTTGATGCGGCAGGCTCTGCGCCCTGGCCGCTTCGCGCACCGCGCGGACCAACCGCTCGTCGAACGGGGTCGGCGGGAAGTACCAGAACTCCTTGACCTCGGCATCGAGCTTCTGTGAGGCGGCGGCCTCGGCGCAGGCGGCGCGCAGGTCGCGATCCATCTGGGTCAGCACATCGTTGTCCGGGTGGCGGAAATCGACGGTGAAAAACACCCGGCCAGGGATGGTGTTGCGCGAATTCGGACTGACCTGCACGAAACCGACCGTGGCGCAGGCATAGGGCGCGTGCGCATGGCCGATGCGGTTGACCGCGTCGATCATCCGCGCCGCCCCGACCAGCGCGTCGCGCCGCCGCGGCATCGGCGTCGGCCCGGCATGCGCCTCCTGGCCGGTGACGGTGATCTCGTACCAGCGCTGCCCCTGCGCCCCGGTGACGATGCCGATCGGCATCCCGGCAGCTTCGAGGATCGGCCCCTGCTCGATATGCGCTTCGAAATAGGCGGCGACCGGATGCTCGCCGACCGGCGCCGCGCCGGCAAACCCGATGCGCTGAAGCTCGGAGCCGAGGGTCAGGCCCGACGCGTTGTTGTCTTGGGTCGCGAGCGCGCTTGCCAACTCGAAGACGCCGGTGAAGGCGCCCGAGCCGACCATCGCCGGCGAGAAGCGCGAACCCTCCTCATTGGTCCAGGCGACAATCTCGATCGGCGCCTCGGTCTCGTAGTCGAGGTCGTTGAGCGTGCGCACCACTTCGAGGCCGGCCATCACGCCGTAGGCGCCGTCGAACTTGCCGCCGGTCGGTTGGGTGTCGAGATGGCTGCCGGTGACGATCGGCGCCAGCGCGGGATTGCGCCCCGGGCGGCGCGCGAAGATGTTGCCGATGCGGTCAATGGTGACGGTGCAGCCGGCTTCCTCGCACCAGCGGATGAAGAGCTTGCGCGCTTCGGCATCGAGGTCGCTGGCGGCGAGCCGGCACACCCCGCCCTTTGGCGTCGCGCCAATCCGCGCCAGCTCCATCAGGCTCGCCCATAGCCGCTCGCCGTTGACCGTCAGGTTGCGCATTTTCCTCCCCTCGCCTCCTCAGCAACTCCAGCTTAACGCCTCACCCGGATCGGGGCTAATATCGGCGCGGAGAGCGAATCGCGGAGCGGACAATGCAGGCCTGGTACCATTGCGAGAATACCTACCCGTTCGTGCCGCAGAACATCCTCGACGCGGCGGACTCGGTGCGCGCCAGCCTGCCAAACAAATATTGCGACCCGAAGAGCGCGGCGCAGCTCTTCGAGGAATGCCTCGACGAGCACCTCTATTGCGACGAGCTCGGGATCAACATCGTCTCGATCGAGCATCATTCCGGCATCAACAGCCTTTATGGCTCCAGCCCGATGATCCTCGGCATCGCCGCGCGTCAGACCAAGAACGTGCGCATCCTCTCGCTGGGCACGCTGATTTCGGTGCGCCAGGACCCAGTGCGCGTCGCCGAGGAATACGCTACCGCCGACGTCATCTCACGCGGGCGGCTGGAGATCGGCTTCGTCAAATCGGGCGACAGCGAGATGGTCTCGGGCAACGCCAACCCGGTCGGCTTTGTCGATCGGTTCTGGGAGGCGATCGATGTCATCAAGCTGGCACTGACCGCGCAAGACGGGCCGGTCAGCTTCGAGGGCAAATACTACACGCATCGACATATCAATATCTGGCCGGGCCCCTATCAGAAGCCGCACCCGCAATTCTGGGCGGCGACCGGCGACCCAGCGACTTCGGCCGAGATCGGCCGGCGCGGCTACATCAACGCCCTGGTGCTGCGCGGCCCCGAGGCCAGCAAGCGCGCCTTCGACGCCTACAAGACCGCGCGGCACGAAGCCGGCCTGCCGGCAGCCGGAACCGACAAATTCGCCTACGCGGTGCTGTGCGGCATCGGCGACACCGATGAGGAAGGCCTCGCGGTCGGCAGCAAAACGCTGTGGTTCCTCAACACCAGCCTCAAGCAGGCGCCGCAGATGTCGAAATTCCTCCCCGGGCGCAACCCGCCCGAGCTGGCGCCCAATATCTGGCGCACCACCGGAGCGCGCGGCCGGCCGGCCGACGGGCTCATCGGCATCACCGCCGAGACCGCGATCCAGCGCGGCATCCTCGTCGCCGGCAACCCCGATACGGTCACCAAGCAGATCATGGAGATTTACGACAAGGTCGATGGGTTCGCGCATTTGATCTTTATCGGCCGCTCGGGGTTCCTCTCCCACGAGGAAGCGAAGAAGACGATCCGCTTGATGTCCAAGGAAGTGCTGCCGCGCCTTCCGGCCGCCACGATCACCGCAGTCAGCGTGCCGCAAGCCGCCGAATAGGAGCCCCCTGATGAACGATGCCACCCCCTGGGTCGATCCCGAACTCGTCGCCGCCGGTAAGCTATTGGAAGAACGGGGCTACATCGTACCCGATCGCACTGTCGCTCCGCTCAGCGAGGTCCGCGACGCCCGGGACCGGGTCGGCGGGTTTCTTGGCGCGGACTCGGTGCCGCTGCAGCACGAGGAGGACATGATGCTGCCCGGCCCGCACGGCGACGTGCCGTGCCGGCTCTACTATCCCGAGGGCATCGACAACCCCGCCTGCCTTGTCTACGCGCATGGCGGCGGGTTCATGCAAGGCAGCCTCAACAGCTGGGACCATTTCCTGCGCGAGCTGGTGCGGCAAGGCAAGGTCGCGGTGCTGGCGGTCGATTACCGCCTCTCGCCCGAGGTCAAGTTCCCGGTCGCGTTCGAGGAGATGGTGGCGATGATCCGCCTCGCCGCCGGCAGGGGCGCGGAGTGGGGCGTCGACCCGAGCCGGCTCGCGGTTGGTGGCGACTCCGCCGGCGCCAATTTGGCGCTCGCCGCGGCGCTGGCCCTGCGCGATGCCGGGCAGAAGCTGCTCAGCTTCCAACTCTTGATCTACGGCGTCTACTCGACCGATGTCGAAAGCCCCTCCTGGCAGCGCTTCGGCCAGGGCGCTGGGCTGTCGCAGACGCAGATGCGCTGGATCTTCGAGACCTATCTTGGAAGCCCGGCGCAACAAAAGGATTGGCGCGTCGCGCCGATCCTCGCCGACCTCAAGGGGTTGCCACCGGCGCATCTGATCGTCGGCAGCCTCGACCCGCTCCAGGACGACAGCAACAGGCTCGCCGCCAAGCTGAAGGAGGCCGGCGTGCCGCACGACCTGACCGTCTACCAGGGCATCAACCACGGCTTCATCCGCTATGGCCGGCTGATCCGCACGGCTCGAACGGCGGTGAGCGACTGCGCGGCGGCGCTGAAGCGGGCGCTGAGCTAGACGCAAAACCGCCTCGCCTATCCGAGAGCGACTGCCGGGCACTTCTTCGACCCGAGCGTAGCGCGTATAATTGCGACCGGAAGCCGATGAAAAGCGGCGCCGCCCGGGTCGAACGGGCGGCAGACGAGGGAGGCAAGAGATGGCCGATGCGAGCGCGGCCAAAATCGCGTTCAGGCCGACGCGGCTAGCACTCGGATTTGCCGCGGCTTATCTGGCGACGCTGGCGTTTCACCAGGCGGGCATCGAGCTGTGCCACCTCGTCGGGCTGACCGGCAGCACCCCCTACAATCTCACTCCGGTACCCCCTTTCGGCGTGCCGGCGGTGCTCTCCCTCGCGTTCTGGGGCGGCGTTTGGGGGGTGATCTTCGTGTTCGCGGAGAAGGCGATCACGCGTTGCCCGGGCGGGTATCTGTCCGGCGCAACCCTATTCGGCGCGATCGTCCCGACCCTGGTTTTCTGGTTTGTCGTCATCCCGCTTAAGGGGCTGCCGCTGAGTTACGGGTTCCAGGCGTCCCGTGTCTTGGTCGCGCTCATCGTCGACGGCTTGTGGGGATTGGGGACCGGCATCCTCCTGACGATGCTGGCGGGACGCCGCGCGGCCTAGCTCATTCCGCCGCAACGGCGCCGCGGCGACGCGACAGCCACGCGTCGAGGCTCCACGCACCGGCACCGAACGCGGCGACATAGAGGAAACCGCCGGTCAGGCCCATGTTCTTGAAGAACTGAATTTCCTGCGCGCGATCGGCGAGATTGGTGTGCGCGATCAACGCAGTCGCAACGCACCATATCGCCAGGATCAGACCGACCGGGCGCGCAAACAGGCCGAAGAGGATCGCCAGTCCGCCACCGAGCTCGACCACCACGGCCAACAGCCACGCCGCCTCGACCATCGGTAGATTAAACTTGGCAAGCATCGCCTGCGCCGCGGCCGGGCCCATCAGCTTGCCCCAGCCGCCAATGATGAACAGCAGGCTCAGCAGGATGCGGCCGAGCAACGCCGCGAAATTGTTGCTTGTCTGCATGGATCGTTCCCCCCGGATACGCCCTTCCGGACGTTATGGCCCGGATCGAGCCACGCCGTCGCTTAAATTTGACGTGAGCAGAGCTAGCGGATCGCGGCGGCGACCGCGGCGCCCAGATCCTTGGTGCCGGCATTGCCGCCGAGATCGGGGGTGCGGGTGCCGCCATCGGCGAGCACCTCGGCGATCGCTCGCTCGACCGCCTGCGCCGCCGTGCTCTCGCCGAAATGGTCGAGCATCATCGCCCCCGACCAGATCTGCCCGATCGGGTTGGCGACGCCGCGCCCGGCGATATCCGGCGCCGAGCCGTGCACCGGCTCGAACATCGACGGGTACTCGCGCTCGGGGTTGATATTGGCCGAGGGCGCGATGCCGATCGAGCCGACGCAGGCCGGTCCCAGATCGGAGAGGATGTCGCCGAACAGGTTGGAGCCGACAACGACATCGAACCAGTCGGGGTGGCGCACGAAATGCGCGGTCAGGATGTCGATATGGTACTGGTCGGTGGTGAAGCCGGGATATTCCTTGGCCATCGCGGCGAAGCGCTCGTCCCAATAGGGCATGGTGTGGATGATGCCGTTCGACTTGGTCGCCGAGGTCACATGCTTCTTGCGGCCTTTGGCGAGTTCGAAGGCATAGCGCATCACCCGATCGCAGCCGCGCCGCGTGAATACCGATTGCTGCATCGCCATCTCGTACGCCGTGCCTTCGTAGAGCCGGCCGCCGACCGAGGAATACTCGCCCTCGTTGTTCTCGCGCACGACATAGAAGTCGATGTCGCCGGGATTGCGGTTCTTGAGCGGCGTATCGACCCCAGCGAGGAGCCGCACCGGGCGCAGATTGATGTATTGCTGGAACTCGCGGCGCAGCGGGATCAACAAGCCCCACAGCGAGATGTGGTCGGGGACACCGGGGTAGCCGACCGCGCCCAGGAACACCGCGTCGAACGGCGTGAGCTGGGTGATGCCGTCCTCGGGCATCATCCGCCCGGTCTTGGCGTAGGTCTCGCAGCTCCAGTCAAATTCCTTCCACTCAAAGCCGAAGCCGTAGCGCCGCGCCGCCGCTTCCATTGCGGCGATGCCCTCGGGCACCACTTCCTTGCCGATGCCGTCGCCGGCGATGACCGCGACCCGATAGTTCTTTGGCATTCCCGCCCTCCGTTGGTCGGGAGAGCTTAGCCGAAAGCGAAATCACGTTAGTCAGATTTCGATTGTCCCGGCCATCACCGGTACGCAGCGCCCGCCGATCCGCGTCAGATAACCAGCGGCGGCCGTCAGCCGCAGGTTTGTAGCTTCATTCGCCTTATTTCGAGGGAGGCTTGCCGGCAGCCGCTAACTTCGCATTCAGCGCCGCCTTGCGGGCCGCAGCTTGTGCCGGCCTGACATAATAGTGGTCGAACATCTCTTCGAGGATGTCCAGGCACCATTCCGCTTCGCCTTCCTGAACGTCGATGACCTGCAACGTGGTCTGGTCGTTAATATGGTGCGCAGAAAAATTGCCGAAGTTGCGGACCACGTCGACCGTTTCCCGAAGCGACGACGGAATAGCTTTTGCCGGGTCGGTTTCGTTTAGCAATGCGTCAATCTGCACTGCAAGATCCCGCTGGGTGTATCCCTTCTCGCGCAAGACCGCCTGTAGGCAGCGACGGGAGAGCGCGGCGGATGCCTTCGCGCTAATGGGAAGGACCTTGCACGCCTCCTCATAGTCCTCCCTGATGGCGCCGTTGACTTCCGCAGGAGTCGGTTTCCTGAATGTGTTGTGCGGGTAAGCGCGAAAACTCTTCTCGTCCAACAGTACAGCGCCCTGCGTCGTCCTTCTGACCAGTTCAATGGTGGCATCGTTACAGGTAGGGCAGAACGTGCTGCGCGCGATCCATGTGACCACCCTGGGATTCTGACGGACGTAACTGGCGATTTGTTCCCCATGCCACGTGTCGTGAAACGCTGTGCCATAATGCGGACAATTCATTGTCGCGTTCGCAGTCTATTTGAAAGCGGTGAACGCAGAGATTGTATCTGCGGCAGAAAGGTCAAGTTCTTGCCATAACGGATTTATCAGAGCTCTATCGTGCCGGCCATCACCGGCACGCAGCGCCCGCCGATCCGCGTCTCCACGACAACGCCGCCGCGCTTCTCGGCGGAAGCCTCGAGCAAGCTTGGGCGACCCATCTCGACGCCCTGGGCGATGCGTAGGTTCAGCGACAGACCGGGCGCCGGATCGAGACTGGCGACGAGCCCGACGAGCGCGACATTGGCGCTGCCGGTCGCCGGATCCTCGGTGACGCCATAGCCCGGCGCGAACATTCGGGCGCGGATGTCGATGCCGTCCTCGCCGTCGCGCAGATAGAGATGGATGCCGATTGCGCCATCGACGGGCAAATGCCGCCTGAAGACATCGGCGCGCGGCAGCGCCCGCTCCAGCGCCTGCCGGCTCCTCACCTCGGCAAAGAGGAAAACCGTACCGCAGCCCGCGACGCAGGGGATGTGTCTTCCGGTCTCGATCTCCTCGGCCGCGAGCCCGCACGCCTCGGCGACGATCTCGGCGGCAACCTCGGCGCCGCGCTTCAGCGGCTGCGGCGCCGTCAGGCGCGCGCCGACAATCGTGCCGCCTTCGTCGAGCAAGTCGAGCGGCACCAGTCCGGCCTTTTCCTCAAAGACCAACGGTGCGTTCGACCCCCGGCGCCGACCGACGACGAAGGCGGTGCCAACATTCGGATGTCCGGCAAACAGCATCTCCCGCTTCGGCGTGAAGATGCGCACCTCGGCGGTGTGCGCCACGTCTTTCGGCGGCAGCACGAAGGTCGTTTCCGAGAGGTTGAACTCGTTGGCGATGGCCTGCATCTGCTCGGTGCTCAGCCCCTCGGCATGGGGCACGACAGCCAACGGGTTGCCGCCAAACCGCCGGTCGGTAAAGACATCCACAGTTACGAATTCAAGCTGCATCGAAAACATCCTCTTAAATTGGATCGTAAATTAGCTAACTTCCTAATTCCTAGTCAATTGCGTAGAGGGGCCAGCAGATGACCGCCCCTAGCTAGCTCGCAGCGGATGCGCGTGGTCGAGCGGGCCGTGGCCGCGGCCGAAGCCCGGGGCCGAGGCGATGGCGCGCCGGACGTAATCACGGGCGCGCTCGACGGCTTCCTCGACCGTCATACCCTGCGCCAGGCCGGCGGCGATGGCCGAAGCGAGCGTGCAGCCGGTGCCATGGGTGTGGCGGCTGTCGATCCGCTTGCTCTGCCACTCGCGGATGCCCGATGCGGTGGCAAGCAAATCGTAAACCGTGTCGCCCGGCAGATGCCCACCCTTCAGCAGCACCGCGTGGCAGCCGAGGTCGAGCAGCGCCCGCGCCGCCTCGCGCATCGCCGTGAGATCGCCGATTTTCCGGCCGCAGAGGATTTCGGCTTCCGGCAGATTCGGGGTCAGCACCGCGGCGCGCGGCACGAGGCGGCGCTTCAAGCTTTCTATCGCATCGGTCTGGATCAGCGGCGCGCCGCCTTTCGCCACCATGACCGGATCGAGCACCAGCGGCACGTCCGCGGCGCGTTCTTCGAGCACCGCGGTCACCACTTCGATCACCGGTGCGTCGTGGAGCATGCCGGTCTTGATCGCGTCGGCGCCGATATCGTCGAGCACGACCTCCATCTGCTGGCGGATGAAGGCCGGGTCGATCGGCAGCACGCCGTGGACGCCTTCGGTATTCTGCGCGGTCAGCGCCGTGATCGCCGTCGCCGCGAAGGCGCCCAGCATGGTCACGGTCTTGATGTCGGCCTGAATGCCGGCGCCGCCGCCGGAATCAGAGCCGGCCACTATGAGGACGCGGCCCTTCATAGTCCCTCTGGCATGGTCCCTCTGGCTATTCCGCCGCCTGGGTGCCGGAGCCGGCGTCCTCGGCGCCGCGCGAGGTCGCGAGGATCGCCTCGCAGACATCGTCGACGACCTGCGTGAGGAGGTCCTCGTCCTCGCCCTGGGCCATCACCCGGATCACCGGCTCGGTGCCCGAGGCGCGGATGACAAGGCGTCCGGCAGTGCCGAGGCGCGCCTCCGCGGCCGTGACGGCGCGCTTGACCCGCGCGGTCTCGAGCGGACGGCCTTCGCCGAAACGGACGTTGCGCAACAGCTGCGGCACGGGAGTGAAGAGCCGGCAAACCTCGCTCGCCTTTCGGCCGGTCTCGACCAGCCGTGCCATGACCTGGAGCGCGGCGATGAGACCATCGCCGGTCGTCGCATAGTCCGACAGGATGATATGGCCGGACTGCTCGCCGCCGACATTGCAACCGCTGCTGCGCATCTGCTCGACGACATAGCGGTCGCCGACCGCGGTGCGATGCATGCCGATGCCCTGCTCGCCGAGAAAGCGCTCGAGGCCGAGATTCGACATCACCGTGGCGACCAGCGCGCCGCCCGTCAGCTCATTGTTGCGCGCGAGCGAGGTCGCGATCAGCGCCATCAGCTGGTCGCCGTCGAGGATTACCCCGCGCTCGTCGACGACGATCAGCCGGTCGGCGTCGCCGTCGAGGGCGATGCCGATATCCGCGCGGCGGGCTAAGACCTCCTGGCGCACAGCGTCGGGCGATAGGGCACCGCAGTCACGGTTGATGTTGGTGCCGTCGGGCGAGACGCCGATCGCGAACACTTCGGCGCCAAGTTCCCAGAACACGGTCGGCGCGACCTTGTAGGCGGCGCCGTGCGCGCAATCGACGACGACCCGCAAGCCGTCGAGCCGCAGGCCCTTGGGGAAGCTCTGCTTGACGAACTCGATGTAGCGCCCGCCGGCATCATCCAGCCGTTTCGCGCGGCCGAGCTCGGCCGGAGCGGCGCGGTGCGCCGGCCCCTTGTCGAGACACTTCTCGATCCGGCGCTCCAATTCGTCCGACAGCTTGTACCCGTCGCGGCCAAAGAGCTTGATGCCGTTATCGGCGTAGGGGTTGTGCGAGGCGGAGATGACGACGCCGATATCGGCGCGAAGGCTGCGGGTCAGCATGGCGATCGCCGGGGTCGGCAGCGGCCCGACCAGCACGACATCCATGCCCATGGTGATGAACCCGGCGGTCAGCGCCGGCTCGAGCATGTAGCCCGACAGCCGCGTGTCCTTGCCGATGACGACAAGGTGCTTGTGCGCGCCGTTGTGGAAGCACTCGCCCACCGCCATCGCCACCTTGAGCGCCGTTTCCGGCGTCATCGGCTCGACATTGGCGGTGCCGCGAACCCCGTCGGTACCGAAAAGCCTACGCGTCATCCACGTCCCCCAGAATGCTCGCGAAAGGTACCGTCAAACCCGTTGAAGCCTGGTTATCGGTATCGAATTTTTGCTGCTAATACAGCTAATCAACAGCAAACGGCGAGCTCAACCGCCGGGCTGCGGCTCGGGTTCGGCCGGGCCGATCCCGCTCGTACGGCCGGTCGGCGGCACCGAGCTGCGGCGGCCGGAGCCGGAGCGCGGCTCGTCGGTCGACGGCGTCGGCCCGGTCGAGCTTTCGCGCACAATCCGCTCGCCCTTGATGATGCGGCGGATTTCGTCGGAGGACAGGGTCTCGTATTCGAGCAGCCCCAGGGCGAGCGCGTGCAGCTCGTCGAGATGCGAGGTGAGGATGCCGCGGGCGGTGTGCTCGCCCTCCTCAACGATGCGGCGGATTTCGTCATCGATGACCTTGGCGGTGGCGTCCGAGACGTTCTTGCGCTGCGTCACCGAATGGCCGAGGAAGACCTCCTCCTCGTTGTCGCTGTAGCGCAGCGGCCCGAGCTTCTCGGAGAAGCCGAACTCGGTGACCATGCGGCGCGCGAGGCCGGTGGCGCGGCGGATGTCGTCGGCGGCGCCGGTGGTGACATGCTCCGGCCCGAAGATCAGTTCCTCGGAGACGCGCCCGCCGAAGAGGCTTGCCAGCATCGCTTTGATCTCGAGCTTCGATTGCGAATACTTGTCGCGCTCGGGCAGGAACATGGTGATGCCGAGCGCCCGGCCGCGCGGGATGATCGTCACCTTGTGCAGCGGCTCGTGACCCTCGGCGTAGAGCATGCACAGCGCGTGGCCGGCCTCGTGGTAGGCGGTCAGCTTCTTCTCGTCCTCGGTCATCACCATCGAGCGCCGTTCGGCGCCCATCATGACCTTGTCCTTGGCCTGCTCGAATTCGCTCATCGCCACCGAACGCTTGCCGCGCCGCGCCGCCATCAGCGCCGCCTCGTTGACGAGGTTGGCGAGGTCGGCGCCGGAGAAGCCCGGGGTGCCGCGGGCAATGATCTTCGGATCGACATCCGAGGACAGCGGCACCTTGCGCATATGGACCTTGAGGATCTTTTCCCGGCCCAAGACGTCCGGATTAGGCACGACAACCTGGCGGTCGAAGCGGCCGGGGCGCAGCAGCGCCGGGTCGAGCACGTCGGGCCGGTTGGTCGCGGCGATAAGGATCACGCCCTCGTTCGCCTCGAACCCGTCCATCTCGACCAGCAACTGGTTGAGGGTCTGCTCGCGCTCGTCGTTGCCGCCGCCGAGCCCGGCGCCGCGATGCCGGCCGACCGCGTCGATTTCGTCGATGAAGATGATGCAGGGCGCGTTCTTCTTGCCCTGCTCGAACATGTCGCGCACCCGGCTGGCGCCGACGCCAACGAACATCTCGACGAAATCGGAACCGGAGATGGTGAAGAACGGAACGTTGGCTTCGCCGGCGATGGCGCGGGCGAGCAAGGTCTTGCCAGTACCGGGCGGTCCAACGAGCAGCACGCCCTTTGGGATCTTGCCGCCGAGGCGCTGGAATTTCTGCGGGTCCTTCAGGTACTCGACGATCTCCTCGAGCTCCTGCTTCGCTTCGTCGATGCCGGCGACATCCTCAAAGGTGATGCGCCCGACCTTCTCGGTCAGCAGCCGTGCGCGGCTCTTGCCGAAACCCATCGCTCGGCCGCCGCCACCCTGCATCTGGCGCATGAAGAAGATCCACACGCCGATGAGCAGCAGCATCGGGAACCAGGAGACGAGGATGCCGAACAGCGACGGCACATTCTCATCCAAGGGCGCGGCGGTGATCTTAACGCCCTTGTCCATCAGCCGGTTGACCAGCTCGGGGTCATTTGGCGAGTAGGTCGTAAAGGCACGGCCATCGGTGAAATGACCGGTAATGTTATTGCCCTGGATGGTGACGTCGGTGACCTGGCTACGTCCGATATCAGCGACGAATTCGGAGAACGGCAGCGTCGATTGCGGCCCCCTGTTCGACGAGGTCTGGAACAGGTTGAACAGCGCGACGAGGAGCAGGCCGATGACGATCCAGAGGGCGAGATTCTTGCCGAAATTGTTCACGCCGGCCCCTTCCTAACTCAAAACGAAGGTCGACCAAGGGCCGACTTTACCGCGAATCCTGCGCCACCGAAACATAGGATGCTTTCGTCATTAAACAACTGTAAAGCCCGCCCCGCACAGCGGCTCCGGCGGAGAAAAGGCGAGCTTCGGCAAGGTGCCTGATAGCGGCCGCCGATAGCCGAGATGCGGGACCGCGGCCAGCCCCTCCCCGTCCCACAGCGCCGGCAGCACCGGATAGACAAGGCGCGGCAACGGGTTTTCGTCGGCGACCGTGTATCGACCGAGCACGGCGACGCCACCCGATTCGAGATAGGAAAGAGTGAGTGCAGTAGCGGCTTTCGCCGGCAGCGAAGCGCGGAAACGGCGGTCCCACAAGGCGTTCGCACCGGGATCGAGGCGCAGCGGCGGCGCAGCGCGCGCGGTCTCGCGCAACACGAGAACACGGCCTCGCCACGGCACGAAACGGCAGCCGCCCAAGGTGCGGGCGCGAGCCGGCGTGCCGGCCAACGCTACACGCAGCCGGGCGAGACGCTCGCGGCGCAGCGGGTAGGTCGCGCCACCGATCGTGCTCGCCACCCGGCCTAGCGCGCGCTCGCCGAGCTCGCCGGTGGCGAGAATCGGTCCCGGCTCAATCACCGCGAACCCCGCCGGGTGCAAGGTCACGGCGCGCGCCAACAGCTCGGCCAGGGCGCCCTCGCGCTCGATACGCTGCGCGGCATGCGCGCCGGTGGCTTTAATCGCCTCGTCGATCCCATGACTGTCGAGCCTCTCGCGTACACGGACGCGCTCGAACGCCGGGTTGCGGTTGCTCGGGTCCCGCAGATAAGGCTGCCGCTCGGTGTCGAGCAGGGCGGCGAGCCGGGCTCTGGGCACGCCGAGCAGCGGCCGCAACAGCCGCAAATCGGCCAGCTCGCGTACCGCGGCGAGGCCGGCGAGGCCGTCGCCGGCGCTGCCGGCGCGCCGACGGATCAGATAGGTCTCGGCTTGGTCCTCGCGCTGATGCGCGGTCAGGAGATGCAGGCAGCCCTCTGCCGCGCAGCGCTCGGTGAGGAGCCGGTAGCGCGCCGCCCGCGCCGCCTCCTGGATGCCGGTCGCCGGCTTAGGCCCGTCCCAGATCAGCACCGAATGGGGAATGCCGCGGGCCGCGAGCCAATGGCCGACCATCGCCGCTTCATCGGCGCTCTCCGGACGAAGCCGGTGATCGACAGTGAGCGCGATGGCACGGCCGCCACGCTCGCGCGCCCAGCGATCGGAGAGGATCGCCAAGGCCATGCTGTCCGGGCCGCCGGAGACGGCGACGGCGATCAAGGGACGCGGCTCGAACCCGCCGATCGCGGTAAGCGCGGCAGCGAATTCGGCTTGGGTCAGCGCCCGAGTCGGCTCAGCAACCGAGGCGCTTGCGCTCGGCACTGGCGTGCTCCTTGATCGCGGCACTGGTGTTGGGGAATTGCTGATCGAGCTGAACGAAGGCAACGCAGGCGTTCTTCTTCTGGTCGGCGCGAGCCAGCGACATGCCGAGCATCAACAGATCGTCGGCCGCCCTGGCGCCTTTGGGATAGCGTTTGTAGCCGTCGGCGAAGGCCGCCGCCGCGTCCATGTACTTGTTGCGCGCGTAGAAGCTCTCGCCAAGGAAATATTGGGCGTTGGCGGCAAGCGGATCATTCGGGTGCGCCGCGATGAAGGCCCTGAGCGCGGTTTCGGCAGCGGGATAATCCGCCTGCTTTACCAATCCGACAGCGGCGTTGAATTGCTGGGTTACCGAGCCGGTGGCGGGCGGCGGTTCGGCGCTGGCGGTCTGAGGCGGCGGAGGTTGCCGCGGCGGGCCGGCGCCGGGCGGGGTTAGGGTATTGAAGATCGGCGTCGGCCCACCCGGCGGCGGCGGCACCGTCCCCGGCAAGGGCATCAGTGAGGTTGGCGCCGCGGTGGCGGTCGCGGTGGCGGGCGGTTCCGGAAATCGGGGTGGCGGCGGCGCCCCCGTCGCCGCCGCGGTACCCGTCATCTGGTTGAAGCGCACATCGAAATCGGTATTGATCTGCTCGACCCGCTGTTTCAGCTGGTCGACCCCGTTGCCGACCTGCTCGACCCGGCCGGTCAGGTCGCGCATCTGCGCTTCGAGCCGTTCCATGCGGATTTCGAGGTTGGCGGCGCTGCCCGGGTCATTCGGAACCGGCGCACCGGCCGTCGGCGCGCCGCGATAGACCTGGCGCTGGAGCATGTTGAGGTCACGCTCGAGGCGGTCGAGGCGATCGTCGATCGACTGGCCATAGGACGCGGCTGCGGGCAACAGAATCAGCGCCGTCAGCACAATCAGGCCAAAACGGATACGCGGCAGGTTCGGACCGGGGAACATAGAACGACGCCTCGCGCGACTAGCGGACGATCCGAACCGCATCGGTGCCGCGTCAGGCGGTCCGGGCACTAGCCCGCGGCCGGACGCGAGCAGGTTCGCCACTCGCCCAGCCAACGGATATCGCTGGTTTTAGGCAAAACGAGGGCGCCATCCGGTGGGCCGCGACAGGCGCCCTCGATCTGTGTCCCGCAAACTTGCTAGCCGCCGTTGACGGTGGTGATGCCGACGCGGTTCTGGGCATAGCCCTCCTCGCTCGAACCGACGACGATCGGCCGCTCCTTGCCATAGCTGATCGTCTGAATGCGCGCCGACGGGATACCGAGCGCGACGAGGACGCTCTTCACCGCCGAGGCGCGGCGTTCGCCGAGCGCGAGGTTGTATTCGCGGGTGCCGCGCTCGTCGCAATGACCCTCGATGGTGACGGTCACCTGCCCGTAACGCTTCAGCCACTCAGCCTGGCGCTGCAGGATCTGCTGGCCCTCGGGAGAGATCGTCGACTGGTCGTAGGCGAAGAACACGCGGTCACCCGCCGTCGCCGCAAGATCCTGTTGCGATCCCGGCGCGTAACCGGGGCCCGCCATCGGATGCGCACCCGGACCGGTTGCCGGAGCCGGGGGAGCACTGCTGCACGCCGCCAGCAGAAGCACTGTGGCAATTATTCCGATCACTCTTATAAGCATCGTCTAGTCTCCTTCAGCGGATCGGTTGTCAAATCCCCAGTAACGGGAACAATCCCTAGTTGAAATCGCGCTATTGGCAGGACGGAGCGCTAAACCCCGAGGCGCAAAGCGCGCGGACTATACCCGCATATTCTAGCGAAGCAAGGGTGACCAAGCCGGATCGGAAGCATCTCCAGGAGTTGGAACCTCGCGCTGATTAGACCCGGTCAAGTCAATGGTGAATAACCGCGAACCACCGCCATGGCCGCTCTTATCGGTCGGGCTGCCGCGGAAGTACATCAATACTCGCCCGTTTGGCGCCCAAGTCGGTCCTTCGACCAGGAAGTCCTGCGTCAACAGCCGCTCGCCCGACCCATCGGGGTGCATCACCCCGATGAAGAACGTGCCGCCGTCAATCTTGGTGAAGGCGATCAAATCGCCGCGCGGCGACCATACCGGCGTCGCGTATTTGCCCGAGCCGAAACTGATGCGCTGGATGCCGCTGCCGTCGGCGTTCATCACATAGAGCTGCTGCGAGCCGCCGCGGTCGGAGTTGAACGCGATCTTGGTGCCGTCGGGAGAAAAGCACGGCGAGGTATCGATCGCGGTGCCATCGGTGACGCGGGTCGCATGGCGGGTACGCAGATCCATGACGTAGATGTTGCTGGCGCCGTTCTCGGCGCGGCTCAGCAGGACGCGGTTGCCGTCCGGCGAAAAGCGCGGCGCAAACGACATTCCCGGGAAGTCACCGACCGATCCCTGCTGCCCGGTGTCGATGTTGTAGAGATAGACCCGCGGCACGCCGCCAGCGTAGGAAAGGTACGTGATCTCTTGCACCGAGGGTGAGAAGCGCGGGGTCAGCACAAGCGATTGCCCGTTGGTCAGGTACTGATGGTTGGCGCCGTCCTGGTCCATGATCGCCAGCCGCTTGACCCGGTTCTGCGCCGGGCCTGACTCGGCGATATAGACGATGCGAGTGTCGAAATACCCGTCTTCGCCGGTGATGCGCTTATAGATCTCGTCGGCGATGATATGGGCGATGCGCCGCCAGTTTTGCTTGGTCGTGGTATAGGCGAAGCCGGCGAGCTGTTGCTCGGCGTAGACATCCCAGAGCCTGAACTCGACCTTGGCCTTGCCATCGGGCTGCATCTGCACCGTGCCGGTGACGAGCGCCTGGGCGTTGATCTGACGCCAGTCGCCAAAACGTGGCGGGCCGCCCGCCGCGACGTTCTGGATAAAGCTTTTCGGATCGAGCGGCTGAAACAGGCCGGAACCGCCCAAATCGTTTGACACGACCCCGGCGATGTCGTGGCCCATCTGCCCGGCGTCGGCCTCACCAGGGAAGACCGGGATGGCGATCGGCAACGGCTGCGACTGGCCATGGGTGATATCGATATGCAATTCCGCGCGCGCCGGCGCCGTCATCACCAGGGCAACGAGCGCGAACGCCCCCAAAATGGCGTTTGATGCTCTGCTGGTCCGAGTCATTGGATGTCCTTTGGGCTAAAATCGACGACGAGGTCTTTCCACGTCGCGTACTTCTCGGGGGGCAGTTTCAGCGGCGTGCAATTTGGATTGAAGAAAGCGCGCCGGGCACTCTCGGCGGCGGCGCGGAACAGCGGGTCGCTGTTCGCGCGTCCCTGATCGACGATGTCGGCGCGGGTGACGGTGCCGTCCTGCTGAACCTCGGCGCGGATTTCGACCACCAGATCCTTGGCGTCGCGCGCGCCGGCATTGATGTTCCAGCAGCGCGCGATCTGCTCGCGGACGAGGTCGAGTTCGCTCGCGGTCAGCTGGCTGCCGAGCGGCGCGTGCGGCTGCGAGGAGGGCGGCGCGGCGGCCGCGACCTGGGTGCGCTGCGGCTTCGCATCCGGCTGCGGGACCGGAGCGGCCTTGGTCAGGTTCTTCAGCAGCGAGTCGAAGGCGGCCGTGTCCGCCTTGTTGGTGTCAGGCTTCTGGTCGGTCGGGGTGGGCTGCGGCGCCTTAGTTTTGACTTCGGCCTTTTTCGGCTCGGGCTTGGGTGGAGGCGGCGGTGGGGCTTGCGCCTCGACCGGTTTGGGCGGCGGCGGAGGCGGTGTCTTGTCGGGCTGCTGCTCGGCGTTTGCGGCGGCGGCTTGTGGCGGTGGCGGGGTCGCCGATGGCGGCGCGGCCGGGGTCGGCGGCGGCGGCTCCGGCTTTGGGATCGGGACCGGCGCCGGGGCAGCGTTGACCGGCGTGTCAGGCTTGGCGTTCGGCCGCGGCATATTGGGGTTGATCTTGGTCGCGTGCGTCTCGGGGGCGATCGTCACCAGCTCGACCGCGATTGGCTGATCGTCGGGGATGTGCGGACGGAATAACGTCGGCAGGCCGACGATAATCAGCACGAAAATGCCGAGGTGCATCACCGCCGAGGCGATGATGCCGCCACGCGGCATCGGCTCGGCGCCTTCGGTGTCGAGCGGCACGCCGCGTTCGAGCACCATCACGCTCATCGCCGACGGCCTCCGAACCCGCCTCAGCGCCCGCCGGGCTTCGCCGGCGTCTGGCCCTTTGGCGCCTCGGCGACAAGCGAGACCTTGCGGAACCCGGCATTGCTGATGAGGCTCATCACCTCGAGCACCTTGCCGTAATTGATGTCCTTGTCGCCGCGCACATAGAGCACTGCGTCGGGGTTGGAGCCGGTGATCGCTTGCAGCCGGCTGACCAGCGTGTCGATCGGCACTTCGCTTTCCTGGATGAAGATCTGGCCGTCCTTGTTGAGCGTGATGACGGTCGGCTCCTTGGGCTCGTTGATCGGCGGCGCGGCGGTCTGCGGCAGGTCGACCGGCACGCCGACGGTCAATAGCGGCGCGGTCACCATGAAGACCACGAGCAGCACCAGCATGACGTCGACCAGCGGGGTGACATTGATGTCGGACATCGGGCGGTAGCGCCCGTGGCCATTGCCTCTGGCCTGGCTAACCGCCATTGGTCTAAGGCCTCTCGTCGAGCTGGCGCGAGAGGATCGCGCTGAACTCGGAGGAAAACGCCTCGAGCCGGCCCGCATAGCGGTTGAAGTCGGATGACAGCTTGTTGTAGGCGACGACGGCCGGGATCGCGGCGACCAGGCCGAGCGCGGTTGCGAACAGCGACTCGGCGATGCCGGGCGCGACGACCGCGAGGCTGGTGTTCTTCGACGCCGCGATCGACTGGAAGCTGTCCATGATGCCCCAGACCGTGCCGAACAGGCCGACAAAGGGGGCGGTCGACCCGACCGTCGCGAGATAGGCCATGAAGCGCTCGGCGCGTTCCATCTCGCGGCCGACGGTAACGTTCATCACCCGCTCGATGCGTTGCTGCAGACTGGCGCGCATGACCGCCGTGCCAAGAAGCCCCTTGGCGGCGCTGCGGCGCCATTCGCGCATCGCCGCGGCGAACACCGCGCTCATTGGATCGACCGGACGCTGGCCGACACGGTCGAAAAGATCATCGAGCGACCCGCCCGACCAGAAGGTTTCCTCGAAGCTCGCCGCCGCGGCGCGCAGGCGCCGGAGGCGCAACGCCTTGTCGAAGATCACCGCCCACGACCAGAACGACGCCACCAACAGGAGCACCAGCACCAGCTTGACGATGATGTCCGCCTGGGCGACCAGGTCGAGGATCGAGAGGGTGTGCGACACGGAACCGGGAAGTTGCGTGGTTTCTAGCGGCTGCATTCTTGGCGGGCCTTTATGGCGTCATTAGGACGATCAGCATGGGAATTGTGGCAACACGAAGTTGCGGCGCAACTATGGCAAGGAATTGTCAGTGGCAAGCGCCGCGCGCAGCGCGCCCGGCAGGCGGCGCGGCCTCCCATCGCGGCCGACGCAGGCGACGAGGATGTCGAGATCGGCCAGCACCTCACCGTCGCGGCAAACCTGCTGGTGCACGGTGAGGGTCGCGGCGCCGATCTCGGTGAGCCGGGTATCGACGGTCAGTGCATCCTCGAGCCGGGCCGGCGCGCGGTACTCAACCGTGCAACGCCGCACCGTGAACCCGACCCCCTCCTCCGCGCCGAGCTTGCGGTGCGGAAAGCCCAGGCTGCGCAGCATCTCGCTGCGCCCGCGCTCGGCGAATTTCAGGTAATTGGCGTGATAGACCATGCCGCCGGCGTCGGTGTCCTCGTAAAAGACACGCAGCGGAAAGCTGTGGCTGGCAACGGCTGGATTGCCGCCCTGCGTCCTTCGAGGCCTCGCTGCGCGAGGCACCTCAGGATGAGGATGGTTTTGCGATGCCATCAAGAAAATCGCCTCATCCTGAGGAGAGAGCGAAGCGACCGTCTCGAAGGACGCTGGGCCGAATTGCAGCAAATCGCGGTCATGGCTCGTCCTCATAGCCAGGCAATGGCCTAGCCTTTATCTCCTCCATACGAGCAAGCATGTCCTTGAGCTTGGCTTCCCTTTCCGCCTCTTGCAGCAACTCGAGTTGCCTTGGGAATGTAGTTGGCACCGGCAAATCGAGGTGGCGGTACGCGATCTCGGTCAGCATACGACCGCGCGGTGTGCGGTGGACAAAGCCCTCCTGCACCAGATAGGGCTCGATCACCTCCTCGATGACGTCGCGCTGGTCGCCCAGCGCCGCCGCCATCGTCTCGACCCCGACCGGACCGCCACCGTAATTCTCGGCGATGCACTTCAAATAGCGGCGGTCCATGCCGTCGAGCCCGCGCGCATCGACATCGAGCCGCGCGAGTGCCTCATCGGCCGCCGCGGCGTTGATCGAGGCCCAGCCTTGCATCGCCGCGAAATCGCGGATGCGGCGCAGCAGGCGCATCGCGACGCGCGGTGTGCCGCGGGCGCGCCGGGCGATCTCGGCGGCGCCGTCGGGCTCTAAGGCCAGCGCCAAAACCCGGGCGCCGCGCGCGACGATCAACGCCAGCTCGGCCGGCTCGTAAAACACCAGGCGCAGCGGGATGCCGAAGCGCTCGCGCAGCGGCCGGGTGATGAGGCCGGAGCGGGTGGTCGCACCGATCAGGGTGAAGGGCGGCAGGTCGATGCGCACCGAGCGCGCGCCCGGCCCCTCGCCGATGATGAGGTCGAGTTGAAAATCCTCCATCGCCGGGTAGAGCACTTCCTCGACCGCCGGCATCAGCCGGTGGATCTCGTCGATGAACAGGATGTCGCGCGGCTGCAGGTTGGTGAGCAGCGCGGCAAGATCGCCGGCGCGCTGGATCACCGGGCCGGAGGTGGCGCGAAACCCAACCCCCAGTTCGCGGGCGACGATCTGCGCCAAGGTGGTCTTGCCGAGCCCGGGCGGGCCGGAGAACAGCACATGATCCAGCGCCTCGTCGCGGCCCTTGGCGGCGCCGATGAAGATCTCGAGATTGTCGCGCAGCTGCTTCTGGCCGACGAACTCGCCGAGGTTCTGCGGCCGGATCGAGGCGTCGGGCGCATCTTGCGCGCCCGGCTCCGGCGCGACGATACGATCGGGAACCGCGCTCACGGCAGCGTCCCCGTGGTGGCGGCGGTCATCGCCCCTTGGGCCAGCTCCTGCAGCCCGGCGCGGATCAGCGCATCGACCTGGGCGCCGTCACCGAGCCGCCGCGAGGCCGCGGCGATCGCGCCGAACGCCTCGGCCCGGCGATAGCCGAGATTGACCAACGCCGAGACCGCGTCGCCGGTCGGGCCGGCATCGACGGTCGCCGGCGCCGGCGCCGCGGCATTGGTGGCGGCGAGCGCCAGCCCGCCGACCTTATCGCGCAGCTCGTTGACGATGCGCGCGGCGAGCTTGGGCCCGACCCCGTCGGCGCGCTCCAGGGTGGTGCGGTCCTGCGAGACGATCGCCAGGGTCAGGTCGTTGGGCGCCACCGCCGAGAGGATCGCCAGCGCCACCTTCGCGCCAACCCCCTGCACCGTCGTCAGCAGCCGGAACCAGTCGCGCTCAACCGCGTCGATAAAGCCGTAGAGATGGATGTGATCCTCGCGCACATGCGTCTCGACGAGCAGCCGCGCGGGGCCGCCCGGCGGCGGCAGCTGGCCGAGCGTGCGGCCGGAGCAGAAGCAGAGATAGCCGACGCCACCGACATCGATGACCGCGCCGTCGGGGCCGATATGGTCAAGAATGCCGGTCAGCTTGGCGATCATCGCGCTACCTGTGATCCGCTTGGCCGCCACGCATTTAACGTGCCGACCCGGTGCGCGTGGCAGATCGCCACCGCCAGCGCGTCGGCGGCGTCGGCCTTGACCACGGTGCAACCCGGCAATAGCCGCCGGACCATCAGCTCGACCTGCGATTTCTCGGCGTGGCCGGCGCCGACCACCGATTTCTTGACCAGATTGGCCGAATATTCGGCGACCGGCAGCCCGCGCTCGGCGGGCGCCAGCAACACGACGCCGCGAGCGACGCCGAGCTTCAAGGTCGAGGCCGCGTTCTTGTTGACGAAGGTTTCCTCGACCGCCGCCTCGTCGGGGCGGAAGCGCTCCAGCACCTCGTTGATCTGGCGGAACAGCACGACCAGCCGCTCGCCCATGGACAGGTTGACCGGGGCGCTGACGACGCCGTCAGCGACATGGGTCAAGCGGTTGCCGTCGACGTCGATGACGCCCCAACCAGTGTGGCGAAGCCCGGGATCGAGACCGAGAACGCGCATTCGGCTCAAGCGCTCAGCCGCGCCATAACGTCCTCGGCCACTTCGAAATTGGCGTAGACATTCTGGACGTCGTCGCTGTCTTCCAGGGTTTCGAGCAGCTTGAAGAGGCCGGTCGCGGTTTCCTCGTCGACCGGCGATGAGGTTTTCGGCCGCCATACGAGCTTGGCCGAGTCCGCCGGGCCGAACCGCGTTTCGAGCGCGTCGCGCACCGCGTTGAAATCATCGACGCCGGAGAGCACCACGTGACGTTCGTCCTCGCTCTCGACATCGCTGGCGCCGGCTTCGATCCCGGCTTCGAGCATGTCGTCGGCGCTCGCCACGGCGGCCGGGTAGACGATCTCGCCAACCCGGTCGAACATGAAGCTGACGCTGTTCGTCTCGCCGAGCGCCCCCGAGGATTTGGTGAAGGCGGCGCGGATGTCGCTGGCGGTGCGGTTGCGGTTGTCGGTCAGCGCCTCGACGATGACCGCGACCCCGCCCGGCCCATAGCCCTCGTAGCGCACCTCGTCATAGGCCTCGCCGTCGCCGCCGCCGGCGCCACGCTTGATCGCGCGCTCGACCGTGTCCTTGGGCATGTTGGCCTGGCGCGCGGCTAGCACCGCGGCGCGCAAACGCGGATTGGAATTGGGATCGGGCAGCCCCATCCGCGCGGCGGTGGTCAGCTCGCGGATGATCTTGGTGAACACCTTGCCGCGCTTTTTGTCCTGCGCGCCCTTGCGGAACATGATGTTCTTGAATTGCGAATGGCCGGCCATCCGAACCCGTCCCCTCAAACCTTCTTGCACGCAGCTGAAAACTCGCCGCGCGAGCCATTGTCGCAACATCGCGGCCTAACAAGCTAATATGGCAGGATTGGGGCGATTCGGCGAAGTGGAGGGCGGAGTTGCCGCTATTCTCGCGAGTTACCGACGTTTCGCCGGCCAAGTCCTCGACAATAAAGGCGAATCACCCGGCCGCGTAGGGCGGATAAGCAACGCGTCATCCGCCGGGATCGAGGCGCCATTATTTGGCGGAAGGCGCTGCGCTTTTCCGCCCTACGCCGCTGCCTCGGCTTCCTCATCGCCGCCGTAGCGCTGAGCCAGATCGGCGATTTCTTCGGGCGCGATCTTCTTGAACAGCGGCGGCGGCACCGCGAATTTGTGGCCCGCACTGAGCGCCGCCAATTCGGCCGCCGCGTCGGTCGGCCAATAGGCCTCGGCGATCTCGACCCCGAGCGCCTGACGCAGCCGGGCGCAGGTGTCGGGGATGATCGGCGAGCCGACGATCGCGTAGAGCCGCGCCAGGTTGATCGCCACCCGCAGGATCACCGCGGCGCGGTCCTTGTCGGTCTTGATCGCGGTCCACGGCGCGGCGCGGTCGACATAGACGTTGCCGAGCGTCCACAGCTCCTTCAATTCGGCGGCGGCGCGGCGGAGTTGCATTGCTTCGAGATTGGCGGTGTACCGCTCCATCACTTCCGACACGTCCCGAGAAAGCTCGGTCTCCATCGGGCCAGGCTCGCCCCCCGCCGGCACAGCGTCGCCAAAGCGGGCGCTGCAGAACCGCAGGATTCGATTGACGAAATTGCCGAACGTGTCGGCGAGGTCCTTGTTGCACACCCCGGCGAAGCCGCTGAACGTGAACGAGGCATCGTCGGTTTCGGGCGCGTTGGCGACCAGCCAATAACGCCAATAGTCCGACGGGTATTCCTTCAGCGCCTGGTCGAGGAAAATGCCGCGCTTCTGACTGGTTGAAAACTTGCCGCCATAGAAGTTGAGCCAGGAAAACCCCTTGATGTAATCGGCGAGTTTCAACCAGTCAGAAGC
>Ga0209517_10000599_pt1 | contig 60415 bp, 64 predicted proteins | sample PeaSoiMetSII2010_FD_187695 | JGI IMG/M metagenome (GOLD analysis project Ga0209517, IMG submission 187695) | Peat soil microbial communities from Weissenstadt, Germany - SII-2010 (SPAdes) (version 2) | ecosystem: Environmental > Terrestrial > Soil > Wetlands > Peat | place: Germany... | reverse complement strand
AGTGGAGGGCCTGAACAACAAGGCCAAAGTCACTATGAGAAGATCCTACGGCTTTCGCACCTACCGAGTCCTCGAACTTGCTCTCTACCACTCACTTGGCAAGCTGCCTGAGCCGGAACTAACCCACAATTTCTTCTGACGAATCGTGTATTTAGACACGCGAAATGCACGGCCCCGGCGGCAACACGTCCCTCACGAATTGGTATGTCGTACCGACCGAATAGAACACGCGAGCATATCGTTTTCCGCAATTCCCGTTTGGCCGCCCGATGCAGCATATCAATTTGGCCAGAAACACGGGTCTTTCTGCCGCGGAGCTATCTCATGGAGGGAACCGGGTGCGGGCGGAGCTATGCGATATACGCCACTCCGGGCACGAGTCGATCCTGCGCGCCCGTTGACACAACTGGGGCCGCTGTTGACACAACTCTTGCCATGTTGACATGACTTTTTCTCCCCCTCCTTCCTGTAACCCATTTATTCACAGTGAGATAGGGACACGCAGCGGACATGTTGACATAACTCGACCCATTTTCCGTAAAGTCTCTTCACGTAAGGCAAATACTAGAGAGAGTTGCGGAAAAAAGGGTGAGTTATGTCAACCGACGCGGAAGTCTTGCATTTTCCGCTGCTTAGGTGTTGACACAACTTCAAGAGTTATGTCAACAGCCGAACAGTTGTGTCAACGGGGTCTCGGCCCACCTGTGATTAGAGGGGGAGCGCGGGGATGGAATCGGCGAAGGGGGGTGGCTGGCAGCGGCTGGTATCGACTACTGGTCACAGCCGGATATATGGTGGGCAGGCAGAAGGGAATAACGGCCTGCCCACGTTCACAACCACCTTTGAGCACTACTATTTAGTCTCGGCGCGTACGCATATGCGAATAGCTGCCCGCATTTCCAAACTGTACGCTGGAGCCCGGTGTAAGGTCAGGCTGTAGTTTGTGCCCGCTAACAGGGACGGGCAGACAGGCCAACTTTCAGCGGCTCATCCCGGCCGGGGTCAAATCACATTAGCCACATCCCCGATGCCGCGGCTCCGCATAGCGTTCATCATGGCAGCAAGTACGGCACCATTGCAGCCTCCACTTCTGGCCACCTGAGTTTGTGCCGGTCCATGATCCTTCCGACTGGGTCGTCGGCCGCCCATGAAATGTGCGACGGCGACGGAGCGCTCAACCGGTGGTTCTTGAACTGTCGCCATGGACGGTCGGCTCCGGAGGCAAGTGACAATAAACTCGGAGATAGCGCCCGCCGGCGCACCGTCCCCGCCGTGAACCGTCGTAATACCGATATCCCGTGCGGTGAGGTTAGGCCTGCTTAATCTGCAAGTCGTAACGGTCTTCATCACAGACGTTGGTGATTTCGATGTCGGACTCCAGGGACGGGACGTCCCCGGAATAGTCTGAACACTGCTCACCAGCCTCATCAAACGAAAACGTGAATGTGTCCTTGGTCGAGTAGTATTTCTCCTCCACCGCTGCCAGCAAGGTATCGTGATCCTGCATCATCTCTTGAGGTACAACCACCTCGACTTCTGCTCCGACCGTCGCGGTGACCTGGGCTGTGACCTCGACATACACCTTCACGTGTCCCTCTGGGATTTCAGTTCTTTTTCTTGTCATTGAATACCTTCCTTTCCCGCAACTGCCCACTTTCAACCGTGGGCGGCGTCCGTCATCGGGACTTGGGAAAGGAAAGCAATTTAGTAGGCCTTGGTGCTTTCCAGTAATGTGGTAGCTTGGTTGCCGCTTACCACATCAGTACGATCTTACCACAACTGTCCTGCTCATCATCGCGACTCCTGCATGAAAAGCTGTGAACACCCGCCCCAGAAGGAAGACAGAGCCTTCCTACGGCTCCTCCACAAACTTTATGTGGACCAACCGGGCGGGCTAGATGTCTGCATGTACATCGAATGGTCCACAGATCTGCGGTGAGACGGCTCACAGGACTGAGCTGTCTTTCCACACGGCACAACCATCAGGCCCCCCTGCGAAATGGTGTATATCACGTGCCGTATCCAGTCCTGCATGCTAGCAGAGGATATCCGCGACGGAATCTCTGTCCCCGCCGCCTTCATGGCAGGTATCACAGACAACCCGCGGTCATACCTCAACATTTTGTTTCGCCTTCACGTGTAGCTTCCGGCTCTCGTATTTCAGCTGGCCGGCAACAATGGCGTGATCGATGAAGTCGCGAATCGTAGAGCGGCGGAACCCGGCGCTTCGGGCCGCCGCTTCGAACTTTTCTTTGGATATCCCGGGGTTGCGCCGCGCCAAGTCGAGAAGGACTTCCTGGGACGTAGCCGTCTCGCGGTGTGGAATTCCGTTCCTCATGCCATAAACGATGGGCTTGCCGTCGCCAATCCTCGTTTTGAAGGTCTGCACTTCGATCCGGGTGAGCTGTCCTTCCTCTACGGTTCCGACGACCTCAACACCGGCGTCAACTGCACCTTCCATCGCCGAGGCACCGCGATACTTCGATCCCGCATTCTTGCCTTTGTGGTGGATCACGAGAACAGTGGCGCCGAGATTCGTGAGGTGCCGCAAGCGCTTGAAGGTGGCACCGACTACGGCATTGTCATTCTCATCGCCATTGCTGAAGGTGGCGAAGGTATCGAACACCACCACCGGATTCTTCATCTGCCGCACAGCTTCCTTTAGAAAGTCGGAGTCGGGATATGGCGGCTCCAGGGGCTCTCCGAGCGCGTCCTTGGTCCACAGCCCCCAGTACATCAGCCCGTCCACAGTCTTCCCGCCGAAACGTTCAATCCGCTCCTGGGCAATGAACAACGGGTTGTCCCGGTCCAGGTACAGCACCTCGTTACCCGCCAGCGCCATCTGCATGGACCAGTGCATTACCAGCGTGGACTTCCCAGAGCCCGGTGCGCCCGTAACCAGCACGAGCGCACCCTTCGGGATTTCTGGCTCAATGAGGTATTTGATCTCCTGGTGCTCGAATGACTCTGGTGGCTGGCTCCGGATCAACGCCAGGGTGCTCTTTACACCCGAGGTTTCCGCCGAACAGCGCGAATCCCCTGCCACAAGACTCCGTAGCTTCTGTATGGCGTCCGGCGTCAGGGTTCGCTCGAGGTATTTGAAACCCGGGATGACTTGATTGGTGGTGCGCCTCGTATAAAGCCGGTCAAGTTCCTTCAGTTGCTTGGTGATCGTTCCTTCGACATCGTAGGAAGGATCACTCTGACGGAACCCAGCCACCAAAACCTTCACGATCTCTTCTATGTCGCCCAGTTCCCATCCTTTCGCGACGAGCACGCCCATGATGCCGACGGTCAGATCGTTGCGCGGTGTGCCGGGAATGTGGCCAGCTAGCACCTCCGATACGAGTTGATCCTTCGTGTTGGTGGCCTGGGCGATCCTCGCGGCCGGCTGGGGGATGGTTGCGGTTTGGGTGAGAGTGCTGCCAGATTTCGGCTTGCTTTCCGGCCGCTCCCCCCGCGGAAACAACCTGGCATGCAGGGCCCGGATTTGCTCCGATCGATCCTCCACACTGTGGGGCGCCCCTTCAACGACGTCGCCGCTAAACGTGAAGAACCGGCCCTTGCAGTACGTTTCGATTCCGGGGATCTTGCCGGTCTTTGGGTTGCGGAGCCCGAACGCTACTTCGTGTTGTCCTTGCGGAACGGGGAAATCGCATTTTGCGATGACGCGGAAGCCCGCCCTTGACGGCGTGATCTCCGCGTATGACGCCAATTCCAGCAACTCCTCGGGCTGGACCGGCGCGTTTGGCCACGTCTTGAATTCACCTGTGTCTGGATCGATTGCGTCGTCGGCATCGAAACCCCAATAATAAACTGGGCCATCAAGGGGAACGCACCAACCAATCCCATCGAAGTTTGCGGATGCCTCGACAGCCTCTTCAAACTTCGTCCATGTGCCGGGGGAATTCGATTTCGCCTTCCTGGAATTTGTCTGGTACGGGATCTTGGTTTGTCTATCGCCAACCTGTTCGTACTTCCAGACAACCCAGTTCGGCATCTCTCGAAGCTCTTGGGGAATGTTGATATACTTCTGGGCCTTGCTTGGACTTTGAGCGGCGGCTGCATAAATACTGCTGGATAACATTACTCCTTCCAGCCGCCATCCGAGGGTCTACTCGCTGGCGGCATTTCTTTTTCGTCTTTATTGGTCCTGGCCTTCCTGATTGCATTTCTGCAGGTACGTTGTCCAGTGTACGCGCTTGATGCGGTACAGATGGCCGATTCGCTGACTTGGTAGTTTCCTGTCTTTAACCAAGCGCCATATTGTCTGTCGCGAAATTGCATACTCGGCCGCAATTTCGGGGATCGTCAACCAGATCTTCATTGGAACCATATTGCTAGTTGTAACCTCTGCAACTATGTATACACGCGCGTTCGGAGTTTTCGCCGCCCACACAAACCCTACCGTCAAAAATCGGCGAAAAGTCAGCATCCCGTTCATTCTGAAGCAAATAAAGTCGCCGTGACCTTGGCGAAAAGCCCCAAAACGGCGCAAACTCTGGAGGCATGTGTTCTCGCGGGCGGAACCTTCTTCGGTTGCTGGGTCAAGGTTTGGGTTGGCGGACCAAGGTCCAAAATAGTTTTCGCCAAACGGCGACTTCTGGAATACCGTTTGGCGACAATAAGTACCATATAATACTACTACTTATAGACTTCTCGCCAGTTTTTGACGCTGTATAACGGCGACTGGCGAAAACTCATGCAACGGAAAGGAAGGTTGCGCGCCGGCGACAACGATCGTAGGTGAATCCGAAGCAAACCTCTTCAAGATGTCCGGCCAGTTCTCCAACGTCTACTTACATTACGGAAGCCAACCACAAAGGCCGACCATCCGCGCATCGCTGGTATCTCGTCGGCAGAGGCGCAGTTGTTTCAGATGCTGCTTGAACAGCGGCCCTGCACCACCTGAGCTGGCCAAGGCTCACCGTCCCTAAGATCAGAATCTGGTAGCCCTATTTGGCCTCCAAGTCCCGAAAAGTTTTGTCACAGCGCGCTCCAGAATTCCTATCTCATTGAAACGACGTCCCACGGTCATCCGTTCCCTGAAAAATTCCCGTGCTTTCTCGGAACTTACTGATTCAACGATGGTTAACTGGACTCGAGCGGGACCCGATGGTACAATGAGTCTTATGATATTCGGAAAAGCAGGACGCAAACTGATTAACCCAGAAGGGATGTGCCGGCACAATACCAACACCAGAATTTGTGCCGGCACAATTCCTGGAAGGGCAGCATATGACAGCACCAGCAGTACCCGCCAAAGCGGCCGCGAGAGCGGGTCGTGATCTTGGACGGACGCAAGAAACCAAGCACTGTGCGAAAGCGCAAGATACCTCACAAGAAGCTCTGTTACGGGAAGTTCTTGATAATGATGCGAAGTACAACGCGTCAAGCATAGAAACGACTGTACTTTGTGCACAGAACGTCCAACGTGCCAAGAAAGAACTCACTGCCGCAAACTTTCAGAGATTCCGGGCGGAGATGAGACATGATGCTTCGGACATCAGCGTTTATATCACTATCGCCGAAAACGAACACATCACCAACCCAGATAATTGGCAATACCTTCCTTCAGGATGGACGGTACTTGTAATCCTCGCTCGCCATACGATGAACATGACGGCCGACGGGTTCCGGAGCCTGATCGACAGCAAGCAGATTCACCCTGGAATTACCAGACAGCAAACTCGTGCGTTGGCCGGAGTGAAGCCGAAGTCGACGCGGAAGCTGAGCGTGACGGAGACTCCCACGCCTGTTCGAACTGCGTTGGCCGCGGCAGATGAAGCCGATCACATGGACGCCGCCGAACATTTGGCCGAGACGGCGCAGCCCGTTGATGCGACCACGCCAAAGGCGGCAACCGACTCGGAAACCACCCACAACCTCGTACGGCAGGTCACGAAGAAGACGGCAGCATCATCCTCCACCACCGTAGACAACAACATCGTGTTCGCGCCTGACATAGAAGACCAGTTGCAGGAGTACGTCAAAACAAGACTGCGCCGCGAGCTCAACCAGGCGTTACGTAGCAACGGTATCCACAGCCGCTACATTCTCATACAATAGGAACGCAAACACGGCCAAGGGGAATTCGGCTCTCCCGCCAACCTGGCCAATTCAGCTTTTCCTGATTTCCGCTAGAATCTTGTACGAGGGAGCCGGACACAAGTCCTTGGATCCACGAGACCAGCTAGCTGTCCTCCCATTGGCACTGTCCCCAATTTGACTCACTCCAGCCCGCAGCGCTAGCCTAGCAGCCGGCTGGGCTGGTATTGAAGCCTCAACTCTGACGGCAAGGCTCCACGCAGCATGGATGACACACTTCCGGTGAAGTGCACCAACGAACCAGTTGACGCATAGTTGCTTAGTGTCGAGCGGCGGCTACTAAGGTGCACCTCCAGTAGTTACCACGAGACACTCGTCCCAGATACTACGCCGAGTCATGCAACTGTTGACAGACTGAGAAGTAATGCTATCCTAGTGAAGAGTTAGAGAGGCCACGCAACGAATACGGCCTCCGCCGACAGAATCTCCGCAGAGAGTTCACTTCGTTGGTATCGCCTGAGGATGGTGATCCACCCCTACTGGAGCTAAACCAGATGCCTTCCGGAACACGCTTAGGGTCTTGGTGCGTCAGCAGACTGAACTAGAGTACTTCACTATGAGTTATCAACAACACGCTTTTGCAGAACGGGCTACTGACTTGGAAAAGCCCCCCGTCCAGCGTGAAGGATGGCAACAACGCCACATGAACCGTGGTTGGATCCTTGAGACGGCCAGCACCGAGCCAACCCTAAGTGATGTTCGAGGTGTGCAATGACCGTCACCGCCCAGCAGACCTTTAACGCACTGATGGACGGATTCTGTGCCGAACAGGGCGTCTGCACGCAAGATCTCGCCATCCTTGAGCACGCGCTGGACGGGTGGTCAATGGGAGGTTTGGCCCGGCATCTCGGCACAACCGCCGGTGCGCTCCACAGCCGCAAGAGGCAACTGCTCGGGCAGATGCGAGAGTTTCTGGAGCGACGCGGCATCCATGCGAGCACCGACATCTTTGAACCATTGGTAGAACTGGGAACGGCGCACCGCCGGCATCGCAACCGGAACTGACATACAGAATGCCCGGGCGGTCGGGTGCACCCTACAGCCCGGGAGAAGCCAATAGGAAGTAGAACACTGATGAAACACCAAAGATGGACTATTTTGCAGCTTGACGATTACGGCTCCCTGGAACCAATGACTGCGGCAACGTATGCAGCTATCGCGGGTATGGATGGTGAAATCATTCAAGCGTCAGTGTTGGGTGAGTTGATAATCCGCGCAGCGTTTCCTCATCGTAAGGCCAAGACGATAGAACGAGCCGTCGCTTCGGCTCTTCGCTCAACCCCTGTCACGGGTATTACCGTCCCCACCGTCAATCCGTTTGCGATTCGGAGAGCCCGGGGAGCTTACTGAATGGGCTCGTAACATGTCACGGTATGCAGCCAGTGTTACTACGTTCTCAGGCACACCTGCGCGTATGACCTGACGTAACTGGCCCGCCTTGCGGCTCAATTCCGCCTTCGACATTCGCGAGACCGCTGCGTAGCGCGAAACGGGGCCGTTGCCATACTCGCCCCAAAAACACGGCAAAGGTGCTTTAACTGCCCTTTCTACTTTGCCGCCACAAAACCTACGGGAAAGGGCTTGATTATATGACAGATCCAGAAACACAGATACTTCTATCGACGCAAGAATCAGAAGTAGCCCCACTGAAACTGAAACTGATGCTAAGCAATTTCAGGCCCCAAGCCCAGGAACGACTCATGGCATCGGCGCGGGTCGTGAAAGGGTGGTGGATTGGTCCACCAGACTTCTTCGACTCACGTCTGGAGAGCTTGGCCCTCCGGTTGCCGAATAGACCGGTGCCACTCGATAGTTACCGTGAGCCGATTCTGTTCTTTGTCCAGAACCTCTCGCAGCACAGAGACCCAACGATCCAACCTATTACAGACGGACACGGCCTTGTTTTATCATCATCGCCATCGACTTTCGTACCTGACGCCGATGTCGTAACGGATGCTGAGCTTCTGTGGTTATTCTTCCAGGAATGGGAACACTATCGCGATCTGGGCACTGAAGGCCCTGAAGGCACACCGGACTTCGGAGCAGATGATCCGTTCGCCCGCGGTTTTGACCTGAAGCTCTGCGCGGAAAATGTTGCGGCCCTGGTGAGGGAACTTGTCAATCGTTTCCCGCCAGCCAAATCATACTCGAAAAGTGAATACGTGCACTGGCTCGAGGAGGTGGTCCGGCTGTCGCCACCGGCTGAAGTGGATGGCCAATGAGTCTGACTATGCGATCCAGTACGCTGGTGAGCCTCATGTGAAGCAATTCGATAGAACGACGTCATAAAATCCGCAACAGCTCTCCGCGCGCGGCATCCTTTTCTGGCGGTTAGCCCCGGCGCAACTTTCGCCAGTCGCAGTTGCAGGTGTTCCAGTGTGGTGATTTCTTCCAGGCCGAACTTCGTCCTGAGAAGGACCGTGGCGCCCTACCATCAGCGGGCGTCGCTATCCATCAGATTCCATCGCCTTCAGCGGCTTTGCCCGCCCGTGCCTACCGTCTGCCGGCGTCGCGACCGACTCTTGCCGGGTCGAGGCTAACCGTTCCGTGGTATCGCTCTGGTTTCGGTGGGGCAACTGGGCCGATTGGCACGGCGCCTCCCGACCGGCCTTTTCCGGTGTTGGCGTTGGGCCGGGAGTGCCCGTCTTTCCGCCAACATCGGCCGCGGCAACCGTCTCTCGGTCCCAGTGCAGTCCCGCAATATGAGGCCGTCCCAGAGGCCGCCGCAGTCTGCTGTGAGCGTCAACTGCGATCCGAACTGAAGGGCCGGTACTGAACAGCGGATTCGTCAGAAATTCCGCAAACACGCCCTCCTCCCGCGGCAAGAGCGCCACGACGATTGATAATCGCGACGCAGGGTTGATGTCTACATACATCACAGGGGGCAGCTTTGGCAACAAGTTACCAGGCGGCGCCTAAACATCAAGGAGATGAAATGAAAACGCCAAGAAAAACAATAACTCTGAGACTGGATCAGGCAGTCGTCGCCAGAATCGACAGAATGCGACAACCGCTTCGGATGACCCGCTCAAGTTGGCTGCGCAAGGCTGTCGCGCGGAATTTGCAGGCCAACATGGAGCAGGAAATGCCGGTCGTCGCTAGCCGGAAAATCCAATCCGTCCTGACGCCGGAGGGCCTATGAGAAATTGGGTATACCAGCAATTGGCCCGGAACACCACCCTCTTGCCTGCAGAGCAATCATCGGCGATCCTGGCCGGCAATGTGCCTCCGCTCGAAGGGATCGTCGTGCCGCTGCTGATCGGCGCAATGGACTGCGAAGCAATGATCGGCTGCGACCCGAAAAGTACATGGAATGAAAAACGGTTGGCTCGTCAATGCCTGATCGTGGCGCTCCTGCTCGCGATTGCGGTGGCGAAGGAGTGAGCCATGAAGTGCAAACATCAGCTCTTCAAAACAGCGACGATGCCGATACTTCTGTACGCTGACGGCGGCTGCACTGGCAATCAGCAACTTGATGTATCCCAAAGAATCATGAGCGCGGTCGTCTCTGATGCCGATGGAACAATCGTCGTTCACATGACCAAGCCAGGTGGGAGCAATAACATCGGCGAGCTTTGGGCCGTCGAGTTGGCGCTCCGGTGGGCCAGAGATAACGGGAACAAAGCCGTGAAGATCAGAACAGACTCGACGAACAATCTGGCCTGGGTCGAGGGTCGAGTTGGTAAGAACGTGAATGACCGGAATGCCGTTATCCAGATTTGGTTTCAGGATCAACTTTCTGAGGCTGGATATTGACTTGACGCTCTGCTGGATTCCACGCGAGGAGAATCTGGCAGGAATATTACTTTGAGAGGCAGCTCGTCGCCGCTGGCCGGATGGGAAACCGATCGACCGAACCTTCATACGCCACAGTTGTGGAGAACATCTCGAATGATCCAAGTTTTTCATCTAATCGTGAATCAGCAACATCGGTGGTATTGCAACCTGAAGAAAGAACAGGCCTTCGCACACGGATTCACTCGTTGGGACCGAATTGACCGCCGATGGTATTCAACCAATCCGAATCTTGTCGAATGTCTGCGGAGGAGAGAGAAACAGCCTCCGGCCTCACACAACATTGAGAGTTAACAATGATGGGCGCAAGCCAGGTCGACAGAAATCGATATACTCCAGGAATGCGTCGTTCTGAATTCTTCGTCCTTCCGTTGGCCGCCGGCCTGATCGTTGCCGCCGCGCCCGCTGAGACGATCACGGCTTACTGGCGCGTCCGGGCAAGTTGCAGCAGTGCCGATGAAACTTTTTGCTGCCTATCCCACATCTATCCGGGCGAGAATCCCATCCCTGGCACCCTCATAATTAGGGAGACATGGCTTTCAAGGCGCTTGGGTGGTTTACGGAGTTCACGGCCTGGGGAACGAACCTACGACAAGTGTGTTGATTCTTGCGTTTCCGTCGGAGATCGCCAGGGTCAACGGCCCCGTTCATCCAACCGGAGCCTGTTGTCACGGTGCCGCCTTTTTCGCTCAACGGTGACAATAGGTCTGCCTTCCAGTGGCACAAGCAAAGATGGTGCGATTGCGATTCGGTTTGCACGGCCGCGATACCAGTCTTTGTGCATTGCGGTTTCAATAATCTTAGCTTCCTTCAGGCGCTCAATGCATCGTGTCACTGTTCGTCGACTCAACTTTGTGGCGGCAGCGATTTGGTTGTGGGACAGTTCGGCAGTAGCTATGTGGCTCTCAGAATTCACCGTCTTAGATAGGATAAGCTCGAAGACGGCGGCATCCGACACGTTCAGATGCCGGCTCTCAAAATAAATTCGCCTGGACTTGGCTGTGTCTGGAAAGTCCGTCCGCAACCGAGCCGGATCGTTGGAATTGATGATCGTGACGCGCTCGGTGAAAGTAGTGCGGAGCCGCTTTGCAGCGAGTTCGACATAATCCTTCTTGATGTCGATGCCGATGAACTTCCGGCGCAGAGATTGAGCGGCCAGGAGGGTTGTGCCGCTCCCGCAAAACGGGTCCATCACCAGATCACCCTCCCGGCTGAACGTACGAATCAACTTCTCGCACAGCGTTGCCGGAAACATCGCCGGATGATGGATACCATTTTCGTTTTCGGCCATGAGAGCCGTAAAGTGATCCGCCGTGCGCGAGTGGCCGTTCTCGAAGTCCCCTGGAGGCATAGTAGCGATTTTGTGCGATCCGCCGAAACCAATGCGATCAGTGAATGTGCCGTTGGCCCGGAGGTCAAGGTAGGGCTTCGCAGTTTTTGAAAACCACAGAATGTTCTCCCATGTTCGCCGAGGGCGCTCCGTGCTGCCGAGTGGGGGGGCATCCGGCTTGAGCCAAATGAGTTCTTCACATTCGCACCATCCGTCGTCCCTCAAGGCCAGCCGAGTTCTCAACACGTAATCGCTCACTACGCCAGCCTGGACGTGCGAACGGATCACCAAGAGTATTGAGCCGTTGGCGGTCAACTTGGGCCGCAATGCCGCCATCACCGAGACCATCCAGGCCGGGTATTCCTTCTCTGGAATGCCGCCGTACTGTTCCTTCCGTTTCATGGTGTATGGCGGTGAGGTAAGGACCAAGTTGATGCTTCGATTCGGCACCGTGGGAATCAGGGCAAGCGCGTCGCCGCAGACGATTCTGTTCACCTGAAGGGTACCAGCGTGTCGAGGCATCAGGAAAACATATCGTACCAGCCTTGTCGCGGTGAGATTTCTGACGCTAGAAAGCCGCGTGCCGGGATTTGGATTGGCGGAAGCCGAGGAACACCTGTCAGAGAGGGCTCGGAAGATTTAACCGTTTTGTAAGGGCCATGCCGACGCAAGCACGACTGACGGTGCAGATGCCGTGGCAAAGCCCTTGTCGCCGTCCAGCCGAACCTCCCCCCATCGTTGACTCCCTACCCGCTGTCCGAAACCGGCGTAATGGTCTCGCTGACGGCACTCTAACAGACGGCCCGTCGGTCCATGTCTGCTGTTCGACACCGTGGCACTCGGAGGTGAGAAAATGTACCAGGATCCCGTGGAACTTCTTTCAGACAGTCATCGACGAGCATTACGATGCGGGCCTGCGCTTCTTCGTTCTCGTTTTCGATCATGTTGACGCGTCATACGGTGGCGCGGCTGGTCACCTTTTCTATTCCGTATCATCTGACTTCGCGTGCGACAACGATCCACTGGACTGCCGCAGCACTCACTGCATCGGCCTCACGGTGGCGGACTATGTAACGTCTGCCGATCCCGAGGAAATGCCACACGGCGACGGTGGTGACGATCTGGACCTTCCGTGTATCGACCCGGAAGATAATGCCGTCCCCGAGCGCTCGGTAGGCGGCACGTTGAACTCAGAGGTTTAAGTAGAAAGCACTCATATGAAACATATCGTACGAATTCCACGGCCGCTTTACGAACTGCTATTCCGGAACTTTCGGAATGCCGCCACGCTCAACAGCGTGCGCGTCCGGCGTAGCTCTAAATATCTGCCATTTGAACAAGCCAGAGCGTGGGCACGCGGTCTTCACCTGCGGCCGCGGTAGGTGTTTCTAGTATGAATTCACAATATCAGTATTTCAATGGGACTTCTTCGCCCTTTCCGGCAGGTTTGGCACCGATCCCGGGCCTCGTCGACGAGAAGGCGCAGCCAGAGATCACCAAGGATGAGGTCTCGGAAGGCATCCCGCCTGCGCCGGTCGAGGAGGAGGAGACTCATCAACAGGATGGGGCCCCTGACAAAGCCCAGAAGGCTCTCCGCGACGGCAAGATTCACCAACCGGCGATGCGGATTGAGATACCCGCGGTGGCCACGTCACCAACCGAGACGACCGACGGCTTTTTCAGGCAGCGTCCCTGGCAGGTTCAGTGTTCTGCGGAGCTCACCGGCAATTGCAACTTCATCCTGAACGCCCCTACGGCCGCTGGTAAGACCTTTGAGCTGTGCACGATTGCCGCCGAGCGATTGAGCCGGGACAAGAATCTCAGGGTCGTCATTGCCGCTCCGCAGGGCATCATCGTCGCGGGATTTCCGGCACAACAAGATTGAAATGCCCGACGGCACTCGCGTCCACTGGGAGGTGGATCCAAACTGTGATCTGTGCGGCGAGAAGTCACAGCGGAGCACCGCCAGTCTGCTCAGTTTCCTGGCCGGGCCAACCTCCACGGACGCGATGGACCGGGTTATCCTGTGCACTCATGCCACGCTTGTACGGGCGTTCAGTAAGGACCTGGCAGCCTTCAAGAACGTCCTGATCATAATCGACGAAGGGCATCACGTACAGCACGGCACCAGCGAGGACCGGCAAGTCGAAGTCTATAACAAACTGGGTGGGCTCGTAAAATACGCACTACAACATCGTGACTTGATCCAACTAGGTCTTGCGACTGCGACCTTTTTCCGCGGTGACAGGACGCCGATCATTCCGGATGGTGCCGAATTCGCTCGATTCGACTTGGCTTATGACGGATATCTTCAGACCTGCCGGTTCCTCCGCGGCTTCTCTTACGACTTCGTCATATCCGGCTGCTCGTTCGTTGATCCATTGAAGAACCTGTTTGAACGGAAAATAGGCAAAACGATTGTATACATCCCGGCCGTTAATAGCTCTTCGTCCCTCGGGACCAAGGCGGAAGATGTGAATGCCGTACTCAAGGCTATCGCCGGAACCGAAACGCCGATTCTGGCCGACACGGACAAGCCAATCATGCGCGTCAAGAGGGGCGAGAAATGGATCAATGTCGTGAACCTGGTCGACGAAGAGTACCGCGCGAAAAAGACCGAGGCAATTATCGCGGCCCACCATGCACCAGATGCCTCCCATATTGATGTTGTGATCGCCCTGGGGATGCTGAAGGAGGGTGCCAATTGGCGGTGGGCCGATCGCGAGGTAATTATCGGTCATCGCGGATCACTCACAGAAATTCTCCAGATGCTCGGCCGCATATTGCGTGATGTTTCGGGAAAGACGAATGTCGAGGTATTTCATGTCCTGCCCTTTCGGTTCGACCAGACCGATAAAGAGCGGACTCGGCAGGACCTCAACGACTATCTGAAGGCTATCTTATTGTCGATGCTGCTGGAGAACGTCGTGAGCCCGGCCTATTTACCGGCGGCAAATGACGACCCCAGGCAAGACGGTGGCCGGCAACGGACCAATTACCTCAAGGAGGCCTTTGCAGACGAGGGCCAAGCCACCGCGGCGCTGGCCGAGATCACCTCGCGAGTCCTCGACGCCACTGCCAGCGACAGCACCTTGCAGGGGATCCAGCAGTTGACGGAGGCGTTTCCGCCTAGGCCGCTCTCGACGACGCGGTCAAAGCGGGCGGTCGCGATATACCGCCGCGCTGAATTGGAATCGAAGCCGCAGAACGCCAGCTTGGGCTCGTCCGGCCGGCAGCGAAAATGTTCGTCGAACGGCCGTTCGACGAACCGAGTCCGGAAGCCGCGCTGCTCGAGCCAGGCGCCGCAGGTGCGCGTCTTGTAACGGCCTATATTCCTCTCGTTGAAGAGCACGCTGGTCTCCACGTTGTCAGGCTCGATTTCGTCGAAATCGTTCAGAAAGATCTTGGTTTCGCCCGGGTCGCGGTACGGCAGCGTGGCCAATGACCAGAGGTACGCATTGCCCAGATGGCCCAGGCCGAGCATCCAGACATCGCGCGGCAGGAACTCCATGGGGATGCCGAGCGCTGAAGGATCGACAACGTCCAGATCCGGCCGCCAGAGTGATAGTGCGACCGTGCGGCGCGTCGCGGCCAGGCTGATTTCGCCGAAGGCCAGAAACAGTTCTGAAACCGCAAGCGCGGCTGCTAGAATGCCGACAAGCGAGCAATATTCGCGTTCCGGAAGGCGGCCGCAATCGCGTACTGGGCCGACTTTCGCGATCCAGCCGTCAAAGGTGAGGCGTAATGCGCTCCCGTTGTCGTCGCTTGCGTTCCCGAAGATCACGGTTCGCCGCGCTGTGAAATGACAAGCACCCATCAGCGCCTGCGGCCCGAGAAGCGATAGGAGCGCTTGTCCGAGTGTTTGCTTCAGTGACGGCCATAACAGCAGCGGCGCGGCGGCCAGTCGTTGTGAAAGCTCGACGCGGACAGCGCCGGGAAAACAACGGCCGGCGATATTGGCGGCCGTCAGAATCGCGAGCTGCAACGTGTAGGACTGCCCGACGTCATCGCCACAGGAGAGCGTGATGCTGTAGCCCTGGCGCTGCGCAAGAACCGCATCCAGAGCGACTTCATCGCGATCAACGAACAGTTTGGATATGCGCGAGAACCGAACGTCCGGGGTATCCATGCCGTTTCACCAGAGGGTCAGGTTGATACGATCTGATTCAGCTGCGCCCGTGCTCCACCTGAAATTACCGAGATATTCGTATACGCCGATACCCTTCAGCGACCACCAAGCCGTGCGGCCAAAATGCGGAAGAATGAGAGCGGTATGCCCAGCCACGGGGACCATCGGGTTCTTCTGGTCGATCGAGCTTTGGTAGACGCTGGAGCCGGGGTGCGTGTGCACGTCTGCCAGGACCTGGAGCTCCTTGCGCCGGCAGAGTTCCCAAAGCTTTGCGTAGCCGGGCGCATGGAAGGCGATGGCGCCATTCTGATAGGCCTTCGGATCAAGGTCGTCGTAACAGACGAAGGTCGTTACCTGCGCGGCCGGCCCGCGCTGGCGTCCCAGAAGAAAGGCACCGCTTTCGCGCCGCCCGGCGCTGCGCCGCTGCAACTGAAAAACCGTCCGCGCCCAGAGCAGGACGGGCAAGCGGATGGAGGCGATTTCCGGTTCACACGCCAAGGTAATCTCCACTGATCAGCAAGGAGTGGAACTCTTCGAGGTAGTCCACGATCGTGTGATTGCTGGTCCAGATGAGATGCGGCTGTTCCCTCGGCCAGGCGTCATGGCCTTTGGCCGCGGCCCGGTCGTAGGGGTGGTAAAAAGCCGTTCCGCCGTTCCAGTCGGTCCGGAACACTTTTGCGAAGCGGCTCTCCGGTTTGCCCTTCGGTCGCCTGGCATGATCAAGCGGAGACTTGCTGGCGGGATCCCAGAATGTGCCAGTCGGCGACACCGACCGGTAGCCTTCGGCATCCAGCGTGATGTAGAACCGTTCCGGCGACTTTGGCCGCGGGGCAGCGGCAATCCAGAGGATACGCTTCGGCCATTGCAGGGCGTCAGGCAGCAAGTCCGGCGACGGCAAACCCCAGAGTCCTTTCGCCTCGCCGCTTCGGAACTCGGCGGAAGAGACGTCTTCATCAAACAGGCGCTGGTCGGGCTTTTCCATGTCGCTTAACCCTGGGGCGTGATCTCCTTGACGAGGTCGAAGCAGAGCGAGCAGGTCCCGCGCTCGAGGAGTTCGCCCAGGTGCTTGTCGGACCGGGGTTGCTCGGTGGTTCCACAGAGCTGCAACACATATTCCGCGGCGGCCGCCGGATCGAGGCGGAACTTACGCCGCGCCCACTGCGTCACCACGCCCACCGTCGTTGCCGGGGAGAACTTGTGCAGCTTGGTCTTGCCGCCGAAATTGATCCCGGATGCGACATGCCGGCAGGCGTGGCAATGAACGTGGCGGTGATGTCCGATGCCGAGCACCTCCAGCGTGAGGTTCGCATCAACCGGCAAGTGCTGGTCGGCGCCGTCCTCCAGTTCGTCCGGGTCCGCGAGCGCTTCCTGGCACTCGCCCACGAAGACCAGGATTTCGTTCTGGCCTTCATTGATGATCCCGGCGCGAACTAGGACCTCGCGCATGGTGTCGTCAGCTGCGGCCGAGATCACCTTAGGTTTCAAGCCCTGGCCGTGAAGAAAGAACTCCAATTCCGTCTTAACCATGTTGCAACTCCTTTGGAGCACCGGGCAGGGTCGGGCTTGCGCCTGAGCCGGCAAAGTGCCATATTAGCTGTCTGAGAGGACAACGAGCGTTGCCAGAAGCGTGAATCTCTGAAATTCGTGTTACGAGTGCTTCCATAGCGACTTGTTGTCCACTCAGACAACACTACTTTAACCCGTCGTTTTGCCCGTGTCAAGGAGGATGGATGACCCAGTCCGCGTTAGGTCTATTGCTGCAAACGTTGCGGGAGGAACGCGGCCTCTCGTTGCGTGAGGTGGCGCAGCTCGGAGACATCGACCATGCCTACGTGTACCGGCTGGAAACAGGCGCGAAGGAATCGCCTTCGGATGACGTATTGTCCAAGCTGATCAAGGCATTGAAGGCGGGCAAGCGCGAGGCGGAGATGCTTCGGTATCTCGCGAAACATGCCGAGACCGACCCGGCATTGGTCGCGCACGTTCTGAACGACAAGACCGTGCCCTACGAGATTTTTGCAGCTGCCGCGAGCGCGGCGTTTCGCGGCAATGTCCGGCCTGACTACGCAAAGTTGATCGAGCGGGTACGCCGAATCATGGAGGAGGAATGAGTCTGGACGAATTTTCAGTGGTGATAAAGGCGCGCGAGTTCGTCCGCCTGGTCAATCCAGCGACATTCCCGGTGACGGTCGAAGACCACGTCAAGCAGGCCGGTGCACTCGTTCGGCTTGAAACCGATCTCGGCGAAGACGAGCCCGGCTGGTCGTGCGAGATCAAGGGCAAGAAGTACATCTGCGTGAACGTGAAGGATCGCCTTGAGCGGCAAAGGTTCACGATCTGTCATGAAGTCGCGCATATCGTCCTGGGCCTGCCGTCGGATCATCATGGGTCGTCTACGTGGAGTTATGTGAAAAAGTCGCCGGCCGAAATCTTCTGCGACGTCTTCGCGGCTGAATTGCTTCTTCCCTACCGCCTGTTCAGGCCGATCGCGGACAAGGCCGTGATTGGTCTTGCAGCCATAGATGATCTGGCCGGCCGCTTCGTCGCATCCAGCATGGCGACCGGCTCCCGCTTTGCCGCGGTTGTAAACGCGCCCTGCGCCTATGTGATCTCGGAACAGGGCAAGGTCAGATATGCGTCGAGATCAAAGGCTCTAAGAGAGGCAAACGCCTGGATTGCTCCGCGCATCGAAATGCCGCAGATTTCCCTATCCGCGAGAGTTCGTGGCGGCGCGGCGTGCAATGGTGCTGCACAGATTGAAGCCGGCGAGTGGTTCCAGCACTGGGAGCGCGGAGGCGTATTGCTAGAGGAAGCGCGACATCTGGACCGGCTGGACCAGACTCTGACACTTCTCTGGTTCGAGGATGAGGACATCCCGCCGTCGAAGGGCCGGGAGTGGGAAAAAAGCGGCCAGTCGGAAGAAGACGCCGAATTGTTGCCGGAACTCGACGGCGTTCTGCGGTGGCCGGGCAAAAAGCGTCGGCGGTGATCGCAGGATACCCTGTGCTGAAGGTCGGTTCGGATGGGGGACCGATGAATTGGCCACGGTCCAGCAGCGCCCACGACACCCTCAGTCCGCGACAGAGCTGCCCGCAGGCCGGCTAGTCGGTGCGCATCGAGCGAGGATCACCTTCCAGCCGTTCCGAGCCGCCGCAGCCGCCCGGACGATGCTGGCGACCTCAGCGGCGTCCACACGTTCATCGGAGATGCGTACGACGCGGCAGTACTCCTCCCCGAGCGCCTGCCGCTGTGTAGGGTTCTTCCCGCGCTCAAGCACACGGGCGTAGGCTTCACACGAGTACGCAAAGGTCTCCCGCTTCCGGTACTCGATGTCCAGCAGCCACACCTTCGTTCGCGTCTCACGGAGGCCTATGGTGGCACGCTTGCAATTGTGGAAGATGTGCGCGACCTCATGGACGATAAAGTCTGCGAAGGGGTCGCCCTCGGCGAAGTACTCCGGGGAGACGAAGCAGGTGGTTTCTTCACTCAACCCGACCAGGTGGGGCGCATCATCGCCGAGCAACTCCGCGCCGATGCTTGCCAGGTACAGGTTGGCAAGCGTCCAAGCGGAACCGTCGAAGGATTGCTTGAACAGCAGCGGCTCGATGTTCGCGCTGGTGAGAAAGATGACGGATTTTTCGATCGCCGCCAACACCGCGTCCTGCTCGGCACGTGGGAACAACCCGCGCACCAGTGGCTCGACCTTCGCGCGCGTGAGCGAGACTGTGTCAGCGTCGGGCAGCGGCTGGTGGGCTCGTCCCTCAGCCAGTCGCCTGACCGCCCGAACCAGCGCACCTCGAAGATCGTCGTGGGCACGGTTCGCGCGCTCCATGAAGCCGCCGGGCCAGGCCGCGTGATATGGATCGCTCACGCCGGTACGGAGGTACCGTTCGATCTCGTCGTTGATGGTGGGCTGGGCCTCTGTCACTTGGGTACCTCCGAATTATACGAATTGAGACCCAGTTGCCGGGCATGGATGGATTTTCAAAGCCAATGCGATTTTCGAACTGGACGTGTGCGGGTAGGCGGCTGGCGAATTCACACGCGCCATCTGCGCCGTCGTTTGCAGTCTTCACCAGAGCTTGGAGATCCGCCGGCGAGATCCGGGCGCCCTTGACAGATTACGATTCCGTGGTGCAATAAATACAGCCAGTTGATGCTTCGACGCCCAGCGGAATCTTGGGCATGGAGCGGATGGCGATTGTGGATTATGAGATTCCCACCACGGCGTACTCAACGCTGTCGTGATGTGATTCAGTAAGCCTCTGACGGGCTATTCGGCCCGGCGAAAGCAAGCCTGAAAGCCAAAAGCGGATAAGCACAGGGTCGATTTTTGTCAGTGACCGAGAGACGGCCACGAACATCGGTTGTCCACACCCAATCGCTAGCCGCCGGAGAACGACGGAGTGTGCCAAGCAAAGCGGCGCACATCCGCAAATCAGCAATGAAAGGAAATGAACGACAGGCGATTTCGGTGCCCGGCTTCGAGCCGACCCTGAACAGCCAGCAAGCAGCAGCACTACTTCAGATTCATCCCAAGACTCTTCAGAAGATGGCACGCCAAGGGCGCGTTCCGGCCCATCAGATCGGTGACCTCTGGCGCTTCCGTGCGTCGGAATTGGACGAATGGCTCCGCGACGAGGTATCCTCGAATCGCCACTCGTGCCGTAACTAGGAGAGATCCAATGTTTACGCGCACGCGATATCAAAACGGAAGTCTGGAGCCGAAGGAAAGGATGAACGGCGAACGGATGTGGGAATTTCGATTCTACGAGACCGATTCGCAAGGCGAGCGCCAGCGTCGAGCGGTCACGGTCGGCTCGTTGAGTGAGTTTCCGACCGAATCCGCCGCGAGGAAGTCTCCCGTCGTTCAAGCCTTGCTTTTGCGCATCAATGCAGAGAGACCGCAAGCCGGGAGCGCGCCACCGAGTTTCGGAGCCGTGATCGCCCGATACGAGCAGGAGGAGATGCCAGAACGATATTCAACATCGTCAGCCTACAAATCGAACATCAAGAACTACATCCGGCCACGGTGGGCCGATACGCCAATCAACGTTGTGAAGCCGATGCCCGTTGAGGATTGGCTGAAGAGCTTGAAACTCGCCCCGAAAACCAGGGGCAACATCCGCAGTCTCATGCACACGATCTTTGATTGTGCCGAGCGGTGGGAACTGGTGGACAAGAATCCAATCAAGTTGGTTCGGGTGAAGGGTGCGTCGAAGCGTCAGACGACGCCTCGTGTCCTGAGGCCGGAACAATTCTGCCTTCTGCCGCCGTTGATCGTTGAACCCTATCGCACGCAGGTATGGATCGCCGGATGCCTTGGGCTCAGGCCGAGCGAAATCATGCCACTTCAATGGGACGACTTCGATTTCGAGGACATGAAGCCCCTGATTCAGAGGAGCATTGTCCACGGGAGGGAAGATGACGTAAAGACCGAGTATTCGCGCGACTACGTTCCACTCGACCCGGCGTTGGTCGGGATTCTTTTAGAACACCGGGAGCGGTGCTACCCGACCCCGGAAGGATGGCTGTTTGCAAATCCGGCGACTGGTAGGCCCTACCACCAGGACACCATCCAGCAGAACCACATTCGCGAAGCCGGGAAGAAGGCCGGGTTGGGAGACGGGATCGGCTGGAAGACCTTCCGGCACAGCTACCGATCCTGGATGGACGATACGGGCGCTCCGCTCACCGTCCAAAAGGAGTTGATGCGGCACGCCAGCATTCAGACCACCATGAACGTTTACGGCAAGGCGATGACGGACACCAAGCGTCACGCTCACAGCAAGGTGGTGGAGATGATTCTGAAACCCAAGAAAACAGAGGAAACCGCCGACCCGCAGAACCCGGTCGCCGCTATTGGGAGTTAATGGGAGTTTGTGGCACGCTCGAAAACCCGCGTAACCTATTGATAAGATTGGTTGCGGGGGTAGGATTTGAACCTACGACCTTTGGGTTATGAGTTCAATACTTGGTTCTGGATGGATAGCGTTATTGCAAAGAATCAATCACATACGGTCTCCATGTACTTGATAGTTTCGACTGTTTCCGGATCTCCTGTTAGCAATCTGTTAGCACTTTCGGTCTGCAGGCCGACACGACTCAATCCCAATAATCGCGGAGCGCCCGGTCGTCGCAGCCAGGCTGTTGAGCAGTTCGTCGAACGGGAAACCAATCTCCTGGTCAGACACGGCCTACCCACCCAGAATGCCCACGTTTCATATTTCGCATATCTTGCCGCAACCTCCTCATCTTAAGCCCATCCTGTCATTTTGAGAACGTCCTCGCAAACGGGGACCAGGGATTTGCCGTCAGCACAAGCCCAGAGGCGGTCGAGGGAGCGGTGCGTCCCGTGCTGGGCTTACCTCGAAGAGCTTTGAAGTTGGCGGCGGTCGATATGGGTGTGGCTCGGTCGGTGTCAGAAACAATGATATACTTCTGACAGAGCGTATGGAAGTTCTAGCTACCAGGATCATCGAGCACGGCAATGGGTTGCCCGAAGGCACTCCAGTGGTCGCCAAGGAATTGCTGCATCTGGGTAGCCGTGCCGCAGTGGATCAGGCGCTGTCGCGCCTAGTCCGGCGCGGGACCCTGATGCGCGCCGGTCGGGGCATCTACGTTCGGCCCGTCGAGAGCCGCTTTGGCACACGTCCTCCTGTGGCGTCCAAAGTCGTCGAAGCCATCGCCGCTCAACGGGGCGAGAGCGTGGCTCCGCACGGGGCCGCCGCCGCCAATGAGCTCGGCTTAACAACTCAGGTGCCGGTTCGCGAGGTTTATCTGACCTCCGGGCGGAGCCGGCGCCTCAAGCTGGGTGCTCAGGTCGTTGAGCTTCGACACGTTCCAGCCTGGCAATTGGTCTTACCTGGACGCCCCGCAGGCGCGGCAATTCGAGCGCTTGCATGGCTAGGGCCGAAGCGGGCGAGCGAAGCCCTCCGAACGCTTCAGCGAAAGTTGTCACCATCGGAGTTGCGAGCAGTCGTCGGCGCCCGCGGAAGACTTCCGACATGGATGGCCCAGGAGGTTAGCGCGCTGGCAAACAATGGCTGATTTCTTTCTCCAATTGCCTACGGATGAACGCCGCGAGGCCCTTGGCGTGGCTGCAGCATCATCCGGCCGACCAATGCACTTGCTGGACAAGGACGTTTGGGTAGTCTGGGTTCTTGAGGTTCTCTTCCAAGCGCCATTCGCCACTCACCTTGTATTCAAGGGCGGATCGTCGCTCTCCAAGGCGTACCAGATCATCCGGCGATTCTCGGAGGATGTGGATCTGACCTACGATATCCGAGTGCTCGCGCCGGACTTGGTTGGCGGCGACGCCGAACCGCTGCCCTTAAACCGCAGCCAGGAGAAACGCTGGACGAAAGAGATCCGTACGCGTCTGCCGCTGTGGATTAACGATCAGGTCGTGCCCCTGATCAGTCGCGCGTTATCAGGGCAGAGACTGTCAGCCAGACTTTCGACTGAAGGCGAAAAAGTATTCGTCGAATATGAGCCAGTTGCGAAGGGATCAGGGTACACGCGACCAACTGTGATGCTCGAATTCGGCGCCCGCTCGACCGGCGAGCCGTGCGAGATTCGCCCTATACGCTGCGATGCCGCGCAGCACTTGCCGGGAGTCGTGTTTCCGGCAGCGAATCCGCGCGTCATGCGTCCGGAACGAACTTTTTGGGAGAAAGCCACAGCAATTCATGTGTTTTGCGCGCAAGGGGAATTCCGCGGTGGGAATCGCTTCGCGCGTCACTGGCATGACATTACACGGCTCGACAGAGCAGGAATCGTGAAAACTGCTATAGCCGATCATGCGCTGTCGCTGGCCGTCGCCCGCCATAAGGCGATCTTTTTCGCTGAGAAGGACTCCGATGGTGCTGCCATAGACTACCAAGCGGCAGTCACCGGAGCGCTTCAGCTTGTCCCTCATGACAAAGCGCTGGAAAACTTATCGCTCGACTACGCCCAGATGGTAGAAGATGGCCTATTATTAGATGACGCCGAACCGTTCGGAGAGCTTCTGGATCACTGCCGCGAATTGCAGGAGCGAGCAAATCGAATGAACTGACGTCCCGCGGATGCAACCTTTGACTGGCAATCCGCGGGCGACCGGCTCTTTCCCAGGAACAGATCGCAACATTTGATGCGGCTAGTGAGGTTTGAAGAACTATGGCCCTTGCAACAGTGGCAATCGCTGTCAGTCGAACGTGCACTGAGCAGTCTCTAGAGGCGCTCATCGTCGCGGTAAAGGCCCAGGCTTGCTTCGCGGTGCACCGGAAGCCCTCATCCTTGATCGGGGTGAGCGGCGGACTCCAACAAGATTCGCCTCTTTTGTTTTAGAGCGATAATAGACTGTCTGAGAATGTTAATTGGTGATGCAAACAAACGGTCTGACAAATCCCTTGAGTCGTGGATCTGGGACGCGGCCTGCTCGATTCGCGGTGCGAAGGATGCACCCAAATTCAAGGACTACATCCTTCCGCTCATCTTCACGAAACGCCTCTGCGACGTTTTCGACGATGAGTTGAATCGCATCGCCAAAGAAGTCGGCTCCAGGGCGAAGGCGTTCAAGCTGGTGAAGCACGACAAGAAACTGGTTCGCTTTTACCTTCCACTGGAACCGCTGAGTCCTGACGACGCCGTTTGGTCAGTGATCCGGACCGGCAAGGACAAAACCCGAGTTGCCGGGGAGAAGTACCTCGAAAGGCTCGGGCAGGAGTTGACCACGTATCTGCGTGCCATCGCGGACGAAAACGCGCTGCTTAAGGGCATTATCGACCGCGTGGACTTTAACGCCACTACACACGGTGTGCGCGACATTGACGACAACCGCCTGTCCAACCTCATCGAGCGGATTAGCGAGAAGCGGCTCGGCCTCGGCGATGTGGAGGCAGATATTATTGGGCGCAGCTATGAGTACCTTATCCGCAAGTTCGCCGAGGGCGGCGGGCAAAGCGCGGGCGAATTCTATACTCCGGGCGAAGTAGGGGAAGTCATGGCGCTCATCATGGACCCGGAGCCAGGCATGACCGTCTACGACCCTACTTGTGGCTCCGCTGGCCTGCTCATCAAGTGCGAGCTGGCGCTGGAGGAAAAGATCAAGGCCTCCGGCAAGAAGAATACCGCACCGCTAAAGCTCTACGGCCAGGAGTCCACGGCCACCACGTGGGCCATGGCCAACATGAACATGATCATCCATGACATGGAGGGTGAAATTGAGATCGGAGATACGTTCCGGCACCCGAAATTCCGCAAGGGCAACCGCCTCCAAACCTTCGACCGGGTCGTTGCCAATCCTATGTGGAACCAGACCGAGTTCACCGAGAAGGATTACGACGCCGACGAACTCGACCGCTTTCCTCAGGGCGCCGGTTTCCCAGGCAATAAGGCCGACTGGGGTTGGGTTCAACACGTTTTTGCAAGTCTAGACGATAAGGGGCAGGCGGCAGTGGTTCTCGACACTGGCGCGGCGTCACGTGGCTCCGGCAGCGCGAATACCAATAAGGAAAAGGAAGTGCGCCGCTGGTTTGTGGAGCAGGATTTGATCGAAGGCGTCATCTATCTCCCTGAAAATCTTTTCTACAACACCACCGCGCCCGCCATCATCCTCTTCCTCAATAAGACTAAGAAGAAGGTGCAGAAAGGCAATCTCTTCCTACTCAACGCGGCTACCGAGTTCGCCAAAGGCGACCCGAAAAACTATCTCCCGGAGGATGCCATTCGCCGAATCGCCGAAACATTCACCGCTTGGCGAGAAGTGGAGAAATACTCGCGCATCGTCAGCCGCGAAGAAATTGGGAAGCGGGACTACAATATTTCCCCGAGTCTCTACGTCAGCACCGGATCTGACGCCGTGCACCGACCTTTACGCGAGATTGTTGAAGAGTTGGAGTTGCTCGAATCCGAGGCGGCATCGGTTGATGCGTCTCTCAAGAACATCCTGCGGGCGTTGGTTGTATAGCGTTATGGACCTTGACCAAAGCATTCTCCCGTCAAACTGGGCAGTCGTTAGGTTGGGCGACGTTGGTGAAGTCCGCTATGGGCTAGGCCAACCCCCGGAACAATCGACTGACGGAGTTCCGATGATTCGGGCGACAAACGTGAAAGGAGGACGGATCTCCACTGAGGGACTGATCCGGATCAAGCGTGAAGCCATTCCGGAAAGCCGAAACGCTTTTCTAAAGGCGGGAGACATAGTCGTGGTTCGAAGCGGCGCGTATACTGGCGACGTCGCAATGATTTCGAAAGAATGGGAGGGTTCGGTCGCAGGCTACGACTTGGTGGTATCACTTGGAGCCCGAGTTGATCCTCGATTCTGTTCCTTCAATCTGCTGGGCGACCGCGTTCAAACGTACTTTCTCAGTCAAAGCGCTCGTTCCGCACAGCCGCACCTCAATCGCCACCAGCTCCAAGCGACTGAACTTCCTCTTCCACCGCTGCCCGAACAGGGAAGGATAGCCGAAGTCCTCGCACTCGTGCAGCGGGCGATGGAGCAACAGGCGCGCCTAATCGCACTTTCAGCGGAACTGAAAAGGGCGTTACTACAGCGGCTCTTTACTCAGGGCCTCGCTGGCGAGCCCCAAAAGCAATCCGAAATCGGCCCCGTGCCGCAAAGTTGGGATGTTGTAAAACTTCGGGACGTTTGTTCGTTTGTTAGTGGGGGGACGCCATCCAAGCAGAAACCCGAGTTTTGGTCCGGGTCCATTCCTTGGGTCTCGCCGAAGGATATGAAAAAGCCGCGATTGTTCGATGTCGGCGATCACATTTCCGAAGCGGCCCTGAAGGATGGAAGTTCTCTTGCACCCGCCGGTGCCGTTCTAGTGGTGATCCGTGGGATGATCCTGGCAAAGGATGTTCCGGTAGCACTGGCTGAAGTGCCAATGGCTTTCAACCAAGACATGAAGGCCATTATTCCGGGTCCTCGCATCCAGCCGAATTTCCTGCTCTACGCGCTGGTAGCCTTCAGGCAACATCTCTTTCAAAAAGTCGGCCGTTCAGCCCACGGCACGATGACTCTGATGAGCAGCGAAATTGCGCAGTTCGGCATTCCTCTCCCTGACAAGCACACACAACAGAAAGTCGCCTCAGCGATCGAAACCGTCGAGCAAAAGCATGAACAGCATAGGCGGAAGCACACCGTGCTTACGGCACTCTTTCGCACGTTGCTACACGAGCTTATGACAGGGCACCTTCGCGTCCATAAGCTGGACCTCTCGGCCCCGGTTGCCATGAAGGAATAGCCCTATATGCCCACTCCAGGAGAACACAAGACGGTTCAATCCCGCATCCTGCAGTACGCGCAGGACATTGGGTGGTCGTATGTTCCGCGTGATGAGGCGCAGCGTCGGCGCGGCTTTGATTCCGAAGGAAGCACTCCCCAGGAGCGCGCCCGCAAAGCGGCACTCTTTTTCGGCGATGTCCTATACAACAAGGTTCGGGCGCTCAACCCGAAGTATAAGGAGGCGGCAGGCGCTCTGATTGGCGACCTGACGCGGCTTCGGGCGGACATTTACGGCAACCGGGACTTCCTGACCTACCTTCGAAATCAGGGGAAATTCTTCTGTGATGAAGAGGGGCGAGAGCTGGATTTGCAGCTCATCGACTATTCCGATGGCGGCCGACCACGCCCGGAACGGCAGAACGTCTACGAAGTGACCGAAGAGTTCTACGCGAACAACGGCCGCTTCGGCACTCGCGAGGACGTGGTCTTTCTCATCAACGGCATTCCGGTGCTGGTTGTTGAATGCAAGAACGCCACCAAAAACGAGGCGATTGCACTGGGAGTGGACCAGATCCGCCGCTACCACGTGGAGACGCCGGAGGTGATGGTGCCGGAGATGCTCTTCACGGCTACCGAAGCGATAGGCTTCTCCTACGGCGTTACCTGGAATACGGTCCGCCGCAACATCTTCAATTGGAAACACGAGCAAATCGGCCAGCTCGAAGCCAAGGTCAAGAGCTTTTGTGATATCCCCCATGTCCTCCGGCTCCTGAAAGACTTCATTCTCTTCGCGGAGAAGGAGGAAGAACTCCAGAAAATCATTCTCCGGCAGCACCAGGCGACCGCAGTGGACCGCGTCGTAGACCGTGCACTCCAACCACAGCGGAGCCGAGGTCTAGTCTGGCACACGCAGGGGAGCGGCAAGACCTACACCATGATCAAAGCGGCGGAGCTACTCTTCAAGGCTCCGGAGGCGAACAAGCCGACAATCCTGCTCATGATCGACAGGAACGAACTTGAAGACCAGATGCTGCGAAACCTCGCAGCCGTCGGCCTCAGCAATGTCTCCCACGCCTACAACATCGCGGAGCTGAACCGCCTGCTGCGTTCGGACTACCGCGGCATCGTTGTCACGATGATTCACAAGTTCCGTGACATGCCGGCAAACATCAACGAACGCCACAACATTTACGTTCTAATCGACGAAGCCCACCGCACTACCGGCGGAGACCTCGGCAACTACCTCATGGCCGGTCTTCCCAACGCCACCTACATCGGCTTCACCGGAACCCCGGTGGACAAAACGGCGTATGGGAAAGGCACCTTCAAGACCTTCGGCATCGAAGATGACAAGGGATATCTGCACAAATACTCGATCAGCGAAAGCATCCAGGACGGCACCACGCTTCCGCTCTACTACAACCTCGCACCTAACGAGATGCTCGTACCGCACGACCTCCTCGAAAAGGAATTCCTTTCGCTGGCCGAGACCGAAGGCATTGCTGACATCGAGGAATTGAACCGCATCCTGGACCGAGCGGTAAATCTCAAGAACTTCCTCAAGGGTGACGCGCGAGTGAAGCAGGTTGCCGCCTATGTTGCGGACCACTACCGAAACAACGTCGAGCCGCTCGGATACAAAGCGTTTCTCGTCGGCGTGGACCGGTCCGCATGTGCGAAGTACAAGGAGGCCCTCGACAAGATCCTCCCGCCGGAGTATTCGGAGATCGTTTTTACCAGCAACAACAACGACGGGCCTGACCTGAAGAAATGGCACATCGACGAGAAGCGCGAGAAGCAGATCCGCAAGAACTTCGCCCGCTTCAGCGACCTCCCGAAAATCTTAATCGTCACGGAGAAGCTGCTCACGGGCTATGACGCGCCGATTCTCTATGCGATGTATCTCGACAAGCCGATGCGGGATCACACGCTGCTGCAGGCAATCGCGCGCGTTAATCGCCCCTATGAGAATGAGAGCCAGGAGATGGTTAAGCCCCACGGTTTCGTTCTCGATTTCATCGGCATCTTTGACAAGTTGGAACGGGCGCTCGCGTTCGATAGCGACGAGATCAACGCGATCGTCAAGGACCTCGCACTACTAAAACAGCTCTTCCGGGCCAAGATGGAAAGCAAGGCTCCGGAGTATTTAAAACTCCTCACGAGCAATTTCGACGATAAGGACGTGGACAACCTAATCGAGCACTTCCGCGACAAAGACCGCCGGAAGGAGTTTTTCAAGGAGTACAAAGAGATCGAGATGCTCTACGAAATCATCTCGCCCGATGCGTTCTTGCGGCCCTACATCGATGCGTATTCGACGCTCTCCGCTATCTACGCCGTCGTCTCCAAGGCCTACACGAAGACTGTCTACGTCGATAAGGCTTTCCAGAAGAAAACGAACGAGCTTGTTCAGCAGCACATCGGCGTCGCCAACCTTCAGCCGGTCTCCGGCTTCCTTGAAATCGATGAACACACAATCGAGTTGATCAAGAAGCAGGGAGGCGAGGGGACCAAGGTCATCAATCTGGTCAAGAGCATCGAGAAGACCGCTGAGGAAAACAGCGAAGACCCCTACCTCGTCGCAATGGCGGAGCGGGCTCGGTCGGTTCAAGAGAGCTTTGAGGATCGCCAAACCAGCACAGCTGACGCCCTTGCCGAACTCCTCGCGGAGATTGACCGAAACCGGCAGCGCAAGGAAGAGCAGGCTCGCCTGGGAATGGACGGCGTGACGTACTTCGTACTCTGCAAACTTAATGATGTCGGGATCACGAACGCCGTTCCGGTGAGCAAGAAAGTGGGTGAGAAGTTCTTGCAGTTCCCGAATTGGCGCAGCAGCGAAAAAGAACTGCGGGACCTGCGCCAGCAGATTACCTTCGCCATCTTCTCCGAGGAAGATGATCTTGACAAGGTGACCGCCACAGTAGACAGCATTTTCGCGGTGCTCCAAAAGAGTGTTGCATGAAGAAGTTTCGCGACAAGGACGAATTCAAGAGCCGGGTTCTGGAGTGGGCCCAGAGGATGGATGTGAAGGTTCGGGCTCTAGCCGTTCGTCCGATGCGAACGAAGTGGGCTTCGTGCTCCACCGCTGGTAGCCTCCAGTTCAGCACAGATCTGCTCAACCTTGATCGCGAGGTGGGCGACTACGTCATCGTTCACGAGCTCCTGCACTTCTCCGTCCCGAATCACGGCAAACTTTGGAAGAGCTTGATGCGGGCACACCTCGGAGACTACGAACGTTTGGAGAAAAGACTCAAACGGTTCGCGGCACAATCCAATCGCGGCATCAGCGCCGAGGAGCGGCCAACAATTTAGAAAACACCTCCGCCTGCGCCTTCGCGTCGCTCAAAGCATTGTGCTTTTCATGAGGGCTTGACTGGTACTCGTGAGGAATCCGGCTTGATTTCGTATCGGACCAGGAGCATCCACTTAGCCCCATGTAGTATGCCTTAATGTCTAAAGGCGCGAAGCCGAATGGATTTTCCTTCACGTACGTGTGGAAGTACCAATTAACGAAGGACCAATCGAAGCCCGCATTGAAACCTACGAAGATCGGAGTGCGAGTGCCCGCGGCTGCGTTGATCCAGTTCCAAAACTTGACGATTGCATCTTCTGGCTTCTCGCCGGATACCCGCAAAGCGGCAAGGGAGAAACCCGTTATCTCCAGCGCCTTCGGCTCGGCATTGTCATTGATGGGACGAAGCTCGACGTAGAAACTGTGATCGAGGTCTTCGACGAGGCAGGCCCCCAACGACAACATGCTGTACTGTCCCGGAATAGGACCGGCGGCTTCAATGTCCACGGAGATAAACGCTTCGCCAGAACTTTTGCGAGACATGCGGCTTACCTACCTGCGAAGGCTGACCAAAGTCGGCCGGTCAATCGTTCTTAACCAATATCCCTTGAATTCAACCTGCTGCTCCGCGTCAGACTTGCTGGGGTTCCAAACGTATCGCTCAATCGCGGCAGGATCGAACGGAACATTCGTTCCCTCCATGGCCGTAACTGCGGTTCGTTGTCGGTTTCCGAGGGCATAGCCGAGTTCCATAAAGCAGTTTGGCCGGACACCGGTGAGATCAACAACCACGGCCTCACTGTAATGTAAGCTGTCAAAGATCGCTTGGTCCATCCAGGCGTGCTCGCTCTTTCCTCTCGCCATCTGTAACGGACGGAAGCCTAGTTCCGTTACAACGGGATCGACAACGGCTCGAAAGAAATGTTCCACAGCCGGGTACTCAGGCGCGGATTCGTTAAGGAGGCGAACGTAGAAGGCGTGCGGCTCGTCTAGAGCCTTCATGAGTAGCAGTACGTTCTCCGCTACTGTAGACGCGGGATTCGTTCCGCCCCGAGTGCTAATCCGGTCGAGTAAATCCGGCGCAGAATGATGAGAATCGATGCGAACAAAGACGCGCGGATTGTGTAACGCCTCTGCCGCGAGCCGCACCGAGCCGCCCGACCCATCATTTGTGCTGGAGCCGAGTTCAAGATCAAGGGCAATAACTGGTTTGCCATGGTTGATGTAATCTCTCGCCAGATGTTCCACGCCTTCGCCACCGCTGATGGTGACCAAAACGTCGCCTAATTGAGCCTGCCTTTCACGTCGGATCGCTCCCGACGTCCACCCTGGCGCAAGAAACTCAAGATGAACCGCATCGAGTTTCCGGATATCTGTCCACAGCGCCCGTCGGTTGTTCGGTATATGGCTATCCGTTTTGTGTGTGGCAAGACTCTCCACCAGCGCCCCCAAGTCTGACCTCGCAGTGGCGCGCCGTGCTTGGATCGAATCGTAGAGGGCGCTCAATACCGTCCAGTCAAAAATTAGGGGCTGCGTGTCCGGAGCGCACGGCTCCTTCCCGACCGCTAACACGAAACGCGCGCCCTCATCGGCAAGCTTAGCTGCCAGCAGCCCAATCAGCTCATGCGCATAACGGAGCGTTGAAGGCGAGGTCTCAGAACCGGCACTCCCCGCGATGTGTATGCGTCGCCCGACAAGTTTCATACCCCTCCGCTTAGCGCCGGTCGGCCACTCTTATGATGCTGGGGGAGGGCACCAGCCTCTTCGCCGCCTCGACAAGATCCTGCCCCTGTAGTTTTCTATCTGGATAGGCTTGTCCCAACGCCTCCGGCAATAGCCGCGTCCTAAGATCTGAAAACGTAAACCCCAGCTCTCTTGCCGACAAGGGCCCTGTCAGCTTTACCAACTCTTGAAGCGTTCGGGCGTCAATATCCATTCCCTCGCAGTCCATCCGGAAAAGTTGTTCACGCTCCCGGTCGTCGGGACGCTCAAATTTCTCAATATGCGCGGCGCGCCGAAGAATCGCCGGATCTAATGCCTCAAAACGATTTGTGCATAGAAACACAAGCACGCGTCCGTCCATCCGTCGAACGTCGTCGATCTTTTGGATGAGGGTGTTAACCGCGACCTTGTCTTCGTGGTGACTCTGCTCTTGCGCTCGGCTTGCGGCGAGAGAATCCGCTTCGTCAATGATCAGAAATGCAAGCTTCGATTTCCCCGCCTCGTGGATAACCACCTCGAAGGCCTGGTTGATCAAAGTGCTCATTTGACCCACGCTTCCGCTTCCGCGCACCCTCGTGCTGAGCTTGAACAGCGTTGCGTCCCGATTCAGCTCCCGAGCCAGCGCGTTCGACGACGCTTCGGCGGTCGCGGTCTTCCCAGTCCCGACATCTCCATGAAAGACTGCCAACGGGTATCGGTCTGACGCGACTTCAATTAATGGAATTCGCTTGCCGTAGTGCTTCTTGCTCCACGTTTCAAGCCCGTCGCGATCCAGGAGGAGCCGCAACATCGCTTTCATACGGGCGTGTCGCTCAGCAAATCCGATGAGGCCGCCAGCGATATCGGTCAGCCTCTTGTTAGGCAGCTCCAATTCCAGTTCGAAAAGTTCCGAATTCGAACCGCGATGTGTCTCCGAAACCAAGGCAGGGGATCTCATTGGTAACTCTTTCGCTCCATACCGTATCCGTTGCTCGCATACCGCCGATCAACTGCCCCAGTCAGATGGCGAAAGCTGGTATCCGTATTGGTGAGGGCCCAGGTGCCTTCAATTCCAAAACGCAATCGCACCTTTTGCTTTTCCTCTTCGCTCATCTGCCACCATTCATTAGTGAACGTCGCGATCACGCGCAGCTTCGTATTCGGCATTTTCGGCCACAGATTGTCGCCCGGCATCTGCGTAGCCCATCCCGTGGCAGTCTGGGAGACTGAGTATTTCCTCGCTCGGGGCTGGGCCCCACTCGGCGTTTCGAGGAAGACTGAAATTTCCAGCAGGTAACCTAGTTCTGCAAACAGGCCAAGATCCTGCACAGTGGAAGCGACTTGATCGCGTGTTTGGAGGCCGGTTGATTCACCGATCATCGCGAAATCCGCGGCGAAGTTCTCGACCACCCGTCTAATGTCAACAACCGTAAATGTGCTTGTCTGAGTTCCAGTACCCATTACTAATCACTCCTCAATCACAAACGAACGCCCAAAGATCTGTTTCCAAAGTTCGAGCGTATCGCCCTTACCGCTTTTCCAACTCGCAGCAGATATCGTCTCCCATGCCGAGGTAGCCTTCGCGACGATTTCCTTACGTTCGGAATCCTGAAGCCGGCGTGCCACATTATTCTCGGAGTTCACCGGGTCAAGAATGACAACCGGGTCGGACGGATATTTACTGACATTTCCGTTCTCCGGAAACGAAACCGGCGTCTTCAACTCCGTCTGGGCGACGAACAAGAAGAACCGCTGAAGACCCTCTTCCAATCCAGGCGCAGTTCCCTGCGTATCGATCAAGGCTGCAAGCAGGAGCTCTATTGTGAAGGACCGGAACTTTTCCAGCTCCTGATGGTTGCGCCAGCGCTTCAGAAGACGGACGAGGGGCCGAAATCGAGGGTCACGGTCACTCCTATCCTTGATGAACTTCAGCTGTCCTTTGACGCTCGTTTTAACTGGGGTGTCTCCCTGCGAGGATGGTTGCCAGCCGTAGCCCGGCTCCGCAGGAATAGGCACCACCGGCACGAGATCCACATCGAGGCCGGAATCGTGAAAATGTATACCGAGCGTCCGTGGCTGCACCTCAAAGTCACTTTCTTTCTTTTGAGGGTAGACCGCGATTAGCAGTTTCCGGATCGTTTGGTGCAGTAAGTCAACGTCGTCCTTCTTGGCTTCGGATATATCGAGATCCACGGCGACATCAGCGTCCACACCGCAGCCGTCTCGCGGCCTCAAGACCGTTCCCTTGGTCAGCGAACCGGTCTTGGTGAACCTGAGGACCGAAAACGATGAATCTTCGTTGATTTTCTTTTCGAGCCGTTCAATCAGGTAGTCGACTTGCCGCAGGTATTCCTTCCTCTTCCCGGGATCGAGCTTCAGAACCTTCTTTATGAACACACCCAAATCCGCATCAGTCAGCTTCATAGGCTGGCCTCTGAGTTACAGCGGGGGTGGGATATTAGCACTATCACAAGATTTCTCCATTTTAGCATGCCTACCACAATAGAGAGGGGTAAGGCCTGCAACGCCTACGATATGCGGGGTGCCGGGCGCGGACTGCTCGCCGGTGCTTTCCAGTGGCGTGGATGAAGGCTATCCCCGTCTCAGTATGGAAATGCTCACCTCACTGGGCACGTTGACATCGACCCGAACACTTTTTTGGAAAAGTTGTCCATGACTGCCCCTGCGGGAGCACATTACAACTGGGAGCTCTTCCCAGTTAGAATGACGGGAAGCTCGGATGAAACAAGAATCTGCGCGGCGCGTGCCGGCCGAGAAGGCAGCTACGCCGACCGAGATCGCAGCAGCTATCGAGGCGCTCACGGCGGCGGACTTCGTGCGCCTGCGGCAGTACGCCCGGCGGCGGATTCAGCACTTGGGGCGCAAAGCAGTGGAGAAGGTGGGGGATGATTTGCTGCAAACTGCCCTATGCGACCTCCTTCAGGATACGCGGCGCTGGGACAAGACCAAGGTGGGATTTATGGGATTTCTCTTCGGTGTGATGAAGAGCATCTCAAGCAACTGGGCCAAGTCGTATCTGCCCGAGGAAGTTCCCGTCCTTGATGCGGACCTGCGCAAGAACAACGAAGAGGGCGAAGAGTTCAGCCCGCTCGATCGGCGCAGGGCGCCACAACCGACCGCCGAACAGCAACTGTCCGACAGGCAGACCCTCGAAGAAGTCGATAACCTCTTCCAAGACGACCAAGAAGCGCAGATGGTTCTTACTGCATGGCAGGAAGGATACGATCCCGCAGGTGTTCGCGAGTTGTGGGGCCTTTCGCAGAATGCCTACAACACCATCGTCCGTCGAATCAGGCGGACACTTGATGCCTCAGATATAAAGCCCGATGGAGACAGAGGAGGGGCGTATGTCCAATAAGCGAACTGACGCCGAAAAACTCAACTTCATTTCGGGCGCGCTCGCCGATTCGCTCGTTGATGCGACGGATGGAGAAGTTTTAGAGGAAGCACGCCTCCTCGGGCTAGATCCGACCGTTGAGGCCAACCGCGTTAAAACTCTCATGCTGGAGACCGTGAAGATGTATCAACAGCGAGCTTTGCGAGAAGCGCGTCGAGCCTACGACGCCCAAGCACAACAGAGAGCCAGAGTAGCGTCCATCCCCAGCACCCCGGCGAAGAGACGCGAGTTATTCTCTTTTGTTATCGCCAAGCAGCCGCAGTATGCCGAACTCTTTACTGCGCAGCACAGGGAGTTCACCGACCTGACAGACACCGACATCGAGAGTTACCTTGAGGATCTTGATGAACTTGGCGTCCTCGAAAAACTAAAACCGGACACGGAAGATGGCGACCACTGAGTACTTCCGATCTCCGGGCCAGCTTCTTGAGGAGCTTGGAATAACGAGCCCGGAAGAGATCGACATTGAGGCAATTGCTTTCCACTGCGGTGCCTCGATCAAATATCGCTCCCTCAGCGGATGCGCCGCTCGCATTGTCGGCAATGGGCACAGCGCGATTATTACGATCGATTCCAATTCGCCGCGAGGAAGGCAGCGATTCTCTGCGGGTCACGAATTGGGCCATTGGATGCACGATAGGGGAAAAGCTTCGTTTTCGTGCGAGGAAAAACAGCTCGTCCAACAGTGGTCTAAGAACAATCCCGAAGCCCGCGCTAACAGCTACGCCAGTGACCTGCTTCTTCCGATTTCGATTTTCAAACCAATGACCGCCAGCTTAAGGGCCATCAACCTCACCGTTGCAGGCGAACTCGCCAAAGCCTTTCAGATGAGTTTAACAGCTACGGCCATTCGGCTCGTCGAGCACGGCCCATTGCCGGCGATGCTCGTCTGCTACAGCTCGACCGGACGCGAATGGTTTGTGCGAAATCTTGATCTATCCAAACAGCTTTGGCCGATGTCCAGCCCGAGCCGCGATACATACGCCCATGATTTGCTGCATGGCTCCGAAGATTCCACAGCCGAAGGCGATGTGTCGGCTGCGGCGTGGTTCGAGCATGAAGTTGCCGAGAAGTACTATGTCCACGAGCATTCGATGCGAACTAGCTACGGAGACGTTCTGGCACTAGTCTGGTGGAAGGATGAAAGGATGCTCATCGCTCTCGATGAGTTCGAGGAGCGACAAGGATCTCGCCGCTCCGATGACCGATGAGGTAGGGAACCCCCAATGTGTTTGCCGGTTGACTCGGTCTTCGAATTCTCTCAGATCGGCCATCACGATAGCGAACGGTGGAGCTTCAGCAAAGAACATCTCTCGCCTGTCTCGGTAATCGATTCGAATCAGCGCGAGGTGCGAGTTCGGAGGGCATACCCGATGGCTCCCAGGTGTAGCGAGATCGTACCGCGCCGAAGCTTCTTGAAAGAAAATCTTCTTGCGCTCCACCATGCTTGCCGGCAGGCGAAAATCTTTCACCGCAAGCTGGCCGTACTCGTGCCGATTTACAAATGGGCCAGGTCGTAGTGATGCCGCAAGAGCCGGAGCGCATCTTGCCCAAATGGAAGATGGCATGGAGTAACGCGGCCTTCTCCCAGAAGGTGCGGGTTATGTCGGGCAGCCTGCTTGTGGAACGGTCCGATGCTCGGGGGCTTTCCGCATGAGGACGGGCAAACCAGAAGGCCGCGTTCAAAAACAACCTTAACGACTATACAAGTGGACATGTAAACATGTAGGATTGTCGGCATGAAGTTCAAGGCTAGTCACCCAAGCGCACTAACCAAAGTCGCGGCGCCCCAGCGACGCGCCCGCCAACCAACGGAATCGGTCGCGGCCAACACGGCGGGGGGCATGACAGCGATACCGGACAACGACGGCCCGGCAAAGACTGCTGTCGCGCCGAGCCGTCAAGGGAAGAAAGCTATCGGAGGATTTTTCGACCCTGCCGTATCGCGTCAGCTTAAGCAGCTTGGCATCGATCAGGACAAGCCCGTACAGGAACTACTCCGAGAGGCAATCAATGATTTTTTTCAAAAGCATGGCAAATCGCCGATCGCGTGAAGACACCCTTACATGTCTACCTGTAGAAGGCCGCGAGGTCGCTGAGGAAGATTGGATTCGAATTTAATTGTCATGCAGAACGGAGCCAGAGAACCAGCCGATCAACCAGCACCCAGCATCAGCGCTGATTTCTTAACGGGAAGCACGGAGATCGGCCTAGACCGAATCCGAACCAGGCTTCTGGACCTTACCAACCGCAATAAACTCCTCAACTTCAGGCACTCCAACGCATCCTCTCTTCGGGTTGTGGATGTCCCGATCGATTCTGTATTCCGCAGATTGCGTGATAATGAGAAGCTTTCATTTCTGCCAGTCCCGCAGGCGGATAGCAATGGCGGTGAGGCACCGATCGCGAAAGACCATGCGGATGATCTCGGTTGGAACACATCCTTCGATCTGGATGAGGCCGATGACGACGACAACGCCAAATCCCTGCCGGTCCTGCACTATCAGGAGAAGCTCGACACAGTAAGCCGCAAGATCGCGACCGCCGCCAAGACTGCCATCGAGGAATCCGGTACGAACATGCTCTACCTCGTGTTTGGGTTCCTGGAGTGGTACGAATCTGATGACTCCAAACAGCCGCATCTTGCTCCGCTCGTCATTCTGCCCGTCACCGTAGAGCGTGCCGGGGGGAAGGGTCGGGCTGTCGAAACTGTCCTCGAATACTCCGGCGAAGACCTGGAGTCCAATCTCTCGCTCGTGGAAAAGATGCGCCGCGACTTCGGACTTGAGTTACCCCTCCTGGAGGACGACGACACGCCCGAAGCCTATTTCGCGAAATTTTCGGACATACTGAAGCTCAAGAAACACTGGTCGATACGGCGGCAGATCGCGCTTGCACTGCTCAGCTTCGGCAAGCTGCTCATGTACCGGGATCTTGATCCCAAGACGTGGCCGGCCGGCCAGAGTATCGCCAAGCACCTGCTCGTGCGGGAACTATTTGAAGGCTCAAAGAATCCGAATATCACTCTCGCTGAGGAGTACCCTATCGATGAGCCCGAGCTGAAAAAGGATGTCCCGGACCTTATCCGGGATGCCGACAGCTCTCAGCACAGCGCCCTTGTGCACGCACTTCGCGGCCAGAATCTAGTCATTGAGGGTCCGCCAGGCACCGGCAAATCGCAAACCATAACGAACCTGATTGCCGCCGCCCTCGCCAGGGGCAAAACGGTGCTCTTCGTGTCCGAGAAGCTCGCCGCCCTTGAAGTTGTCCGCCGTCGATTAGATGATGCGGGCCTCGGCATTTTCTGCCTGGAGGTTCACAGCCATAAGACGAAAAAAGGTGCACTGCTCAACGACGTTGCGCAGCGTCACCAGATGCGCGGGTCCTTCAAAGATCCGCGCGACCTCGACCGCCATCTTTCGATTGTCGAAGAGAAGAAAACGCTGCTCACCCAATACGCATCACTGGTCAACAAGACCATCGAACCCTTCAAGGCGACCGTCTTTGAGATCTTGTGGGCACGCGATCGGTCCGGGCAGGACATCGTTGCCCATCGGGACCGTCTCGGGCAAGTCGTTCTGCCGGTCGTAGTGCAGTACACGCGGACGCAATTCACGCAGACGGAACAGTTTTTGTCCATCTATGCGCAGCACCTGACAGCGGTCCTGGCGCCGTGCAATTCGATAGACCAGCATCCATGGTCCTGGGTCACCAATCCCCTTGATTTTGCCGGAGAGGAACGTGTCCAAGGTCTTCTCAGAGGATTCCTCACTACTATCCGCAGCGCGGAGCAATGCTGTGAACATCTGGAGCAGGCAGCAGGGATCACTCTGCCCCGAACTTCGCGCGGCCTCGAACACGCCGCGCAGACGTTGGCACTGTTGCCGAATTCAGGAGCGGCCCTTATTGAAGATCTGCTGGCACCCTGCCAGAACGCTGCGAATCGCCAGACCCTCGTGGAGTTTATCGGGTATGTCGAGTCGTTCCGGCGCGGCGTTGAAAGGCTGTCGGCATCCACGAACAATGTGAGTTCTCTTCTCGATATGCAGACCGCTGACAAACTGGCCAGTGCGCTCGAATGCCTCCGGCAGTGGGGACTTGAGCAACACTGCGTCACTGAGATTAAAGCCCTGCTGGACGCGAGTACCGGCACTGCAAGATTCTTGGAGGAAGCGCAATCCTCGTTCCGCGTGCTGCTGAACGTTATGGGATGCGACGCTCCGGTCACTCTTGCGTGTACCGGCTTTCTGCTGGAAACAGTCCGCATCGTGGAGACCGCGCCTTTTGAACACCTTCACCTCCGACAACCGTCCTTCGAGAGCGAACGCGCCAGGCCGATGCTGCAAGCGGCGCGGCAGCAAGCGGCGGTTCTCAAGAACGACGAGGCGTCGCTCGGCGCGGAATACGATCTGTCCTTATGCGCGGGAACGCATACGCCAACGCAGCTGCTCGAATGCGCCGCCGTTCTGGACAAGGCTTCCTTATGGAAGCGTTTTTTTGGCCGCGACTATCGCGGAGCCGTCAAGACCTATCGCCGTATCGTTCATGCCGGGAAGAAAGCCCCCCGAGCCCACATGAGTCGGGCGCTCAGGACAATCGCTGACTATGCGCAGAAGCGCATGCAGTTTGACAACCATGCCAGTTACCGCGAGGTGCTTGGGGTGCATTTCCAGGGCGTGCAGAGCCCATGGGACGATTTGGATGGGGTTCTCGTCTGGTACGAGCGGATTTTCGTAGCCTTGCCTGAGCACCAGGCCCACGCGGAACCATTCCGCCAATTGGTGTTTACGGCGAGAAGCGACCGCCTGAAGGCAATCAAAGCCAGTCTCATTTCGACCGCGGAACATCGCACAGCGCTAGATCAAATCGAGTCGCGTGTCGCGGATTTCACGCGCTCGGTGCCAAGCCAGCGCTCCCTCATGGTTTCGGGATCATTCGAGGAGATCCTCGGTCGTCTGCAAAAGCTTACCCGCGACCTCAACGACGTTCTTCTGGCCACAACCGGCGCTGCCGTCAGCGACGAAGTGCCGCTACGGGATATTCCGAATATGCTGGCGGCAGCCGGACAGTGCCGCGACGCCATAGGCGCCGTCGAGGCCGCCGCCGCGGTTCCTGCGCTTATCGGGAATGCCTACCGTGGCGTCAATACCGATATTGAACCGATCAAACATACCGTTCAGGTTGCGGAGTCCATCGCCTCCGGCGGCTTGCCAGAAAAGGCGGTTCAGTGGCTCTTGTGCCGGGAATATCCAGCCCGACTCACTGATCTGCGCTCGTGGCTTGCCGATGCGAACGCTTGCGGCGCCAATCTTCACGCGCTCGCTGAAGACCTGACAGCCCTCTCGGGTTCACCGTTCTGGAGCGGCAGTGCGAACAACCCATGGGGTAGCTTGTATGCGCTTGCGGAATACGCACTGGCGAATCTGGAAGAACTGCCCCGGTGGAACCATTTCCTGCGCGTCCGAATCAAGAGCAAGGAAGGCGGGCTCGAAAGACTCACGGCGATGGCGGAAAGCCGCGCTATGGAGCCGCACGAGCTGGGACCTGCATTCCATTTTGCGTTTTACAACACGCTCACCCGCAGCGTCTTCACAGAACACGCCGAGCTTTCGCAGGTGACCGGTATCACCCAGGAACAGCTACGTCGCCAGTTTGCAGCAGCCGACAAGGAATCCATTCGGCTCTACAGCGAGCGAGTCGCGGCATTGATTGATCAGCGTCCGGTTCCTTATGGTAACCAGAGCGGACCCGTGCGCACCTGGACCGAGATGGCGCTCATCATGAACGAGATCAACAAGCAAAAGCGCCATATCCCGATACGCCAACTGATACTGCGTTCGGCGAATGCTCTGGTGGCACTCAAGCCTTGCTTCATGATGGGGCCTTTGTCTGTGGCTCAGTACCTCGCGCCTGGCCAACTGAAATTTGATCTCGTCGTGATGGACGAGGCATCCCAGCTCAAGCCCGAAGATGCGATTGGCGCAATCGCCCGCGGCGGTCAAATTGTGATCGTCGGCGATCCGAAGCAGCTGCCTCCCACCAGCTTCTTCCAGCGTGTATCGCTCGATGCCGAAGATGACAACGCCGACGATGACCGCGCCGCCGTGGAAGAAGGGGAGAGCATTCTCGATGTAGCGAGCACTTTGTTCCAGCCGGTGCGGCGACTACGCTGGCATTATCGTTCACGTCATCACAGCCTGATCGCGTTTTCGAACAACGAGTTTTACCAGCGAAATCTCATCATCTTCCCGTCTGCCTATCACGATGACCCGTCGCTTGGTGTGAAGCATCACTTTATCCGTGACGGAGTCTTCGATAATGGCCGCAATCCGCGTGAAGCCACGGTCGTTGTCGAGGCTGTCCTGGAACATATGCGGCAGCACCCCGATGAATCACTCGGCGTGGTGACGCTTAATTTTGAACAAAGAGAACTCGTCGAGGAACTGCTGGACCGGCAGCTCAGAGATGATCCCGCTGCCATCGCCTATCAGGAGAGAATGAAGGGCGGACAGGAGACCTTGTTCGTCAAGAATCTTGAAAACGTCCAGGGCGATGAGCGGGACGTTATCTTCATATCAACCACCTACGGCTCCGACACGCGCGGGAATCAATTCCAGCGCTTCGGCCCGATCAATGGTCCGAGCGGTCACCGCCGCCTGAACGTACTTTTTACCCGTGCCAAAAAGCGCACCGTCGTGTTCAGTTCGCTCGATCCCGAACGTATTCAGACCACCGCTAATAGCCCTTGGGGTGTGCGGGCGCTGAAGCAATATTTGATCTATGCCCGCACTGGCATCCTTCAACAGGCAGATGACGGACTCGACCAACCCACGAACGACTTCGAACGCTCCGTGGGAGACGCCCTCAAAGAGAAGGGCTACGACGTAGTGCCCCAGATCGGCGTCGCCGGGTTTTTCATCGACCTTGGCGTGAGGCACCCCACCAAGGCGGGTGCGTTTTTACTAGGCATCGAATGTGACGGCGCCAGCTACCACTCGGGCCGCTCCGCCCGCGATCGTGATCGCCTCCGCCAGGAAATCCTCGAAAACCTGGGCTGGAAGATTCACCGGATATGGTCAACAGATTGGTTCAAGAGCAGGGACAGCGAGATCAAGCGGCTGCTGCGAAGTATCGAAGAACTCCTGAAAAATGATCCTGCCTACCGGAAGGAGCAGGAGAAGGTCGCTCGAATCGAATCCTTGCGCCAGCGGTTGATCACGTTGCGCGAGACTGAGATCAAACCCGCTTTCCCAGATTCGCCAGCCGAGAAGGGGTTGCTACGGGAGAGCCTGCTCGAAGAGTTCATTCAAAAGCGTCCGAAGACCAAGGATGACTGGTTTCGGAAAATCCCCCAGGAATTCCGCGCCAATGTTGAATCTAAGCAAGTAGGTCGGTACCTCGATCGCGTGCTGGAGATCATCGCCGAAAGTGAACTTTAGAGATGTAGGCCGTTCGATAGAGGCCACGCAGCCGGACAAAGCGGTACAACGCACTGAGAAGTAGCAAGCTATATGTTCGTACCCGACAGGTTGAAGACTAACGCATACCGGGTCCTGCGGCTCTCGGCCGACGCCACCCTGTCCGAGATTCATAAAGCGGCGGGTAGCATGAGGCGCGCGGTTTCCCTTGGTGTTGCGAATACGTCTGAAGCCGACATGCCAGTGTTGGGAGAGATTCCCCGCACGGAGGCGGATATTCGGGCAGCCATCGGCCGGCTAGAGAATCCCATCCAGCGGCTCAGGGATAGGCTCTTTTGGTTCCATCTGACACCTGTGTCACCGGACGCCAAAGCACCCGCGCGCCCCGGTGAACCGGAAGGAATCGCTTGGAGCCATGATGAGGCTCTTCGCGCCCTCTTTACTGCGTTCGGAGCTGGTTTCGATGATGTTGGTGTCCCGGTATGGGTCAGGGCGCTCCGAGCATGGCATCAGGTCGTCTCCGATGATGATTACTGGGCCCGTACCTTTGAACTCGAACAACGAGGGGTTTTCGAACCCGCCGCATTCCCTTCAGAGATCGACGCACTGCGTGAAAGTGCGGTCGAATTGGCTGCTGAGCCATTGGTGGTGGCAGGTCGCGATGCGCTTGTTCGGGATGACACGTCCGCCGTCCTCCGGGTTTTGATCCGCCTCGAAGAATTGGCGGATACCGGCCCGTGGGTGGCAATCGCCCAACACGATATTGCCTCTCCCGCAGTTGAGCGCTTCCGAGCATTGTGCCGCGCCGTGCACGATGAGCTTGGTTCCAAGATCCTTCAAGAGCGAGATGCTGGTGAGCGAAACAAGAGCACGTGTGAGGCGAAACTCAAGCGCTTCCGGGCGGAAATCGAACCTGCCCTAAATAAAGTGCTTCAGCTCGTACCGTCGAATCAGGAAGGGGCCGAGCAGTCGCGTGAAGAAGCTGCCCTCTTCCTCAGCGGGATCGCAGCCGACTATACGTGGGCCAACGATTTCATCGCGGCCGAAAAGTTGCGGGAGGAGGCGCTCAGTTTGGCACACGGCACACTGGTGGCGATCCGGATTGAAGACGGACTAGAGCGCATTCGAGAGTCGGCCCTCAAACAGCGGGCGGATGAAGTCGAGCGCTTCCGTGCATTGTGCCGCGCCATTCGCGAAGAGCTTGGCTCCAAGATTATTCGTGAGCGCGGGATGGTTGCAGAGCGCAACAAGAGCATATGTGATGCGGAACTCAAGCGCTTCCGGACGGAAATCGCACCTGGTCTAAATAAAGTGCTTCAGCTTGTACCGTCGAATCAGGAAGGGGCCCAGCAGTCGCGTGAAGAAGCCGCTCTTTGCCTCAGTGGGATCGCAACCGACTACACATGGGCGGACAATTACATCGTGGCCGAAAAGCTGCGCGAAGAGGCGCTCAGTTTGGCCCACGGCACACCGGTAGCGATCCGGATTGAAGACGGATTAGAACAGATTCGAGAGGAAGCCCGCAAGCAGCGCGCGGTCGGTTCGAGCGTTGACGCTTTCGTGCAACTCTGTCGATCCATCAGCGCGGAATGCTGGAAGAAAATTCAGGGACATGACAGACTACAAAACCTAGCGATCCTGAAGGCTGCTTTCAGCGATTACCAGCGTCAAGTGTCGCCGTGGTTCGCAATAATCTGCGATAGTCACCCCGACAATACTGCGATCATCATGAAGGCGCGAAACGCGGCAGCTGAGAGCCTGACTTCTTTGGCCGGCGGATTCATACACATGCACGATTTCGCTATGGCCAAAAGGCTTAGCTTAAGAGCCCTCCCGCTCGTTTTTGATGATGACAAACTCGAAGCAGAGATCAGGCGTCAACTGGACTACATCGCCTCCGAGGAACAGAAAGCAGAGAAATCAGCACCGCGTCCCACGCCGCGCAGTGACACGCAGCGACCAGCTGATGGAGCGGGCGGCAACAAGAAATGGAGCGCACCGCCGGCAGAAAGGGCGGTGCCGGGCTCTCGAATTTGGCTTAAGACCATTGTTGTGGGTATTGGTGGAATTGGTCTTCTGATATTGATTTCTTTCCTTTTCCAGGCCGTGAACGGCCCAGAACGGCGTCCATCTGCGTCGGGTTCGAACCCTCCACCCGAGGGAAGATCCGAGTATAAACAGATCGCACCTGTGGCCCAGAACTCGAACGTCCGCCCCGCTACACCTTCCACAAGTAGATACGCGACCAGCTCTCAGACTTCCCAAGCTTCGATCCCGGAATCGGCTGAACTGACGGGAACATATTCGGGTGTCGTTCAAAACCTTACGGCAGGCGTGTCAGCTGACTTTACAATCCTTGTAACTGAGAGGAACCGTGCAATACAAGGTTGCATGGAGGTTAAGCCGCCGCTCTTCGGAAGCGGCTCCTTGCGAGGCACGACTAACGGCTTGAACTTTTCGTTTGTTATCGCTAGCAATTCCATGCAACTAGAATTTGATGGTCAACGTAACGGAACAAACCTGAATGGCACTTACTTGGTATCAAACCGTGACGGAGGATCGAAGCAGAATGGCACATTTGTTCTCCACAAAATCTCGTCGGAAGGTGTGAGCAGCGGATTCACTATATCGAATTGCTTCGGTGATGCCCCCCGTGCAAGCGCCCCGGCTGAACTGTCTGCCCTTAAGGCTCGTATCGATTCTACTCGTTCACAAATGGCGGTTCTCAAAACACAACTGCAACCGGTGACTGAAGAGATCACCAGCTTGAATGCCCAAATGGAACATCTTGAGGCTGAACTCAAATCATTTGATGAACAACAGAAATCGGGAAATCAGATAGACATCGATCGCTACAACGCCAAGGTACGGACACACAACGCACTGCTCGCTAAACAGCGCGCGCTCATTGCGGCCAACAGCAGCGACCTCAAAACTTATAATGACCTGGTGGAGCAAGATTCGGTTCTCGTAAAGCAGTACAACGCACTCCTGAAGTAGCAGCTATATGTTTGTACCCGACAGGTTGAAGACCAACGCATACCGAGTCCTGCGGCTCCCGGCCGACGCCACCGTGTCCGAGATTCACAAAGCGGCGGGCAGCATGAGGCGCGCGGTTTCGCTCGGTGTTGCGACTACGGCTGAAGGCGACATGCCACTGTTGGGTGAAATGTCCCGCACTGAGACGGATATTCGGGCCGCTATCGGACGGCTAGAGAATCCCACCCAGCGGCTGAGTGATAGGCTCTTCTGGTTCCATCTGACACCTGGGTCACTGGACGCCAAAGCGCCCGCGCGCCCCAGTGAACCGGATGGAGTCGCATGGAGCCATGATGAGGCTCTTAGGGGCCTCTTTGCCGGGTTCGGAGCTGGTTTCGATGATGTTGGTGTCCCGGTCTGGGGACGGGCGCTCCGAGCATGGCATCAGGTCGTCTCCGATGATGCCTATTGGGCTCACGTCGTGGACATCGAGCAACGAGGGGTTTTTGAACCCGCCGCCTTTCCTTCAGAAATCGACGCTCTGCGTGACGACGCGGTTGGGTTGGCCGCAGAGCCCCTGGTGGTAGCGGGTCGCGATGCCCTCGCTCGCGATGACGCGTCGACGGTCCGCCGGATCTTGACCAGTCTGGAAGAATTGGTCGACACCGGGCTGTGGGTGGCAATCGCCCAGCACGATATTGCATCTCCGGCAGTTGAGCGCTTCCGAGCATTGTGCCACGCCGTTCGCGATGAGCTTGGTTCCAAGATTCTTCGCGAGCAGAATGCTGCCGAGCAGAACAAGGGCGTATGTGATGCGGAGCTCAAGCGCTTCCGGGCCGAAATCGAGCCCGAACTACTCAGGGTGATTCAGCTGGTGCCGCCGGATCACCAAGCAGCTCAGGAATCGCGTGAAGAAGCCGCTCTCTGCCTGACCGGGATTGCAACTGACTACACTTGGGCGGATGATTTCATTACCTCCGAAAAGCTGCACGAAGAAGCGCTAAGGCTGGCCCAGAACACATTGGGCACAATTAGAATTGAACATGGACTTGAGCAAATTCGTGCGGCAGCTCGCACTCAGCGCGTGTTCGGTGCGCCGATTACTTCCGCACCGTCGCTGTTTACATGGAACGGCTTCGGGTTCAGCGTGTTGGGCAGATCAGATTACGACCCGGAGACTAAATCCTACTCGACGACGCATTATTTTGTAGCATTTTGGGCAATCCCTCTCTTTCCAATCGGGCGCTATCGCGTGATCGACAGAGGCGCGCAGGGGTACAGCTTTCTCGGCAAACTCCCGTTCCGGAAAGCAGACCGCTGGCATCTTGGTATTGGGCTAGCGGCCATAGCCATCATGATCCTCATTGGCGTATTTTCGAGCCAGAACTCGAACGTCTCCTCCGCCCCTTCCACAAGCAGCTACACGACCAGCCCTCAGAACTCCCAGCTAGCCGCCCTTAAGACTCGTATCGATTCTGGTCGTTCACAAATGGCGGTGCTCAAAACACAACTGCAACCGGTACTTGACGAGATCACAAGCTTGAATTCACAAATGGAAACCCTTAAGGCTGAGCTTAAATCACTTGATGGACGACAGAAAGCGGGAAATCAGATAGACACCGATGACTACAACGCGAAGGTAAAGACACACAACGCACTGCTCGCCAAACAGCGTGCCCTCATTGCCGCCAACAGCACTGACCTCAAAACCTATGATGACCTGGTAGATGAGGATGCGGTTCTCGTAAAGCAGTACAACGCACTACTGAAGTAGCAATCCGATGGACTCCATGACGATACCAACCGAGCTGACGATGGATGCGGATGACGCGTGTGCTCTCTCTCTGGAATGTTGGCGACTTAGCCTTATCGCGGAATTATTGAAGGACAGCACCCAAGGGCCGGGGCTTCGCCACGCCGTCCGTCGTATCACCGAGACGCTCAGGGGAATGGGTATTGAAGCGGTCGATTTCGTCGGGCGGCCGTACGACGCCGGCATGGTTCCTGAGGTTGTTGACGTTCGGGAAGATCAGGGGCTACCGGAGGGGCGTGCAATCATCGACGAGACTATTGCTCCGACAGTGACCTGGCGCGGACAGGTTATAAAGCCCGGACAAATCATTGTGAAATGTTCTTCTTTAAGATCGCAGGAACACACTAAGGTGGTTGAATGACCAAGACAGTTGACTACGGAATCGACCTGGGAACGACAAACTCCTGCATTGCGCGTTGGGAGGGCGGGTCGGTAAGGGTGTTCCAGAACAACGACCAGATGAATGTAACGCCCTCCGCGGTGCACATCCTGAAGACGGGGCGGGTGATCGTTGGCCGCCGGGCATACGCAGCGCTGCTGACGGATACTGACAACGTATCCATCGAGTTTAAGCGCTGGATGGGGCAGAAGGATCGCAAGCGATTCCCCGCTGCCCAGCGAGAACTCTCGGCCGAGGAGCTATCCGCAGAAGTCCTAAAGTCTCTGAGAGAGGACGTACGCAGGCAGACGGGCGCCGATGTGACCACTGCGGTCATCACCGTTCCGGCTGCGTTTGGTGCACTCCAATGCGAGGCTACTGCCCGAGCGGCCGAACTTGCAGGACTGCGGGAAGCACCACTGCTTCAGGAACCCATAGCTGCTGCCATCGGCTACGGCGCGCGTCCAGGGAGCGCTAACCAGCGCTGGCTGGTCTTTGATCTTGGAGGTGGGACGCTTGATATTGCCGTAGTTTCGACCCGAGAGGGGCGGCTGAATGTTCTCGAACACCGAGGGAACAACTTGCTCGGTGGCAAGGACATCGACCGCTCGATCGTTGAGCACGTCTTTCTCCCAGCCCTCGAAGCATGTTACGATCTTCGGGCTTCTGGACCGCAAGCTGCGCGGAGCAAGCTGCTTCCCCGGCTGCGGATCAAGGCCGAGGAAGCCAAGATAGACCTGTCTACAGATACCCAAGTCGTCGTTTCCTTGTTTGATCTGGGCGAAGACGACTCCGGAGAGCTTATCGAGATGGAAGTAACCCTTACGCGGGCACAGCTTGAGGGGCTCATGGAACCACTGTTAGAGAAATGCTGCATCCTCGCCAAAGAGGCGCTGGCAGGTGCGCGCCTGGCCGGGGCGGACTTGGACCGGATTCTCCTTGTCGGTGGTCCGACACAATCTCCTTTGTTGCGTACGATGTTGAGCGCGCGCCTCGGGGCCCCTGCCGATTTCTCAGCAGACCCCATGACTGTCGTTGGGCGCGGCGCGGCGGTCTATGCGTCTACTCTTGAGGCAACCAAGATCTCCGCGACCGCCACGTCCCCGATGACCGGGGACAGCGTGCGCCTAAAGCTGGCCTACGAGCCGGTCAGTGCCGAGCTGCACTCAACCGTGGCGGGACGCGTGGTAGAAACGACCCGTGATATCGAAATCAAGCTCGACTCAGAGGGCGGCGTCTGGACGAGCGGATGGATGAAGTTGAAAGATGGGTTGTTCGAGATTTCCGTTCCTCTGAAGGAAGGTGATATCGCGACCTTTTGGGTCTATGCCCGTGACGGACGGGGGCAAATACTCGAGACAGACACACCAGAGTTTAGGGTAAGACACGGTCTTGTTCCGTCGGCGCCACCTCTCCCACATACACTCTCGGTCGAAGTCGTAAATCCCGGAGGTAAGCCAGCACTAGATTCTGTGTTCTCAAGGGGAACCCCTCTGCCGGCGGAGAAGACGGTCAAGTACCGCGCGACCCGTGTGCTGGCCCCGGACAAGCCGGATTCCGACATCGCGATTAAGCTCTGGGAAGGCGAGTTCCTCGACGAACCGGACGCGAACGAGTGGGTGGGTAACGTCTTGCTACGGCACGATGGGGTTCGCCGATCCGTGCCGGAAGGAGCGGAAATCGAGGTGACAATTCGGGTCGATGCGTCTAGGAAGACCACTGTCGATGCTTTCGTACCGCACCTGAATCAGCACTTCAGTGGTCACTTGTATGTGGCTCAGCGCGAGGAACAGGACTTTTCAAATCTCTCACAGACGGTGGCATCGGAGACTCAGAAATACCGCGAGCGGCTCGAAGAGCTTGAGCGCACATCATCCGATGAGTCAACCCAAACCGAACTCGAAGATCTCCGCCGCGATGTTGACGATCTTGATGCCAGAGCGCCCTCTCCCAGCAACACACAAGGGAAGGCTGACCCCGACGACTCCAGGCGCGTTGTCGAGGATTCCAAGACCGTCCGCGGCCGACTCGGGCGGCTTGAGCGGCGTGCTTCTGCAGATCGAAGCCCGGTGGAAACAACACAGTTCGTAGAGTTGGTCGAGATGGCGGAACAAGTTGTGGGGCAATTTGGGACATCACTTGAGAAGCAACAACTGGCAATGCTTCGACGTGAGCTGGAGCGTTCAGCCTCGAAGGGAGATGGCAAGGCAATCCAACGGGCGAGCGCAGAAATCGAAGCGTTACGCTGGCGCGTACTTTTCAAACACGATTGGTTCTGGCGTGAGATCTTTGATTCTCTGTGCGAACCCAACACTCCTTTCGTCAATCCAGTCGAAGCACGAACCCTCATTACTAAGGGACAAGCGGCAGTCTCTGGCGGAGACGGCGAGGGCCTGAGAGAAGTCGTGCGCGCGCTATGGAAGCTTCAGCCAAAGGGAAATGCTGAGGCGACTCGTGAGCGCGCGGTGCGTTCGGGTCTCCGGAAGTTCTGAAATCCAATGATCAAGAAGAGGCCAACCCTCGCAACTGGCCACTCGTTAGCGGGCCTGCCTGCTGTGACGAGGGTGTTGCACACAGATGAGCACTGTGAACTCTACAGCCTAGCTTCGTCTGGGGGTGGTGAGTCGACACTGTTACTTGTGCGGTGCCCCGAGGGATCTCCGCCCGTGGCGCGGCGCTTGGGCGAGTGGTGGAATACTCAGCCTCCGCAGGTTCTTACTGTCCTCCAAGTGCTCACTACGGAGGAGTCTCCCGCAAACTCGAGTGGCGCTGTGCTGGCGTTACGGGGTCGCCGTCTGGAGGACGAGAGCTTGAAAGAGACGAAACAGGGCAGTCTCAAGCGCATCTTCCACGCGATGCTCGATGTCGTTGATCGAGGTCTTTCTGTTCAGATGTACCCGGACTTCAACGCTTCTCTAGCGTGGCTAGCAGTGGACGAGGGGGCTATGTGCATCCTGCTACCCCTGGATGGCCCAACGCCAGAAGAGGTGGAGCAGGTCCGTCTTGTTGCAAAAGCCTTCTATCGGTTTGCTACCGGCATTGAACATGGGCAACTGGCGGGCGGAGTGCCTGCCCTTCTTCGGTGGTCGAAGTTCGGTGGAGAGGAACTCTCCCGGATCGTCGACAGATGTCTTGCACCAGCCGGTTCCAAGACGTGCATAACAACCTTGTCTGGCCTCAACAATGCGCTGGGCCGTGAAAGGCCGGAGGGTCTGAACTCACAGGACAGTTCCTCAAGGATGCGTTCGACGCCACCGTCATCTGCGACAGGACAAGGCCTCGACAAGGTCGCTGGTATGCACGCTCTCAAGAAGCTTTTGCGCCGTGAGGTCGTTGACCCAGTCAGGAATCCCGAGCCCTATCAGCGGTACGGTCTCTCCATCCCGAATGGCATCCTACTCTACGGTCCTCCCGGGTGCGGCAAGACCTACATCGCGCGACAACTCGCGGAGGAGTTGGGGCATTACTTTGTAGAAATCATTCCCTCAGAGCTGGCCAGCCCCTACATCCACCAAAGTGTGATCCGGATTCGTGAGCTATTCGACGCCGCTGCGGAGCAAGCGCCCGCTGTGGTCTTCATCGACGAATTCGAAGCGCTCGTTCCATCGCGAGAGGGACTAGGAGGTCACCAGCAATACAAGGCGGAAGAGGTGAACGAGTTCCTGGCTCACCTGAACAGCTGTTCGGAGAAGAAGATATTCGTGATAGCAGCCACGAACCAGCCCCAAAAAATCGACCCTGCAGTCCGACGGACGGGACGTCTCGATAAACTCATCTACGTTGGTCCTCCAGACGCTGAAGCGCGCCGGGAGATGCTCACGCTCCATCTTGAGGGGAGGCCTGTCGCTGCTGCCTTTGAGGTCGAAGTATTGGCCGAGGCGCTCAAGGGCTACTCCGCCAGCGATATAAGGTTCCTTGTGGACGAGGCGGCCAGAGACGCGCTCAAAACCCGCCAGGATATCACCAACGAGTCGTTTCGGACCGCGATGGCCCGAATTCAGCCATCTGTGACGTCCGACATTGAGACCCAATATCAGTCGATCGAGCAGAGGGGCTTATGAAGGAGCACGACGGGCTGGTCAGCCGGGCTAGGCGGCAGGCCGGTACAGATTTGAAAGCAGTTCGAGTAGACGGAGGAACGGTACCACGCTTCGCCTGTGATCGCCCGCCGTGGTAACGTTGCAACTATTCATGAACTTCCAGAAGGGCGCCAATCGGCTCCTTGTTGTTCTAGTCGTGATTTGGGAGGCCTTGTGGCTGCTTCCCTTGAGCGTTGACCATGGTCGACGCGTGATTGTCATGGAGCGCCTCGTGCTCCAGGAGGCTAGATCTTAAGGTCAGCTGCATCCTTGCGTGCGCGCAAAAGAGTCACGCTGTCTCTTCATGTCCGCCGTGCCCGCATGGACGAACTTGATCCGTCCTAAAGTAAAGCCTACTTCACCGCCAGCGTAGCCGTAGCGGGGCTGGAAACGTTGCCGACCTTGATCACCACGGGCAGCGCCGAGCCCGAAGGCGTGTCGGCGGAGAGCTGGAGGTTCAACTGCAAGACGCCGTCAACGAAAGTAGGAGCCGCGCCGTCGAAGGCGACCGTGGCCGCGATGCCGCCGACAGTGACAGTGGTGTTTTGCGTCAGCCACTTGAGCGTGAGCGTGTCGGTGATCGAGCCGGTGATGCCCGCCGGGTTCGTCTGTCCACCTCCCGTGAAATACAGCGTCACATAAGATCCCTTGGCGGCTGGCGAAGCCGGGCCGTTGAATGTGCCGTCCTGATTGGCCGCGGCGGACGGTCCCGCGCCCGACGCATTGAACGTAAAAATCCCCGGCGCTGCCGTTGCGCAGGGGAGCGTCATGCTTGATGAGAGGACGCCCTGATATTGGACCTGTAGAGTGGCCTGCGTACAGCCCGCAGTTTCGTAAGGAACGATGGCGTTCACTTGCGTTGCCGAAGTGTAGAGCAGCGGCGCGGCAACCCCGTTGAACAGGACCGTCGTTCCCGCGAGCTGCGAAACCATTTTCCCAGTTGACGGATCGACCGTCCCGGCAACGCCCGTCGAAGGCCCGAGCATCGTGCCGCCGAGGACGACCAGCTCTCCGGGCGCGATCGCGCTACCGGTCCAGCTTGCGGCATTCACGACGGCGCTTACGACCACGGGGGATGTTGGCGCCGGGCTGACCGTCAGCGTCACGGAGATTGTTTGCGGGCTATTTGTGGCTCCGGAGGCCGTAACGGTGACCGCGCCGGTATAGGTCTGCGCGGTCAGCCCGGCGGCAGCGATCCCGAGCGTCAGCGTCCCCGAGCCGGTGCCGGAGCTTGGCGACACCGTCACCCACGAGGAGCCGGAGGCCGCGGACCAAGCGAGCGTGCCGCCGCCAGCATTCGTGATAGAGATCGTCTGCGAAGCCGGAGCGCTTCCGCTCAGCGTATAGGAGAAAGTCGCCTTGCTCGTGGAAAGCGATATCGAAGGCGAAGGCGGCGCGGCATTGACCGTCAACGTCACGGAAATTGTTTGCGGGCTGTTCGTCGCGCCGGAAGCCGCAATCGTGATCGCGCCGACATGAGGACCTGTGGACAATCCGGAAGGATTTACGGAAACAGTCAGGCCGGTGGTCGAGGAAAAGACCGACAGCCACGGCACGTTCGAAAGCGCGGACCAGGTCAATGTGCCGCCGCCGGAATTGGCGACGGTGATGTTCTGCGTTGCCGGGGATGCGCCTCCCATGGTGTAGGTGAACTGAAGCTGCGTGCCGCTGAGGGAAATCGTCGGCGGCACAGGCGGGGGCGAAGCCATGAAATTGATGGCGTCCGATCCGGCCGCAGCCTGAACGACGACCTCGGCGATGCCGTTGAATGCCGAAGGCAGGGACGCGACGATTGCCGCATCGCTCCAGGAGGAGACCTGCAAGGCCACCGGCCCCGGATAGGCCAGGACCTGGCACGCGGAGCATTTCTGGCCGAAGCCGACGCCGCTGATAGTAATGTTGCCGCCCGAGGTGACGACCCACCCGGATACGTTCGACAGAAGAGGCCCGACCGAGTAAATCACAGGATTGAACTTGCAGCGAAATGTTGAAAAGGTGCCGCCCGTCGCCGTGAACGGCCCGCAGGTGGTCGTCTGGTTTGCCGTGCTCGTTGCCGAAAATGTGCCCGTTCCGCTGACGAATTCGTTATAGAAAATCGTATTCGTCCAGCCGCTCGTAAAAGGTACCGACCCCAGCGACACGCTGCTGAACGGCGTGTACTGCGTTCCAGCCGCATTCTCAAGCGTGAAATAGCCCCCGCCGAATTGCGTCTGGTTCGCAAAGCCTACCGATTGCCAGGCGGAGGTGCCCGCAAGGAAAGACAGGATGATCTGTCCTGTTTCGGGGGCTTCATTGACATTGGCGATGCCGCCCTTGCCTGAACAGTCGATAGACGAATACGCGGCCGAGTCCGGCCCGATGTGGCAGTATTGCAAAATTCTGGTCCGGGACGGATCGCGGGCGAAATTGAGCGAGGCGCTTGTGAAGGAAACTACGCCGTCGCTCGCGTTGTTCAATTGCGTTGTCGCGAAGATGCTTGACTTCCAGTAACCGGCATTGCCGATGATGGCAAGCGCGTCAACGCCCCGCAGGTCGTCGCCGCGCTGGTTCCATGTTCCGAGGCTCCATAAGAAGCTGCTGCCCGGAACCATCTCGGCGGCCTGTGTCCCGTTCGCAAGAAGATCCGAGTAATTCGCGGCGAGAAACGAGCCGAAGTTAGGCGTGGCGATTTCAATGAATTTACGTACCCTCGGATTGAAGGGCGGAGACAGGGAGCCGTTGGCTTGCAACCCGGCCAGATAGGAACGGGCGATGAGGCCGCCCATGCTGTGGCTGACAAGATCGACCTGGGGAACCAGGGCGCCGCCGGCATACTGGACCATGTTGAGGAATTGCCCCAACGTCAAGCCGAGCGCCTCGATGGTGCTGCCGTTGACGGATTGCTCCACGCAATTGTCGAAAAAGTAGACCTGCGGTGCGACCAGTTGCGACGCGAGGCTGCCAAAGGTCCCGGCCGACCCGAGAGGAGAAATCGGGCACGAGCTTGGAGGAAATACAGAAAACTGCCAGCCGTTCAACAGCACGACCGGAGGCGCCGAGCCGCCTGGCGGCACGACGGGCAAGGCTTCCACTGTGACATTGGCTACCGTTGTTCTCTGTTCGCCTCTTTCATCCACAGCCGACACGGTAACGGCGTACTCGCCTTCCTTCATCGTCAGGGAAGCGGCCAGTAAAATGTCGTTTCCGCCCATGCTGGGTCCGACGGCAAACCCTCTTGCTTGCGTCCCGTTGATCGTAACCGTGCTGGCTTTCGCGGTGCGTAGAAATTCGAGCGTCTCCGGCGCGGCATCGACGCGCGCCCTTTCTCCCGAGCGCAGCCGGTAGCGCGCCTGGTTCAAGACCAAGGGGCGGCCCGGACGTACGGCCGGCGCGGGTTGGTTTTGAGCGGACGCCGTAATGCCGCAGCACGCGAGCAGACAAGCGAGGACGGGCAGGCGGGCCTGAATGGACCCGTCGCGCCTTGCGATCGCGCAAGCTTTGAAAATGCGTTTCACGGAAATCGGCTATCGGCAGAACTGGCCCCAATCTGCAGGGTTCCCTGTGTTTATTGCAGACGGGATCTCCCTGATTGTAACGGGCTTCCCCGACCTGTTTTCTACACACTTTGGTTAATTCTGCCGATATTCGACGCAAAGAGGACTGTTATGTTGACACCCGAAGAGCGTCAGCGGATTGAAGAAGAAGAGCGCAAGCGGATCGCCGAAGAGCATTTTCGCGCGGAAGTCCGCGCGAAACTACAGGGCGATAGCGCTCCGCCGGTGAGGAAACCGGCCGGTCGGCTTCCGTGGATCATCGGCCTCGCCGCCGCGCTCGTCATCGGCACGATTGTCCTGATGAACAATAAGGGCCAGTCGCGGACCGGGGATGACAGCGGAACGACAGCGCAGGCCGCCTCGAACGTTGCGAAGACCCGCTATGTGCCCGTCAGCCAGAAAATCGCTACCGGCCAGATTGTCGTGCGGGCCAATGGTTATGTGCAGTACCGCATCACGATCACCCCGGAAATGATCGGCCCCACGGTAACAGGCAACTTCAATGCCTCCGGCGGCAGCGGCAACGATATCCAGGCTGTCATCGCCGACGAGGAGAACTATACCAATTGGATCAACGGCCACCAGGCACAGGCCTTCTGGACCACTCAAGGTAAGCAGACGACCGGCAACATCGAAGCCACGCTCAAGCCGGGCATGTACTATCTGGCTTTCAGCAACAAGTTCTCGGCGTTTACGGAAAAGCAGGTGTTCCTCGACGTCGATCTGAATTACAAGAAGGCCGAGACGTACCATTGACGCCAACTATTTTGGCTGGCTCTACAACTTAGGATCGAAACGGGTCGTCATCCATACCGAAGGCCCTTCTTGGTCGGGTCGGAGGCTTTCTTGGTCGGAAACGGAGCGCCGATCGGTTAAAGGCACTGATCTGAAAAGGGATTTCAACACTATCCTCGGCTCGGCTTCTTGCCCCCACGCTCCTGACCCACAATCCACAGTTCCATCCGCTTCGCAATTTGGCTGAGCGGAGTCTCCAGTGCGTCGGCAATTCTCCACAGTCGCCCCACGGTTGGGTTGATGATCCCTCTCTCGACCCGGCTGATGTATGTTCGGTCGAAGCCGCACTCGCCACTGAGGCGCTCTTGAGAGTGGCCCGCCCGCTTACGGAATTCTCGCACGACGGCCCCGATGGCTCTCATTTTCAGATCGGTCGGCTGGATCTGCTTTTGGCGCCGTTGCATCAGCAGATCCGATGGTGCTACGTTGAAGCGTATCAGCCAACGGCATATACGCCTCATTTGCAGGGCGCTGCTGGTGCCCGAGTGCGGCGGAAATTGGAGCGGAATATCCCCAGATCCCGGTCGGATGTTGTATTCTTGAGAACCGAGTGGACAAGCCGCTTCTCCCACTAGCGAACGGTGGCTGTGGCGGAGCCAGAGTCAGCAGCGCCCGTCCCAGCTTTTGAGCATCACGATGAACCATCTTGCCAAACCCCGGAAGGCTGAGGCCGACCTGGGGCGACAATCAAAGCAACTCGCAGAGGATGAATGCGGACTAGTTGCGCCAGACCGCCTGGCACAGACCATTACGGAGTTCGTTGAGTGGCGCGCATTTTCGTATTGGCTCCGTTTGAACGTCGAGACACAGGGATTCGTTTCTGACCCCATGATCGCGATCCTTCGAGAGCGCTGCCCCGGCTTTCTGGATTACGCATCCGCTTTCGCCAAGGAGCATCCGCGAGAGCCCGAGTTCCTCTGGCTTCGCTTTCTCGAGTGGACCGACGAAAGACTATTTCACGTTTCTATAGCTGAGGGCTGGCGGCACGCGCTTGGCTACTACGCGACGCGCGATCCCCGGATGGATCAGATCCGGGCGCACTGGAAACAGTGTCGCCGGGCGTGGAAGCTTCAGCCGCCCGCACCTTTTCCGAGTTTTGAGGCATGGCGCGAGTCTGCGCTTCAGCACCGTTGAGCCTCGCTCTCTCGGCTTCCACGAGCTCCGACACCCAAAAGGCTGTGTCTTGATCAAACGCCGGCCATTTCAAGGTCTCGGGGTGACTGTAAAAGAAAGACTGCAAGGATCCTTCATCGATCCGGCCGTTCCTTTTCCTGTGGAGAAGGCCGGCTTCAACCCATTTCTGAACACTTAAGCGCCTCATGTGAAGTTTTTCGGCCAATTCGCGCATGGTGTATCCGTCTTGGAATCTAGCCGCGATTCCACGCTGGCCAACCATGTCCCAAACCGCCTTCTCTGATCTCTCGATCTGTTCGGCGATCTCCCGCACGCTCATGTGGTTCAAGGATTCGATAACGAAACGGTACTCTACCATCGTCCAGCGTCGGCGAGCGCCCAAAGGTCGGGTGGGGAGCCCCAATTTATGCGCCCGCCGTAAGATGGCCTTTCGTGGGAAGCCGGTTAGGCTCTGAACACCCGACACGGCTGCGCTCAACCCCGCTTCTTCGTGGATGTGGATCAGCCGCTCATCCAATTCATCTGTCCATCGAAACGGTGGGCCTGTGTATCTGTTTTCTTTTCGTTGTTCCTGTAGGCGTCGAAGGCGCGCCCAAATTGTGCCGATCCGCAGTTCGGAAAACTTTCGCAGGACCCTGTCAACTGTTTCGCGCTCCAATCGGTTCGCGGTTCTAATTCCCCCGAGCAAGATCGGGTCGACCTCTGTGCGCCAGAACCGTCGCTCGATTCCTGACGGCGGCACCATCCCGTCCAATTGGGCTGTCGCGCTCGAATCGGCGTGTCCGCCACCGGCCTCTACCCGGTCGTTGCAATCGTTCGCCACCACAAATGCCGGCACCACTGCTTGCAAGTCCGCTGTCCGTTGTTTTCGCAATCGTCGGAGACGATCCCAGATCATGCCGACGTGGAGTTGCGGGAATGCATGCAGGACCGTCTCAACCGCTTCGCTTTGACATTGGCTGGCATTCCGGAGACCGCTAAGCAGGATCGGGTCGATCTCGGTCGCCCAGAACGCCTGGTCCATCCAGCGGGGGAGCCCTGTCCGTGCGACTTCCTCCATGCGGGCGCCGAGCCATGAGATCGAAAGCTTCGGCCAGACCGAGCGGACCCGCTGTACCACTTCATCTTGCGTCACATTCCGTGCGAAAATTCCCTGGATTAGCACCTTGTCAACTTCGCGCTGCCAGAATTCCAAGGACAGCCAGGGAGCTACCCCATCCTCAGATGGTTTCTCAAACACCTTGGCCAGCCACTTCTCAAAATCCTTGGGGTAGCGATCCTTTCCCTGCGGGAGAGGATGCAAAGCTTTCACTCGCTCGTGTGCCAGATCCTTCCCTTGCCTGTTGTCCTCGATGCCATCCAACAGGATGACGTCGAGTTCCCTTGTCCAGGCGGCACTATCCTTTGCGCCGTGTTTCGCGCTCATGTAGACCCCTCAACAGCGATACCCCCAGGGCTCTCAACGCGGGTACCACGCGCACGCGGGAAAAAGGGCCCCTATATAAATAGGCATTCGGAGAGGCCGATTTCGCCGTTTCGATTGAAGTTTTTTTGAAGTGGAGCAGGGAAGCCTTCCGCCCCGGCTGGCAACTCGGTAGTATGCCGGTGGTATTAAGGCCCTTGACGATGACAATTTGCAAGTTCGCCAGTTCGAATGACGTTATTTTGGCAGTATAATAAGGGCATTCTGATCGGGGCCGTAAATGCCGGTCAAGCCTCCCCCACTAGTGGCTCCCGACTCGGGCGGGCAGTCGTCGGAAGGTTTTTCGTGCGTCTCCGCGCGCGCGAAGGATACTGTTCGGCGCGTGCGAGCTTACTTCCGTGGCAGGGGCTCCGCGGATCTCGAATCTATCACCAAAGACGCAAGAGCACTGACTCCGGCCCAATGGTCCGCCGCCCTTCCCGAGCCGCGACGTAATGGAAAACTCATTTTTCTTGACCGGCCCTCATTGGAGCGAATTGCCGACGCGCGGCCAGATCCCTTCGAGACCGTCTATCGCCAGGAACTCGTCGCGTTTCTGGAGGCCCAACTTCCGCCCGAGCAGGTTCCCTACCTGGACGCGTTCCTCGCCGACGACGGACCCAAGGACATCGCTCCGCGCTTGGGCATCAGCGCAAAGGCCGCTTCGGCACGAATGAGGCGGTTCCAGGCGAAGCTCGGGGCAATATTGTCGGGCCGTACGCCGCGTATTAAGGCACCACACTAGTTGCGAGTTAAGGCATAATATGCTATCGAATGGACATCGAACGTGTTCGCAAGGAGCTGCAGGAATCTGCCCTCAGGGAGTTTCCGAACCCTGAGCGGATTGGCTGTCCCGACCCCGAGACCTTGGGTGGCATGTCTCGGCGAATCATACAGATGACGCAGGACCAACTCCACCACGTCACCCATTGTTCGCCTTGTTTCCAGACGTTTCTGGCGATCCGCCAGGAGATGCGTCAAAGGCGAATCGTTAGGTTTCGGATGGTGGCCGCTGCGTGTGCCGCCGCCCTTGTCCTCGGCGCCATTATTTACTGGACCGGCGTGGTCCGGCAGACTCCCCCCGTCCAAATCGCCAGCGTCACCACTCCGGCCACTCTCGACCTTCGACCGTTAACCGAGAATCGCGGCTTGGAACAGGGCCGCCCGAGCACGCCCAAGCCTCCACTGATCCTTCCGAGAAAGCATCTACGCCTCACTCTCTATTTCCCAGTCGGTGCAGACGAAGGCCAGTACGCGTTGCAGTTGCTCGATGGCCAGTTGCGCACGATTCTAAAGCAGCATGTGACCGCGACGCTTCAGGATCACATCGTAACGGCTGTCGCGGAACTCGACCTCAGTGCTTTATCGCCGGGCCTCCACACCCTCGCCATCAGAAAGAGCGCCGATGAGTGGCGAACCTATTCCGTTGTCCTCCAATAGTGGGTCACAGTTCGTTTGCCACTTCGATCGCCCGCTGCAACTGCGCATCTCGGCCGTTGCGTATCGCTGACACGGAGAACGGCTCCTCCATGTCGGGCGCCACGCCTCTTCCCTCCAGAAAAGTCCCGTTCCACGTGTAGTAGGCGGCTACTGGCAGGGCAATCCGGTATCCGTTCCCGACTCGGAAAGAATGCCCGCCGAGAAGCCGGCCCGGCGTTTTTGTCCCGACGATGGTGGCAAGCTTGTTTTCCGACGCGAACGCGGCAACCATTTCGCACGAGCTCGCGGAATGCTCATTCACCAACAGAACAACCTTGCCATGAAAGCGCTGTTTTCCAAGCATCTCGGTGGCTATGGCTACCGATTGGTCGCGACGCGCAAATTTCAGCAACAGACCG
>Ga0209517_10000597_pt1 | contig 60445 bp, 39 predicted proteins | sample PeaSoiMetSII2010_FD_187695 | JGI IMG/M metagenome (GOLD analysis project Ga0209517, IMG submission 187695) | Peat soil microbial communities from Weissenstadt, Germany - SII-2010 (SPAdes) (version 2) | ecosystem: Environmental > Terrestrial > Soil > Wetlands > Peat | place: Germany... | reverse complement strand
GCTCGACCGCACGAATCCGAATCTCTTCCAGGGTTTTGTGATCCAACTTCCGGGCATCTTGCGTAGCCATGCCCGAAGTATAGCCGATAGCTTCATTTATGTCTACTTACTTCTGATTTGATTAGTAACTATGAAATGAATTACTGGCCCTCCGAGACGGCCAATCTAAGCGAGCTACATCTTCCCGCGATTCGCTTCGATGCGGCTCTCGTGAAGCCTGGAACCAGGACCGCCCGCGCCTACTACAACCAGCCCGGGTGGGTGGTCGCTTACACCGCAAACGCCTGGGGCTGGACATCGCCTGGCGCGGGTCTGCCGTGGGGCCCCTTCTTTGGGGGTGGTGGATGGATGATGCAGGATATCTGGGAACATTATGCGTTCAGCCGTGATCTAAAGTTCCTGCGCACGTACTACCCTGTCCTACGCGGTTCGGCAGAGTTCTACCTGGGTATCCTCGTTCCGGACGCAGACGGCAAGCTCATCACCGCCCCCTCGCTCTCCCCCGAAAACGTCTACCGCACCGACGACGGGGTAATTGGTTCCGTTGTCGATGGTTCCGCGGTCGAACGTGAGATCATCTGGGATCTGTTCACAAACACCATCACGGCGAGCCGGCTGTTGAACATCGACGGGGGTTTCCGCGCCAGACTCGAAGCAGCCAGGGCGCGCATCCGGCCGCTCGAAATCGGCAAAGCCGGTCAACTCGAGGAGTGGGGTCACGATTGGGATCTCAGCGCCCCGGAGATGCATCATCGCCATGTCTCTCACCTGTTCGCGGCCTATCCCGGCTGGCAGATCGAGCCGGATGCCACTCCCAATCTCGCCGCTGCAGTCAGGAAGTCGCTGCAGTTGCGCGGCGATGAAGCTACAGGCTGGAGTAACGCCTGGAAGGTGAATCTTTACGCACGTCTTGGAGACGGCGACCACGCGTTCAAGATTCTGAAGGAACAACTTCGGCTGGCAGGCGGCTCCCGCACCGACTATCACGGTCATTTGGGAGGCACCTATGCCGATATGTTCGACGCGCACCCACCCTTCCAGATCGACGGAAACTTTGGAGGGACGTCTGGCATCGACGAGATGCTGCTCCAAAGCCAGGAACGCTACAGTGATACACCAGGGGGCATTGAGGACAGATATCTCATTGATCTCCTCCCTGCGCTTCCGTCGGCATGGCCCGAAGGTTCCATGCATGGGCTTCGCGCTCGCGGCGGCTTTGAGGTCGACCTAGACTGGAAAGCCGGAAAGCTCAGCACCGCGATCATACGCAGCGTGAACGGCACCTCTGCGAGGGTCCGTTACGCGGGCGTCACGCTTCCCCTCAGGTTACCGCCCGGCGAGGAAGTCACCCTAACGGCACCGCAGGGCAAGCTGCTGATGAGTGCACCGCACGTCGCGCGGCCGGCGAAGACGCTGGCAAAACATTGATCATGGTGAGCCTCTTGTCGATTACCGGTGTGACCGCTCAAACCCAACGACTTTGACAATGCTGCTATCGGACCCGCTCCAGGCTTCTGCTCCTTCGTGAGTGAACTGCCCGGCCGCGTCGTTCCAGTGCAGTTGTGTGATTTGCGAACCCCCTTTCTCGTATGCATAGGCTTTTCCGTCGTCGTTGTAAAGCGTGAATTCACCATCCGCGCCCGGATAAACGAGCACATGTGTTACCGTCTGCATGGAGTCTGGATAAAGCAACAAAGACCTTCCGGAGTTCAAGCTCCACCCGGTCATATTGCCCGGTTTCGGTAGAAGCGATCGCTCGCGGCCCCCTGGTCTGAAACTTCCAACGCCATTTGGCCGAGCTCTTGAGTTTTGGGTCAGGCGTCACTCGAATTGGGCGATGGCACTGATAATGGCAACGACAGCTCTGCCCAGCCGATCTGCCGTGGCGAGGTTCCAGTACGCTACACCTTGAATAGTTCCTCAAGCGCCTCTGCGCTTACTTCAAATTGCGGCGCAAATAACTCCGAATTGGCATAGCTTACTAAGCTATGCCGAAGTTGTCGTGCCACAGGACGTTGGTCGAGATTTGCCGTCAGATCAAGGCTGCAGACCAGAAGTCTGCCAGTTCCGACTTTGAATTCAAAGACCACTCCGAGCTTGTCATTGCGTGGCGCGGGGTCGATCACCTGCACAATCGGACGGTACGGCTTCTCCGTCCAATTCAATCGTGCGGCGTGTTGCTTCCCCGTGACCAATTCCCACCATTGCCAATCTGTATGGAAGGACGTTGGAAATACTCGTAAGGCGGGATGATTCGGGTCGCAGAAAATGCCCATGGACTTGGGTTGGTTTGGAATCATGATCGTGTTCCAAAACGGAGTTGCAAATCGGATAGCTTCCGGGTTTCTCAATAAATGACACGCGAGCAGAAGCACCTTGCCGCCCTTATGCATTTCCTGCTGCGCCGCCTGAAAATCTTCAGTCACAAGAACAGTTGATGTGCTTTCATCTGCGGTCGCAACCGGATAGATCCAGAAGTCCCATTCGTTGGTCAGAGGCACTCCCTCGAGAGTGAACTGGAGTGTAAGTTTTTGCGGAGCTCGTACACCACTTAATGGAATACTGAACGTCCCAATGCGCCGCACGCCGCCCTGCACTGCCGTTGACGGCGCGAGCGTTCCACTGACGATGGTAACGCCCATCGCATCCAGAAGCATCCATCTCGGGACGATATCCTTCAAGTCCTTGTTGCTATAGTTCGCCAGGTCCAGTGTGCCCATTAGCGTCTCATCCGTTTTCCAGACAAACTTTGTCGTGCTTGCAAGAAGCACCGTCGAAGAACAGTAGCGTCGAAAAGCGTCCGGCGTAACGAATTCTTTCGATTGCCAGAAGACGTCAAGAGTACCTACGAGCGAGGTCCCCTGGCCAGGGTAGTCATGAACATCCAAAAGCTGAAATCCTCCGAAACCTGGCGTACGCAACGCTCGTTCGATCTCTTCGCGGTACATCCTCATGGCGAGTGTGCCCGAGGCTCTACAAAAGTCCTCTGCCTGTTCACTCATGCCCTTGTCGGCAAGCACACGCTGGAATGCCTCGAGATTCAACGGAGCAAGTACACCCGTATAACGAGATATCTGATCAAAATGAGGGTAGCAACTCTACTGCCCCACTTCGTGCGAAACTACGGGAATGGAGATGCCTTCAAGCGTTTCCCGATAATCCGCATCTGTTTGCGGAGCCTCGTGATCGAATCCGCCTTCCATCCTCCTCGTTATCCGAATTCCATTGATCCTAGCTGGATGAGCTACCATATACTGATCGGCTTCCACTGGAAGGTAACGACGAAGCGCCTCAGGGTTGCTTATTGTTGTATATAAATGCCTAGGATCTTTTGCTCGCGCATGTTCGACCCACTCAACCAAGGGCCTTTCATCCTCTCCATGAAACTCGTTCCCCATGCTGAATAAACAGAACGACGGATGATTTCCATATGCATCCAGAATGCGATCGAGCTCGGAGCGCCAAAAGGCGTCCCGGTCGGGAATCCCGTCTTTGCCAACCTTGGCCCAACCGGCAGGCAATTCAACCTGAAGCAAAACACCACTCTCATCGGCTGCTGCAAATGCTGCCTCAGGCGGACACCAACTGTGATAGCGAACGTGATCTAGTCCATAAGACTGAACTACCCTGAAAATCCTGCGCCAGGTTTCTATATTGGTATCCGGGTATCCAGTCAGCGGAAATGCGCCGCCATCATGCGTGCCGCGCAAAAAAATAGTGCGCCCATTGAGAGTAAATTGCGAACCCTGAACAGCAATCTTACGAATCCCAAAGGTGACAGTTTTCTCATCCTGAGACTTCTCCGCTTCCAGAGAAACACTCAGATCGCATAGAGCCGGTGAAAACTCGTCCCACAGCGTTACCGGTTGGTTGAGTTCAAGAACACTTTCAATCGTCGTTTCAGCACCGGCCACAGTAAAGATGGATGATTTCTTTGCAATCGTCTCAGGGAATGAGCTGGAACTGATCGACAATCTGCCAGTCGAATGCACTGCAGCCGCATTGCCGAGCCGGGTGATTACGCATGCGAGGGAGCGATCCTGATCAGGAAACACCTGCACTTCCTTGATCCAAACACGATCATGCGCACGAAGGCTGATTTCACCGATAATTCCATTCCAAATCGTTTGAACGTCTTCGCCATGAGCATGTAAACCCCCTGGGAGATGATGCACATTGGAGTTGTCAACTCGAATGGTTATGCGATGCTCCCCTGGTTCCATCACGCCCGCCTCAAAGATGTGCGGAGTGCTGAGGCTATCTTGCTGCCCAAGTGGAACCTCGTCGATCCACACCATTGTTTGCCAGAGGCACCGCTCAAGAGTAAGGGAAATATATTTATCCATCCATCCGGCTGGAATGACAATCTCCCTTTGGTACCAGGCCGGGCCAACAGACGTGACGGATCGGCTCAATCGATAAATGGGCTGTCCCTTCAGAGAAGGATCAATGCCCGGAACCTCCTTCTGTGCGGGATCAAACTGTTCTACGTCCCATTGACCCGGTTTTCTCTCCAGTCCATGGTCGATTTCGCGTGATTGCGCATAGCCATATCCAGCCTCATCCATTGATCCAGGGAGCGCAATACGATCCCTCAGATGCTGCGAAAACCAGCGTTCCGAAATGCCTTTGTTCTGTGCATCCAGCTTGAATCGCCATTCTCCTGCAAGCGTTCCGAAATGGTTCCCATCCTGACAAAGAAGAGACTGACCTTGGCCATGCAACGCAAGGTCAACCGCTAAGAATGGAATGCTGCTGAGCAATAACTTCATGACCTCTCGCCGTGAGCGGTCGAAATTGGACAGCGCATTCCCGTTCTTCAGCAAGTTGTTATCCGGCATTACCTTTCCTTTCGTTGTCCTAACTACCCGTTACAGTCGCGGCTTATGGAAGAGTTCCAGTTCGAGGGTCGTCTTTCAGGATGCAAGTGACCTCGACATTTAGATGTTCGCCCGCGGTGAGCGCGCCGGTGGGCAGCGTGAGATTGCTATACGAGAAAGTTGTATAGCTGAGACTGTAGCCGAAGGGATAGAGCGGCTTGCCCTTGAAATAGCGATACGTGCGGCCATTCATGGAGTAGTTTTCGAAGTTGGGCAACTGGCTCACGTCTTTGTAGAACGTGACGGGGAGACGGCCGGCGGGGTTGTTTTTGCCGGAGAGGGTGTCAGCTACGGCCGTGCCGCCCTCTTCGCCGGGATACCACGCATCGAGGATCGCGTTAACATGCTCGCCGGCCCAGTTCACTGCGAGCGCGCTCCCGTTGGTGAGAACCAGCACGACGGGCTTGCCGGTAGCCACAAGCGCTTCGAGTAAATCCTCCTCGGGCCTGGGCAGATCGAGGCTGGTGCGATCAGCGCCCTGGAAGCCAGGCTGTGAGCCACATCGGGATTCTTCAGCCCGCCGAGCTTCCATTTTCTCCAGAGCCAGGTATGGTTCAGTCCTATGCGTTCTTCGCCGGTACCGCCAAAAACCACGGCGCCCAGCCGGCCGTTCCCCACTTTGAGAGCCTGGGTCCAATCGGTCGCGGGTTGGCGGTACCAAAGTGTCAAACTGCCAGGTTCGCCACTCTCACTTTGCCCACTGGGATCTTGGGCCGCGGCTTTCCCTTCGAGTGCAAGGGCTGCTGCCATCGTGGCTCCAATTACTTGTGCAAAAGAACGTCTGTTCATGGTCGGCCCTTCTACGGTGGTATGTGTGCCGCGGGGCGGATCAATGCCCGGCCGTACTTGAGCCGGTTTTGCTCCTCTCGCGCTTTGGCCCGGTCCCACGCCTTCGGGAAACGCGGATGGGAAACCGTGCCCGGGGCGTTGGGATCACAGGGGAATTTCCGCTTTAGTTCTTCCAGATCGGCCAGTTCCACGATCAAGCCAGGCCGGTTTGATAAGGTCAGATAACCGTTCTTCGGGACAAGTGGCTGCTTCAACAACACGTCTCTCCACGGGGTATTAGCGTACACGAAATACTCACACAGGTAGCCGTTGGGAATCCCGGCAACGAAATGCGCGTTACAGATTGTCCCGAGCGCGCTCGACCAGTTGTGGGACGTCATGCGAATGCCGGAATAGTGCGCTGTGCGCGCGACGTACCGGTTCTCCGTCACTCCGGCGGAAAACGTGTCCGACTGAACGGCGTCGTAGATCTTCCGCTCTATGTGTGGCCTCGCCGGGCTGCGGTCCCGGAAGCTTTCCCCGCCGAACAGAACGACAGTGTTCATCCCCCGTCCCCCGGTTGACTCGCCGATCGCTCCCGAGCGCCGTGGCGCTCAGAACTCCTTTCATTAACGCCGCTTACACTTTTTCGATTCTGATCAGCTTCGCGTCGGCAATGGGAAGGGAGAGTTGCAAGACATCGGAAACGCGCATGCGGTCCGCCGAACTCCCGTACCGAACGAGATACTCTCCCTTCTCCAATCCCTTGAGCTCCAGCTCGGCCTTTTTCACGACTCCTGTCGAGTCACTCAGGCGAAGCTCCAACCGCTTCCCGGCATCGCTCAGGGCCACCTGGTCGACCTCTCCCTGCGCAGCCTCCAGATCGATCTTGTGCGGCACGAACCTCAGCCGCTTCTTCAGGCCATCTTGGGGATAGACGCGGACCTCCTTCCCAGAAGATTCCACTCGGCAACCGCAACCAATCAGGCCAAAGGAATCATCCTGGATGACATAGGACTTCACGGCCTTAAGAAAACCGAACTGCGCGATCCCGCCGTCCAAGGTCCTTGGGGGTACGAAGTCGAACACTCCCGGCGTGGAAATGAAATGCGCAAAGCACATACCGTCGGGAAGCAGGTCGACTTCCACGCTCATCACGCCCGCGAACCCCTTGATCAACGTATCCAGGTCGCCGGTGTCCTCGAACCCGCGCAGCAAGGCCCAGCCATTGGTCGACTCGGTGTACCAGCAGGTCAGATCGCCCTTGTTGTCATTGCCGTATTGAAACCAGACCGGCTGGTTCCCTCCTCGGAGTGCTTTAGTGATTTGCAGCGTCTTGAGGTTCTTCTCGGTATTGCCGAAGTAGCGGGTAAAGAAATAGACTTGTTCGTGGGCGGTAGTGTCCAGTGGGTACTCGGAAGCGTACGGATAGGGGTCGTTGAGGAAGACCTCGTTGCACTGCCGCATTTCCTGCAGCAGTTTGCCGTGTTCCTCCTGCCATCCTTCTTTTCCGAGGTCCTCGAGAATGTTCACAGCGTTCCCGCCGCCCATCACGCCGACATGTCCCCAGGGGTCCGTCTGGAACATTTGCAGGCAGGTCCGGTACGACATCCTCAGGTATTCCTCCGGGCTCTTGCGCGTCAGCAGCCCATAGCGCTTGCCGATGCGGTACAGGGCGTGATAAATGTTCATGACGTGAGCGTAGTTGTACGCTCGATAGGTCGTCTTGGATCGTTCCTCCGTCCAATGGCTCCAGGGGCTCGATGGATACCTTTCCTTCCAATAAAGCGAGGCGCGGACGGCGTACGTCTCGGGATTCTGAATGTACTCGAACAGGCAATCGGCGACATAGGTCTCCAGGGTCGCCACTTCTTTCGAGGAAGGATAGTAGACGTTCTTCTCGGCCAGGAACAAAGGCTCTGAAAAGCCGAATTCGGCGTCGCTTCCGCCCACCTCCGACACTTCATCAGAGTCGAGGAAAGTGCTCCCGATGTGATGGTCAAAGGGCAAGAACATGTGGTGCCGGTGATAGGGATCCTCGGGGTTCTCGTAGAATTCCCGTTCCATAATGAACCGCCCCCGGGCCTTCAGCAGTTGCGCGATGTCCTCGATGCAGTAGAAGTGCAGATTGGTCCAGCGGCCGCTATAGTGCAATTTCAGGCTCTTCTGGCCTCGGCCCTTGAATGAGAGCGTCAGCAAGGTTTTGTCATCGACGCGCTTCTTTTCTTTGACGGTAATGTTGTCGGAGAGGAACTCGAACTTGTCTATGTCGGATTTCGACTTCAGCTCGACGTAGGCATTTGTATTCTCCTGGACGACCATGGCGGGCAGAATCCGAATGCCGAGGTTGCCGGCTTTGCAGAGCTCCTCCCGGATCGCGTAATAACTCTCCACGAAGGAGAACCGCATCTGGCAGGACCACTTCTCCCCGGGCTGTAAGACCAGCGAGGTGTGCCCGTTCACCCAGGGATTTTTGTCCCATTTCCGCAAGTTCGATGTGGCCCAAGAATGCACGGCGAGGATATTGGGCCCGTCCCACCAGTAGGCATGTTCGCCGAAAGAACTGAGGTCACGATAGACGCACTCAAACGCCGCGTTCTGCGTGGATTGGAGAAGAAGAAATGGCGCATCGCCTAGAGGGCGCTGGATGAGCACGTAAGAGCTGTGACCACCCACAAAGTGGTGAGCCACGACCTTCTGCTCGTGGAACAGTTTCTGGATCCGCGGATATTGCTCGTGGTAGACGGAGAAGGAATCGGCGGGAATTCTCAGCGGGTGCTCTGTCTCGTCAGGGGGAAAAGGCCGGCCGGTTTGGGGATCCAGGTAGAACTCGCCGTAGTCATCGTTCACCATCAAGGGGAATCCGAGTTCGCCGATCTCCAGGACGTGATCCGTGACGTTGCGGAGTTCGACATCCCAGAACAGCGAATTGTCCTCTCCACTGTGATACTTCATGGCGAGACTGAAACTCCGGATACTGTCGTCATTTTTCGAGGCTCCCTCATAGTTAACGGCGAACGTTCCTGCGTCGAAGCTCACCCGCCGAATATCACCGGACCTTCCGGTCAGCTCCGGCCTCCACTTTCCCTCCAGGATGAACTGCACGCGTGGCGACCAATGGCGATGTGCCGGGTTGGTGTCGGTGATGTCCCAGACGGCAGTGACGAGATCCCCGGTCCATCGGGAGTTGGAGGCATCAACCCCGGGCGTGTTGTATTCGTTCCCGATAAAGTTCGTCCCCAGCGGGTCGCCCTTCTTGGTGATCGACGAAATCGAACCGTACCTTCGATCGAAAGCGACGATCATGTCCCCTGCGGTCAGTTCAACAAAATGATTTTCGTGTGGGCCCATGGGAGCGTGCGAAGTGAGGGAAGCTGGTTCCGCGCGCTGGACCGCTTCCGCCAATTGACGAGCGGGCGGTTCCCCACCCTGCGCCGCCTGCGCCAACTGATCAGCAGTGGGGGGTGCCTTCCCTGAACCAACGGCCAATATGGTCGTCGCACCCGCTACACCCACATCCTTAAAGAGCTCCCGGCGAGTCATTCGCTTGCTCATGGTTGCCTCCCTGATCAGGAATCGTCTGGCCTTGCAATGCTCGCGCGCTTCCCGGGCCTCGAATTCAGACGCATGCGTCCCCCGAGCCGTTCTCATCAGCCTGTCCGTGCACTCCGCGCCCACACAAGTCGACCACCCGCCACTTGGACAAGCGCGATCCAGCAGCATTTCGGTCCCCCGCCGGATGCGGAGCGCCACTTGTTCAGTTTTGCCCCAAAGGCTGTCCTGACCCTCGTGCATAAGGGCGATCACGAGGCAGTCCTGGGCGGAAAACTCAGTTTGCTCGCAGACTGCCACGTAGGCCGGGACGTTTCGCTGCGGGGCGTAGATGGCGCGCAGTACCTCGAACCGGCGGCGGGAGGGTTGCCCGGTCTTGTCATTTACCTGGGATAAACCCCTTGCCGCACGCTCGAAGGTGGCGAGGTTCGCTTTATCTTACACCTTTACGGCCTCGCGTTCACGTTGGCAGGTGTTTTCAGCCCGGGTACTTTGAAAAGGCGGCTTAGTGTAGACCTCCCCCCTTGCGGTGGTCGCCGGCGGCAGGGCACCATCGCGCCGATGTTTCTGTGAGCGAATCTCCGGCACAAGGATGGCAAGGGTCATACCTACTGGTCTTTGGTTGAGACCGTGCGGACACCGGACGGGCCGCGCCAGCGCGCCCTCTGCTACTTGGGTGAACTGAATGGGTCTGCCCCTGCGTGCTGGCTGAAAACGATCCGGGTCTTCAACGAACAAGGCGAGAGCCATCGACTGAAATTATTTGCCTCTGAGGTCGAGCCGCACGCGGACGATACGGGTTTGGCGCGCGTGCGGCTCGACCAGGTGCGGCTGGGGCGACCGCGCCGGTTTGGAGGCGGGCAATCCGCTTGCGACGCGTCACCATGCCCAACACCGAGCAGAGAGAACTGCTCGACCTACTCGGGATCACGGTGTCCGATCGGCTCAGTTTTGACTTCGAAGGTCGTGTAGACTTGGCGAGGGCCTGAACTGATTCCAGTGCACTTGGCCGATTTTTCGACGCGCTCGTTACGAACTTGGGTTGGAGCCGGTCCGCACGCAGGAAGGGCTTACGGCGTCGCGCAATGCCTCTGAAAAGTATTCTAGCTTCTTCGATCGCAATGAGGCCCATTGCGGTCGAGGTTGCAGTGGCTCCGGACCTTCGGCGAAAGCCCAACCTTGCCGGACGTAGGATCCACATGGCAGGACAATCGATCATAACTGACCTCATGCCGCTCCCAATCTCGTCTCACGCGACGACGTCCGGCAGCTCGGGAAGACGCACCTTCGAGCCGAGGAAGCTGTAGTAGGTGATGAATGCGTAGCAGACCAGCGGAACGAGCAGGGCCGTCGCCATGCTATGGCTGATCTGGAACACCAACCCCATGATGGGGGTGAAGACGGCTCCGCCGATAATTGCCATGATGATGATGGATCCCCCCAGCTTGGTGTTGGGCCCCAATTCCTTGATTCCCAACGCAAAGATGGTCGGGAACATGAGGGACATGAAGAAACTGGTGAGGAATACCGCAAAGACACCGGGCCAGCCGGGGAACAGTATCCCCACGCCCGCCAGTGCCATGTTGATGCAGCCATAAATCCCCATGAGCCTGCTTGGCTGGACAAACTTCATGAGATAGGTAGCCGTGAACCTCCCGACCCCAAATGCCACAAGCGTCCCGGTCAGAAAGTAGCCTGCAATCTTTTCCGGTTCCCGGGTGTAATCCTGAATGTACGCAATGTAGTAGCTCCATGTGCCCACTTGGGCTCCGACATAGAAGAACTGAGCCACCACGCCCTGAACAAAGTGCGGGTAGCGAAACAAGTTTCGCAAGTGGCTGCGCTGACGGCTGCCTTCGGATTCCACCTCTTCAGCGATTTTGGGGAATCTGGTCCCGAGTAGCAGCAGCGCCCAGGCAAAGACAATCGCCCCCAGCACGAGATAGGGGGTGACGACTCTCATGGTCTCCGCCTGCAGGTACGGGTCAAACCTACCCGCCGCCTTCAGGGAGTCAATCTGCTGAGGACTCAGTTCGACGCCGGAAAAGACGAAGACCGTACCGACCAACACGCCGATGACTGCTCCCACGGGATTGAACGCCTGGGAGAAGTTGAGCCGCCGTTCCGAAGTTCGTGGATCACCCAGCGTAGCGATGAAAGGGTTCGCCCCGGTTTCCAGAAAGGCCAACCCGCTGGCAATTACGAACAAGGCCAACAGGAAGAATCCGTACTGCCGAACGTGCGCGGCCGGCCAAAACAGAAACGTACCTGTGCTGAATAAGAAAAGTCCCGTCACCAAACCTGCTTTGTAGCCATACTTCCGCATCAGGAACCCGGCAGGCATGGAAAGAAGAAAGTACCCCATATAGAAGGCTGATTGAATCAATCCCGCCTTGAAGCGGGTGATTTCGAAGGATTTCATAAACTGCTTGATGAGAATGTCATTCAAATTGTTGGGAATGCCCCAAAGCAAAAACAGCGCCGTCACCAGAACAAAGGGCAAGGTATTACCGGGTGAGAACAATCGGGCCGGCCGAACCGGGGTTAGATTCTCTTCCACCTGTGGCATGTGGGAGGCTCCGTGACTTTCAATGTTGGATCATACTAGTCCAGACCAGCGGGCGCGCTGTTGTTTTTCGGTGCCGGCGCCGTCGACCTCCTGATAATCAACCGAGTCTCGACCAGGTACTCACCGCCGTGCCGAAATAAACAGGTGCGCAGGCCCACAGTGCGGAGGCCTTTTGCTATGTGCCCTGCGCGCCACTGGGGAGAGTCAAGTCGACCGTGTCTGTACCCACTGAGAATCGATCGAGACGTGGTGCAGTTACGGCCTTCTCGGCATACCTGTCTGCGCGTTACCAAAGAGCACTGACATGGCCAAGAGGCCAGTAGCATGAACGCTGCTTCTCAACAGCGGGCGTCGCTGTCTAACACTCCTATTGCGGCCGAACAGGTCCCGTGGACTCCCGCACCACCAATTCGGGATCAATCAGGAACGTCCTACCCCCTTGCTGGCACTCCCCATCATCAGCGACCAGAGCCTCAAAGACCATATGCCCGATCTGTTTCCTTGAAACGTCTAAGGTCGTCAAGGCAGGATAGGCAAACTCTGAGAAAGTGATATTGTCATGACCGGTGACCGACACCGCCTCCGGAACCCGGAGGCTGTGCTCGCGCAGGGCCGTTAAGACGCCCAGGGCAATGTAATCATTTGCGGAGATGATTGCGGTTGGTCTGAACCCTGAAGCCAACAACTGGCTGGTGGCTTGCTGGCCTCCGTGGGGACCATCATCGTCGGCAACGACAGTGTATTCCATCTCGGGGGAATGCCTTATCACTTCCAGGAAAGCCTTTTTCCGTTCCAGGGCAGACCCAACGGCCAGGTGCTGACACACGAAGGCTAGGCGACGGTGGCCCAGGGAACGAAGATACTTCACGACCTTGTGCATGCCGTTCAGGTAATTCGTGTTGATAATCGAAACGTTTCCCGCCCCCATGCCCACTCCGTAAACGACCACCGGGAGACCACTTCCCTCGAGCTCGTGTAATAATGCGGCATTTGTTTCAGTCCCAATTAGCGCCAATCCCGCAATGCGTCGTCCAATCATCAAGCGTACGGAAGAAACCAGTTTACTTGGCTGGCAGTTCGCGTTTGCAACTGCGACCTCGTACCCTCGCATCCTAGCGATTGACTCGAGCGACACCAAGATGTCCAGGAAAAAAGGGTTTTCCAAATTGGGTGCAATCATCCCCAGGCAGCGGTTCTCGCCTTTCGCCAGGCTCCGGGCGAGGAGGTTTTGATGGTAATTGAGTTCGCGCACAACTCCGAGAACTCGAGTGCGCGTGGACCTTTTCACCAGTCCACTCTCGTTGACAACTCTCGAGACCGTGGCGACGGATACCTTGGCTTTGACAGCGATATCTCTTAATCGCATCTTCTCTTCTATATGTGAGTCTTAGTCTCCTGAAGCAAAATCGTTGTTAGCGATCTCGGCGGCTGCTTCTCGATCACACCGTCTCGCCGACAATATGGATAAAGAGCTCTGCCCCGCGGATGCATCATTTTTCAGAATCGCCGCAAGTTGGTACTCTGCCTTTGGGGGAGACCCTCCTTGGGGATTCGTTTCAGGACGACATATTGGATGTCATGCCCCTCGCAGAACGCTCGTTTCTCAGGTTTGTCTCCGTCCTCGTTCACTGCGTAGATATCCGGTTTGATGAGTGCGATTTCCGGTTCGGCGTCCATCCAGCCGTGCCCGGTGGATATCAGGGCTTGTTTGACATGGCGAACGGATTGCACCATGTATTGGCGCTCGTCCTGCGGAAACAAAGGGTGGCCTTCTCCCTTGAGTAACCTAACATTCGCATCATGTCCCACGACGACGTACAGGTCACCTAGTTGGGAAACCTCCTCAAAAAACCTGACGTGCCCCGAGTGAAACCAGTCAAAACAGCCAGTCACCACCACCTTCTTTCGCAACGATCGTTCTTTCTGGGCTCTGAACCGTGGCAGCGGGAAGCCCCCAAGGCTCTCTTGCCGCAAAACACGATATTGCACGCCGCGCGACTTGCAGTAGGCCCTCTTTTGCGGAGTGTCACTTGCTTCGTCTACTGCCCAAATTTCGGGCGGTTGCTCATCGATCTGCGGTAAGGCATCACGCTCCACTCGCCCCGTCACCACCCTTACGTCGCCAACATAGCGGATGGCTTGCAGCAGGTATAGACGTTCTTGCGCGGGGAATTCAGGAGTTTTTCCTTCCAGGGCGCGTACCACCTCATCGGACCACATCATGACCTGCATGCGTCCCAACTTGGATGCTCCCTCCAGGAAGCGCACGTGCCTCGACCCGAGGTTGTCAAAGCTTCCCGTTACAACGACGTTTCTCATGCCAGCCCCGTCATTTCGCAAGCCGGACCTTAACGTGGAAAGAGCCCGGTACCATGTCCTCAGTGGCGACGTACAGATAGCCCCCGCCACACCCGGAGTACATTGCTCCCGCATATCGGGCTTGGTAGTACCTTAGAATTCGGAGCAGATCGACGGTGATGGCCGGGTGCCTGACGGTGTGAGGCAGAAGTGCCTCCCAGCACTTCATACACTCATTCAGGGAAGCGCCCAGACTTTCGATGTCCTTGGCCAGAATCGCATCAAAGCACTCCTTGCCTGACTGGCCCAGCCTCTGTATCCACTCGGGATGGAGATTCTTCTCGCCTAGGGGGCTATATGCCTCGGGACGCTGAGTGACAGGCAGGATGTGGATCACTCCTTCCAACCAGTGGGCGACACCAGGGTCGTTGTTCGATTCAATATGCGCAGGGAACAATCCGCCTTCCCACCTAAAGTCATAGTCCAGTCTGCTGACACCTGGATAAATCAGACCGACCATGTCCTGCGATCCCGATGGTTCCGGCTTGCCGTCGTTTTCTGAGGCGTACAATTCCCTGACCAGGTTCTGAGGATCTCTGTCCGGCAACGTCTCGTTCCACAGTCTCCTGGCGACCTCGCGCGTGCTGGTGGCTATCCCGGATCGATCCATGAAGCGGAAGGTCGGTTCCACGCCTACCACGACCATGGAGCCGGGGGGAGAAGGGTTGAGCTTCGACACAAAGGGCTGGTCAATCCAACCGCCGGCCAAGGCTATACGGTAGGGAATCTTGCCGATCAGCGCGGTGAGGTCAGCGTCTTCTTGCAGGTCCATGAGCCTTTGCCACTTGGGAATGCTTGCTCAATACGGCGTACGTCTCCCGGCCTTCCGGTCAGCATATTGCTGCTCGATCCACGCATAGGTTGCCTTCAGTCCTTGCTGCACCGGCGTATGAGGCTCCCAATTGAGGATCCTCTTGATCATGGTGTTATCGCTGTTGCGGCCGGCGACACCCCTCGGAGCCTCAAGGTCATACTTGCGTAGGAGCCTGACCCCTGCGATCTCTTCGACGAGGCTGACCAAACTGTTGATGGAAAGAAGCTCACTCGAGCCAAGGTTGATGGGAGTAGCAATCAAGTCGTCGCAGTGCATGATCATGTCTATGCCCCGGACGCAGTCATCGATGTACATGAAACTGCGCGTGGCAGTGCCATCGCCCCAGATCACGATCTCGTGCTTACCGCTGTCCTTCGCTTCGATGACTTTGCGGCAGATGGCCGCTGGAGCTTTTTCGCGGCCGCCGTCCCAAGTGCCATAAGGGCCGTACACATTGTGGAAGCGGGCAATCGCCGTCCTCAACCCTCGCTCCGCCCAGTACTCTTGGCAAAACATCTCGGACATGAGTTTCTCCCAGCCGTAGCCTCTTTCAGCCATGGCGGGGTACGCATCCGTCTCCTTCAACGCCTTGACGTGGGGGTCCTTCTGCAGGTCGGTGTTGTATGCGCAGGCCGATGAGGAGAAGAAATATCTTTTCGCCCCGGCTCGGTAGGCAGCCTCAATCATATTCGTATTGATGAGGATGCTGCGAAGGCAGTCTATTCGGTATTTTTCGATAAAACCCATGCCACCCATGTCGGCCGCAAGGTTGTACACTTCGACAGCACCCTCGCAAGCTCTGACGCAGGTATTCCTTTCGCTCAGGTCCAGACAGAGGGCCTCCACACCGGGCACCTGCCGGTACCATTCCGGGAGCGGCTTCTTGTCAATGGCGCGGATCCGGGTGAATCCTTTATCGTGAAAATATCTGGTCAGGGCTCCCGCAATGAAGCCGCCTGCCCCTGTGACCACAATCAAATCGTCCTTTTCCATTGACGCATTGCTCCTTGTTAGCATCTGTTTGTCCGTTTCGATTCTCCATTCAAATGAAAGTGACTTTAAACGTGATCGCATAATCCGACGGCTTTTCCGCCGGCAACTGCACCTTCAGGCCTGTCGCCTCCTGGGTCCAGTTCAGGCGGCCCGGATGGCCCAGCAGTTCCACATTGCCGATCTTGCCCGGTGACTGCAGGCTTGCCGTACCCAGCGCCTGCACCGTGGCCTCCTTCTCCGGCCAGCCCATGATGAACGCATACAACGTACCCCCCTTCGTCGTGAAACGAACGTCTTCCGCCGTGAGAGGCTGGCGCTTGTTTTCATTGAACCCACCGCCCGGTTTGTCAGAATGCGTGCTGGGACCCTCGCCAAGGATCTTCCACGGGCGCGTGCCGTAGATCCCTTCGCTGTTCACTCTCATCCAGTCGGTGATCCCCGCGAGAACCTTCAATTCATCAGGATCAAGTCGGCCACTGTTGGGCAGGGGGAAATTCAAGAGCAAATTCCCGTTCTGGCTCACGATATCCACGAGCAGGTCCACCACCGTCTCGGCTGATTTGTAGCGATGCTGCTCGTACACTTCGCGGTTGTAATGCCATTCGCCGATGCAGGTGTCGGTTTGCCAGGGAGCGGGCCGGATCTGGTTTGCCAGTCCGCGCTCGATGTCCAGCACGCAGGTTCCAACCGCGCAGTCTTCCGGCCACTTGCTGGTGTAAACCGCCTGCGTCTGCCCACCATGCAATTTCGCGCTGAGGTTGTGGAGGTTGGCCACCGTGCTGTAGCCGTACTGCTCAAAGGGCAACGCTCCGTCGGTGTACAACAAATCCGGCTGGTAATGGTCCACTAGATCTTGAATGCGCAGAAACCAGTGGCGCTTCCAGGAGTCCGGGATGTCGTCATCGTTCCAGCCATACTGTTCCGGAGTATCGTAGGCCCACTTTGCGACACTTGCGTCGTGGTACAGATCCGCATAGGCTGGATTCACACCGTCGTAAGGTACCCCCGCGAGCGGTCCTGTCTTGTCGCCCGCGTGACTTGTGGCAAACCATTTGTAGCTGATCCACAGGTGTTCGCTGACTCCGAACCTGAGCCCGTGCTTCAGGGCTGCCGCCCGCCACAGGCCCACGACATCCTTATGCGGTCCCACCTTGACCGCGTTCCAGCGGGTGTGCCGAGAGTTCCACAGATCGAAGTTGTCGTGGTGCACACCCATGCTCACGAAGTATTTGGCACCTGCCTGTTTGTAGAGCCCCATCAAGTGCTCCGGCTCGAACTCGGCGGCTTTCCAGAGCGGACAGAGATCCTTGTAGCCAAACTTGGACGGATGCCCGTAGTGCGCCACGTGGTAGTTGTACTGAGGGCTGCCCTGAATGTACATGTTGCGGGCATACCAGTCGCCTTGCTCCACTGAGGATTGTGGTCCCCAATGCGCCCAGATGCCAAATTTAGCGTCTCTATACCACTCGGGAATCTGGTACTGCTGAAGCGATTCCTTCGTCCCCTCAAAGGGACCCTTGTGAATCTCGAGCCCAGTCTCGCCGCGAAGACATCGGCCGAGCGCCAGGGCAGGGACTACGCCTGCCAGTACCTTCATCGCAGTTCGTCGAGTTATGTCCATGCTTGGTATCCTTTCGCTTCCTGAAAATTCCCACCTTCCTGCACGATTCACACCCGCTTCAAGGTTTGCCCCCCTCGACCTTCGTTACAGATGGACCACTGATTTCAACTCGCTCTTGTCGAACCCTTGGTAGCCATCGTCAAAAACAATCGAGAACCTTCGCGCCTTGGCTAGCAGGTCGGTGTATTGCACTGGCTCTGCAAATTCAACCCTGGCGCCGTAGCGGACGTAGAGTGGCAGTCTCGCCAAGGGGGATTTCACTTGCTTCAACTGCTGCGGTCCCCTGAGGATTCCGCCGTCCCAGAAGTCTACCCATTTGGCCTCCGGCAGATATACATCTCGCGCGCCTGAGGAATAAAGTACCGGGCAAACCAAAAAAGAGTCACCCAACGTGTACTGGTCAGAAATTTCCCATGCTAGAGGATCGTCCGGCCATTCGATGATCAGGGAGCGAAACATCGGATAACCGCTTCTACAGCACTGCTCGCCCTGGGCGAGAAGGTAGGGCAGCAAAGCATACCGGAGTCTCAGCCATTGGCGCGCGATGTCGGAGACCGAGGGATATTCCCAAGGCTCGCGGGGCGTCGAACCGTGGTAACGGATATGCGAGGTGAAGGTTCCCACTTGGGTCCACCGAATGTAGAGTTCCGGCGAGGGCTTGGTCGTCATGAAGCGCGGGGCCCCGTAGAAGCCCGGAACGTCATGACTCCAGAATCCGAATCCCGAAAGTCCCAGGTGCATGCCGCCGCAAATAGTGCCGGCCAGACCGTCAAAGGTGCATGCGCTGTCACCTCCCCAGTGGAGTGGGTAACGCTGGCTGCCGGCCCAACCTGACCTGGCCCATTCGATATTCTCCCCGGTCACTCGGTGGGTAATCTCCCATACAGCCCTCTGGTAAAGTAGTGGAAACAGATGACCGTATCTGGCGGCCGTGGCGTCTTTGTAAATGGCCTGGGTGTCGATGGACTCGCCGAAATCCGCCTTAATGGCGGACGCGCCCATTTTCAGAAGCCGCTCCAGCATCCCCTGGTACCAGGCCACGGCGTCAGGGTTGGTGAAGTCTATGGTGTACCCCAGGTCCACACCGCTGGTGGCGTCGGTGGGCTTTCCCACGAAGCCTTTCTCCAGAGCAAATTTTCCCAGCGGCAGATCGCGAGTGATGTAGGGATACTGCCACAAGGAGACCCGGAAACCCTGTTCGCGCATGCGCCGGAAGAAATCGGGGGGATCAGGAAACCGTTCCTTGGAAAATGTCCAATCGCATTTCCACTCCGTGGCGAACCATCCGGTATCCAGATGCAGGACGTCAAAGGGGTATTGCTCCTTCCGGAGTCTGGCGGCAATCCCGCTCACTTCTTGGTCAGAGTGATAAGTCATCCTGCTCATCCACGCACCGAAGGACCAGACCGGTGGCATCTTGGGAAAGCCCGTTATGCTGCGGTAGTTGAAAAGCACTCGCTCCGGACTGCCGCCGCCGATGAAGAACATGTCGAGGGCATCGTCCTCCAGGAGCCATTGCACTGCGCGCGTGGAATGATGGCCGATGTCAAGCCTCATTCGCACGGTCGAGTGAGCAAACAGGCCGTAACGTCGTGAACTCATGAGGAAGGGAATGTTCTTATACGCGCGGTCGTTGTTGACACCCAAGGCATCGACGTTGACCAAATCAATTTGCCTGCCGAACAAGTCGAGGCGATCAAAGCGCTCACCGGTCCCACAGAAATGCTCTCCAGGATGAAGATAGAGCGAGATGCCCGTGGTTGCAGGGCCGCCCGCTCGATTGAGGAACAAGGCGGCGAATGAGTCCCACTCTCCGCGGGCCTCGACGAAGTGGTCCTGACCTTGAAACTCGATGTTGACCGTCCCATCCGGTGAGATCACGGGGGCAAAATCGCCAGATCCGGTTTTGAATCGTGCCATGACATCGGACGAGACCACCCAGCCATTCTCATCCTTGCTCAGGCGAGCCGGTGTCTTCTTCATAGCGGGAGACCATTCGAGCATAGGGCTCTCGTCGGCCAATGGCCGATTGGTGCGAGAAATGAGCATACGCACAACCTGATCGCCGTACAGCCGGACGCGAATCCAAGCTGTGCCAGCCTCGGCGCCGTCTCTGAGCTGGGGCGAGAGGGTGATGAGTGGTGCAGTAAACAGAACGTCGCCATTTTCCTCAACAGCAGATGCGACACGGCCAATCCTATAAAGCGTGTCCTTTGACAGGTCGGTCCCCAGGAGGTCTCTCAGATAGGTCTTTGCCCGCAGCCAATCACGCTGGCCTACTCCCTGTTCCGGTGGAGCGGCCGCCTGTCCCGATCTCGACGCCACGCCTAGTACGGCTCCAGTCGCGGCCATCTTTTTAGTAAACTCCCTGCGATTGAATCTATGTGTGCTCACAGATCCTCCTCCATGTTTCTGAGAGTTGCAGGTGACCATACGCTTTCGTCAACATGCAAATATCCCCTCGCGCATGTATTCCGGTGGTCACTCGACAGCCCGCAAGGTTTCTTCCGCCCTTTTTTCCCAGTTCTTCCGAAGAGCTTCCGATTGCTCCAGGGCTTCGCGCGCCGCACTCTCATCGCCAATCTTCTTGTAGAGCATGTAAATCTGGTAGTGCAAAGATCCGTCGTGATCGTGGTACTCGCCCTCCGCTTCGTTGAACTTTTTTCTGTCGCGGTAAACATCTCCTAGCATTACACGGACCGCGGGCGAAGAACGACAAGCGAGCACGTCAGGACCAAGTCCAGCAATTCCGCAGTGAACTCGTTGATCCCTATTTCGGGGCGGATTGCTGCCGGATACACGTCGGCTAGCCTACGCATACAGGGGTCTAACCTTGAACACATAGGCGAGGTCGCAGGGCCTCTGGGCAGGAAGGGCAACCGTCAACCCGCTTCCGTCCCGTGTCCATTTGAGCTTGGTTCCAGCGCCTAGCAGCTCAATACTTGTGACCTCTCCCTGATAGTAGGGCGAAGTCGAAGCAAGCGATTTGATGGTTAGCTTGCCGTTATCCGGCCAGCCCAAGGCGATCGCATAAAGCGTGTCGCCCTTGGTAGTGAACCGGATGTCCTCAGGAGTATAAGGTCGTGGCCTGCCTTGGTAGAGCGATCCCCCGCCGATTTTTGTGGGACCCTCGCCGTAGATCTTCCAGGGCCGTGTGCCGAATATGGCCTCGCTGTTCATGCCCATCCACTTGGCCATCTCTCCGAGGAAATTGACCTCGTCGTCGTCGATCGTGCCGTCACCCCTCACAGGGATGTTGAGCAGCAGGTTGCCGTTCTTGCTCACGATATCCACAAGCATCGGGACGATGATCGCAACGGATCTGTACTTGATCCCTCGCTTGTAGTGCCACTGGCCGATGCAGGTGTCCGTCTGCCAGGGGTGCGGCATCAACTTCTCACTGAGGGACATCTCGTGGTCTTCCACCAGGGCTCCTTGCAGCGGTTCCGGCACTTCCTTGATATTGAGGACGGCCTCCAACTTCCCCCCGTGACTCTGGATGTTCGAGTTGTAGTAGTAGGCCGCAATCTGTGGAGCGAGGTCGGGGATCCCGAGCCATGCATCCAGTTGGATGTTCGGAGCCACATCGTGCACAATCTGCACTGAGTCGTCGAAGTACAGCAGGTCGGGATCATACTTATTGATCAGGTCCTGGACCCGAAGCATGCAAGTGCGCGTGTACTCGGGACAGGCGTCATCCTGTTTGTGCGGGGGTCCGTAAAGAGAACGCAGGTCGAACCCTTCCCACCATTGGCCTTTCCCGTCGGCGTTGGTGAGGTTCCCGTCATACGGCACACCCCTCAAGGGACCTTCCTTGTCGCTGCCATACTTTACGGGCATAAACTCGCCCCAGGTGCGTCCCGGCGTAGCGTGGAAGGTAACTCCGAACCGCAAGCCGTGTTTCCGCGCAGTCCGCGCCCAGATCCCAACGATGTCTTTTTTCGGCCCAATGTTCACTGAGTTCCACGGCTGGTATTTTGAATCCCAGCAGTCGAAGTTGTCGTGATGGTTCCCCAGGGCCACGAAATACTTGGCGCCCACCCTCTTGTAAAGCTGGATCAAGCGTTCGGGGTCCCAGTTTTCAGCTTTCCAAATGTGGCAAATGTCTTTGTAGCCGAATTTGGAGGGGTGTCCATAATGTGTGACGTGATAATTGTATTGCTCGCTCCCTTGAAGGTACATATTTCGGGCATACCAATCGCCATCCTCCGGCACACATTGCGGGCTCCAGTGCGCCCACATCCCAAACTTGGCGTCACGGAACCATTCGGGATATTCATATTGCTTCAGGGATTCCCAGTAGGGCTGGAAGGGGCCGGGCACGGCTGTCTCAACCAACGGTCTGCCTGGTTTCGTTTCCTGCGCTCCCCATAGTTGGGTTCCGGCAAGTACCGCCAAACTGGATTTGACGAACTGTCTTCTGCCTGTCGATTCTTTTCTCACGGTATATGCTCCTCACCTGGGCAAATTGTAGGGTGCTTCTCCTCTCTGAGCTCCCGAGACTAACAATTCAATTCGAGCCGGAAACGGAAGGTTGCAGGCGATCCATTATACGCAGAGCGTTCGCGGCGTCCGCATCCTGCGGGTTCGTTCTGAGCGCGAGCTGGAGTTCGCCTCTTGCGCGGACGAGGTCGCCTTTTCGCGCATAGATCAATCCCAGGTTTCGGTGCAACACCGGAAGTTGCTCACACTTCTCACAAAGCTCGATGGCTTCCTGCAACTGCTCCACGGCTTGCGGCCAGTTGCGAGCGTTTGCCGCTTCCAATGCGAAGTTGTTTAACAATTTAACTCGGTCGGAAAGCTGTCGAGACCGTTGAAGCGCCTGGAAGCTATCCAAGTACTGCTTTGCTTCCGGATCGTGCAGGGAATTAAGGGTCCGCGCCAGGTTGTACAAACAAAATGAATTCTCAGGATCGGCCGCAACCGCTGCTTTCCAGCGGCTGATCGCCTCCCGTGTCTTTCCCTGGTGGAGCAAGTTCTGCCCCAACAGGTATAACGCATTTGAGTTCCCAGGCTCGAGCGCTACAAGCCGTTCCAAGAGGGCAGTGGAGCGAGAAGAGGGTCCTAAGACCGCAGCAAGCAGGTAGAGGGCGCCGGGGTAGTCCGGAGACAGGCGGACGGCGTTCTCGAGGAACGGGAGCGCTTCTTGCCGTCGGCCGATATCGTAAAGCACGCGCCCCTTATTGTAATGAGCGACGGCCGACTGCGGTGCCAGACGGATCGCCTCAGTGAATTCTCCCAGTGCCCCCGTCAGATCGAATTGGTCCGCTAAAGCTATCCCCAGGTTGAGATGAGCTTCTTCAGACTCGGGGTCCAGCGAAACCACCTTTCTGAATGTCTGGACAGATTCTTCATGGCGGCCCATCTTGCCTTCAGCCATCCCGAGGGCCGTTAACGCGCCAGGGTCGCCAGGATCCAGCCTGAGCGCCTGCTGGAACTGCTCCTGTGCGCCCGAGTAGGCCCCCTGCTTTGCCAGGCTGAGACCCGGGTTAAGGGATGCCTTGGTGTATTTGGGGTCATTCTCTGTCGGCTGCAGAAAAAGCTTAGCCGCCTCCGGGTCATTCCCCTGCCGACTGTAAATCACACCCAGGTTGTTCTGGGCCTCCGCGAATCTCGGGTCGATCTCTAGGGCCACTTTGAATTCGCGTTCCGCGTCGCCGTCCTTGCCTGCTGCCGGGTACCTCCGGCCTAGCTGATTGTGAGCGCCCGCCATATTGGGATCGAGTTCGATGGCCTTCTCAAGTTCGGCGCGTTCGCCGTTTCGGTCTCCCAGTTTCGAGAGAGCCAGTGAGAGGTTGTAATGCCACTGCGCCTTGGCGGGGTCCAGTCGCACTGCTTCCGCGTAAGCCTTCGCAGCCTGCCCCACTCGCCCCTCAGCCATGAGCGTCTCGAACTGTTCCATTGATTACAGCAGTGGTGTACTGCCCTAAGCGAGGGACTGAGGATGCCAGCCAAGCGAAGACTAGCAGACCCAATCCCGCAAGAGACCTCCGAAGACTCGAGGAACGACGTGGTTCGTCAAGATTCATTACTCGTCCTCCTTACAATTTTGAGTTGTATTGAAGCTTCGTTCTTGGACCCGCTACCCAGACGCAATTAGAGAAAGACCGAACCGCTGTTGCCTCACTGGCCTTTGCACATACAAAGTACTACGATAACTGCAGCGCTATTTCAACGTATTTTTTACTCCAACCCTTATCCCGTGTCAAGAAAAATATTGTGCCTATGTTCTTGCACTTAGCGCGTTCTGATCTGGATGGTATGCCAGGGACCACAAAGAAATCTTGACAAGGTTATCTTAATCTATTACTATAACGCCGCCCTAAATGAATATACAACTCGAGAGAGAAGCATGACTGATAAGGTTTCGTTACGGACGACGCATAGGGAGGACTTATGGCCGTAACTGTGATGTCCCGTAGCTCCACAGTGCAGCGGCAGGGGCGCGCTCTCCCCCTTGCTCTCCTCATCGGGATCACCCCGTTGGTGGTCGGCAATCCGCAGCTTGACGACTCGCTGCTATCACAAGCAGAGGAACAGGCCAGGCGACAGAACTGGAGCGAGGCAGAGGCGCTGGCGCGGCGCTACCTTCAGGCAAGCGCGCATTCCGGGAATGGTCATGCGCTGCTGGGATTCATTCTCTTCAGCCAGCGGAGATGGAAGGAATCGAGGGCGGAGTACGTCGAGGCTGATAAGTGGCTCACCCAATGCCTGGAGATGAACCCCGAAGATGCCAAGGGCTGGGAGGCGCTGGGGCATATCAAGTTCGCCGAGCAACGATTCGAAGAGGCCATCAAGGCGTATCAACGATCTCTCACGCTCACCCCGCGGGTCGTTTCCGCCGAAATCGACATCGGGCTGTCCTGTGAGCTGTTGAGCCGGTTAGAGGACGCCGAACCGGCCTACAAAACGGCGATCGGCTGGGAAGCGCCGAAGTCGCACGATCCCACGCCGTTCCTTGGCCTCGGCCGCGTGCTCCTGAAACAGAACCGACCCGCAGAGGCTTTGCCTTATCTCCGGCAGGCGGTCGAGCTGGGTCCCGCGGTGGCCCAGGCGCATGAAGAACTGGGCAAGGCATATTCATCGTTGAATCAGCTTGCGGCTGCGCAAAGGGAGATCGAGAGGGCGATCGAGCTTGCTCCCAAGGTGGTGCGTTTGCACTTCCTGCTTGGACAGATATATCGGAGGGCCGGGCTGATGGAGAAGGCAAAAACGGAACTCGATCGCTACGCTGCCTTGGTGGGCACCAGTTCGACTCCGGATGTGGACCCGAGGTGATATGACCTTCCGGCACGCCGCGGCCGCTGCCGCACTCTTTGTCGCTTGTCTCTGGTTTCTGGCTGCGCGGGCGAAGCCCGGCTCGCAGGGACAGCGACCGGATATCGTGCCGGGGAATTTCGTGGACGTCACCGCCGGCAGCGGCGTGCAATTCCATCACTACGCCTCCCAAACCGCGAAGAAATACTTGGTGGAAATCATGGGCTCAGGTGTCGCCCTGTTCGACTACGACAATGACGGCCGGCTGGACATTTTCCTCGTGAACGGAGCGCCCATCAGCGACCCAACTCCGGCGGGCACCATCCCGCGCAAGACCGACCCCAAGTACTGGCACCGTTTGTACCACCAGAAACCTGACGGTACGTTCGAAGACGTGACCGAGAGAGCCGGGGTGCAGGGTTTGGGCTATGGATTCGGCGTCGCCGTCGGCGATTACGACAACGACGGTTTCGAAGACTTGTTTGTCACCGAATATGGAGGCAACCGGCTATACCACAACAACGGCAACGGAACGTTCACCGATGTCACGGAGAAAGCGGGCGTGGGCGGCAGCGGCTGGTCCACCAGCGCGGCTTGGGTAGACCTCGATAATGACGGCCTCCTCGATCTGGTGGTGCTTCGTTACGTGCAGTGGGACTTCGAGGACCGGCCGTGCATGATAAACGAGACGATCCGGGCTTACTGTCACCCGGACAGTTTCAAGCCCATCGCACCCCTGGTGTACCACAACAACGGTGATGGAACGTTCACCGAGGTGTCGCGCCAGATCGGACTCTCCAAGCCGGGCAAGGGTTTGGGGATTGCGATCGCTGATTACGACCGTGACGGGCACATCGACGTCTATGTGTCAAATGACTCGATGCCGGGATACCTGTACCACAACAAGGGCAACGGCACTTTCGAAGAAGTGGCCCTCCAGTCCGGCGTCGGTGTGACGGAAAGCGGTCGTACCTACGCCGGCATGGGCGTGGACTTTGCCGACTACAACAACGACGGACTCCCGGACCTGGCGATCTGCGACCTGGCGCTCCAGATGTATGCTCTTTTCGAGAATGTTGGCAATGGGTTTTTTCAGTATGCTACTGACTCAAGCGGGCTCGGAAACATCACGATGCAGCATTCGGGCATGGGCCTGCGCTTCATCGATTACGACAATGACGGTTGGAAGGACTTGCTTGTTTCCCAAGGGCACGTGAATGACACGGTGAACCTGGTCAACCCCAATCTTCACTATCGCGAGCCGATGCTTCTCGCCCGGAACACAGGCAAAGGCTTCGTGGATGTCTCGGCGATATCGGGTGAAATCTTCCATCAGGCGTGGGCCGGCCGAGGGCTGGCGGTGGGTGACATCAATAATGACGGCCGCATGGATGCCGTGGTATCGACAAGCGAAGGCCCGGCTCACGTGATACTCAACGAGACGGCCACGCCGAACCATTGGCTGATTTTGAAACTGACGGGGCACAAGAGCAATCGCGACGCCATCGGTGCGGAAGTAAAGGTGGTCACCGCTCGAGGCGCGCAGTATGCGACGGTAACCACCGCCGGCAGTTATCTTTCCTCGAGCGACAAGCGGGTGCACTTCGGTCTCGGACCGGAAGCGACCGTACAGAGGGTGGAGATACGCTGGCCCAGCGGGGTCTTGCAGAACATCCAGGGAGTCAAGGCGGACCAGATACTCTCGGTGGAGGAGCCCCGATGAAAATAAAGCGGCGCATCGCCGTTTTCGGGCAGAATGCTGCGTGGAGTCGTGGGGAATCGCAGACCTTGGAGGACAGGTCTGCGCTACGCGGCTGCGTTTTGAAAGCAATTCCATATCGCGCAGGCAGGGGCTTCCTCACTCGAACGATATCGAGTACTCGCGGTGCGGCTCCAACCGAACCGACCAGGTTCCGCCGGACTCCTGCACGGGAATTGTCCGGCCGGCAGACTCGATTTTCGAGATTTGCTGGCCGTGCGGTGGACGCACTCTGTATTCACCGGTAACGTCCGGACGCAACGCGGCGGAGGTCGCCCGCCCACCTTTCCAGGACACATCCACTTCTACGTCACCGCGTGCCCGCAGTCCGCGGAAATGGCCTTCCGGCCAGGCGGAGGGCAACGCGGGAAGCAACGCAATCACTCCCGAGTGGCTCTGCAACAGCATTTCCGCGATGGCGGCGGTCCCTCCGAAGTTGGCGTCGATCTGAAAAAACCTACCCCGGGCGTTCAGCAGGCTCTCGGCCGATGAATTGTCCAGCAACGCCCGAACGTGATGATATGCGCCATCGCCGTCCTCCAGCCGCGCCCACAAATTCGCGTACCAGGCTGCCGGCCAGCCGCCTTTCCCACCGCCGTTCTCAACGCGGCGTTCGAGCGAGACGCGGGCTGCCCGCGCCAACTCGGGCGTTCCCCGCAAGGTGATCTCATCGCTCGGGTAAAGCGCAAACAAATGCGACACATGCCCCATGCCCGGCGAGGGCTCGTCGTAATCTTCACTCCATTCCTGTAATTGGCCGTGCTTGCCGATCTTGAGATCCGGGATGCGCTTGAGCGTAGCTTCCAGACGGGCACGGTACGGCGCATCGATCCGCAGGATCTCGGAAGCGCGCATCGTGGCAGAAAACAGAGTATAGATGATCTCGTAATCCATCGAGGCGCCTACCGTCTGTTGCCCAACTGTTCCGTCCGCCATGCGATAGAAGTTTTCCGGCGAATAGGAAGGGTTGGTCACCAGGTGTCCTTTGCCGTCGTCGATCAGATAATCGAGAAGGAACTGCGAGGCCTCTTTCATAACCGGGTAGGCCTCATGGCTAAGAAACGTGCGATCGAGACCAAACTGGTAGTGCTCCCAGAAATGCAGCGCCAGCCACGCGCCTCCCATCGGCCAGACGCCACAGTGGGCGTAATCCACCGGCGCCGTGTCGGCCCACGCGTCCAGGTTGTGATGGAACACAAAGCCACCGGCTCCATACATTTCTTTCGCGGTGCGGCGGCCGCTTTCCAGCGACATCTTCACCAGATCGAATAACGGCTCGTGCAGCTCCCGAAGGTTGCAGACCTCAGCCGGCCAGTAGTTCATTTGCACGTTAATATTGGTGGTGTACTTGCTGTCCCAAGGCGGCGACATGCTCCCGTTCCAGATGCCCTGGAGGTTGGAGGCCATGGTCCCGGGGCGACTGCTGCCCATCAGCAGGTACCGGCCCAATTGAAAGTACAGTGCCGAGAGTCCAGGATCTTCCAGTCCTTTCCTGAGCCGAGTCAGTCGTTCGTCGGTTGGGAGATTCTCAGGGGAGGATTCCCCGGGCGATGGGGCCAATTCGAGTTCGACGCGTTGGAACAGCTTATTGTGATCCGCGACGTGAGCCGTCTTTAGGACTGCATAGGGCTTTGCGGCTCGGGCCAGGTACTGGTCGCAGGCGGTGGCCTGATCGCCGCCTCGATAATCTGTGGCCGCGACGAGAATCAGGGTCACGGCGTCGGCCTTTGAAACCGCTACGTCGTGGTCCGAAGCTTCTACCAGGCCCCCGTCAGAGACGGCGCGCAGGACCGCCCGGAACTTGACGCCTGTCGATTCGAGTTGCGCGCGTTCCTTTTCCATGCCCTCGGGACTCACGTTCGACCCCTCCATCCAGTAGTTGCTGTGGGCAACAGCTTCGCCCTCGAGGATCACGCGGTCGGGAGCAACCGTGGTCGTACGGCTGTCCTGCTCACGCGAGAGCGTCGCGCGCAGCGACACGCGCCCTGGCTTGTCGCATTCGACGCGCACCACCAGCGCTTGATCGGGGGCGGAGGCAAACACCTCGCGCACGAAATGGGCGTCGCCAATCCGATACGTTATCCGCACAATGCCCGTGGCAAGGTTCAATTCGCGGCGGTAATCGCTGGCACCCTCTTGGCCGGCATATTCCAGGAACAGGTCGCCTAAGGGCTGGTAGGGCGGCTGATGAGTGGGAATGCCCATGAGCTTTTGATTTTCCAGCGCCACCGCCTCCAGAGGTTTGCCTTCGAACAGTAGGCGGCGAACCTCGGGTAGAGCTTTCAGGGCTTCCGGGTTGATGCGATTCCGCCTTTTTCCATTCCAGACGGTGTCTTCATTGAGCTGAATATGCTCCTTTTCAATCCCGCCGAAAACCATGCCGCCGAGCCTGCCATTGCCGACCGGAAGTGCGTCGCCCCACCGCTGGGCCGCGTTCGTGTACCAGAGCGTCGGGTCGGCGGCAATCAGCGGCGCCGCGATGAGAATGGTAAGAAGCAAACGAAGGAATCCTTTACACATAAGAAAACCTCCTCGAGATAAGTTTTCCTCGGACGGGAAAACCGGGGACAGGCGGAACGCCTTACCCGGAATTTCCGTTTTGGTCCTGCTTCTGAAAACTCGATCCAGCTTGTGGTGGTGGCAAAAAAGCTCGCGAGAACATGTGTTTCTGATTCCTCTTCAGAAAACCAACTCTCCCGCAACCCGGCTCGGCAAGCCGCCATTCAGGACCATCTGCAATCGCTTCCTGCTCGGTTGGGCGCGCTTCGTGACTTAATCGGGCGTCCGAGCGGAGTCTTGCTGACTGACGCCCTACACCTCAAGTTCCCTCAGCGGGGCCTCACCGTTATGCGCTCGCCACCCGTGGTCTTAAAGGTCACAGTATCTCCCTTGAGCGTCTCAGCCGCGCGCCCGTTGCGGTAAAGAACCATCGCCTTGCCACGCCACGGGTTCTGCAACGTGCAGGACTTCCCCTTCTCGCTCTCGATCACAAGGCTCTTCACCTCGCCTTTGCTCAGTTCGCTTACAACGAGAAATGCGCCATACGCGCGCAAGTTGCCGAAGCGGGCGTCCATGTCCCTCGGCCAGACCGGAAATAGCCTAAGCACCCCTTGATGGCTTTGCAGGAGTATTTCATCGATCGTCGCCGGAAGCGTGCTGGCGGTTTCGACCCCACCTCCGAGGAAGAAAACGTATGCGTTGGGATAACCGTTGTCTCTGCACATCTCCCGGAGGTCTTTCACGATAGTGTGTGAGTCGTAGCCGATTCTTGCGAGAACTGGCGGGTACAACGGATAGCCATTGAATTTCTGTGCGGCCACCGTGTTGCGGGCGACTTCGAGCAGCTTCGGATCGCTGCCCAGGCCGATCTGGCCCGCCGGCCAGATTGCTAACGTGTCCCAAAGCTCGAAATTAGTTTTCGGGTTGTTTTCCGCTCTACGGAAGACCGTTTTGCCGTCGCGCTCCCCCGTCGGAAAGGCGCTGAGGTGGTCGAGAATGTGCTGCCACTTCGCCCGGCGGTCCGCATCCACTCCGAGTTCCTTGCTCATGTCGATCAGACCCTGGAAGGTCGCTCGCACGAAACCAAGTTCAATCATCGGGTTGAGGTTGTCACCGCTACAGTCGTCCCACTCCCGGTTGGGGTCCCGTCCCCATGGTCCCAGCTCATGGGCGCAGTCGTTGTAGATCACATAACGCCCCCCTTCGAATTTCAGGTAGTCTTCCCAGAAATCTCCCACTTCACGAATGAACGGGTACACCATCCGGGCGTAGGCATCATCGTAGGTGTTGTAGAACCTCATCAGTATTGGCTGGGCTGAGAATGCGGCGTCTGACTTCATGCCCATGAACGGATCGTAGTCGGAAGGTCGCTCCTTCCCCCAGGGGCCAATGTGACCGGGATAGTACACGCCGCGGATGTTGAGCAGAGTTCGGGCATACTGCTCGCCCCGGTCCATGAAAGCAAGGATGGGAGGCTCGTAGGAACCGGCGGTGGCAATGTGGTTGGACGAATACAGCCCCAGCACCGGGGTTTGGTAATTGTAGTCCAAGGTGTAATCACCGTTCCAGGAAGGATGGTCCGTGGTCACCCAGGGGCCGTAAAGGCCCGGCGCCACTTTCCCCGTGCGGCTGGCGCACGCCATAATGTATTGCGCGGCATAGTAGAACTTCTCGAGCAATGGATCACCAATCTCGACATAGGATTCGGACCAGAACTGCCGCCACCACTGCCGGTGGGCAGTATTCAGTTTCTCGATTTCCGCTACCGTCATGCCAGCGGCACGGTCCTTCGCACTTGCCAGATGTTCGGGATGGTCGAGGTCGCTCAGGACCGGCGTCACAAGGTAAACCTTCTTGCCGGGCTCGAGGAGGAAATGGAGCGTGTCATCAGTCACGGTAGTGTCCGCCCCGATGACCCGCGTGACCAGGCTAACCTCGCGTCCCTTCGTCTGTGGCGTGCTGGTGGGAGGGAGTGGGTTAGGCCATGGATACATCTGGTCCAGCGGACCATCCGCGTTCCTTGTGATCCAAGCTATGCCGCCAGAGAGGCCGCCATAGAGGAATCGTGCTCCCGGGATAACTTCCTTGCCGTCGATGAAAGCCCGGAGGAGCTTTCCATCAAACATTCCCGCAACGTGTACCCACTGGTGCGTCGGTAAGGCGAGGCTCGTACGCACAAAGCGGTCGCCGATATTGAAACGCAGCCGTCCTTGATCTAGCTGCAAACTGTAGGCCTCGTCCCAGTCACCCTTGCTGAGAATAAAATTCGCATCTCCGGCGGAGAAAATGTAGATCCAAGCCGCTACCGTAACTTGCCTCAGCGACGGCGCCTGGCCAGCGTCAATGTAGCTGTGTGCGTGCGTTAGCTTGGGTGCCCGGCCGCCGCGCTGGGCGACCGTGTAGGGCAGGTAGTCGTAGTGAAAGCCCTCAGCTTCGTTCACGACGCACGCGGTAGGCTGGTCCGTGGGCCATTCCTCGGGCCGCAAAACCGGGATCGGACCGGTGCAAGCTGGACTCTCGATCAGTTTTGCAGGTGTGTCCACAGGTGTCGTTCCCTCCCGCTCATCAAAATTCCAGCGGCGGACTAAGCCCTTCTCAACCTCTTGCATATTCCTGAGCGCCTCGACCTCCTCCTCGGACAGGGCACGACCGTAAACGTGGACCTCGTTGATGAGTCCGCTGAAATACCAGCGGCCGCTCCCGTGCTGCTCACGACCCAGGTTCACCCTCTTGTCATTGTCCTTGAGCTCGGTGGGTGCCGGGAAAAGCTGTGCGGTGACAGGAACCCTCGAGTCGCCCTCCATGCTCATTTCCGTCACGACCAGGTTTTCGGTCGCCGCCGTCCAGGTGCGTAGTCGGACGGTCAGGCTCCCCTTCGTGAAAGTGCCGCGCACTTCCGCGTTCAGCAGGTCCTGCTCCTGCTGGTAGCTGGCGCCCGCCAGATCTGGAATGCCCACCACCAGTCCACCAACCGACATGGGAGACTCCTGTTGGCTCCAAAAATCGTTCTTGCCGAAGTAGAAGCGCTGCTCTTCCGGTGGACCGCCCATCGCAATCCCCAAATCACCGTTGCCCAAGATAGGGCCATCTACTACAGTCCCTGAGGGGACATGTTGCGGTGGATGAGTTATGACTACGGTCTGTCTTCCGACAATCTCCGGACCACTTGTGCCGCCCCCCTGAGCATATCCGTTGGGCACCGCCATCAAAAGCGCAAGGGAAGCAATGAACCACTCACTCTTCAACAGTGCCTTTGCCCGGTTGGACGCTCCCTGGAGCGCAAAAATGCGCGGCTGCCGGCGGTAGGCGCCCAACCTGAGGGATTCCACTGCTCGTATGCTGCATTCGTCAGTCTCACGAAAGGTCATATTTAGTCCTCTTTAGTCCTTCTTCTGAAAACTCGATCCAGCTTGTGGTGGTGGCAAAAAAGCTTGCGAGAACATGTGTTTCTGATTCTTCTTCGGAAAACCAACTCTCCCGGAACCCGGCTCGGCAAGCCGCCATTCAGGACCATCTGCAATCGCTTCCTACTCGGTTGGGCGCGCTTCGCGACTTAATCGGGCGTCCGAGCGGAGTTTTGCTGACTGACGGCCTACACCTCAAGTTCCCTCAGCGGGGCATCACCGCTATGCGCTCGCCAGCCGTGGTCTTAGTCCACTTTCTCTACCTCTTTCTGTGCCTCGCTAAATATGGCCTGGTCGGTCGCCGCGGAGCTCCGTCGCAGTTCTTCTGAGCGTGCCAGCGCTTTCTCGGCGAGCTCGGGCTTGCCCAGCTTGCGGTAAGCCACGTACATCTGGTAATGCACGTCTCCGTGGAAATCGAAAGGGGCTGCCTTTTCAAGCGCGGGGATGGCCATCGCGTCCTTTCCCAGGCGCACGTACGCGGTCCCCAGCAAGTAGCTTGCTTCAGGCATGTCCGGCTGATAGCGAAGTGCCTTCTCTAAATACGGGACGGCCTTTTCGGTTTCACGCTTTTCCACGTACAAGCGCCCCAGCAGGCACAGAGTCCGGGGGCGGGAAGGATCAAGACTCAGGCTTTTATCCAATTCCGCCTGCGCCTCGCCGTAGGATGCCTTCTTCAGGAGCAATTCTCCCCTGGCCTCATGAAGCTCCGCCTCATCGGGACGCAATTGGAGGGCGAGCTGATACTCCTGGATGGCTTCGTTGACTGCCTCACGCGAATTGTACCCCTCCGCGCGTAACTCCAAAGTCCGCCAGGACTCAGGAAATGACTCCACCAATCGCTCATAACACTCGGTGCCCAGCGCTTGGTAGGTTCGCGACAGCCAGTAGTTTGCCTCCGCGCTCTCCTTGTCAACGGCCACCAGCAGCTTCGCCAAGGTGTCAGCCGCGTCACCGTAGTGCTGCAACGTGTACTGGGTCTTTCCCAGCAACAATAGTTGCGGGCGAGACATGGGCTCCCGGGATTCCAGCCAATGCAGCCAAAGCGCGCAGCGAGCATATTGGTGGGCGCGACAAGGGTTCCGATCTGCCCCCACGCCGGCGACGCCGTCCCTGGCCTTTTGCCACGCCAGGAAATCTGTTTGGAAGATTTTCCATCCCCCGGCCGCCTGAGCAGTTTCTCCCGCAGGCGCGTAGAGACCTGCAAGGAGAAAATCCCTGGCGGCTCCTTCCGGGGCGGCTTGAAGGTCCGCCACCAACGCCTTTGCGGCGTCTTCGGAAAGTTCGACCGTGGGGAATCTTCGTGGCAGGGCCAAAAACTCGGGAGAGACTTCCCATATTCTCCCCACCGCTTCCAGGGCCGCCGCTGCTTGGCCCCTCGCGAGTTGTATTTCTGCCAAACCGAGCCACCCCGGTTCATTCTCTGCATCAAGCTGGAGCTCCAGGTGAAACTCCGCCTCGGCCTGATCCAGTTTGCCTCCCTGCAAATACGCCCGGCCCGACGAAACATGCAGGCCTGGCTGTCGAGGCTCGATAGCGAGCGCCTGGCGGTATTCGTCCGCCGCGTCTCTCCAATAGTTGCGTTGCAAGTACATATCCCCGAGAAAACGGTGGCCCCAAGGCGAACCACGATACACCTGGGATCGTCGAAGCCCCAGGCGCGCGCACAGATCAAAGTAATCGTGGCCCAGCTTGAACCAAGCGTCTGCCTTGTCCGGATTCAGGCTGGCCAGCTGCCGGTATTCATCCGCAGCTTGCCGGAAGTCTGCCCTGGACAAGTAACACCCAGCCAACGCTCGGCGCGCTTCCGAGTTGGAGGGCTCCAAGCGCAATGCACGCTGGAGGACCGGGATGGCCTTTTCCACCGCGCCCAGTTTGAGGTAGTCAATCCCCAAGATCACGGTTGGCCCCGGCAGGTTGGGGCTTTGAGCGAGGGCGGTCGACAAGTTGCTCGCCGCCAGGTTGTATTCGCCGAGGCTGTGGTAAGCGAGGCCAAGGGTGACACGCGCCTCGACCAAGTCAGGGTCCAGAGCCAGCACCTTCTTGAATTCTTCGGTGGCGCGCACGAAATCCCCCTGCTTTAGCGCCTGCTCCCCAGCGCGAAAGTGAGCAGCCACCTGGTCTTCAACCGTTTCACGAGCTGCGAGCCTGTCAGCCGTCATTCGCTCATCGACCGCCTTGAGGGTGTCCTCCGTGCTATCTTTTCCCTGCGCCAGGAGAATCGCGGACGACAAGACAAAGCAGCAGAAGAAGATGCTCAGGTGCCGCATCGTGAACCTCTCCCCTTGGATTTGAGAATGACCGAAGGTCGCCACACGCTCCCAAATGGATGTTCAATCAGGCTGTCAGGTTAGAGTCCCCCCCGGCAGATGGCTCCCCCTGCCGAGTTCCTGCCGGGATCTAGTCGGCTCGCCTTTCAACCGGAATTCGCTTTTCGGCGTTCCGGCGCCTGAGAGAGAATATACACCCCTTTGCCTCGAACCAAGCCGTTTAGGTGTACTCTCCCTCTCAACTCCCGCACCAGAATCAGGCCACCCTCCGAGGTAAGCCACAATCCCTGGAAATCGACCTTCAAGGAAGCATTGAACAGGAGATGAAATGACTGATTTTGTTTCTCACCCATAGGGTGCTGACCTCCGGAGCGTCCTCAGCACGTTAAAACCCACATGGATAGAGGCACCGGAGATCAGCGGAGATTCGGTAGCCGAGACTCAAATCGGAAATCCGAGCTTAAATGTTATTCCCTCGAGCGGCTCCCTTCCACCAAACGGGATTTACTCTTAACCCCACCCGCAGATGGAGTTTCCTGTTGCACACCCGTTCGGGGTAAAAAAAGCAGCGCGGCCGTTGATGCGTGGCCGCGCTGCCGTAGCAACTAGCAATCGCAACTGTTTAGAACAAGATCTTCACGCCAAGTCGGAAGTATCGTTGATCAGTGAAACGGTTGCTCGCATTGGTGGAAGTGATTTGGTCGAATCCGTTCAAGTTAACGATATTACTAAAGTTCGGTGATCCGTCGGGATTTGTGGCGTACTGCACCGACGAAACATAGCTGCCCGGGTTCGCGAAGTGCGGTGTATTGGTCAAGTTAAAACACTCGCCCCGAAACTGCAGCGAAAAGCGTTCAGAAAGCCTGAAGCTGCGGAAAAGTGACAAGTCCAGGTTCGTACCTCCAGGTCCATACACAGAATCATAGTCGGCCGTCCCGAACCGCGCCGTAGTGACAGGAGCAAATGCATACGGATCGAACCACTGGTTCAAGGTATGCGGCAGCGCCACCTGCGGTTTAACCTGGTCGGCGCGTTGGGTGCTGCCGGGAGCATTGAGAGAGGTACCATCAGCCCCAATCGAAAAGGGGCTCCCGGAGTGGGAAGTCAATACAGTGTTGAGCTGCCACCCCCCCAATATAGCTGAACCCGCCCCCCCCTGATTTACGTAGTGCTTCCCCTTGCCGAACGGCAACTGGTACATTGCCAGGAAGTTGAAAATGTGCCTCACGTCGCCTGGCTCGACCGCGCGGTTCAAGTTATAGTACTGGGGAATGGGGATCTCGTCCCCGCCGTCCGCATTCGTGGAGCAACAGATTCCTATCCATTTGGAATACGTATAGTTAGCGTTCAGTTGCAAGCCGTTGGCAAAATGCCTCTGCAGAATGGCCTGCAACGAGTTGTAGTCGCTACTCATCTGCGGCTCAATCTCAGCATCCTGAACCGTGCCGAAGTACTGTGCATTGACGTCACTCGCGGGACCCCCACCGACAAGACCGTAATTGATGTCTTCCCGCGCGTGCCCCTTGATATTGTGCGAGCCCACATAGGCCACTTGCGCTAGCCATTGGCCGAATCTTTTTTGGGCGGTTAGATTGTACGACTGGGTATAGCCGCGCACAAACTTAGCCGGCTCGACCTCAAATGAGGCCCCGGCAGGGAGGGGGACCACTCCTTGGCTGTAATCGGGAGTCGGTAATATTGGGATGCCCGCTGTCAATGTCCCCACGGGCACGAAGGGATTCGCGCTGCTGGCCGTATAACCAAGGGTTTCCGGATAAGCGTATAACGTGTCGCGGCCATCGTTGGCTTGTTCGTAGCTCAAGGCGTACCCTGCGCGGATCACGACGGTCTCCGTGGGCCGATACGCAATTCCCACCTTGGGCGCAAACAAATCTTTCGCGACTCTGATTCCACAGCCTTTCGGGATACCTCCATAGCCGCAAACCTCGTAGACATGCGTAGAGAAATTATACCATTCCGGTCCATAACCCTTGTGGGTCGATACCGGGTAGTACTCCCAACCTGTGCCGTAGCTGAACGTTATCTTCCTGGTGACCGCCCACTTATCGCCCACATACAGGCTGTCTCCCCACCCACGCCACGTGATGGGTGTAAACAACTGGAAGGCGTTGTTCCAACTTGTGGGCAGCCCAAGCTCAAAATCAGCGTAGGTATTGAACTGGTTGGGCGCGGGTCCACCGTTGAGAGCCGTCACGCCACCTGTAAAGTAAAGGCTGTCGGGCCCGGGCTCAATGTGATTCATGTGTTCTTGGAAAAGGTTAATGCCGAATTTGAGCGTGTGACTACCCCTGACCCAGGTTGCGTTGGCGGCATAACCCAAAACCGGGTCGGTGTAATTAGTATAAGCGCCTTCCTCGCCGTATTCGGTGAAGTTGCCGGTAAAATAGAACCGTGCCATGCCCCCCCCACCGGGGAGGGGACCAAGGTTCGTTCCAGGGATGCCCAGCGTGTCGCGCGTATATCTCTGGTTAGTACCCCACGGGCTACTGACCGCGTTGTACCTTGTGAATCCCCATGATCCATCAACGACAAAATTTGGAGTGACGGTGTAAGTGGCCCCAGCTGTAACAGCAGTATCGCCGCCACTCTGATTAATAGTTGGCGACCCAGCTTCGTTAAGGACACCCAATTCATCGCCGAGAATCGCGTGCTGGCCTATCTTGAAGGGCTGGTCGTCGAAGCGACCGAAAATCCTGAGCTTGCTGCTGATATTCCAGTCGACCTTTGTATCGAGCTTGCCCAGAGTGTATCTAGTGGGCATGGTTCCGAAAAAGTTATTGCTGTATGTCCCGAAAGCGCTCGTGTTCGGGGCCGGAACCTCCACAAGTAACTTTTCTATAATCGGGCTGATGTTGCCGACGAGGCTGGCGCCCGAAAATGGTATCTTGCCGGTGCCGTCGGGATTGCCCGTGTTGGGATTATAAATCGTAGTGCCCGTTGCAGAAAAGTCGCCCGCCAGCATTGCAGCCGTGGGAACGGTGGCATACTCGCCAGAGGCTTGGCGAAGAAGGTCTTCTTCATAAGCGGCAAAGAAGAAGAGTTTGTCCTTCTTAATCGGCCCTCCAAGCGTGGCGCCGAAAGTGTTATCAATGTTCTTGGGTTCACGAAAGTTAACGGGCGTGAAGAACGGCCTGGTCATCATGCCGTTATTCAGGTTGAATTCATAGACCTCGCCGTGAAAATGGTTCGTTCCGCTCTTGATCGTGACATTGATCGTCGCACCACTCGCGAGACCCTGGCTGAAGTCGGGACTATTGGTCACCATGTTCACGGTCTCAATCGCTTCCGTGGAAGGAACGAGGCTTGTAAAGAACTGAATCCATGGAGTGACGTCGCTCACTCCCTCGATTCGCACGTCCGTGCCCTCATTGCTGGTGCCATTGGCTGCGATGACCTCCCCCTTCCCAGGATTAACAAAGCTACCGCCGCTGGTGGTCATCCATGAAAAATTCGGTGGGGCAACACCTGGCACCAGAGCGAGTATGCCCTCGTAAGTCCTGGTAGCCTGTGGCAAGTCCGCAAGTTCCCTAGCCGTGATGTCTGTGTGTGTGTCGGTCTTGTCCGTTTGCAATAGAGTCCCCTCGGCCAAGACGGTCACGGTCGTGGTCTTCGCGCCGACCTGGAGTGTAGCATCCACGCGAACTACAGTGTTGATGCGTAGGACGATCTTCTGCGTATTGAAAGTGCTGAAGCCCGGCGCGGAAATGCTGACGTCATAAGTTCCAGCGGGAATAGCACTGAAGGTGTACAGGCCTGCCCCGTTTGTGGTGGTGTTATGGGTTACATCGGTCTCGATAGCCGTTGCCATCACCGCTGCTCCGGGAACCACCGCCCCGGTGGAATCGGTGACTTCGCCAACGATGGAGCCATAAAGAACCTGCGCTTTAGCTGGTTGGCTGATCGATATGATAAGGAAAGCAATTGCAAGCGCGATCACCAAATACTCAAACCAACGACTGATCTGGTGGCCGCCTTCTCCGGTAGAGTGGCCCTTCAACATTTTAGCCTCCTAAATTTAGATGACCCAAGACTCGACGCAATTAAGGAAACGCAGGATCGGGAAGTGGTGCAATAAGGTTTTCGAACCTTTTCGGGACCAGGTTGAATCGCTGTTGCCTCACTGGCCTTTGCACATACAAAGTACTGCGATAACTGTAGCGCTATTTCAACATATCTTTTACTCCAACCCTTATCCCGTGTCAAGAAAAATATTTTGCCTATTTTCTTGCACTTAGGACGTTTTGACCTGGATGGTATGCCAGGGGCCACAGAAGATCTTGATTGAGTTATCTCAATCTGTTACTATAACGCCACCCTAAATGAATATACAACTCGAGAGAGAAGCATGACTGATAAGGTTTCGTTACGGACGACGCATAGGGAGGACTTATGGCCGTAACCATGAAGGATATCGCGCGCGACCTCCATGTGTCCGTTGTAACGGTTTCGAAGGTGATCCGAAACCACACAGACATCAGCGAGGAGACGCGGCAGAGGGTGCTTAAGCGGATCCGGGAGATGAACTATCACCCGAACCTCGCCGCTCGCGCACTTGTCACAGGAAAGACGTATGCAGTCGGACTGATCGTCCCGGACCTCGTCCACCCGTTCTTCGCTGAGGTGGCAAAGGGGCTTTCCAACTCGCTCCGGCGCAAGAACTACAGCCTTCTGATCTCCTCTTCGGAGGAGGATCCACGTCTGGAGCGCCAGGAGATCGAGAGGCTGCTGAGCCGGGGCGTGGATGGGATTGTCGTTGCCTCCACGCAGTGCACGGTCGAGAGTTTCAGACGCATTGAGGAGAGCAGGACTCCCTATGTTCTTATCGACCGGTGCTTCCAGGGGCTGGCGGCCAACTATGTCGGCGTGGACGATGTCGCGGTTGGTCGCCTTGCAACCCAACATCTCGTCTCGGTGGGCTGCAGGAGGATCGCGCATATCCGGGGTCCGGCAACCAGCGCCGGTCTCGGGCGCCTGGAAGGCTACAACCAGGCGCTGGCAGCGAACAATCTTGGGCCGTTCACTGAGTACGTCGTGCCAGCACGGTCGGGTGATGTTGAGACTTACAGCACCGGCGCGGAGGCGACGAGCAAGTTGCTCAGGCTGAACCCGCGGCCGGACGGTGTTTTTTGTTTCAACGATCCCATTGCGATCGGAGCAATCGATACAATTCTCGGGGCGGGCTTGCGAGTGCCCGAAGACCTTGCAGTGATTGGCTGTGGCAATCTTCACTATGATAGATCGCTAGGAGTGCCGCTTTCGAGCATCGATCAGCAGAGCGCCAGCATTGGCGAACGGGCCGCAAGACTCGCTCTGTTTTTGATGGAAGCCAAAACTCCCCCCCGGCCAAAGAGCATCATCCTCGAGGCACGGGTTGTGGCGCGCGCCTCGACCCAAAGAAAGCCTGCATCGTGAACAACAGCGTTGGTAGGGTCGGATTAGCGTACATTCACAGATTTCGAACCCTAATCAGCGCCGGACCTTTGGAAAGGAGTAGACACGTTGAGGTACGCGGTTGTTCTTGCCGGCGGCTCAGGTACCCGCCTGTGGCCCATGAGCCGAGCCGACCTTCCCAAGCAACTCATGCCTTTTATCGAAGGGAAAAGCCTGTTGAAGCTTGCCTTTGAGCGTCTTGAAGGCTTTGTCGAACCGCAGCGGCGCATCGCCTGTGCCGGCAAACGGCATCGTCATCTCATCCTCCACGAACTTAAAGACCTTCACGGAAGCCAGTTTCTGGGCGAACCCCAAGGTCGGGACACTCTGAACGCCATTGGTCTGAGTTGCGCTGTCATCGCGAAAATGGATCCGAAGGCAGCGGTTGCCGTGGTGACCGCCGATCAGCTTATCGAGCCCAAAGATAGCTTTCAGCGAATCCTCCGCGAAGCAATGGGCATTGTGGAGGCGCACCCGAAAACACTAATTACTTTTGGCATCAAGCCCACGGGGCCGGCTACGGGGTTCGGATACCTGGAACTGGGTGGCAGGTTTCAGGGTAATTCGCGGTTGGTCACGAGTTTCAAAGAGAAGCCAAATCTGACCACTGCCGAATATTACCTGAGGGAGGGCCCCGAGAGATATCTGTGGAACAGCGGCATGTTTGTTTGGAGGGCCACAACCTTCATGGAAGTTGTACGGCGATATGAGCCGGAGGTCTTTGCCGGTCTTGACGAAATAGCCCGGTCTTGGGGGACTCCGGCTTTTGAGGCGACCCTCGAGGAAGTTTTTCCAAACCTCAAGAAAATCAGCGTGGATTTGGCAGTGATGGAGCGGGCATCCGCCGACCCGGCGATCATCGTGGCCGCTCTAACGATGGATATCCAGTGGCGAGACATCGGCTCCTGGCCAGCCTGTGCGGCCATCTTCCAGAAAGACGCCAAAGGCAATGCCCTTGGAGCAGCCAATAGCCTGCTCCTTGACACAACGGGTACCCTGGTGGCCTCCAGCGATTCTGATCACCTCGTCGCCACCATCGGCTGTCAGGACTTAATCGTGATTCACACGTCCACGGCCACACTCGTTTGCCCCAAGGATCGCGCCGCGGAGATGAAGAAGCTTCTCGGCCTCATCAAGGAAAGATTTGACGGAAGGTACATCTAGTTTTGCGGGTGGAGGCAGGGAACAGGTATCGGACGATGCGTATTCTGGTTACGGGTGGAGCAGCGTACATCGGTACAACGCTAGTCCGTCTTCTCCTCGCAAAGGTAACAGAGGTCTTTCAGCACCTGCAAGAAAGGTCTTGAGGGGGATGTTGCATGAGATTGGGTGTGCGTCTGGTTGGAATTACACTCATCCAAGTGAATGGCTTGTGCCTCGCCCCCGGCTTGCGCGCTCAGGGCAAAGGCGTGGTGGCGAAATGGTCATTTGACGAAACCGCGGGTCGCGTCACTCGCGACAGCGTCAGCAAAGTCGAGGATAAAGTAGAAGGCTTCATCAAATATGTCCCCGGGGGTTCCAGAACTGGGCTGCGGTTTGACGGCTATACGACGGGTGTGATCCGGAAGCATATCCCCCAATCCCTACTGTTTTACCCTTTGGATCTGCCGGATGTAATCAATCGAGAGGCGCCGGTTGCGTTCGGTATGCGCGCGCCGAGCTGGACTGCGGTGGCCGTGTGGCGGCTGGATGGTTCGGAGACCGTCGAACTTCCCATGGATGGTGTAGACGCTCATATTCTCTATCCGGCCGACCTGGGTATCGATATCCGGGCGGTGAATCGCAAACTCATCGTTCGATTTCCGCGGCCAAGAATGGGCTGCATCGTTTGCGTCTGAATTCTTGCTTGTGGACACACAAGATAGGAATCGTCGGTCCTACCTAATCAGGAGACAGTCGATGAAGGGATACATAATGCGAGTTGCGACGGTTCTCGCCGTCTGCGCCGGAATGCTCTTGTGTACTGCCGCTGTGCCGCGTGCGATCGCGCAGGACACGTCGACCCCGCCGTACCTGAGTCCAGCCCTGCCACCGGAGGCGCGGGCTAGGGATCTGGTGGGGCGGATGACGCTCGAGGAGAAGGCGTCGCAGCTCGTGAATCAGGCGCGCGCCATTCCGCGGCTTAAGGTTCCGGCCTACGACTGGTGGAGCGAGGCGCTGCATGGAGTCGCCGTGAACGGCACGACGGAGTTCCCGGAACCGATCGGGCTCGGCGCGACCTTCGATGTGCCGGGGGTTCATGCGATGGCCGTGGATATCAGCATCGAGGGGCGCATCAAGCATGCGCAGGCGGAACGCGCGGGGCACAGTGATATCTTCGAAGGCCTCGATTTCTGGGCTCCGAACATCAACATTTTCCGCGATCCGCGATGGGGCCGCGGCCAGGAAACCTACGGGGAGGATCCGTTCCTCACCAGTCGCATGGGCGTGGCTTTTGTCGCCGGCTTGCAGGGCGACAATCCGAAGTACTATCGCGTCATCTCCACGCCCAAGCACTACGCGGTGCACAGCGGCCCCGAGCCCACGCGCCACACTGACGACGTGACCGTGAGCAAGCATGACGAACTCGACACGTACCTTCCCGCCTTCCGCGCGACAGTTACAGAGGCTCAGGCCGGTTCTGTGATGTGCGCCTTCAACAGCATCAACGGCGAACCCGCCTGCGCTAATGAGTTTCTGCTTCAAGATCAACTCCGCGGCAAGTGGGACTTCAAAGGCTACGTGGTCTCCGACTGTGGCGCGGTCTTCGACATCTACCAAGGCCACCACTACGAGCCTACACAGGCGCAGGCCTCGGCCATCAGTCTCAAGCGCGGCATGGATAATGAGTGCGTCGATTTCACCTTCAAGGTGAAGGACAATCACGACTACAAGTCGTACCTCGATGCCGTCAAGGAAGGCTATCTGAAAGAGAGCGACATCGACACCGCGCTCATCCGCTTGTTCACCGCACGCATGAAGCTGGGCATGTTCGATCCGCCGGACATGGTCCCGTACACCAAGATCGATGAAAGGCAGCTGAACAGCCCTGAGCACCGCTACATGGCGCGCAGAATCGCCGACGAATCCATGGTGCTCTTGAAGAACGACGGCACGCTACCGCTCAAGACCAGCGGCATCAAGATCGCCGTCATCGGGCCTCTTGCAAATCGGACCAAGGTCCTGCTCGGCAACTACAACGGTGTCCCCACGCACACCGTCTCCATCCTTGAAGGTCTGCGCAAGGAGTTCGCGGGCGCCAGCATTCAGTACGTGCTCGGAACGCAGTTCCTGAGCCACGAAGCGGATCCCGTTTCTGGCTCAGCACTGACGGTCGGCGGCAAACCCGGCATCAATGTCAGCTACTCCAGACTCGACATGACCGACATCAACAACCCTGAGGTCATGAAACCGCTGGCACAGCGCACGGAGCCCACGCTCGATGCCTCTGCCCAGCCTTTACCCCCTGAAGTTGCCAACGTGCGCCCGCTCGCCATCCGCTGGGAGGGTGAGCTTACTGCGCCTGAGACTGGCGACTACAATCTCGGCCTTAAGGCCAGCGGCTTCTTCCGCATCCAGCTTGATGGTAAGAGTGTCACCTCCTCTTATGGCGGCGATCCCAACGAGGCCAAGCTGGGACGGGTGCTCCTAGAGGCCGGCAAGCCCGCTGCCCTGCACGTGGAGTACGCCCCGCCGGAAAACGGAATGCCCAATGCCAGGCTGGTCTGGTCGAAGGTCGATCTCAAGCCGCAGCCCGAGGCCGTTGCAGCAGCCAAGGACGCCGACGTCGTGATTGCCGTCCTCGGAATCACCAGCGAGCTTGAAGGCGAGGAGATGCAGGTGAGCGAGCCCGGCTTCAAGGGCGGCGATCGCACCAACCTCGATCTGCCCAAGCCGGAAGAGGATCTGCTCGCGGCGCTCGTTGCCACAGATAAGCCTGTTGTTCTTGTCCTCACGAACGGCAGTGCTCTCGCTGTGAACTGGGCCAAGGAGCACGTTAATGCCATCCTCGATGCGTGGTATCCCGGCGAAGAAGGCGGCGCGGCCGTCGCCGAAACTCTCTCCGGCAAGAACAACCCCGCCGGCCGCCTCCCGGTCACGTTCTACAAGGACACGAGCCAGTTACCAAATTTCGAGAACTACTCGATGGAAGGCCGGACCTACCGCTACTTCACGGGCAAGCCGCTGTATCCCTTCGGGTACGGCCTGAGCTATACGACCTTCAGCTACAGTGACCTCAGCGTACCGCGAACGGCCGTGAGTGCGGGCGATCCAGTGTCGGCCGACGTGACCGTGACGAATACAGGAAAGGTAGCGGGCGATGAGGTCGTGCAGCTTTATCTGAAGTTCCCGCCGGTCCCGGGTGCGCCCCAGATCGCTCTCCGCGGATTCCAGCGCATTCATCTGAATCCGGGCGCAAGCCAGAAGGTTCACTTCGAGCTGAAGAACCGCGACCTGGGCATGGTGACCGAGGACGGCCATCCCGTCATCGCCGGCGGAGACTACAGCATCAGCATCGGCGGTGGTCAGCCAGATACCGGAGCCCCGGGTGTTACCGGGCACTTCCGTGTAGAAGGACAGATCGCCTTGCCGGAATAGCGGGTGTCTGGTTCCGCGAAGACAGGGACCATCAGGCTCCCAGCGAAATAAAAGTGTTAACTCGATGACGGAGGCTCAATGCGTGGAATTCCTCGTCTCCAGGCTTCTCGGATCGGTTATTTGATTGGTTGTCTTCTGTTCCTGCTCATCTGTTTTGGCTTCACTGGCAGTCCTTTATGGGATACCGCTACGCAATCTTCAATTACGCCACGCAATCCCTCGGCGGCGAGGTGAACGTCTCTTCGTTCACTATTACGACTCCCTGAAAGCGCCGCACGAGGAAACGCTCACTTGCAGTTTTTCGTCGCACACAGATTCTTGCTGAAGAACGGGAGTACGTGGTTCTGAAACCGATCCGCGACGGCGCTGGTGTGCGTACCGTGATAAATCTCAAAGCTGTTGGCTATGCCATAGTTATCGAGGATATCGTGCAGCTTGCCTGCATCGAATCGTAACCCGTCCTGGTCGCCCACATCCATTGCGATTGCGTGATACTGGCGCAAGTTGTCGATGAATTGGTCCACGAACGCCAAAGGCGCGTTGGCCGCCCATTTGGCAATCACATCGGGCTGGGGCACACAATCTTTCCTGGGCAGGTCAAGATAGAGCAGCGGATTTTTCGGGTCGGGCGACCAAGCCGCGGCCGAGGCGAGCTGAGCGCGGACGAAGAACGACAAGCCGGCCGCGTCCGCAGGAGTCTTTACCGATTCCAATTTCTTCTCTTCCGATGCCATGGCCGTCTGCATGGCTGGATTTTCCGGCCTGGAGCCCATCGGCGAGAGGCAGCAGGGACTCATGATAGAGACTGCCGAACACGTCAGGGTGTTTCATTCCAATGCGAGCGGCGCCATAACCGCCCATGGAATGGCCTACCAGACCCCGGCCCATGCGGTTAGGAATCGTGCGGTAGTGCGCGTCAATATACGCGACCACATCGTGGGCGATGAACCGCTCGAAATCTCCCGTCGTGACGGAGCTCGAATACATCGAGCCGCCGTACGCCGTCTTCGAGTCGGGCAGCAAAACAATCATCTCTTGGCTGCCTTTGGCGAACGCTCCCTCAACGGTTTGGGGAACGTGGATTTCGCGCGTCCACTGCTCCGCTCCGATGGAATAACCATGCAAGGCATAGACGACCGGGTAGCGCCGGTGCTTCCCCTTGGCGTAGCTGGGCGGCAGGAACACGATCACGTCGCGATCGACCGCATCACCCTCCAGATTCCCTTCCAGCGCTTCACCGTGAATTTTGATGTGCTCCACCGTCACACCCTTCGCACCGGGAACGACGGGGGGCACTTCGCTCTGCACTTGCGCCTCCAGCCGAGGCACTAGAGCAACGCTTATCGCCAGCGTCGCAACAAAAAACAGCTTCGTTGACATCGTCCACATCTTTTTCATTGGAACACCTCATGATGTATAAAAAGCAGGCCCGAGGGCCCGCATGAACATACAGGCCCACTTTCAGGAGCCAGTTAGCATTGGAAATACTGACACGCCTTTTTCGTCAAAAGAAGAATGAATTCTGAATAGTTGGCCCACAAATTGAGCTGTCTGTGAACCAACTCTGCTCAACGCTCTATTTACCGTCTTGCTGAAAAAGTCTTGGCGCGAAGTCTTTCAGATCGCGACGCCACGTCTGCCACTCGTGCGCCGTGCCTGGCGATTCATAGAAGACGTGCTTGATGTTCGCCTTTTCGAGCATGGCGCGGAATGCGCCGATGGCGCCCGGGAATGGGTCAGGCTCCTGGGTGCCCATGCCGATCCAGAGCAGTTTGACTTTCGCGTTGAAGGCGGCACCGTCCTTGAAGGTCCCATTGAAGGCCGTGGCCGGATCGAGCGCTTCGGTGCTGAGCCCATTCATTGTGCCGCTGAAGCCGCCCATGTAGGCGAAGGTGTCCAGGTTGTGGGTCGCCAGATGGAGCGCCTGATTGGCTCCCATGGAGAGGCCCGCCGCGGCCCGGTGATCGCGGTCCGGAAGGGTGCGGAAGCTGGAGTCGATCATGGGTATGACGTCCTTGGTGATCACGTCCTCGAAGGCGCTGAAATCGCCCGCTCCCCTGGCGCTGGGCGGCCCGAAGGGCCCCGACGGCCGCGATGCGTAACCGTTGTCCATGACCACGATCATCGGCACCGCCTTCTTCTCGGCGATGAGATTGTCCAGGATCAGGTTGGCGTGGCCCTGGAAGATCCATCCCGTTTCATCCTCGCCCATGCCGTGCTGAAGGTAGAGCACCGGGTAGCGCGCGCTCAGGTTGGTGTCGTAATCCGCAGGCGTGTAGACGAAGCAGCGCCGCCAGGCTCCCGTAATCTTCGAGTGGTAGACGCGGAGGCGGACATCGCCGTGCGGCACATCCTTCGCCAGGTAATAGTCCGAGCCGTCCTCGGGCACCTCGATCCCGCTCGCGTCCTTGCCGGTGCCGAAGTACGCGTGGCTGCCGGGATCGTTCACGCGGACGCCATCGACGACGAGCTGGTAATAATGGAACCCCTCGACCAGCGGCGGAGTGGTCACGCTCCACATGCCGTCCGCGTCGCGGGTCATCGGATACTGCTTGCCCATGATGTCAACGGCTATGCTGCGGGCCTCCGGCGCCTTGAGCTGGAAGGCCGCGCTATGGTCGGGCAGAACGCGAGGATACTGGGCACCCATCACGTTCGTGGTGGCGGGCCGCGCATCATCGACGGCGGAGGCGCGGACGCCCTCCGGCGAGCGCCGCCAGGCAAAGTAGGCATCGAGCGCCTTGAGCCCCTCCTCGTTGGGAACCGGTCCGGTGTGGGGCGTTCCGGCGAAGTACATCAGCTCGGGAGACCGGTCGCTGAATGCCGGCCACGTTGGCACGCCCTTTCCGTTCGGGTCGCCGTGTTTAGCGAAGTTAGTCCAATAGGTGGACATCGCGTCGGAGATTGCGCGGTCCGCCTCAGTGGGCTGCTCGTGGTGGAGTTCGTTCAGGTGGCCGAAGACATACGGAACCTCCCTGCCATGCGGCGCACCGAGCCCGGGCTGGGGCGAGTCGGCGGGCGTCTCCGGATGCTGATCGAAGTAGTAATAAAAGACCTCGGACTTTCCAAGCTTCGACTGAAGCTCTGCCCAGATCCAGGTGTGCCAGCCGAACGCCGTATCACGGCTCAGGTCGCGGGCGGTCTTGGGCACAGTCGCCTCGCCGGCGGGATAGGCCTTCAGCAGGCTGTCAGCGAAACCGGCGTAGCGTTTGTGCACGCCATCGATGTACTCCCGCGGCGTGCGGTCATGGGAAAAGCTCGCTCCCTCATCCGAGTTGTATCCGATCAGGACAGGGACGTCGTTGAACTGCTTGGCGGCGTAAAGCGTATATTGGTCGGTGGGAATGACCCAGCCGTCGATGATGGGCCAGGCCAGGCCGCGCTGGCCTCGTGTGGCGGCCAGAATCTTGTCAGCCGGCATGCTGCGTAGGTCGGCGATGGAAGCGGCGCCCGCGGTCCGGGCGAGCGACGCGCCGTCCCGTTCGGCGTCGACAAGCCTTCGCATGTTCTCGCCCGGCTGGCCGGCGGGACGCGGAGGGCCAAAGGAGCCGCCACTCTCCGAGATCGCGCCGTCGAACAGCCCCTTGGCCTGGGGCGAAGCGCACAACATGCTCACGGCAATGCCGCCGGCCGACTCGCCGAAGATGGTCACCTTGTTCGGATCGCCGCCAAAGACCGCAATGTTCTTCCGGATCCACTGCAAGGCGGCGATCATGTCGAGAAGGCCGTAGTTGCCGGAGACGTGCTGGGGCGACTCCGCGCTCAGTTCCGGATGCGCCAGGAAGCCGAGCGGACCCACGCGATAGGCGATGCTGACCAGCACCACGCCCTTGCGCGCCAGGACCTCACCACTATAGGTGGGGATCGAGGTGGCGCCGGCGTTAAATCCACCGCCATAGATCCAGACCAGCACGGGGATGCGGTCGGAGGCGGACCGCGCTGGCGTCCAGACGTTCAGATAGAGGCAGTCCTCGCTCATCGCGGGTGTCTCGCCCCCGTTCGGCGGGGGGCCGAAGCCGCCCTGCGCGCATTGCGGCGCGAACTTGTCGGCGGTACGCACGCCCGCCCACTTCGCGGCCGGCTGCGGCGCGCGCCAGCGCAGATCGCCGATGGGCGGGGCGGCGAACGGGATGCCGCGGTAGACGGTGAGTCCATCTTCTTTGGTGCCTTGCAGGACACCCTGCTCAACCTTCGCGGTGGTGCTCGCGGACACGCTCATCCACGGCGCTGCCGCGACGACGACGGCCAGCCAAATCGCCTTCATCTTTGATACTCCTTCCTCGCTGGAACGATCTCATGGAACGGGTCTTGAACCCGCTGCTTCCGCGCTCCGGCACACACATTCCTTGTCCGGCGTTCTTCTGCCTATTTCTTCGTGAGCATCAGCAGGATGCAGGCGTGCGGCTCCAGCGCAGCGCCGACGCGCGAGCCGGCTTTCACGCGCTCCCCGGTCCACACGTTTCATGGGTCGATGCGCACACGAATAGCTCTGGCTGCACCACGGCGGTCCCGATGACGAGCTCAACCTCGACCATCTTCCGTAGGTATTTCACGGTGCCTGTACCGAAATTGCCTTTCCGGTGTATTCGACGATTTTGTCGGGGTTGACCACTGGCGTGACGCCGGAACCGTGCCCGACGGATACCCAGACAACTTTGATCTCCATGCTTCGAGGCATTTCGGGATAACTTCCTTCTCGGTCCCCAATCGTCAGAGTTCGTGTTGACTCCGACCAGTGAAGCGGAATGGTCGAGTGCGCACCGTTTTCATAATCGTAGCTATCGCCCGCGTCCTGATACAGTTCGAACTTGCCGTCGGCTCCAGGGTAAATCCGCAGTTCGATGGGTCCGGCGGGCTGCTCGTCGGCGTACTCAATTTCAGGGCCGAGGGGAAGAATCGAACCGGCACGTACGTAGAGTGGAATGCAATCTAGAGGGGCGTCTGCGTCAATTTCGCGGCCTCCCTTTTGTGATGCTCCAGTCCAAAAGTCGTACCACGCCGGGGAATCTGGCAGATATAAAGTTCTGCGAGTAGCGTCCGGCTGAAGCACCGGGCTAACAAGGACTGAGGGCCCAAACATGAACTGATCACCAACGTCACGAGCTTTCCCATCGGTGCGCCAATCCATCACCAGCGGCCGCTGGATCGTGTAGTCCTGGTTGGTGACGCGCCAAGCGAGGGAATAGATGTAGGGCATAAGGCGATACCGAAGCTTGTCGTAGTTGATCAGGATCGGTTCAACTTTGTCGTAAGCCCAAAGCTCATTTCGTGATCGGTGCCCGTGGGTGCGGAAAATCGGACAGAAGGTTCCGTACTCGAACCAGCGCGCGTAAAGCTCCTGATATTTCGGATCATCGAGAGGCTTGTCATGAGGTGGCCAATAACCGCCGATGTCGGTCGTCCAATACGGATATCCGGAAAGGGCGAAGTTCAGCCCGGCGGCCACCTGATGGCTCAAACCCCAATACGAGCCGAAGACGTCTCCTGACCACACCGTTGCTCCAACTCTTTGCTGGCCGAGGAAGGCCGATCGCGTGAGCAGGAAGACCCGCTTCCTTTCGCTGGCAGCTCTCCAGTGCTGCTGGACGCCAAGAGTGTGCATGAACGGAAATATATTCGTGTACTGTGCGCCGTTGCCGATCGCAATCTGCTTGTTGCGCAGAATCGCGTCCCCCATGTGGGGCCAATACTCTTCGGGCTCGGCGCTGTCCAACCAAAATGCGTCCCAGCCTTGGGAGAAAAGCTTGCCGACCAAGTGATTCCAATAAAAGCCGCGCGCCCTAGGGTTTGTAGCGTCATACACGTGAGCATTCGGCACGTCAAAGTGCTTGGCTGTGAGTTCGCGGTAATTTTCAGACTTCGTATCAAAGAGCCCCCACACCGAAATCATGGTGTGGACGTGCTCATCATGTAATTGATGGAGTTCGGCGGGGACGTCGGGGAAGTTGGAATTGAAGACAGGGTCGCCTTCCGTCTTCCACCAATACCAATCCTGCACGATTGCATCCAGGGGAATATGTTCTTCACGGTAGCGATGCGCGATGCTTAAGACTTCATCCTCGGACATGTAACGGTCCTTCGATTGAAAGAACCCATAAGCCCACTTCGGAAGCATGGGCGTGTGTCCGGTGAGGTTTCGGTATTCATGGATGATCTGATCCATTTCCGGACCGTAAATGAAGTAGTAATCCACGGAATGGCCTGCGAGCGAACGCAAGTTCAGTTCAAGTGGGAAGCGATTATCGACCAAGGTCAGGGAGGCCGTGTTCCACATCAGCGCGTAGCCCTTGCTCGACAACAGCAACGGCATCGCGACGTCCGTGTTGTTCTGCGCGAGCTCGACGCTGGACCCGCGGTAGTTGAACATGCCACTCTGGTGCTGTCCCAGCCCGTAGAAGCCCTCGTCAAACTCAGGCGAGAACCTGTCCTCAACGTGAAATGTCTTCTCGCCGTTTAACTCGGCCGATTCGTAGGTGCGCGGTATCGCGTTTCGCTCGCGCAAAAGGTTCTCGTCTCCTGCTGTGCTGTATTGCACGTTTCCCCACTTCCGAGAGAGCTCTATCTTCAGCGTGTCGGTGGTGAGGATAGCCCCTTCGGCTGTCTGTGACACCTGAAACTTCGCGCCTGGACACGACTCTTTCGAATCGAGCATCCAGGGCTGGTTCTGTTTAACTGTGTTAGGCGGCTCGGGCGTCGCGACAAAATGTATGACAGAGGAACGGCAAACGGAAATATGGAGACTTTCGCCCCCCACCGTAGCAGTCATGCCGTCCGGAGCTGGCGCGTGCTTGACGGGAGGCAGTGGAGGCACTTCCCACAGTTGAGCTCTCGCCTCCATTGTACTCCAGAGGAAACAGCACATGCCGAGAAAGAGAGAAGTCCAGATTCTATGCCATGACCGAGCAAGCCGTGCATGTTCGCAGGAAGTCAATGTTCGATACTCCTTCCGCTGGGGTAATTTTGATGCCAGGATCAGTGGGCCACAGGAGTTTGGCGTCCCAGCTCGCCAAAGGTGCGGAAGCCTTCAATACGTCTTCTTGCCCTCCAATTGACCAGCCTTCAGCTCAATTCAGCTCAACAGTTCATTGACCGGGTTGTTGAAAAAGTCTTGGCGCGAAGTCTTTCAGATCGCGACGCCACGTCTGCCATTCGTGGTCTGTACCTGGTGACTCGTAGAAGACGTGCTTGATGTTCGCCTCCTCAAGCGCGTTATGCAGTCCCACGAGTCCTGCCCGCATTCTCTCGGGTTCCGCTGTGCCGACGCCCACCCATAGCAAATGCACTTTCTTCGCGAATGCGGCCGGATCAGCCATCGCCCCGTTGAAGGCCGTCTTCACATCGAATTTCTGATTGCCAAAAACCAGAGCCCCGGCCGCTCCACTGAATCCGCCGATATAGGAAAACATATCCAAGTGATCGAACGTGACCTGGAATGTCTGCATTCCGCCCATCGAAAGGCCAGCCATGGCACGATGATCGCGATCCGGAATGGTTCTGAAGTTCGCATCGATGTAGGGGACCAGGACCTGTGTCAAATCGTCTTCAAAGGCTGCCATCATCTCCTGCATCGCCCGCCTCATTTCCGGTGAACCAAACGGCTTTCCGGCGAGATCAGGGGCAGGTTGGCCAGCGCGCCTGGCGTAGCCATACGCCATCACCAGGATCATTGGCTTGCAACTGCCTGCCGCGATCAGGTTATCGAGAATGAAGTTTGCGTGACCCTGCCTTGTCCACCCGGTTTCGTCCTCGCCGGCGCCATGCTGCAGGTACAGCACGGGATAGCGAACTTTGGCCTGGGTATCGTAGTTCGGCGGCAGATAGACCAGTGCGTGCCGCCAGGTGCACGTTACCTTCGAGTAGTACCAAATCTCACGGACCTGCCCCTGGGGCACATCTTGAGCTGAATAGTATGTGCTCTCCGGTTCGGGTATATCGATTCCACTTGCGTCCTTACCTCCGCCGAAGAACGCATGGCTGTTGGGGTCGGAGACCTCTGCGCCATCAATGATCAGGGTGTAGTAGTGAAAGCCGGGAACAAGGGGCGGCGTCGTAACCGTCCAGAATCCGTCCGACTGCTTCACCATATCCAGTTTCGGCCCGCTCCAGAAATTCAGCCAGACCTTGGTGGCATCGGGAGCTTTCACGCGAATCTCCGCCCTCCCGGCACTATCTACGCGTGGATATTCCGCTCCCCAAACGTTGGTCGAAGCGGGCTGAAAATTGCCCGACTCTTGCGCGCTACAAAGACTTGCGAATAGGAGTATTGCCAGTCCAACCTGTTTCATCCCTTCCCTCCTCGTTCACTTGGAATTCAACCACGTTGCACGTCCGTGCATGTCTTGGTGTTAGATTTTTGCCTTCCTCCGCAAAGACCGCGCGATCTTAATCGCTTTCACCAAAGCCAGACCTTCCACACAGCATCACAAGCCGATTGGATGGAGCGCTCCATCCAGCACGATGGGCTTGCCAGGTTCGATCCGAGTCTCGGTCGACTCGCCGCCATAACTTATCCGGTATTTCATCGCATGATCGGATTGCAACCTGAGCTCAGTGAGATGGCCTTCTTTCCACACGACGTCCATCTTGCCGCCGCCTCGCACGCGCACTCCCTTCAGGCTGCCGCTCGACCATTGACGCGGAAGGGCAGGCAGCACTCTGATTTCATCGGAAGTGCTCTGCACCAGCATCTCAGTAATCGCGGCCGGACCGCCCAGATTGCCATCGATCTGAAAGGGTGGGCAGAGATCGAACATGTTCGGCAGCGTGCTCGTTGTTATCAAGATCTTCAGGTTGGCATACGCGTGCTCCGGGTTTTGAAGCCGCGCCCAGAGAGCGACCCTCCACACCGTGGACCAACCCGTTCCGCCGTCGCCGCGCAGTTCTAGGCTCTTCTTTGCGGCAGCTGCAAGTTCGGGAGTGGTCTTGAGAGTGATGCCATGTCCCGGATACAGCGAGTACAGATGCGACACGTGCCGATGAGCCGGTTCAACTTCGGGATAATCCTCAATCCATTCCTGGAGTTGCCCCCGCTTGCCAACCTGCATCGGCGGCAAGCGTTTTTCGGCCCGATCCAATTCAGATCGGAACTCAGGGTCCGTTCGAAGAATTTCGGCAGCACGCTGACAATTCTCAAAGAGCTCTCGAATGAGCTCAATGTCCATCGTGGGCGCGTACGTTAGATGGTGGGACTTGCCATTCAGGATATATTGGTTTTCCGGCGAAGTTGACGGATTCGTGACGAGACGTCCTGGGAACGGTGTTCCGGCCGGCTCCTCTACCAGAGCACCGATCGCGAACTGTGCCGCTTCCTTCATCGCGGGATAGGCTTCCCGCCGCAGGAACTCCCGATCTCCACTGAACTCGTAATGATCCCACATCTGGTTCGCCAGCCATGCTTCTCCCATTGGCCAGATTCCCCATGGGCCGTCCACCGGCGTCGTCGCGCGCCAAAGATCGGTATTGTGGTGTAGAACCCATCCTCTGCTGTGGTAGTCCACGCGGGCGGTTTCGGCGCCGGTCACGCGCAAATCGCGGATCAAACTCCACAGGGGCTCTTCCGTCTCCCAGAGATCGCCCGTGTCAGCCTGCCAATAGTTCATCTCCAAGTTGATATTCGTCGTCCATTTGCTGCCCCAGGCAGGATTCAGATCCTGGTTCCAGATCCCCTGCAGATTTGCGGGTTGCCCTCCCGACCGGGAAGACGAAATCAGCAAATAGCGGCCGAACTCAAAGTAGAGGGCGAGCAGGCTGGGATCGTCATTCGTGGCGAAATCCTTGATGCGCCGGTCAGTCGACTCGGTGGAATGGTTCTCTCCAAGGCGCAACTGTACCCGCGAAAACAAGCGGCGAAAATCATCCACATGCCTCTGCCGCAATCGGTCGTACGATTGCGTCGATGCGCGCTGCACGTACGCTTGGGCCGGACCCAGAGCGTCGCCGCCGATGTCCTGATAGTTCCTGAAGCTTGTTGCGTTGCTGAACAGCATGGTCACAGAGTTGGCGTCCGAAATCTCCAGATGCCCTCCAACGGCGCGGACGGAACCGCCATCGGCGAGCACTTTCAGCACCGCGGCGAACCGCATGCCGGGCTGATCCCAGGAGCCTGTCCAAGACCAAGCCGGATTCTGGCGCGGTTGGATTTGACCGGTCAGTTGCAAAGTATCGCTTGCAGTGCTTTCGACGTGCGTCCCAGGCTGGGGAGAATCAATCCCCGCGCTGAACGTGACCTGGCTTGGTTGACTGGCAGTGATTCGAACTACAAGAACCTGGTCCGGGTAGGAAACGAATACCTCACGTCGGAAATAGACAGAGCTTACTCTGTAGGCTATCTCTGCAATCGCATCATCCAGGTGGAGCTCACGACGGTATTCTGTCGCCTGACCATGGCCCGGGAAGTGCAGCCGCACGTCACAGAAGGGCTGATAGGGCATGAGCAGCTTCGGTTGACCCATGAGGGTCCCCGAGAGCTTTTCAGCTTCGTCCACCTTCCCGGCGAAAATCACCTGCCGAATCTCCTCAAGATGGGTGTATGCCTCTGGATTCGTGTAGTTGTGAGGGCCTCCACCCCAGAGGGTGCTCTCGTTGATCTGCAGGCGCTCATCTTCTGTTCCGCCAAAGACCATAGCACCAATGCGCCCGTTGCCAAGCGGCAGGGCCTCGGTCCATTTTGCCGCGGGTTTGTCGTACGTCAGTTCGAGATCGGATTCGGCTGCTGCATCTGCCACGCTCAGTGCGGTCGCAGCTACCATGATCAACGCTATCCTCAATTCGAAGCGAACTCGCCGTTGCAGCACTCTGCTCCTCCAAAAGGGTTCGCCCAGCGTCATTGAGCGGACTCCACCACCGGAAACCGATAAATGTTAACCTGAATCCGGCGTGAAAACTCATGGAATTTGACTTTCTCCGAAACACGAAGGCATGCAGCAGCGTCGGCCCTGTGGGCTGGCCGCAGTTAAAATGGCGGTCGCAAGCGGCGGATGCGTTCCAGTATTTCCAGGAAGTCCCGGCTGCCAGGATGATTCGCTGGCAAGCGCAGGGTCGGCACTCCTCCGGGTCGCACCAACTGCGCGGGCACCACAAACAAACGCTGCCGGAGGCTTTGGAGTGTGGCCCGGCGCAGATGAGGCGGAGCGCAAAGCCGCTTGAACCAATTCAGCAAATTGTAAGCCAGCAACACAATCTGGAAGAACGCCTCGTTGGCCTGGAAATCGTCGGTCGGAATCTTCCCCAATGCATAGGCATACTTCAATTCTCGGATGATCAACTCCGCCCCCGCGCGCTGGTTGTAAAACCGCCAAAGGTTGAGCGGTCGCAACGTCAGGTTGGTGACCAAAGCTTGGTAGCTGTAACCCCCCATCTGGAACAAGGTCCGTTGTGCCGAAGGTTCTTCCGGCACCGGTCGACGGATCACCACGAAGCGTCTCGGCCCGGGCCACCGCAGCGGACAATACTGGAACTCTCCTGCCCACACTCCCGACGAGACCTGGTGGTAGCGCAACCCCGACAGGCGGCTTTTCAGCGGCCGGGTGAGCCGAGCCACGATGGCGTAAAAAGCCCGGTCTCCCTCGATAAATCGCACCATTTCCTGATCGAAGAAGGCCGAGTCGGCACGAACTCTCACTTCGCGGATGGAGGTGGGCAACTTGGGAAAGGCGCGCTCCAGCAGAGGAATCGTGATGGTCGAGACGTGGGTGTCGCCGGGGTGGTAGCTGCCTTCCCAACAATCCTGCGTGTTCCCCTCGAAGCAGAGCAAGGGGAGGTAAGAGGAACGGCCGCGCTTTTTGGGGTTGTAGCCCACCTCGGCGTGTTCCTGATGGCCATAGACCGTCAGCACCGTGCTGTCCAGATCGAGGATCACTTGGGAGGGTTGCCGCAGCATCGCTGCACGCCATGCGTCGTGCAATTTGACCAGGGAGTTTCTTCCCCGCTGTGCGAACCGATCGAGGAAGCGCCGCAGGGTGGTCGCGGCAGGGTAACTCGGCAAACCGGTCAAGTAATGAAACACGCCGTTGTGGCGCAGAGGTTCGGTGGTCTCGATTCGCCCGAGGCCCAGCACCAGCGGGTAGAGGAGAGCTTCCAAGGATTCGCTGACGCTGTAGCGGTTGTTTCGCTGGGCAAATCGAATGTGCCGCGCCAAGGCAAGACGCAGTCCAATCCGCTGAAAGAACTGCTCGATGAGCGATACACCCGCGAACTGGGTCAAACCAACTCCGTCGGCAGTAATACGCAAATTTTGAGGCCCGCGGTGCATTGTTCCAATACCACACTTTTAGTGAGGTTTTCGTACAAAGGCCAAAATACCCTTCGGAGCCAATGTTGACAAGGCTTCTAAGCATATGCAAAACGTGAATCACGCCGGATTCAGGTTAACGCTTATGGGGCTACGCCCCTTGGAGTTTCCACATTTTCACCGGAGACGGTTTGGAGGTGGAGGGGCGGCTCTGCCGCCCTCGAACAGCGAGCCTGGAGCCTTCCCTTAAAGGTAAATGGGATTACCTGCCTTCGGAAAGGCTGAGCCTTTCCACAAGTCAGGCGGCGGAGCCACAGCTCGTCGTTCAGCGAAGCAAACTTAATTTGGACAAGCCTACCCCATGGCGTGTCCCTACTTCCTCAATTCCCGTGTTTCAGCATAGCGCTGGCGTGTTTGAGCGCGGCGTCGGTGATCTGGCTGCCGGAGAGCATGCGCGCCAATTCCTTTACTCGTTCTTTTTCGCTGGCAAGCTGTGTCACGGCGGTCAGAGTGCGCCCGGCCCGCTCGAATTTTTCCACGTAATAGTGCTGGTCGGCGAAGCAGGCGATTTGCGCCAGGTGGGTGACGCACAGCACTTGCCCATCGCGGGCCAGGCGCTTCAGCCGCTGCCCGACGGATTCCGCCACCCGCCCGCCGATCCCGGAATCAACTTCGTCGAAGATGAAGGTGCGCGCGGCCCGCCGCGCGGCCCCGGCTCCGGGCCGATTCATCCCCACCACGGTCTTGAGCGCCAGCATGAGGCGCGAGATTTCCCCTCCTGAGGCAATCTTCTCGAGCGGGCGCAATTCCTCCCCGGGATTGGGAGAAATTCGGAACTCGACTTCATCAACGCCTCGCGGCCCGGCCCGCCCCTCGAGCAAGCTCTCGAAGTGGACCTCGAGACGGGTTTTTTCCATGCCCAGTTGGGCCAATTCCTCGCGCACCAGGCGAACGAGCTTGCGCGCCGCCTCGCGCCGCCGGGCGGAAAGCGCGTCCGCCGCTTTGCGGAAATCGCCCGACACCTTTTCAAGCTCCTGCTGGAGCGCTTCGCGGCGTTCGTCGGCATGTTCCATCTTGGCCAAATCCTGCCGCGTCTTCTCCCCGTAAGCGAGAATCTCCTCGAGCGTCTGCCCGTACTTGCGCTTCAGCCGGTCGAGCAGGGCCAGCCGGTCCTCGATTTCCTCCAGGCGCTGCGGGTTGGCCTCGAGCTTTCCCAGGTAGGTGCGTAGGAAATCGGCGGCGTCCTCGAGCGTGGCGCGGGCGCCCGCCAGCGGCTCGATGTATGGCTCGACGGCCGCGTCGTAGCGGCGCAGGTCCTCGAGTTGCCGCAGGGCAGAGGCAAGACGCGCGCAGGCGGCGCCCTCTTCTTCGTAGAGTTCGGAAAAGGCCCCCGCCGCCGCGGCGCGGACTCGCTCCAGGTTCGCCAGGATGCGCTTCTCTTCCTCCAGGCGCGCGTCCTCGCCGGGCTCGACCCTGGCGCGCTCGAGTTCCTGCGCCTGGAAGCTTAGCAAGTCGATTGTCCGCAGGCGCTCCTGCTCGTTTTGGCGCAGGCTCTCGAATTCCGACTCCAGCTCCTTGCGCCGAGCGTGTAGTTGGCGCACTCGTTCCAGCTCCTCTTCGACGCCGGCGAACTGGTCCAGCAGGTCGAGTTGGGCCTCGCGCGCAAACAGCGCCACGTGTTCGTTCTGACCATGCATCTCCACCAGCAACCTGGCCAGCGACTTCACCGCCGCCAAAGTTACGGGTTGATCGTTCACCAGCATGCGGCTCTTTCCACCCGCCTGGATTTCCCGGCGCAGAATGAGTTCCGATTCGTCCGCCTGCGCCAAGCCGTATTCTTCGAGCCAGCCTGACCAGAGCGGCCGCCCCTCGCTGCGGAATACCGCCGTCACTAGCGCCCGCTCCTGGCCGGTCCGGATCACCTCCGGCGAAGCTCTTCCCCCCAGCGCCAGGCCCAGCGCGTCCACCAGGATGGACTTGCCGGACCCCGTTTCACCTGAGAGCAAGTTCAGTCCCGGGGCGAATTCGACTTCGAGCGTGTCAATCACCGCGTAATTCTGAATGTGTATTTCGTGGAGCATAGTCGGTGGTCCGTGGTCCCGCCGCGGCGGGTCAGTCGCGCCTTGTCCGCTGCGCTTGCTTCTTGCTTGGGCGATTATACGCCATGTTATGACGCCTGCGAACAAACGCGTGGAGCACTCGACACTGGGTCAGGAGTCAAGAAATCGCCCTCTCCCCTCGGGAGAGGGTAAAGACGCAATTGCGATACACCGCGTTCCTGACATCACGGATAGCGGTCTTCGGCTATCCCCGCTCCGAATGACTGGCGTATGGAAAAGAGGCCAGGCCGCGTGGAAAGTTCTTTCATGTAGAGGCTATTACACTAGCGTACAATGAGGCGACCAAGCGCCAAAGTGTGTAAAAATGACACACATATAGAATCTTCCCTATATGTCCCAGCATTCTTGTAAGCCATTGAAAACACATGGGAATATTAGGTCGCAGGCGGAGAACACTTCAAGAAAGTGAAACAGGTGGGACAGATGGAAATCTCATCTGCCCAACCTGCCGTTGCTCCTTTTGGGTAGCCGACGTATAATCTCGCGTGGCCTGAAGTTTGCCTCATCCGCAGCGCAGGCCCGTTCACGTGTATTGCACCGATTGAGAGGTGGCGAACATGCAAGTTCCCTTTTGGAGTAAATCACCAAAGCCGTCGAGCGGTCAGAGCCGCCGAGATTTTTTCCGTCGGGGTGCTCTGGCCACCGCTACCATGGCCTTGGGCGCAAGCATCCGGCGTGCCGTGGCGGCGCCGCTGGAATACGGCGCCAATCTGTATCGCTCGATCGGAGTCAAGCCGCTGCTCAACGCCAAAGGCACGTTCACCATCATCAGCGGCTCGCAAACGCTTTCGGAGGTCAAGCGGGCCATGAACGACGCTTCGCGCGCCTACGTTCAGATGGATGAGTTGATGGATGGCGTCGGCCAGCGTTTAGCCGAGTTGACCGGAGCCGAATGGGGGATCGTGACCGCGGGTTGCTGCGCCGCGCTGACGCACTGCACGGCGGCCTGCCTTGCCGGCTCGAACCCCGAGCGCATGCAGCGTCTCCCCAACCTCGAAGGGTTGAAGAGCGAGGTGGTGATCCCGGCCTATTCACGCAACGTCTACGACCACGCCATTCGCATGTTGGGGGTGAAGATCATCACCGTCCACGACGCTTCCGAGCTCGAATCCGCGTTTAATGAGCGCACCGCCATGGCCTACATCCTGGGCGGGCCGCAGGACGACGGCCCGCTCGGAACCAAGGTGGTCGCGGAGGCCGCCAAGCGCCACAACGTGCCGGTGATCGTGGACGCGGCGGCCGAGGTCCTCACCATACCCAACGTTCACCTCCAGCGCGGCGCCACGGCGGTTGCCTACAGTGGCGGGAAGTGCATCCGCGGTCCTC
>Ga0209517_10000595_pt1 | contig 60770 bp, 49 predicted proteins | sample PeaSoiMetSII2010_FD_187695 | JGI IMG/M metagenome (GOLD analysis project Ga0209517, IMG submission 187695) | Peat soil microbial communities from Weissenstadt, Germany - SII-2010 (SPAdes) (version 2) | ecosystem: Environmental > Terrestrial > Soil > Wetlands > Peat | place: Germany... | reverse complement strand
AGACCTGAGACCTGAGACCTGAGACCTGAGACCTGAGACCTGAGACCTGAGACCTGAGAACTAATACGGAGCCACTGCCATCATGACTATCCCGTTCAACATCGGAGTTCTTCAACTCAGCATGGAGCCTGTCCACGAAACCGCAGCCATGGCCAAGGTCTGCGAGGACGCTGGTTTCGACACCTTCTGGATTGCCGAGGCCTACCCTTGGTGGCGTAAACATTCCTTTGAAGCCCGCTCCTCGACCGCAATTCTGGCCGTCATCGCCAGCCAGACCGGGCGCATGCAACTCGGGTGGGGAATCATCTCTCCCTACACGCGCCATCCCGTCGAAATCGCGATGGAAGCTCGCGTCATGCAGGATCTCGCCGGTGACCGCTTCCTTCTGGGCCTCGGCGCGTCGAAGATCTTCATGAAAGAAATCGGCGAGGGGGAAGGCGAGAAAGTCGGACCTGCCACCGTGATGCGAGAAAGCATCGAGATCATCCGCGGCGTGCTCAAGGGCGACCCGTTCGAATATCAGGGCAAAGTTTTCGCCGCCAGCGTTCCGCCGCTCAAGAGCGACGCGCATACCTCGCGCAAAGTTCCTCCTGTGTATGTTGCGGGAACTGGACCAGCGATGCAGAAGCTGGGCGGTTCGCTCGGCGATGGCCTGCTCACGGCATCGATCACCACTCCCGCATTCGTGCGCTACTCGAAAAAAAATATGGAAGAGGGCGCAGCGAAAGCGGGCAAGGATGCTTCCAAGCTGATCCTCGGGTGCGTGATCGTCGGCAGCATCGGCCGCGATTCGAAAAAAGGAAAAGAAGGCGCGCGCGAGCAGGCCGCCATGTATCTTGCTAACAAAGTGCAGAACATCAAAGGCTCGGCCGACGTGCTGCTCGAATCCGCCGGCATCACTTTCGAAGAACTTCAACCCGTTGCTGACGCCATGGAAAAAGGCGGCCGTAAGACCGCCGCGCAGGCTGTCGGCGATGAACTACTCCGCAAGGTCTGTCCCATCGCAGGCACGCCCGACGAGTGCATTCAAAAGATCGAAGAATACCGCGCCGCTGGCTGTACTCACATCATGCTCGAAATCTGGGGAGACGATCGCACGGGTCAGGCGAAATTGTTCGGCGATGAAGTCCTGCCCCACTTCAGGAATACATAACCACAGGGGGCACAGAGGAGCACAGGGTAACTGCTTCCTGCTGCTTTAGTGCTTTTTGTGTTTAATGATTTGCCTCTGTGTTCCCCTGTGGTTATCGCTTTTACTTGGACATCACTAGCTTTGCGATCGTCGCCAGTTGCATGTTCGACGTGCCTTCATAGATTTTTCCGATCTTCGCATCGCGCCAATATTTCTCGACGGGATAATCTTTTGTAAAACCGTATCCACCGTAGACTTCGATTGCGAGCGACGTCACGCGCTCGGCCACCTGCGACGTGAACAGCTTGGTCATCGCGGCTTCTTTCACAAAATTTACGCCGGCGTCTTTCATGCGGGCTGCGTTGTAAACCATCAGCCGCGCCGCCTCGATCTCGGTTGCCATCTGCGCGATCTGGAACTGGATCCCCTGAAATTCCGAAATCGGCTTTCCGAATTGCGTCCGCTCCTGCGCATACTTCGCGGCGCATTCCCACGCGCCGCGCGCCACGCCCAGCATTTGCGCGCCAATTCCGATGCGCCCTTCGTTGAGCGTCTCGATCGCGATCTTGTATCCCTTGCCGACCTCGCCGAGCACGTTCTCCTTGGGCACGCGGCAATCTTCCAGAATCAGTTCGCAGGTTGACGAGGCCCGAATCCCCAGCTTGTCTTCCTTTCTGCCGACAGTAAATCCGGGGAAGTTTTTCTCGATCAGAAACGCCGTGATCCCCCTGTATCCCTTGGACGCATCCACGGTGGCAAACAGAATGAACAACCCAGCTTCCTTGCCGTTCGTGATCCAGAGCTTGCGTCCGTTGAGAACGAATTCGCTCCCTTTGAGCTCAGCCTTGGTTTGCAGCGCAAACGCATCCGACCCCGATCCCGCTTCGCTCAACGCGTATGCGCCGAGCAGGTCTGCCGTCATCTTCGGCAGGTAGCGCTTTTTCTGGTCTTCACTGGCCCAGCGCAGAAGAGCATTCGCGACCAGCGTGTTCTGCACGTCCACGATTACGCCAGCGGAAGCGTCAGCCCGCGAACATTCTTCCACGGCCAGGATCGCCTCAAAAAACTTGCCGCCCGCACCGCCGTACTGCTCCGGAATCTCGATGCCCATCAGTCCCAGCTGAAAGAACTGGTCGATGAGCCCGTGATCGAATACTGCCTTTTCGTCCATCTCTTTGGCCAGGGGACGAATCTTGTCTTCGGCAAACTGGCGGACGTTGTCGCGGAATAGCATCTCGTCTTCGGTAAGAGTGGTGAGTGGCGCGGGAGTTGAAAGCTGCAAAGTTTCCGGCATGGAGACACCTCATTGCAGAAACGCGACTTGCCGCGTTTGCGCAGGAATGGCGAACCAGAAATTGTAGCAGCAGAAGACGACGGGATTGCGACTGCTCGGTCGGTTCGGTCCGCTGGGCGGCCGAGACGGCTGCCCCTACGCGAGACTTTACTTCGGCACCAGTTCTGCCACCGTTAGCTGATCGGCTTGGCGCAACTCGGGAAACAGCCATGCCCAGGTGGCGATCACAAGCAGCGTTCCGGCTCCTCCCAGAACCACGGCGGGGACGGTGCCGAACCATTGTGCGGTTAGGCCGGACTCGAACTCGCCTAATTCGTTGGACACTCCGATGAACAGCATGTCTACGGCGTTGACGCGGCCGCGCATCTCGTCGGGAGTGGCGACTTGGACGAGGGTTGCGCGGATGATGACGCTTACCATGTCAGCGGCCCCGGTCAGGAATAGCGCGGCCAGCGACAGGATGAGGCTGTGCGAGATTCCGAAGAGGATGGTGAACACGCCGAATGCGGCTACGCTCAACAGCATGGTCAGGCCGGCGCGGCGGCGGATTGGACGGTGAGCGACCGCGATCGCCATCAGCGCGGCGCCTACGCCGGGGGCGCTACGCAGCAGGCCGAGTCCCCAGGGACCGGTGTGCAGGATTGTTCTGGCATAGACGGGCAGCAGCGCCACCGCTCCACCTAGCAGGACGGCGAACATGTCGAGCGAAATCGAACCGAGGATCAGCTTCTTCTCCCAAATAAAACGAAAACCTGCGAGCACAGTGCGCAGACTTACGGACTTTCTCTCGGCCATTTCTTTTTCTGGCGATGTGGGCTGCGGGTGGATGCGCAGGGTGAGGATGGTGGACACGATGGACACAATTACGGCAATGGCATAGACGGCTTCCGGGCCGCGAAAGAGGGCGTAGGCGGTGCCTCCGATGGCCGGGCCGGCGATGGTTGCGACCTGAAACGTGCTGGCATTCCAGGCGACCCCGTTCGAGAAATGTTCTTCGGGAACCAACTGGGGCAGGAGCGCGCGGCTCACCGGAAAGTTGAAACTGCGGAAGATTCCGAGCAATACCAGAACGACATAGATGGAGTGAACCGATTGCGGGGCGCGCCAGCTGATCCCGAGCAAAAGCGCCGAGCACAGGCCGAAGCCGCCATAGCACCACATCAGCAGCTTACGGCGGTCGAAGAGATCGGCGGCGTGTCCGGCGACCAGAAACAGCACGAAGCCGGGCAGAAACTGGGCTAGGCCGACGTATCCTAGATCAAGCGGACGCTTGGTGATCTCGTACACCTGCCATCCCACGGCGACGGACAGCATCTCGAGCGACACGACGATGAGGAATCGCGCGAGCGTATAGGAGACGAAGTTGGGATAGGTGAACGCAACTCGCCCGGCAAGGCGCGGGTCCTGGGAGGTGAGCATTGCCTACTACTTTGCCACAGAATCATTTGCCACAAAATCAGCGGCGGTTGATGAGCGAGGCGACGTAGCCTGCGCCGAATCCGTTGTCAATGTTGACTACGCTGACGTTGGAGGCGCAGGAGTTCATCATTCCGAGCAGAGCGGCGAGGCCCTCGAAGGCTGCGCCATAACCTACGCTCGTCGGAACGGCGATCACCGGGACGCCGACCAGGCCGCCCACTACGCTGGGTAGCGCGCCTTCCATTCCGGCGCAGACTATGATCACACGCGCTTTCGCGAGCGCTGCGCGATGCGCTAGCAGGCGGTGAATCCCGGCGACTCCGACGTCATAGATATGCTGAACATTGTTGCCCATCAATTCCGCAGTGACCACTGCCTCTTCGGCGACTGGGATGTCGCTGGTTCCCGCGGACACGACCACGATCACGCCCTTGCCGTGCTTCTTGCGATCGCGCTTGAGTACGATGGCTCGAGCCAGTGGACGATACTCTGCGAGCTGCACAGTGGCGGCGACGGCGGCGTATTGTTCTTCGGTGGCTCGCGTCGCCAGCACGTTGCCGCCGTGGGCGGCCAATCGGAGGAAGATGTCAGCCACTTGGCGCGGCGTTTTGCCCTGGGCAAAAATCACCTCGGGCATGCCCTGGCGCAGGGCGCGATGGTGGTCGACCTTGGCGAAACCCAGGTCCTCAAAGGGCAGGTGACGCAGGCGCTCGACGGCGTCGTCGGGTGAGAGGCGCTTTTTTCGAACCTGCTCGAACAGCTTGCGAAGGGCTTGGGAATTCATAGACGCTGACGTCATTGTAGATTGCTGAGGGCCGCGCAGAGTCGAACGGTGAAACATCAACCACAGGGGACACAGAGGAGCACAGGGGCAAGCTGGCCGGACGGGACACTGACGCGGACATAAAATCAAGTCCTTTCAGTTACTTAGGTAGATTACTCCGGTGGTTCGATGGCCTTCGGATAGATTGCCCCTGTCCCCGGCGCGCCCTATAATCGCCTTACTCTGGTTCTGGATTCTCCGGCAGGTTCTCGGGTAGGTAGGCCGCAGAATAAGTGTGCCTTTTGGCCGGTCTGAAACCCGTATGCGAAAACGCCTGCAAATCGCGCTGATGGCTAGCTTGACCGCGACCTCCTTTCTTTCCATGCTGTTCTCGACGATGCCGGCGCGCGCACAGTCAGGCGCCATTACTGCTACTACCGACGAATCCGGTCGCAAGATCTACGTCAACGGGGATGCGCCTTCCACTTCTTCGTGGGCGGGGGGGGCCACGCATGCCCGGTCTCCGCTGGTTTATTGGAGTGTGACCGAACATCGTTTCAAGCCGGTTCCGACCAGCGGCGCTGTGATGCGTGCGGCACGCTCGGCGGCTTCGGAAGTCAACACCTACCTCGACGGCAGAGCACAGACTCACCAGACTCTCAACCGTGCTTTTACTCAAGAGGATATCGACGCTGCGATTGAGCGGGCGGCCGCCCGGCACAACGTGGATCCGAGCCTGGTGCGCTCGGTGGTCAAGGTGGAATCGAATTTCAATCCCAATGCGGTGTCGCGCAAGGGCGCGATGGGACTGATGCAGTTGATGCCTTCGACCGCCCGTTCGCTCAATGTTTCCAATCCTTTTGACCCGCAACAAAACGTGGATGCCGGGGTTAGGCATCTAAGGAGACTGTTGGATAACTACAACGGCGACGTTCGCCTCAGTCTGGCAGCCTATAACGCCGGTTCGGGGGCGGTGGCGCGCAGTGCGGGCGTTCCGCATTTCAGGGAAACGCAGAACTACGTTCGCCGAATCACGAACTTGTACAACGGCGGCAGCGAACCGGGCTCGTACATTTTCGGCAACCCGGTGCACGAGCCGGTCCACGTGCAGCGCGATGCTCGGGGCGTGCTGTACATCAGCAATACGGAATAAGCGGCGTCTCCCGCCGTGGTAGCGGGAGCGCGGAACATTTGACACCTGGATTTATAGCAGGAAGTTTAGTGAAGACCCAGGCTTCTACGACCCTAACTCGAGGCGCCCGCGCCTTTCGCTTCGGCACGGCGCTGTTGCTCGTGCTGCTGCCGCTGGTTTCCGCATCGACCAGCGTTCACCACAACGATGCCTGGGCCCGTCAGCAATTCACCAAGGCGGAACGCGTGCGGGAGGCTCTCAATGGCCGTCCCGCTGGAGAGCGCACTCGCCGCGAATACCAGCGTGTCATCGACTCGTACCGCCGCGTTTACTTCGGCTCTCCGGCCTCATCGAAGGCGGACCCGAGCGTGGTGGCGACCGCCGAACTCATGGTCGAGATGGGCCGGCGCTTTGACGACAACAAGATCCTGCGCGGCGCCGTCGAACAGTATCGCTTCCTGCGCAAGGAATATCCGGGCAGCAAATACCGTTTCGACGCCCTGTTCACGATCGGCGAGATCTACAAGGACGATCTCAACGATCCCGAAGAGGCGCGTACGATCTTCGAAGACTTCGTGCATCGCTATCCACGCAACCGCCTAGCCGATGATGCCCGCTCCGCGGTGAAGGAAATCGATGCCGAGGCCGACGAAATGGAACGCACGGCGCAGAAGGCGGCACGCAAGCCGCAGTCGAATGCCAACGCTAGCGCCACCGCCAATACTGACGATGCCGCCGAATCCGCAAATGACGCCAGCGCCCGTCGCAGCGCGTTGCCGCGCGTCACGGGCGTTCGCCACTGGTCCACGCCCGACTACACGCGCGTCGCCATTGACGTCGAGCAGGAGGTGAAGTTCGGTTCCCAGCGCATCTCGCATCCGGACCGAATCTTCTTCGACCTGCGCGACACCAAACTGGCTTCGACCCTGGTCGGCAAGACCTTCGACGTCGACGATGGCTTCCTGAAGAAAATTCGCGTTGCCGAATTTCAGCCGGGGCGCACGCGGATTGTGCTGGAAGTGGATGACCTCGCGAGCTACGAAGCTTTCCTGCTGCCGGACCCGTACCGGCTCATCATTGATATCCACGGGAAGCAGAACCGGGCGACGGTGATTGCCAAGAAGGACGCGGCCAAACTTCGTTCCGTTCCGGACACATCCCAGATGGCTTCCCCGAAATCGGACGACGACGCCAGCGAGTCAGAGCCGACGTCGAGCGGAGACTCGAAATCTGCTGGGCGGACAGCACAACAAGAATCCGGCAAAGATGCGGTTGGCTCTTCGAAAACTGGACCGGTCGAAACGGAATTAGCCCCCGAGGATGGCAGCGCAGATTCCAAAGCGCCCGACCCCGCAAAGCCAGCGAACGGCATTGGAGTGATTAAGACCACGGTTGCGGTCAAAGGGTCGAACCGCAGGATCCCGAAGACGATCGTCGAGGCGGACGACAGCGTTCCGTCGACGGTCGCCACGCTGGAGCATGAAAAAATCCGCCCCGAAGTAACGCCCGGCCCAGCTGCCAACATCTCCGGCGCCAACGAGGCGATGCCAGCGAAAACGGATTCGCCATCATCATCTTCTTCTTCGGGTCGAAAGAAGTCCCGTTTAGCCGCAGCCGCTCCCGACACCGCGGATCTTCGTCGAGAGAACCATCTTGAGACGCGTGAAGCGATCCGCGAAGCGCGTCCCACCGCGGCTGGCGACCGGTCTTTAACGCGTGCGCTCGGCCTGAAGATTGGCAAGATTGTCATTGACGCCGGCCACGGGGGCCATGACACGGGCACGATTGGTCCCAACGGTCTGCTCGAGAAGGACGTGGTGCTCGACGTTTCCAAGCGCCTCGGCCGTTTGCTCGAATCGCGGCTCGGCGCCGAAGTCATTTACACGCGCCAGGACGACACCTTCATCCCACTCGAAACCCGCACCGCGATTGCGAACCGGGAGCGGGCGGATTTGTTCATCTCGGTCCACGCCAACTCGAGCCGTGATTCCGATGCGCGCGGCGTGGAAACCTATTACCTGAATTTCACGTCGTCGCCGGAAGCGCTGGAAGTTGCCGCCCGCGAGAACGCGGTATCGGAGAAATCGATCCACGAACTGCAGGATCTGGTGAAGAAAATTGCGCTGAAAGAAAAAATCGAAGAATCGCGCGAGTTTGCCGGCGACGTGCAGGCATCGCTCTACGGAGGACTTGCCCTGAGCAACGCCGGCATCCGCAATCGCGGGATCAAGAAGGCGCCGTTCATTGTGCTGATCGGCGCGAATATGCCTTCGATCCTGGCCGAGATTTCGTTCGTGTCGAATCCCACCGACGAGCGCAAACTCGAAACCTCAGAGCACCGGCAGCGCATCGCCGAGTCGCTCTATCGTGGTGTCTCCAAGTACGTCAGCGGCTTAAGCGGCGTGAAGGTGGCGAGCAAAATCGACAAACCCGAAGGGCAGTGAAGTCGCGCCCGGCTCCCGCTGCTGACGTGGACTGTTCCGCGCAATCGCGAAGACCCAATCGATGAAAGCCGTGGAGTACGCGGCCCTCGAGGCGAGGCCGAGCTGCGCTCGGCTTGGACGGGCGAGGGCGCCCGTCCCCACGCAACCTTGGGCGGCGAGGCGCCCGGCGCCCCACACAAACCATGCCCGCCCGGGTGGAAACTTTCTCGGCCTGCCGGTAGTCTAATCGGGTAGCAGGGGTGTGCCTTTCTTCGAATGAAATTCTCGCGACAGTTCTTCGTTGTCTTCATCTTTTATTACTGCGCCCTTTTTTGCGCCGCGGCCTGTGCTGCTGAGCCGCCCGCGCCGGCCGTCGTCTCTCCGACCCCTGTCTCTGCGACCCCGGTTCTTCCTACCGACTTTGCGGGCTGGGAGGTGAAGGGCGCGGTTGCCAGGAGCGACGATCCCGCCGCCGCTGATGCGGCGAATGCGCCCGTCCTGAAGGAGTACGGCTTCCAGCGTTTGGAGAAGGCGGCCTACACCCGCGACGACGGCCGCAATCTGGTGATCAAAGCCGCCGTGTTTGCAGACGCCAGCGGCGCTTACGGCGCTTTCACCTACTACTATTCTGACGAAATGGGGGAGGAAAAAATTGGCGGGCAGGCGGCTTTTCTGAATAACCGCGTGTTGTTCTATCAGGGGAACGTGCTGGTGGACGCGGTGTTCGACAGAATGAGCGTGATGTCGGCGGCGCAACTGCGGGAGCTGGCTGGGCTGCTGCCGCAAGCGGAGGGCAACAAGGGCAACCCGCCTTCGCTGCCCACGTATCTTCCGAAGAGGGCTTTCCAGAGGAATTTCGAGAAGAACACGACGAAGTACATTCTGGGTCCGGTCGCGCTCGATCGGATCGGATCGCCGCTGCCGGGTTCGATGGTGGATTTCAAGGCGGGCGCGGAAGTCGTCATGGGCAGGTATGCGGCGACCGCGGGCGATTCCACCTTGATGCTCATCGAATATCCCACGCCGCAGATCGCCGCGGAACGACTGCGCCAGATTGACGCCTCGCATCAGGTCACGCAGCAGCAGCCGGGGGTTGCGTCCATGGTTGATGTGGGACCGTTCTTCGACACGCGCACCGGACCGATCATCGTGATCGCGGCGGGACCGCTTTCAAAAAACGAAGCGAGATCGCTGATGTCGTCCATCAGCTACGAAGCCGACGTCACCTGGAACGAAAATACCTACGTGAGCAAGAAAGACAATCTGGCAAACTTTCTGTTCAACGCGATTGTTCTTTGCGGAATTGTGGTCGGCTTGGCGCTGGTTGCGGGGATCGCGTTTGGTGGCTTGCGGGTGATCGTGAAACGGTTTTTTCCCGACTCCGTGTTCGACCGCCGGGAGGCGATGGAAATCATCTCACTGCACCTGGAGGACGACGCCCGACCGGTGCCTCGGGAGCGGTAAGTCATTCAATCGAATGTCGTTAGCATCGAAAAGAGAGTATTTTGCCCACTTTCGAGCCCGTTTGCTGACTTGGGGACGTATTGTGTAAGCTATTGAAAATAAGACTATTTAAGGCACAAATTTTGCTTGACACTGTGCTTTTGAGGCTCATAAGATTCCGGCAGAAAGCTCTGATGGATTAAACCTCCGTTGGAACTATTCTCCCTTGAAAGAAAAGGCCGCCCAAGTTGCCGGGTGGCCTTTTCGTTTTGGAGGCAGTTCTCAGTTGCCAGTGCTCAGTTCTCAGTTGGCTAACGACGGGTTCGGTGTTCACTGAGAAATGGGAACTGGGAACTGGTTTCGGAACCTTGGAGTGCTTGCATCCGTATCACCCACAGGGCAGAATTTGTACGGCAGTGGAGGAGAAGCGATGTTTTGCGATCAATGTGGTGCGCAGTTGCAATCGGGAGAGCCACGCTGCGGACGCTGCGGCAAAACCGTGCTTGGACTCATCGAGCTTCGGCGTAGCCGGGTTCGCGACCATATCCGACTGGTGGGCATCCTCTGGATGGCGTACTCGGCGCTGCACGTGGTCGCAGGAGTGGTCGTGATCATTGTCGCGCAGACGATCTTCGGGCGCATGATCCATATTCCCAACGGTCCACCGCCCGAGGTCAGCGTCTGGCTGCGGCCTCTTATCAGTTTCGTCGGATGGTTGATCCTAGCGAAAGCCGCGGCCGGCTTTCTCGCCGGTTGGGGCTTGCTGCAGCGGGAGGAGTGGGCGCGAATCGTTGCCCTGGTTGTGGGTTTCGTGGCGCTGTTAAACGTTCCGCTTGGTACTGCGCTCGGCATCTACACGCTCTGGGTGCTGCTGCCCACGCAATCCGATGACGAGTACAAAGCGTTGGCGCAGGCCGCGTAGCGCGGAGGCATTCGAATTAGCGGCGTCCTCGGGAATCTATCCTCCGGTGCCTTTAGGCTGAAGAATTGCGGAAACCGAACTTGGCGTGTGAGCATCTCTCTATTAACGTGTGAGCATCTCTCTATCAAGAGGTTCGGATATGAACGCAGGAGCCCATACCGACGGAGGCTTGAGTGCAGTTCCCCTCCTTAACGCCGTGTTCTGTGCTGGTTGTGAAACCATCAGCAACAGCCCGCATGATGCATGCACTGTTTGCGGCAGCCGTTCTCTGATCAACCTTTTTCGGATGTTGGGAGGGACTCTGCGGAGCCAAAAGCCACAGTCCGCCGAAGACCACGCGAAAACGGCGAAGTACAATCTGGAACTCACGGTCAAAGTGCATGAAATCCCGGCGAACGAGCTAAACCGTGCCATCGAGTCGATAAGCCGCTTGGCCGAGGTGTGCGGCGATCTGGAATCCCTCCACATCAACGTGGAATCTGTTTTCGACACCCAAGCTGTGCTCAGAGCGGCTTGAATCTCTCGAATCCGCCGTCGCAAACGCGATCACCCGTTACTCGTGACAGGCTTCGCTGGCTCTAACCAGCCTTCTTCGCCGCCTGAAACTCCGCTCCCGCAACAAGACTTTACGCAGCATCTTCGCGCAGTCTTCGGGTGAGCGGACAACGATGATTCCGTGTGCTACTCCAGTTCTTATATCAATCGTGAGTGGCCGCAGCTACAACACCACACGTCATTCTTGCGGGGCGACCAACCGCATAGTGGGCATCGAATGCGTGGGCCGGAGCGGTCGAGTCTCTTCTCTCGGTCGAGGTCGCGATCCAGCACAGCGGATGCTTTGGTGCAATCATCCGAGAGGGCGCACATGCCCGGCTATTATGACCCAGCCCGGATGCACGGAGTAGTTTCATGGCTGCCGCATCAGTCGGTAGTGGGCAAGTTTCGTTTTCCACAGGGGCGGTGCTTATGCCATAGACGGGATGCTAAAGCGAGGCTGTGCAAATTGAAACTTTACCACTACCCATCAGTCGGTAGTGTCCTAAATAATCCCTCCTGTTCCGTTTCGTTTCTGGAAGACGGAAGGCTCTTTCGCCTCGAAAGTGACCCGGCGTTCCGCTCGAAATCCAACCGAGTGGAGTACTTCTGGCTTTGCCATCACTGCTCATCCACGATGGCCCTGCATCTGAGAGAAGACGGAACGCTGGTAACAGCGTGCTCACGGCTGATGCGCAATTTAGGCGTGTGCTGCGCACTCTCAAGATAGAAGTAGAAGGAGTTCATGATGAAGATGAATGCGACCTACGCCGAAATAAGCGAATGCGTCAAACGGCAATTCGGCTTCGTCCCAAAGAACTGCTGGATAGCCCACGTGAAGGAATTAAATGGCTTGAGGGTTGCCCGCAGCCGTACCAACACAAGAGTCCGGCCAGTCCTTTGTCCGCTCGACAAGCGAGAGCCAATAGAACGATGCATGCGTCGTCTTGGAGTGATCTGAGCGGCATCACACCAAAACTAGCACCATGGGGTCCCCAGCAATGCCGAGGGGTGCGGAGCAAAACATAAACTGGCGCTGGTCGGGGTCGTTCCAGAGCGGGTAGAGTTTAAAGGTGGCAGCCCATTAAGTGGTTCCAAGATGAACACGAAGAATTACCCTACTGACGACTTACCATGGAGAATCTCGCGAATCCTCGTCGCAACCGATTTTTCGCCTCAAGCCGGCAATGCTATGGAATGGGCACGGTCTCTCGCTGGCGCATTCGGGGCGAAGCTGGTTCTGCTGCATGTCATCGACATCTTTACCTTAGCGGAGATGTCTTGCGTGACGGGTGGCCCTGATCCGCTTCACCTATTTCACGAATAAGCTCATAAAGGCATGGGGGAGTTGAAGGCGCTGATACCTGATGCTCAGACTGTCGTTCGTGAAGGTTCGCCACGCCCCGTGATTGTGGATGCCGCGCTAGAACTGAATTGCCAAATGATCGTGATGGGAACCCACGGTCGCTCGGGACTGGCGCATCTGCTTTTGGGCAGCGTTGCCGAGTACGACGTGCGGAACAGCAAGGTGCCAGTGCTTACTGTCCGTGGGGATTGACTGTCGGCCCCCCACTCAGTTAATTCGCCAAGAAGCACAGGAGACCAGCTACACGGGTATCGAACCGAAAGATGCGCCGAGATGTCGGCAGGTATTGCGGGAAACTGGGACACTGGTCGTCCTGTGGGTTTCCTCGCTATGCATCTAGCTCGGTTTCGTGGGCACGCATGTGCCGGTGGTAGACTGCGCGTATGGCCAAGAACAAAACTAAATAAGAAGCACGAAGCCGAAGGGATTTGTGGGTATTCTGGTGAAGGTGAACATCGATTCCGGAAGGAAGCCGAGCGGCGTTCCGGAGCGAAGCGACGCCGGCATGGTGATTGTGGAGTAAGTGTTCGGAATCGTCAAGCGAAATTGTCCGAAGCGAAGCGGAGGGAGGCTCGGCGGGATTGGGGGTGCAGGGGAAAGGGCGGCAGCCCGTTTCGGGACCGCGACTGGCCTGCAGGTGCTGACTGACAATATTACCGAGCAACGCGCGCGATCTGGGTTCCCGCGAAGCGAGGGAGAATACGCTATGACGAGATTCTCGCAGACGGGCTTGCCCACTACAGGACGCCGGAGCGTCCCGCCCATCCGGCGATGTAGCTCTGCAGGAAAGAGATGAAGTCCTTGGCGACCGGCGGAAGTTTCCTTCCTCCATGCCGAATCTCGTAGAAGTCCAGGTGCACGACTGGATTGATCAGCCGGCTCATTACTACTCTGCGATCCCGGCAAGCGGGCAACCCGTACGAGGGAATGATCGCGACACCCTCCCCGGCCTCCACCATCGCGATCTGGGTATTGAGATAGTTGAGCACGAAACTGGGCGGATGCACGACACCAGCCCGCGCGAGATGCTTGTCGATGAATTGCTGAATCGGGAGGGTTGGCGGCTGCGAGATCAGTGTCTCTCCTTTCAGAGCAGACCACGTAATCGTGGCGCGCCGCGATGCAGCACCGTTGTCTGCGCGAATCACCATCAAGAAAAAACGAAACAAGGGCGTACGTCGAATGCCGGGCGCGTGCTTGAAAAACACACCCACTCCCATATCGAGTTGGCCGCTCTCAACCATCGGCATGATCGTGGCGGTGCCTCCATCGAACAATTGAACTCGAACGTCCGGCCGGTGGGCTCGGAACTCCTTGATCGCTTGCGGCAAGACACTGGCCGCGACCAGAGGTGCCGCGCCCACCGAAAACGATTGGCTCGTTTCGCTTGCCGATTGTCCGATGCGCGACATTGCAATATCGAGCTCCCCCAAGTTGCGCTGGGCGACGGCAAGTAATTCGTTGCCGTAAGCCGTCAGCGCGACCGGCGCGTGGTCCGGTCAAACAGCCGGGCTCCGAGTTGGGTTTCCAGCTCTCGTATCAAAACGGTCAAGCCAGAGGGCGTAATGAACAGAGCTCCGGCCGCGCGCGTGAAACTTCGATGTTGCGCCACCAACAGGAAGGCGCGGAGCTGACGCGACGTAAAATCAATCATTGAGTATTCCTCATCAACCATCAATTTATTTGAACTTGTGTCATAAGTCCACCTGGTGTTAAATAGCCTCGCCCTGCGGCGATTGGGTAGGCCGACGATGCAACCACACGGAGAGCGTTTGAAAAAAAGCGCAACCAGCGACGCACGACAATCTGCAGGTTCCACCTACCTGCTCGACAATGCCGGCAAACAGGCGCCTGCGAGATTCGCGGCCCTCTCCGCACTGTTCGACTCGGGAACCATTCGTCATCTTGAGGACCGCGGCGTCGCTCCCGGTTGGCATTGCCTGGAGGTGGGGGGTGGCAGCGGTTCCATCGCGATCTGGCTCGCAGATCGCGTCGGCGCCACGGAACGCGTACTGGTTACCGACATTGACCCGCGCTTCCTTAAGGCGACGGCTGAAGCCGCATTGCTTGCCGACTTGAAGCACTACAATCTGCTGCGGCCCGCACTGCTGGAACTGAAGAAGGAGTGGCCGAAACCAGCCTGAGAGGCTCTATGTGCGGACGCTATCGACTGTCACGAAGGAAGCAGATCATCGAAGAGCACTTCGACGCCGTTTCAGGCGAAGAAGACTGGAGTTCCGGCTACAATATCGCTCCGACCCAGCGGATTCCCGTCATCCGCCAGCATCCCAAGGAGCCCGTGCGTGAACTGTCACTGATCCGATGGGGACTCATTCCCTCGTGGGCGAAAGATTCGTCCGTCGCTGTCAGGACGATCAACGCCAGATCGGAAACGTCAGCCACCAAGCCCGCATTCCGAGATTCCTTGAAATCTCGCAGATGCCTGATTCCAGCAGACGGGTTCTACGAGTGGATGCGGACGGGGAAGGCCAAGCAGCCGTACTGTTTTGAAGTCAGTGACGGGCAGTTGTTCGCGTTCGCAGGATTGTGGGATCGCTGGAAAGACTCAAATGACAAGTGGGTCAAGACCTGCTCGATTTTGACCACGACCCCGAACGCGGTGACCGCACGCGTACACGACCGAATGCCAGTCATTCTTGATCCAGACGATTACGATCTGTGGCTCGATCCGGGGATGAATAATGTGACTGCGGCGACCGATCTGCTGAAGCCTTACGAGGCTCGACTGATGCGGTGCTACCCGATCAGCACTCGGATCAATCAGGTGGCTAACGATGACGCGGAATGCTCCGCACGCGTGGAACTCGAACAGATTCAGAACCGCCTGTTCTCTTAGTGGGACTGTGAGGCTAAGCACTGTGGCTGAGAGGGACGAGCCGCCGATGCGGTAATTGCCGAAACTGTTCAAAATTGACCATCCCCGTGAACGGTAGGGCGTTATCTTCTTTCCGTGAAGAGAGAACTCGCCCCCAAAGAGGTACTCGCTGTCCGTTGTCCAACCTGTGGTGCTGCTCCGAAAGAAAAGTGTGAGCTTAGCACGTCAGCCCCGCACCGATCCGCATCGTGACCGCCGATTGATTGCAGCAGATGCACGAAGCGAGATGGCAAGTGGTATGCCGTCGTCGAGCAGATGACCAGCCTTCCAGCACAATGAAAATCAACCACGTGGCAAACGACGACGAAGCCTGCTCCGCACCCGTGGAACTCGCCCAGATTCAGAACTCCCTCTTTTCATAGTGGGCTCTCTGCTGATCGGACTATCGAGCCTCTTCAAAGTCAGGGAGATATTTGCCGCGAAACATTCGGAAATGCTCTTTCATCCGAATCGCATCGTCGGGAATGGTCTTTTGCACGGTCGCAGTCACGTCTTCGAGGTAATGAACGCTCACCCTTTGGCGATACGGCTCCGATAGGCAGTTCTTAAGGAATCGGATTTCCTTTGCCAAGGAGCCATTCGCCTTGGGAACAATACACACAAGCTTGTCGCCAGTGCCGACGCCGAGATTCCATACGTTCCGCATGAGTTGATAGTGCTCCAAAAACACGTCACAGGTGGAAAAACCGGGAGCGAACTTGCCATTCAAGGCTGGCGAGTAGATGTCGTTGAATTTTGATACATGGGAGCTATCTGACTTAGCCTTTCCGAAGTCGGATTCGGTCAACTTAATTTCAAACAATGTCTTAGATTTGCTAGTTCTGAAACAGAAGTCGAAGTTCGTGCCCTCGCTTGCATCAAGCACAGCCTCGAAGCCAGCTTCTTCAATGACACCGTCCGTTGTAAATATGTGCGTCAGGAGTTGCAGGTATTTTTCTTCGGCGAGGAATAAGAAAAACAGGTTGAAGCACATATGCGAGAAGATGAGAGATGATGAAAATCGGAATGCAGCTTGAACTGGGCTTTTCCAACATACCCCCAGAATTGATCGCGATACGGCTCCAAAATATTCAGTTGTTGCGACTCGGAAGGCAGGATGTGGGCGTACTCTCGGCCATTCTTCCGCCAAATGCCGTTCTTCTTAACACCGAGTGAGGACGCCTTGTAATCGGCCAAATTACGCCACATTTCTTGTTTGTACGACGATGTCTGGTCGCCACGCACCACACCCGCTACTACAACTGACTCTCGACGACTCGTCATTGCGTCGGCTCCTTCGAGAACGAATCGTATCCTTTCGGCGCCGAAATTCCCACAGAACGGACAGCACGACCCTTGATGTTGGGGGATAGAGGCATACACTTGCGTCCTGCAAACGAGTCACTGACCCAGAGGCCCCCCAGATTCCGTCGAACAACTTGGTTGAAAATTCTCTTTGCTCGGCAACCGTCCAGCCTTTGAACTCTCCAACCCTTGAACTGCAATCCGCAGCGTGATACCGGGAAATTTGCTGCCTTCCCTGAGATTTCAGTTGATCGTTTTTCCAGTCAAGAACTTTGACCCAGTCGTTCTCAAAATATGGCCACTTGCCATCGTCCCCGACTATGCACGACAAACTGATACAAACTGAATATTCTCGGCACAGCCGACCGACCGTCATAGCTCTCATCCATGTAACCTCTGAACATCGCAACTACCTCCCGGTATGTGGGGTTCCAATCATCAAGCCGCTTCGGCTCGTACTCGACGCTATCAAGCCGGAGATCGCTTCTGGCTGGATGTTCCCGAATACGATTGGCGGTGCACTGGACTTGGATAATCTCGCCGACCGTGTCATCAAGCCCATTCTTAAGGCAAACGGTCTTGAGTAGAAAGGCTGGCACGCATATCGTCGCGGTTTGTCAACCAACCTGAAAAGACTCGGGGTGCCAGACACTGTTAACCAAGCGATCCTCAGGCACGAAGACGTAAGAACGACGCAGCGGTTTTACATCAAGACCGTGCGTGAGGATGTCACTGCCGCCATGAAGCAGCTTGAGGCTCAGATCGCATGTACAGCAGTTGTACAGCAAAAAGCACTAAGCAATTTGGTAAACTAAAGGAAGTAAACCCTAAGCCGACGTAGCTCAGTTGGTAGAGCAGCCGATTCGTAATCGGCAGGTCATCAGTTCAAGTCTGATCGTCGGCTCCACTTTTTCAAGCACCTACCATCAGTTCACCGAGACCTACTGCACGACTGCCGCACGAGCTATCCTTGCTTACTATTGAAAAAGCACTAAAGAGCGCGTGAAAAAGATGCAAAGATCAATGTACTGGGCAGTAAATTTTTGGAGATCCGCCCGACCCGTGAAAAGCGGCCATACCGAGCCGTAGTGATAGCTTCCGGGATTGTAGTGAGGGTTGGGCGCGGAAATAATGCGCATGCCCCAATCGGTTTGATGATCGGACCGCAAGCTGGTCGATTGTGGCCTCGGCTTTTGCTTTCTCCAGCAATCCAAACCACATAGGAACGGTGGCCAGCACGCTGGTCGTGTCCAAACGTTCGTCGTCTTCGCTGACTGCGACGCGTGCTGCTGCACCTAGTCCCAACTTTCCTAATTCCAGTGGTGGGAGCGCGACCAGATCTTCTGGATGTTGAAGGTGACACCGCGGCAGAGGTACATCGGCGCATTTTCCTCGCCCATGCCAAAGCGCTGATAGTGTTCGAAGGCCTGAAATGAAGCGCAGTTGTCGCGCACGTCGTCGAGACTCCACTGGATCACGATGAGGTTCTTGTAGACCTGTGGAGGCGGACCCCAGTACCAATGATTCTGGTGACGAGACCAGGCGTGCGACAGTCCGTATTGAGGGCCGAACTCGTTAATCGCACCGGCTTCGCCGTAGTTGCCGGCCCAGATACCGGTCTGGGCGCGCTCGTCGGGTGGCAAGGAGTTGTAGATGGCGGCGACCTCACGCACCATCTCAGGCCATCCGAACTGGTCGGCAATCGGTTGCGGCAACAGCGACTCCTGGTGCACCTCGGCCTTGGAGGGTTTGAAGCCGATAGCGTTTTGATAGGCGAGCACACTCTCCGGCGGCAGCATCCACGTCGCGAGCGGGATGGCGGGAAGCGCCGCGAGCAAGATGATGGCGACGACGGCCGCACGCGTCCAGGCGGCGCGGCTTGCCAGCCGTCGTTCGGTCGTACGTTCGATCGCGACCGCGCCGCCGGCAAAGAGCATCGGATAGATCGGGAACACGTAGTAGTTCTTGGCGTGCGCAACTTCCATCAAGACAAAGAAGACTACAAAAGTCAGGCCGAGCACGCGCCAGCGGCGATCGCGGAGAAACCAGACCAGGCCCGAGAGCCAGACCGGCAACAGGATCGGGTGCATGTCGATGATCTGCTCCTTAATGAAGGCGAGCGGGCCAAGCACGACGTTCTTGCCTTCGCGGTGGGCGTTAGCCAGGTCTTCGATCGTCGGGAAGTGATGGCGGATTTGCCAGATGATGTTGGGGAGGAAGAGCGCGACAGCGATAGCACCGGCTAGCCAGATCCACGGGCGGGCGAACTCACGACGATGATGCGTCAGAAGCAGGGCGACGGTGACAGCGAATCCGAAAGACAGCGTGGAGTGCTTGTTCTCAAGGCCGAGGCCGGCGAGGACGCCGAACCATGGCCAAAGCCGCGAGTCTCGGGTGCGCAAGATGCGAGCGACGACCCAAATGCAGCCCATCCAGAAGAGAGGCTCGAAGGCATTCATGGTGAGGAGGCTGTCGGTCATCAGAACGGCGGGGCAGAGCAGAATCGCGACTCCGGTGAGAAGCTGGGCATACCGTCCACCGCCGAGTTCACGCGCGATGAGGACGGTGAGTGCGACCAGTGCCGTGCCGGCGAGCGCGGGAAGGATCCGCAACGCCGCGAGCGAACCGCCCGTCCACAGCGCGATCTTGGCGTGCACGGCGATCAGCGGGGCGGCATTGACGTAGCCCCAGTCGAGGTGGCGGGCCATGTCGAGATAATAAAGCTCGTCGCGAAAGTAGCCGTAGTGTCCCACGCTGGTGAAGAGGTGCAGCAGAAGCTTGGCGCCGCAGAGCGCGACCAGGACGACGACGGCGAGGCGAGGCAGGGGCGCGGTCGAGTGCGCTTCGTGCCCAGGCGAGTAAGTGTCAGATGCGGACGTGTTCGGCTGAGGTTGCGCGGAGATATGCACGCGATTAGGGTAACCCAGATGATGAGTGGATTCACGCTCGGGGTGGGACGAGTGGGCCTGAGGCGGGATGAGCGGGACCCACTTCAAGCTACGGGTTGCTTACAACCACACAGCTTCTGAGAGTCTTCCCTTAACAGTCTCGAACGATTGATTTGACAATCCCGGACTATGGCTCTTATCGTCATCTGTTCACTCCGTTGGCTTACCAAAGAAAATTCTTAGGAGATCACTCATGTTCGGAAGGCTGTTTTCGGGGATCGTTGCGGTCGCCGTGCTGGCTCCGGCTGTGTGGACGCAAACTGCAGACGAGATTATTGCGAAGAACATTCAAGCGCGTGGCGGAGCGGACAAACTGAAAAGCGTGCAATCGGTCAAGTCCACGGGGACGACGGCGATGGGGCCTGGGATGGAAGCGCCGGGGCTGTTGATCCAGAAGCGGGGAAATCTGGCGCGACTGGAGTTGACCATCCAGGGCCTGACTGCGGTCCAGGCCTATGACGGCAAAAATGCGTGGCAGGTCATGCCCTTTATGGGCAAGAAGGATCCCGAACTGATGTCGGCCGACGAGACCAAAGAGGTAGAGGAAATGGCCGACCTCGATGGCCCACTGGTGGACTACAAGAGCAAGGGGAACCGGGTCGAACTCCTCGGCAAAGAGAAGATAGAAGGGACCGACGCTTACAAGCTGAAGGTCAGCCTCAAGAACGGCGACGTGCAGACCGTCTATATCGATGCGGATTCCTTCCTTGAGATCAAAGAAGAAACGAAGCGCACCGTGCGCGGAAGCGAGCAAGTGTTTGAGTCGGCGATTGGCGACTACAAGGAAGTGAACGGCATCATGTTTCCGTTCGCGATCGAAAGCGGAGTGAAGGGAAGCCCGGAGAAACAGAAGCTGACGATCACCAAGATCGAACTCAATGTGCCGGCGGATGACTCGATTTTCAAGATGCCTGCAGCCCCGCCCGCACCGGCGCCGGCCAAGACCGAAGCGCCGAAGAACTAGTGTGTTCCGGAGAACGTGGAACATCGAATCCCGACCTCTAGAGGAGCAGTAGAAACTGAGCGAATTACGGCATCGCGAAAGCGATGCCCTGATACAAAACACGTTTGCGTCACTTCGAGGGAACATGTTCAATTGTGTTCGAATTTTCTGGATTGCTTTCTCCGTCATAGCTCTGGTACTGGGCGCTTCCGCGCAGGATGTGACGCTGGACTCTGACACCCTAAGCGGACTTCCGATCCGGGCAATTGGCCCGGCAGCGATGGGAGGCCGTATCGCCGACATTACAGCGGTTCACGAGGGCCAGCGGCTGACGATTTATGTCGGCTCGGCCAGCGGCGGCGTATGGAAATCGGTGGACGGCGGCACGACCTTCAAGCCGATCTTCGACAAGCAGCCTTCGCTCTCGATTGGGTCGGTGGCGATTGATCCTTCCAGTCCGCAGACCGTTTGGGTAGGGACAGGAGAGTCATGGGTGCGCAACAGCGTGTCGGTGGGGACCGGTATCTACCGCACGCACGACGGCGGTGAAAACTGGGAAGCCGTGGGACTTCCCGACTCGGAGCACATCAGCCGCATTATTGTGCATCCGAAGGACAGCAACACGGTGTATGCGTGCGCGCTGGGTCATCTGTGGAGTTCGAACACGGAGCGCGGTGTTTTCAAGACGACCGATGGCGGCAAGACCTGGAACAAGCTTCTCTACCGCAACGACAGCACCGGTTGCGCGGAGATGGCGATGGATCCGCAAGACCCCGGTGTGCTTTATGCCGCCATGTGGGACGTGCGTCGTGAGCCGCACAACTTCCGGTCGGGCGGCCCGGGCAGCGGATTGTTCAAGAGCACGGACTCGGGCGCTACGTGGCAAGAGCTAAGAAAAGGCCTGCCGCAGGGCGATTTGGGGCGGATCGGCATCGCTGTCGCTCCGTCGAACCACGCTCGTGTTTATGCGGTGGTGGAGGCGAAGAATCACACGGCGCTGTTCCGGTCCGACGATGCGGGTGAGAGTTGGGCCGAGGTCAACAACTCGTTTAACGTCAGCGGACGGCCGTTCTACTTTGCGCGCCTGGCGGCCGATCCCAAGGATCCGGATCGCGTGTACAAGCCGGGATTTTTCCTGACGATCAGCGAAGACGGCGGCAAGAGTTTCAGCGCCGCCTTTTCGACGCATGAAGGCCCGGGCGACGAAGTACACAGTGACCACCACGCCCTCTGGATCAACCCGGACAATCCCGACCAAATGCTGCTGGGCACCGACGGCGGCGTCTACCAGTCGCTCGATCGTGCCTCGCACTGGCGGTTTCTCGCGACACTGCCCGTGTCACAGTTCTACCACGTGAGCGCCGATATGGCCGATCCTTACAACGTGTACGGCGGGTTGCAGGATAACGGAACATGGATGGGGCCTTCGCGGGCGACGGACGGAATCGCGAACCGCCACTGGCGGAACATCGGTATGGGCGATGGCTTCTGGGCATTTTCCGATCCGGTCGAAGCGGACTATGCCTACGCGGAATACCAGGGCGGAATGGTCGCGCGCTTCCGGAAGTCCACCGGCGAATCGAGGGACATCAAGCCGCTGCCGCGGTCGAGTGAGCCGGAGTTTCGTTTCAACTGGAACGCGCCCATTCATCTGAGCGCGAACCATCCGGGGACAATTTACCTGGGGGGGCAATTCCTGTTCCGCTCGCGTGATCACGGAGAGTCCTGGGACCGGATTTCGCCAGACCTGACGACCAATGATCCGGCTCGACAACACCAAGAGCTGTCCGGCGGGCTGACGATCGACAATTCGGACGCCGAGAAATTCGAAACCATATACACCATCGCGGAGTCTCCCAAGAACGGTGATGTGATTTGGGTGGGGACGGACGACGGAAATGTTCAGGTCACTCGCGATGACGGTAAGCATTGGACGAATGTCGCGAAGAATATTTCCGGGCTGCCTTCGGGGACATGGGTTTCGACCATCGAGGCGAGCCACTTCGATCCTGCCACTGCCTACGCGACTTTTGATGGACACGCGGCGGGCGACATGAAGACGTACGTCTACCGGACGAAGGACTATGGCAAGACGTGGACCTCACTCTCAACATCGGAGTTGAGCGGCTATGCCCACGTGGTGCGGGAAGACCTGGTGAATGCCAATCTTTTGTTCGTGGGGACCGAGTTCGGGCTTTTCATTTCGATTGATGGCGGCGCGCACTGGGCGCAGTTCAAGGGCAGCCTCCCGAACGTGGCGGTGCGCGACATTGCCATCCAGCCGCGCGAATCGGACTTGATTCTGGCGACCCATGGCCGCGGAATCTACATTCTTGACGACCTGACGCCCATCCGCGCTCTCACACCGGAACTTCTGGCGAAAGACCTGGTGATGCTGCCGTCGCGACCCTCGGTGCTTGCGCTGCCGGCTGGCGAACAGCGATTCGATGGAGACTCTGAATTTCGAGGGCGAACGCTGCCGGAGGCGGCAGCCATCGTCTACTACCAGAAGAAGCGGCACATTTTCGGCGATCTGAAATTGGATATCTATGACGCGAAGGGTCAACTGCGTACGTCGCTACAGGGTGACAAGCGCCGGGGATTGAATCGTGTGCAATGGCCCGAGAGAGAGAAGCCGCCCAAGATGCCGCCGGCAGCCGGATTGGTGGAGAACGAATTTGTCTTCTTTGGGCCGCAGGTGCAGGAAGGAACGTACACGGTCAAGCTGACCAAAGGGAAGGAGACCTATTCTTCGGAGGTTAAGCTGGTGCCGGATCCGCGATCGAAGAGCACTGCGACGGATCGCGAGCTCCAGCACAAGGCGGTCACCCAGCTTTACGAAATGTTGGCGCAGTTGACTTACATTGTCGATGCCACCAGCGAACTGCGTGAGCAGGCGCGGCAGCGGGCAGCGGCAGCCTCGGACGACAAGTTGAAGGAGCAGCTCAACAGCCTGGCTCAGAAACTGGAGGACTTCCGTTCTACGCTCGTGGCCGTGAAAGAGGGCGGCATGATTACGGGTGAGAAGAAGCTCCGGGAAAACCTTGGCGAGTTGTATGGCGCGGTGAATGGTTACTCCGGGCGTCCGACACAATCGCAGATCGACAGCACGACCGTGCTCCAGAAGAAATTGGACGAGGCTGGAGCACAGCTTCAGTCGATCGCTACGTCCGAGGTTCCACCACTGAATACGGCCCTGCAGGGCAAGCAGCTTGAACCGCTCCAAGCGACGTCGCGAGAGGATTGGGATAAGAGGCAGAAGTAAGAGAGTAGGCAGATACGGAAAGGGACTCCAGACGCGGAGATTTGGAATCCTAAAGACAGAAGACGATTCTGTCTGTGACTAATGGCACAGGCCGGTGCGCATTTTCCGTGTTCAATTGAGTCTTGAGATAGTTTTTTCCGCAGCCTCCAGTATCTTGCCGTCCTTTGCCACCCTGGTTAGGGTATTGATGTCGTCGAAGAGCGGCCGGTCTTCATCGAGTCTCTTCACATGGCTGCGGACAACCCGGTACGCCGCCTCCGAGGCAGGCGAGGGTTTGACCGGCGCCCGCAGATCGAAGGCCTGAGCTGCCGCCATCAGTTCGATCGCGGCGACGTGCCATGCGTTCTCCAAAATCTGCCGCGTCTTGATGGCCGTTGTCATGCTCATGGAGACAAAGTCTTCCTGGTCGGCGGCGGCGGGAATCGAGCCGGTCGCCGCAGGGTGACAGAGCACACGGTTCTCACAAACCAATGCTCCAGCGGTGTACTGGGAGAGCATGAGGCCCGAGAACATTCCGGCGCCTTTGGTAAGGAAAGCAGGCAGCCCCATCGACAAATGAGGATTCAGAAGCCGATTCAGTCTGCGCTCGGAGAGAGCTGCCACGGTGGTCACCGACATGCCGACGAGTTCGAGCGCGAACGCCAACGGAGTACCTTGGAAGTTGGCGCCGGTGAGTACCAGATCTTCGTCGGGGAAGAAAACTGGGTTGTCGGCGGCGTGGTTGAGTTCGATCTCAAGCATGTACCGGCACCACTGGAATGCGTCTTTGGCGGCGCCGATGACTTGCGGGCTGGAACGGAGCGAGTACGCGTCCTGCACTTTCTTGCCGGGTAGCTTGAGGAGTTCGGATCCCGCGGTGAGCCTTCGGATGTTCTCGGCGCAGACCTGCGCGCCTGGATAACCGCGCACGCGGTGAATTCGCGGATCGTAAGCGGCCATGTTGGCGTTGAGGGCTTCCAGACTCATCGCCAGGCAGACTTCCTGCGTCTTGAGCCACCTTTCCGCATCGTAGAATTCCAGGCAGCCCATGCCGGTGGTGAGATCGGAGCCATTGATGGTGGCCAATCCATCCCGTTCGCGGAACGAAATTGGCGGAATGCCAGCGGCTGCCAGACCCTCTTTCGCCGGCAATCGATTCCCCTTGTAGAACACCTCGCCCTCGCCCATGAGCGTGATGGCCATTTGCGCCATCGGGGAGAGATCTCCGCATGCGCCCACCGACCCCTTTTGGCACACCACCGGGGTAACGCCCCGGTTGAGCATTTCGATCTGGATTTCCACGACCTCTCGGCGAATCCCGGAATGACCCCAGCAATGAGTGTTCAGGCGTGAAAGCATGCCCGCGCGCACATCTTCTTCGCGGCAGGGTTCTCCACAACCCGCGGCATGGGAGTAGAGCAAGTATTTTTGGAATTTTTCGACCTGCTCTGGAGTCAGCACAACTTCTGCAAGTTCGCCAATGCCCGTGTTAACCCCGTACATGATTTCGCGCGCACGGATCTTCCGTTCGAGAAGATCCCGGCACTTGTTGATCCGTGCCACCGCGTCCGGGTGTAACTGGATTGGCTGACGATGACGGGCGACCGCAGCGACATCCTCAATCTTCAGCGAATGCCCGTCCAATACCCGACTGATGCCTGCTTGGTTGGACCGCACTTCGTCGACAACAACGGCCATACGCTACCCCCGCGTCACGTGGCGATCGACTGAACCGTCTACGGCTGCCCCTCGGGTCCGCCCTAGTGGACCACTCTGCAATCTAGCGCGCCAAAATCCAAACTGCTGTGACCGGAATCACCCAGACCTGGACACACTACCCTCCACCTTCACTTCTCAATCAGGCAGTACGCGCCAATCTTCTCGGCTGCTTCGGGTTTGTCTTGATCCCCTCGATACATCTCAACGTTCTTGCAATCGTACATCCCGTAGTTTTTGGGAAGTTCAACCATCAGGTAGCTACCGCTCTGCAGAGCTTTGCAGAATCCCGCTCCCTCGTTGCACTGCAGTTCACGAGGTTTCCCGTCCTTTTGGATGTGAACAATGACAACCCCCGTTACAACCTCTGAGCTTTTCACCTTGACCGGTGTTTTGTCCTGCACGAACGCTGGTTGGGTAGCCAGGATGACGAAAGCCGCGGTCAATACGGCAAACAGAGAAACGGTCCTTTTCATAAGTGCCTCCCATATATTTTCCGCCCTCGGGCGGTCCTCTGTCTGTGATCTCTGATCACCTGTCTGTGATGTAGGATCACAGAAGGAGAAGGGGGAGAAGGGGGCCTGCAGGGTCAGGCACATCATTGCGACGAGCCAGTCACGGCGCGGTCAATAAGCCGTTGCTGGCTGTTCATCGCCCCTTCGACCGTACGATTTGCATCACGCAGGTAGTTTCCGTCTGGCTGCATATAGCGTGCCTTCGCCACGTCGGCCAGGTAGGTGGCTAGAACATCGTCGCGCAGGTGACGAATCAATTTGGAATCCCCCACGGGAAACGTCACCTCGACCCGCCGGTTCAGGTTCCGCGGCATCAGGTCGGCGCTCCCGAGGTAAATCTCTTCATTGCCCGCGTTCCTGAAATAGTAGATCCGACTATGCTCGAGAAAGCGGCCCACAATACTGATCACCCGGATGTTTTCGCTCACACCCCGGATCCCTGGACGAAGGCAGCATATCCCTCGCACCAAGAGATCAACCTGCACGCCGGCTTGGGATGCCTCGTACAAGAGCCGGACCATGCGCTTGTCCACAAGAGCATTCATCTTGAAAATCAAGTGTCCGTGCTCGCCTCGGCGTTGATGCTCGATCTCCCGCTTGATTAGCCGCTCAAACCGTTCTCGCAGGTTAGTTGGGGCAACCAACAATTTTCGGTACTCGGCCTTCGCAGAATAGCCGGTTAGATAATTGAACAGGTCGGTACAGTCAGCCCCGATCTCTTCGTCACACGTGAACATCCCAATATCGGTGTAAAGCTGTGACGTAATACTGTTGTAGTTGCCGGTAGACAAGTGCACGTAGCGCCGGATTAGATTTCCTTCCTGACGCACGACGAGCGCGGTTTTGGAGTGGACCTTGAGGCCTTGCAATCCGTACACAACGTGCACGCCTTCACGTTCCAACGCCCGGGCCCACTCAATGTTGCTCTCCTCGTCAAACCGAGCCTTGAGCTCAACCAGCACGGCCACCTGCTTCTCGTTTTCGATAGCTTCCAGCAAGGTTTCCACCACCGGCGCATTCCGGCCGACCCGATAAAGAGTGATCTTGATGGCCAACACAGCGGGGTCACGCGCCGCTTGCTGCAGAAAGGAAACGACAGGCTGGAACGAATCGAAAGGATGGTGCACGAGAATGTCTCCGCGGCGAATGGCAGCAAATATGTCTTCTCGCTCCTCCTCCGACTCAAGTGCGCTGGGAGTTGCTGGCACAAACGGCGGGTCCTTCAGTTCGGGTCGATCCACGGCCCAGAGATGTCGCAACCTGCTGAGAGCTAAAGGTCCGCTCAGTTGGTAGATATCGTCACGACTGACCTCGAGATTCTCGACCAGGATGTCGAGGATTGCGGGAGGCATTGCATCGTTGATTTCGAGTCTCACAACATCCGCAAAACGTCTTTGCCAGACGCCTTCTTCGACGGATTCGAGCAAGTCCCCCGCCTCCAGTTCCTGGATGGCAGTTTCCGCATCCCTGGTTATATGGAAGGGATGGGCTTCCAGGATTCTCATGCCAGGGAACAGCATCTCCAGGTTGGCGGCGACCAACTGCTCCAACCAGACGAAGTACTGTCGTACGGAACGCTTCCCGTTCTCTTCTTGGTGGGGTGGAACGGGATCCACGGCGACCAATTGGGGAATCGAATTCGGGATCTTGACCCTGGCAAAGTGTTCGATGCCTTCTTTGTCCCGAAGCAGCACCGCCAAGTTCAAACTCAGGTTCGATATGTGGGGGAAAGGTCGGCCAGGATCAAAGGCCAAGGGGGTCAACGTCGGGAAAACTGTATCTGCGAAATACTTGTTGACTGCCGATCGCTGCCTGCTGCTCAGGTGGGCATAGTCAACGACATGGATGCCGACTTTCCTGAGCGCTGGCAGAATTTGCCGCTGCAAGCACTCGTGCCCGCTCCGCAACAGGGCGGCGACCTTCTCGCGTATGAGCCCGAGTTGAGCTGCAGGAGGCATTCCATCCGGACCACAATCGAGAACACTTTCTGCGACCTGCCTCTTGAGACCCGCGACTCGCACCATGAAGAACTCATCCAGGTTTGAGCCTACGATGGACAGGAACTTGACTCGTTCCAGCAAAGGGACAGTCTCGTCCTGAGCTTCTTCAAGCACTCGTCTCTGGAACTCCAAAAGGCTGAGTTCGCGATTCACGTAAAGCTGAGGATCCTCGAGAGGGGGAGCGTCTGGCGAGGACACGCCAGCGGAGCGACGACCGCTATTGCGCCGATCCGCCGCTTTCCGGGTACTCCTGGCAGCGATCACCCTTCGGTTGCTCATGGGAATTGTCTTCGACCTCGGCGTTGCAGAGCGGGAACTGCGAATCTATTCTAAATGGGAGAGCGCCCTTTTAGCCCACCGATTCTCGGAATTCACATGGCCAAACAACGGCCCGACCTCTTCATATATGCCTATGTCGGGACCGGCAGGTTAGGCTAGGACGGCATGGATGCTGCGCGGGCCAAGGAACGGGAGCAATTTCCGGGACGCGCTGGATCGGGAGATCGGCCAGCGAAGTCAGAACCAAAGCAAGGGAACAAGACCGAGTGCAGCAAGAGCTGTCAAGAGAGCGAGGCTCTGAGTGCCTGTGCTTCGATCCGCCAAGCTGTAGGCGTAAATCCCCTTCATGAGGTTGTTGCTGGCCGCAGCAATCAGAACCGCCGCTCCCGCGACCTTCAAAGGGGTGAGCGAACCCGCAGCTTGGGTCATGCCCATGATGAAGGGATCTACGTCAGTGACGCCCATGATCGCGGCAAGTATGTTGACTCCCGCTCTTCCGAGGTAAGTAACGGCCAACTGGGTGGCTACCAGCATTGCTAAGAACAGAAGAGCGAAGACAAAGGCTGCAATCAGCTCGAGTGGATTGTTCGGCTCAAATTCCCGCTTTACCGCATCCACCCTCACATCTGGCCGGCGCGCCCAGATCCAACCGACGGCGATCGCCAGACCCGCAAGTACGAGAAAGGGAAGCGCCAATAGGGACATCAGGTGACGATTGAAAAGAGCCAGGAGGGCAACTAAACGGAGGTACATGACACCCGATGCGATCAAGATCCCTCCCGCGAAAAGGTGGGGGTGCTCCTCATGAGCCGCTCTTCGTGACATGACCACGGTGGTCAAAGTTGATGAGTATGCCCCACCCAGGAAGGCTGCAAGCACTACTCCACCGTGTTCCTTGGTGAGCTTCTGCAGGATGTAACTGCCATAGGAAATCGCGCTTACGGCGACGACGACGAGCCAAGTCTTAAAAGGGTTGATGTGAAACGGCCCAAACTCCCGGTTGGGCAGTATGGGTAGGATGACAGCCGAGAGAAGCAGGAACTTGGCGACCGTGAGAATTTCTCCTGGCGCGGCACGGCTGGCGAGTTTCTCCAGACCTGTCTTGAGTTCCAGTAACAACAAGCTGGCCACGCTCAAGGTAGTGGCAATCCAAAAATGCTCGTAGTACACGAGCGCGCCCACCAGGTAAGTCGCAAGACCGGACATCTCTGACGTGACGCCCGCAGCCTCGGCAGACGAAAGTTTGTGCCAATAGGACAGCGCGAGAAAGCCGCCAATCACCAGGAAGCCGACCGTCAACGGAAGTAGCTGCGTGCCGGACAGAAGTGCGATCGAGTAGCCAATCAATCCAATGAGCGGAAATGTGCGCACGCCCCCGAATGCATAGTGCCCGGCTGCAGTCTTGTGTTCCTCGCGCTCCAGTCCGATAAGAAAGGACAGGAAGAGAACCAGAAGAATTTTCACCGCTTCGGGCGGCAACCACCGATAGAGCTCCACTAGATTGTGTCTCCGATTTGACCCGTTCGCATTTTGTCACAATTCCGTCAAAGCCGACGTGAAAAGGCGGGTCCAATGCAAACGAGCGCACCAATTCAACAGCATTGCTGCCAGCGACAGGGAGCGGATAAGATGTGAGTGGCGTCGACCTGATATCTGCGAACACAAGGTGGCAATCGTGAAAACAAAAAAGGGCGTGATCGGAATCCTCACCGGTGGCGGCGACGTGCCCGGCCTGAACCCCGCCATCCGCGCCGTAACTATCCGCGCGCTGCGCGAGGGCTGCCAAGTGATTGGCATCCGTCGGGGATGGGCCGGGCTGGTCGACATGGTCCGCGAAAAAGACTACGACAATAGCGAGAACTTCCAGACGTTGTCGGAGGATCTGGTCAACCGCACCGGTCGCACCGGCGGTACGTTCCTACACACCTCGCGCACCAACCCCAGCAAGGTGAAGAAGTCCAGCGTTCCGGCTCACCTGCAGCCTATTTATAACGCCGAGAAGAACGACCTGACCGCAGAAGTTCTGAAGAACCTGGATTGGCTCGGCATCGACTACCTCATCCCTATTGGGGGGGATGACACGCTGAGCTACGGTGTGCGGCTTTATCAGGAAGGCGTGAAGGTAGTCGCTATTCCCAAGACCATGGACAACGATGTTCCGGGCACAGATTACTGTATCGGCTTCAGCACCTGTGTGACGCGCACCATTTCCATGACGAACAGCCTGCGCACCAGCGCTGGCTCCCACGAACGCTTTTTGGTCCTCGAAGTCTTCGGCCGTTATGCCGGGTTTAGTGCCATGCTGCCCACCATGGCCGGAGCCGCGAACCGCTGCGTGATCCCGGAGCACAAATTCGACATCGAGCGACTCACCGAGTTACTGGTCTCCGACCGCCAGAAGAACCCCAACCGCTATTCCATTGTCCTGGTTTCAGAGGGAGCGACGTTCCAGGGCGGAGAGATGGTCTTCGAGGCTGAGACTACTGACGCCTTCGGCCACAAGAAACTCGGCGGCATCGGGGACCTGGTGTCCGAGAAACTGAAGGAGCTTTCCCCCAAGTACAACAACGGTAAAGCGATCGACATCATTAACCAGAAACTCGGCTACCTGGTCCGCTGCGGCGATCCCGATGCCATTGACTCCATCGTCCCCATGGCCTATGGCAACCTCGCACTGGACTTGCTCCTGGGCAAGACCTACGGACGGCTTGTCGTTCTCAGGAATGGCTGTTATGACAACGTCCCCATCGACACCGTTACTGCCTCGAAAAAAGTTGTGAACGTAAAAGAGCAGTACAACATAGACCGCCTCCGTCCCCACTACAAAAGCTTCGAAATGAAGCCACTTTTCATCCTGACCAGCGAAGCGGGATAGTGCACAGCGCCTGCCGCTGCCCGACTCGCATTTTGTGCCTTCCAGAAAGTCGCATACGGCAACGCATCCGCTGAGGCCCTGCCGAAGTTGGCAAGTTCCTCTTCGACTTCGACTTCCTGTTCTAAGGCAACAGTCAGACGCGGCTCGGGACGGAAATCACGATCCGGCGGCCAGCGCGTTGTTTACGATCTGCTGTGCCTCATCCACAATGGCGTCCAGATGGGCTGCATCCTCGAAGCTTTCTGCGTAGATCTTGTAAATGTTTTCGGTGCCGGAGGGGCGAGCTGCGAACCAGCTGCGGTCCGCCACTACTTTCAGCCCTCCGATGGGAGCGTCATTGCCGGGAGCGCGAGTGAGTTTGGCGGTGATCGCCTCGCCCGCCAGACTTGATTCCTTGACATCGTCAGGCGACAACTTCTCCAGCTTCGCCTTTTGCTCGGGCGTGGCTGGCGCGTCAATGCGTGTGTAGTAAGGCGTACCGAATTCTGCCGTCAACTCACGAAAGTGCTCGCCCGGGTCTTTGCCGGTACTCGCGGTAATCTCGGCGGCCAGCAGGTCCATGATGGGACCGTCCTTGTCGGTTGACCACACCGTGCCGTCCTGCCGCAGGAAGCTCGCGCCCGCACTCTCTTCGCCGCCGAAGCAGAACGAGCCATCGAACAGCCCTGCCACAAACCATTTGAAGCCCACGGGAGTTTCGCAAAGCCGGCGGCCGAGCTTGTTCACTACCCGATCGATCATGCTGCTGCTGACCAGCGTTTTCCCGACGGCGACGTGGGCCGGCCAATGCTCGCGGTGTGTGAGCAGGTATTGAATCGCGACCGCAAGATAGTGATTGGGATTCATCAACCCAGCCGATGGCGTCACGATTCCGTGCCGGTCCGAATCCGGATCATTGGCGAAGGCCACCTGATACTTATCCTTGAGGCCCACCAGACGCGCCATCGCGTAGGGGCTGGAGCAATCCATGCGAATCGTGCCGTCGTGGTCGACGGTCATGAATGAAAAGGTCGGATCGATCGTGGGATTGACGACTTTTATGTCGAGTCCATAGACCGAGTTGATCGGCTCCCAATAAGGGCGGGCGGCGCCACCCAGCGGATCTACGGCTAACGTCAGGCCAGCGGCGCGAATCGCATCCATATCAACAACATTTCGCAAATCATTCACGTAGGGCAGGATGAAGTCTTCCTGATGCGTGGTGGCCGCTTTGATTGCCTCCGAGTACGGCACCCGCTTGACGCCGGCGTTCTTCGCTCGCAACAGCGCGTTCGCCCGATCCTGGACCCAACGCGTAACGTCGGTATCGGCCGGCCCACCGTTGGTCGGGTTGTACTTGAAACCGCCATCTTCCGGCGGATTGTGCGATGGGGTAATGACAATGCCGTCCGCAAGATGGTCTTCACGGCCCCGGTTGTAAACCAGAATGGCGCGCGAAATCACCGGCGTAGGAGTAACGCCGTCCTCACGCTGGATGATGGTCTCGACATTGTTGGCAGCCAGCACCTCCAGCGCTGTGCGCTGGGCAGGACCCGAGAGCGCGTGCGTGTCCTTGCCCATGTAGAGGGGGCCGTCAGTGCCCTGGCCGCGCCGGTACTCGCAGATGGCTTGGGTGATAGCCAGGATGTGGGCCTCGGTGAATGTGCCCCGAAGCGGTGTGCCCCGGTGGCCGCTGGTTCCGAAGCTGACCATCTGGTTGGGATCGCTGATGTCGGGCTGTCGGTCAACGTATTCCCGTTCCAGCCGCGCCACATCGATCAGCATGTCCTTTGGGGCAGGCCGTCCAGCAAGGGGAGAGATCGCCACCTGGGTTTTGCTTTCAATCGCCATTGGTCGCTTCTCCGTCGTATCGAGCGCTCCTGATCAGGGACCAACGTGCTGCGTGTCGTTCCATAGTCCGATCACCGGCCGCGAAAGGTTATGTTCATAGCTCAGCATGCCTAAGCTTGCGGTGCTGAGCAGAAGTACCTGCCGCCGCCCGAATCGAGCGCCCGCCACCGGGCCGCAAGCGTCCGCAGGATGTGGCCACTCGAAAAAAGTAGCACATCTCACTGGATCGCACGAACTCGGCTCACCACCGGGTCGGCCCTGGCGGCGACTTGCTCGGGCGATTCACCTCCGCAGCAGCCATCCCGAAACAGTTGCCAGTCGGGACGATCGGCCAAGATCTCGGCGCTGGTGCGACCCTCGTATTGGCCATAGTTCCATTCGAGGAGATCACGTCACTGAGATTGATCGCACGGTCACGCGGTGGTGGCGTTGGGGTTTGAGGTGCGTCTGGACCTTGGCCGCAAATGGCGCAATTTCGGCCGTGCTGGTTCGGAATCTTGAACCGTAGGGGGCGATCCGGATGAAATTGTTTCACATTGACGCGAAAGAGGGTTTAGTGGGATTATTGGCAAACTTTTTTGGTGTCAAAAAGGAAATTCCCGTTCAAACGAGTTGCAGCGTCGGTTCAGATGCAGCCTGCCGTTGTCTTCGGTAAGGGAGGGCTGTGCTGACAGTACCGGCAGAGTAAAGGACGCAAATCATGCGCATTGGCATTATTGGTGCGGGGAACATCGGCGGCAACTGTGCGCAGCGCTTCATCGTCAGTGGTAAGCACGAGGTGAAGCTCAGCTTCTCGCGCGATCCAGCAAACCTGGCGCGGCTCGCGCGAGAACTCGGTAACAGAGCATCTGTGGGGACGCCCCTAGAGGCAGTCCGTTTCGGCGATGTCGTGGTACTTTCCGTACCATGGGACGCGATCCCCGAGGCACTGCGCCAAGCCGGATCACTTGCGGGCAAGATCGTCATAGACACAACCAACCAGTTCGGTTCGCGTGCGTTGCCTCCGAAAGGACAGACGGCTGCCGAATTCAACGTTGCACGTATGCCCGGCGCCCGGTACACGAAGTCATTCAATACGTTGACTGCGCACTTTCAAAAGGAGACCGCCGATCGTCCGAGGGACCAGAAGGTCGTGCAGTGGATCTGCGGCGATGATGCGGAAGCAAAGCGCGTCGTCGCCGTGTTGATTGAAGATGCTGGGTATGTGCCGGTTGACCTCGGCGGCACAAAGAGCTGCCAAGTGATGGAATCGCCGCGTCGCAAAGGCGCCGTCTACGGCGAGGAATATCGCGCCGCCGACGCACCGGCGGTCGTTGCATCACTGCGTGAGGGACGCCCCATCCCACCTTTGCCGACTTATTAGGAAGAAGGTCGCTGACGCATTGCGAATGCCATGGATGGTGGATGTGAGATAGACTAACCACCCACGCAGCGCTTTTCGGGGCACGGTCGCGCAAAATACGATTGCCGTTATCCGCAATAAAACGGCTAAAACAAACCGTGCTTCGCTGCGACCAATTTAGACAGTTCGTCATCTAAGGCACTGGGAATTGGGTGCGCTGACAGGTTGCTTCGACAGTACTGGCCGCGCAATTGCCCGCTTGGTATCGAACTTCTGTCGCCCGGGTAGTCAGGCTAGACTAAACCGCTCAAAGCGACCGGTCCTGGAGTTGCGGGCTGTGGCAGAACTGAAATCACGGCACTGCGCGCCTTAGGGCCACGGTTCGTCCAGTCGCCACGGCCAAATAGGAGGCCCAGGTGCTTGCCACCCAAAATGGCGCCGCTGTCCGTTATGAACTCATCCAGCGGCTCTGCGACGCGCGTCGGCGAAGCGACGAAGTCTTTAGTCTGCTGCGCGACGATTCTTTCTATGAGCGGCCGATCCCGGAGCGTCATCGCATCATCTTCTACGTCGGACACCTCGAGGCATTCGACTGGAATCTGCTCCACGAAAACATCTTCGGCCTGAAGAGTCTTCATCCTGAATTTGACCGGTTGTTTGCCTTCGGCATCGATCCAGTCGGCGGCGGACTGCCCAGCGATCAGCCGTCCGATTGGCCATCTTTGAGTGCGGTGCAGGACTACGTGACCAAGATCCGCACTGCTCTGGACGAGAAGTTGGGAGGCGCAGGTGGTGAACGACACCCCCAGTCCCGCGACGGCTTCCCGGTGGAAACGTTGCTCAGCGTAGCGGTTGAGCATCGACTGATGCATGTCGAGACTCTGGCCTACATGCTGCATCAGCTGGCACTCGACAAGAAGTTGCGAGCAGAACGTCCACAGGATCTCGACACCGCTCCGGTGGTACACCGGATGGTTGGAATCCCCGCGGGTGCGGCAACACTCGGCCTTCTGCGCAGCCTGGAAACCTTCGGTTGGGACAATGAGCATGAAGCCCACACGGTGGACGTCCCTGCATTTGCCATCGATCAGTACAAAGTAACCAACCGGCGGTATTTGGACTTCATGGCCGCCGGTGGCTATGAGACTCGCGGCTTCTGGAGCGACGAGGATTGGGATTGGAAAACCGCCCAAGGGATATCTCAGCCGGTGTTCTGGAAAAAGGCGGGCGATAGCTGGCTCTACCGGACGATGTTTGACGAAGTGCCACTCCCGCTCGACTGGCCGGTCTATGTAAGTCATGCGGAAGCAAGCGCGTACGTGCGGTGGGCCGGGAAGTCGCTGCCCACGGAAGCGGAGTGGCATCGGGCCGCGTACGGCACGCCAGCCGAAAGCGAAAGGATTTTCCCGTGGGGAAGTGAAGCTCCCAGCGTCCGTTCCAGGAGAACGCGGTTTGGCAATTTTGACTTTCGCCGCTGGGACCCCACTCCGGTGAACGGATTTCCCGGGGGCCGGAGCGCCTTCGGCGTCGACGACATGTTAGGAAATGGATGGGAATGGACGTCCACCGTGTTTGCCCCGTTTCCCGGTTTTAAGCCCTTCCCGTTCTACCGGGGCTACTCCGCTGATTTTTTCGACGGCAAACACTTCGTCATGAAAGGGGGCTCGGCGCGTACGGCAGCATGCATGCTTCGGCCCTCGTTCCGCAACTGGTTCCAGGCCCACTACCAATATGTGTACGCAGGATTTCGCTGTGCAAAGCCACTGACCGGAGGGATGGGGGAATGTTTGTCCACGCGATAACTAGTGACCTGACTTACGAATTTTCTTCTGACGTTCGGGCTGGACTAACACGGCCGGGACAGAAGGAACTCCCTTCCAAGTACCTTTACGACGATGTGGGCTCGGCCCTCTTTGAAGTGATCAGCCATCTCCCGGAGTACGGGCTAACCCGGGCCGACGAGCGACTGCTGCAGCGGCACGCCAGTGATATCGTTGATCGCTTGGCTATGCCGGTCGCCGTTGCTGAATTGGGCAGCGGCAGCGGTAAGAAGACCCGCTGGCTCCTGAAGGCGCTTGGCCGGCGGCAACGCACGTTCTACTATCCGGTCGAAATATCCCGCTCGGCTTTGGCGATGTGCGAGCGGGAACTTCGCGACATCGATTCCATCAGTATTGTGGGATTTGAGCGGGAATATCTCGATGGTCTGCGGCAGGTGGCTACGGAGTACAGAAAGTACGGCCAGCGACTCTTTGTCTTGTTCCTGGGGAGCACCATCGGGAACTTCGATCGCCCTGCGGCCGTGAAGTTCCTGGCAGAGGTCCGGCGAATTCTGGAGCCCGGCGACTCACTTTTGTTGGGAACGGATCTGGAAAAGCCCAGCACGCGACTGCTTGCGGCCTACGATGATGAGCTCGGAGTAACAGCGGCCTTTAATCTCAACCTGCTGGCCCGCATCAATCGCGAACTCGACGCCAACTTTGACCTCGGACAATTCTCGCATGAGGCGAGGATCAATCACGAGGCCCGCAGCGTCGAGATGCATCTGCGGTCCAACCGGCGGCAGACGGTGAGCATCGCCGTAGCGGGGCTCGACGTTGAGTTCCGGGAAGGAGAGACTATCTGGACGGAAAGTAGCCACAAGTATTCGACAAAGGAGATTTTCCAGATGGCCCGCGCTGCGAGTTTCTGCTGTGAGGCGCAGTGGATCGATGAAGAGTGGCCGTTTGCGGAGAGTTTGCTCATTGCGGAATAAGTAGCTCATTAGCACGCCTAGGAGGAACAGATGCCGGAAGAATGTACCCACCTTGATCAGATCAAGGTAAGAGAAACCAACAAACATGTGTGTGAGGACTGTGTGAAGACCGGAGATACGTGGGTCCACTTGCGCCTGTGCCTCATTTGTGGGCATGTCGGTTGCTGCGATTCGTCCAAGAACAAGCATGCAACCAAGCATTTTCACAAAACTCAGCATCCTCTAATTCGCTCCATCGAGCCCGGAGAAAGCTGGATGTGGTGTTACGTGGACCAGCTCGAGCCGGGCGAACTTGTGGCTTGAATGTTGCACGACGGGAACGCGATGTCGGTTATCTAATGAGGGTGTTAGGGTCCGACCGGCTGTCTGAAACTGTCCCGCTGCGTCATCCATGGTGAGAGCGATCATGGCAAAACCGATTCTATTAAGTGTTGACGACGACACCGATGTTTTGCGCGCGATCGAACGAGATCTGCGGACGCAGTATGGCGCTGAATACCGTGTGATCGGGAGTGATTCCCCGGTGGATGCGCTGGAGATACTGAAGCAGTTGAAGTTGCGCAACGACGGTGTGGCTCTTCTGTTGGCGGACCAGCGGATGCCGAACCTGGACGGAATCGGCTTTTTGAAGGAGGCGCGGCAGATTTTTCCCGAGGCGAAGCGGGCGCTGCTTACCGCTTATGCCGACACCGGCGCCGCGATCAGCGCCATTAATCAAGCTAACATCGATTATTTCTTTATGAAGCCGTGGGATCCTCCTGCCGATCACCTCTATCCGCAATTGGACGATTTGCTCGATGATTGGCAAGCTTCGTATCGTCCGGCTTTCGAGGGAATCCGGGTGTTGGGCACGCGCTGGTCGCCGCGATCGTACGAACTACGAGACTTCCTGGCGCGAAACCACGTGCCCTATCAGTGGATCGACGTTGAGGCTTCGGCCAACGACCCAGAAACCAAGCGCCTCCTGGAAGTTTTGGGGGCGGAAGCAAGCCATATTCCGGTGGTGCTTTTCCCGGACGGGACGCAGCTTCTGGATAGCATACCTGCGGAAGTCGCGCAAAAGGTCGGGCTGCGCACGCGGGCGCAAACTGACTTTTACGATTTGGCGATCATTGGCGGAGGACCGGGCGGTCTGGCGGCGGCGGTCTATGGCGCGTCGGAAGGTCTGCATACGGTGATGATCGAACGGGAGGCACCCGGCGGACAGGCAGGAATGAGTTCGCGTATCGAAAACTATCTCGGATTTCCCACCGGTCTCAGCGGCGGCGATCTAGCGCGCCGCGCGGTGGTGCAGGCGCAGCGTTTCGGGGTCGAAATCCTGTCGCCCCAGGAAGCCACCGGCGTGCGAACGGAGGGTTCCTACCGGATCATCAAGTTGGCCGATGGCAACGAGATCTCCTGCCACGCTTTGATGATCGCGACCGGAGTGCAGTGGCGGCGGCTGGAAGCGCCCGGGATCGATCGGCTGCAGGGGGCTGGCGTTTACTACGGTGGGGGCGCGACGGAAGCTCTGTCCTGCAAAGGAGAGATTGTCTATGTGGTGGGCGGTGCGAATTCCGCCGGCCAGGCCGCCATGAATTTCTCCAAGTATGCCGACCGGGTGGTCATTCTGGTGCGCGGAAGTTCTTTGGCGAGCACCATGTCCCAGTATCTGATTGACCAAATCAAAGCCACGCCCAATATTCAGCTATGGGCGCACGCCAGCGTGGCCGAGGCGCATGGCGAGAAGCATCTCGAAGAGATTTCCGTCCTTTGTTCGGACACCAATAAAGTTGAGCGCGTCCCGGCTAGTGCCATGTTCATCTTCATAGGAGCACTGCCGCGGACCGATTGGCTGGCTGGCGTCGTCGAGCGCGACGAACGCGGGTTCCTCTTGACCGGCCCCGACCTGATGCACGGCGGTCAGAGGCCCAAAGGATGGGATCTCGATCGCGATCCTTTCTTATTGGAAACCAATGTCCCAGGTATTTTTGCCGTGGGCGATGTGCGACACGGCTCGGTGAAGCGGGTCGCTTCTGGTGTCGGCGAAGGGTCGGTGGCTGTGCAGTTCATTCATCAGTACTTGAGCAAGGTCTAAATGGTCGAGAAATCGGAACTACTTCGCGTCCCGGCGTTCGCGGACTTGCCCGACGATCAGATCGCGTGGTTCCTCAGCCAGTCGCAAGAGTTGCACGTCAAGGCGGGCGATATCTATGCACGTCAGGGTGACCCAGCCGGCACGATGACTGTGATTCTCGATGGGCAGATTGAGGCCCGGGGCGAGTTGGGCGGCGAAACAGTCGTAATTTCCATGAAGCCCGGCGATGTCACCGGAGTGCTTCCATTTTCAAGGATGAAGCAGTTCCCGGTGACCGGGCGCGCAGTCACGGACAGCCGCTTGTTGCGCTTCCCCGCCGCGCTGTTCCCCGATCTAGTGCAGAAAATGCCGGAGTTGGTCGAGCGCCTCGTGGCTTTGATGGCTGACCGCATCCGCGAGACCACGCGCATGGAACAGCAACGCGATCGCCTGGCGAGTCTAGGAAAGCTTTCCGCAGGTCTGGCTCACGAACTCAATAACCCAGCGTCCGCTGCACAGCGCGCCACCAGCCAGCTGCGTGAAATCCTGAAGAAGATCCGGGACGCGAGTCACGAGTTAGGCAGGCGCGATCTCACCCCAACGCAAAAATCGGAAATCGAGAAGTTAGAAGCATCCCTCACTCGATTGGACGGTCCCCCACCGGACGCGCTGACGGTCAGCGACCTGGAAGACCGAATTGATTCCATGCTGCGCAGTCACGGCCAGAACGACTTGTGGCAGCTGTCGGCAGGCCTGGCGCGAAGGAACGTGAAGCCAGAGGCGCTGGAACCGTTGTTCGACAGCCTCGATGCGGACGCTGCCCGAGCCGCGCTGGTCCGGATCGCCTCTTCGGTGGAGGTTGCGGACCTGCTGAACGCAATTGAGAACAGCACCTCGCGCATCTCCGACCTGGTCAAAGCTATCAAGGACTACACCTATATGGACCAGGCGCGGGTGCAAAACGTCGATATCGCGAAGAGCCTTGAAACCACGCTGATCATCCTGAACCACAAACTAAAGCGCGGCGTAATCGTGCGGCGCGATTATCATGCAGACCCCCTGTTGGTCAATTCTTTCGGGAGCGAATTGAATCAGGTATGGACCAACATTATTGACAATGCTATCGACGCGATGGGTGGAAATGGCGAACTGCGGGTGCGGACCTATCGCGACAATGGTTGCGCTGTGGTCGAGATTGGAGATAACGGTCCGGGGATGTCGCCAGAGATCAAGTCCCACATCTTTGAACCCTTTTTCACAACCAAGGGAGTGGGTGAAGGAACGGGGCTCGGTCTCGACACGGTCCAGCGCATCGTGAAGAAGCATCGGGGCAATATTCAGGTCACCTCAAAACCTGGCGACACGCGCTTTCAAGTGTGGCTCCCGCTAGCGGAAGCTCCGGCGTAGGAACAATGGCGCTCTTTTGGCGGCTAGGGCCCGATCCAATAACGTCGCTGAAGGTTGGCGCGAGCGTTCCAAAGTCAGGCTCGGTATGGATCTGAATTCTGCCCAAGCGTAGAAGGCGATTGCCCTTCTTAAGACCCACGGAATGGTCATTGATTCCGACAATAGCGTTGCACGAGTTTTCCACGCGTAAAACCACTCTGCTTCCTCGGTCGGAAATGGCAGGCCTCGCGGCGCTCAGAGGTTTAAGTCTGGCCGTCATACGGTAACCGTGGCCCACTCAGCTAGTTCATCGAATTGCGCCTAGATCGCGGGCAACTGGGAAATATCTGCTGGACGGAAGATTCGATAATAAGGCGCACCAAAAGAGACAACCTCATTCTTGTGCTGAATCGGCCTATCATTCCTAAGAACAACCAGTAGGAGGTACACACATGGCAGCGAATCAGGTAGTGCTTTACTTCGACAAGCAGGAGGATGCTCTGCTTTTCACCCTGGCTGCCAGTTCGATTATGTCAGCGGAAGGGCCTGTCCACAGCAGCGACGCAGTGGTCAAGGTTGCGGTGGAGATTTGCAAAGCCAGTCGAATCACGACTGAGGGTGTTCTGAACATCACGTGAAGGATGGCACAATTTAAGATGATTCGAAGAGCGGTGATGCAAATAGGGGCTCTCGCGCTACTCGCTTTCATGGCATGGAATGCGTTTCTTGCTGTCAACCATTTAAAACAGATGCAGAAAATTGCGGCGCTCACACTGGAAAGCTCCATGATTCAGGCGGACGTCTCCGGTGTTCTGAAAGACTTGACCGATATGGAAACGGGTCAGCGCGGATACCTGCTAACCGAGGACCCTTCGTACTTGCAGCCCTACACCGAAGCGAAGGGCAGGATCGGAATCGATTTTGCCGGCCTTCGTGTAGGGCTAGCTAATCGGGCGGAGCGCGAACGATCCCTGGAGTCGCAGTTGGAGTCTTTGGCTAACTCAAAGCAAGCTGAGATGGAGCGCTCTATTAGTTTGCGCCAACAGGGGTATCGCCACCGCGCATTCATGCTGGTGGATTCAAACGAAGGTATGGAGTACATGGATAGAGCTCGCGGGCTTCTGTCTTCGCTATCCGTGACGGAGACCAGCAGCTTCGCGAGATTCGACAGAGAGAGGAGTGCTAGCCTAAGCAAGGCTTTGACAGAAACCATTGTTGCCAATTCATGTCTGCTCGTACTGACAGCATGTCTGTTTGGACTCATCCGCTACCACGGGCAAGTGCTTGAACAGGAGGCTGCCCAGAGCAGACAAGAGCTAGCCGTGCGCGATTTGCAGCTAGAAAAACTAATGTCTGCCCTTTCCAACCAAGCCCGCTCCAACACCTCTGCCATCGAGGCGAACGCCAGCCTCCTGCTTCAGAACTATGGGGGATTTCTACCACGACAAGGCCACGAATATGCTGAGCAGATAAGGGAAGCATCGGCACAAATGGAGCGACTCCGCCAAGATTTAGTTGGCAGCTCAGGCTCCAACAGTGATGAGAAGGCAGCGTAGCAACTTATTGGCAAAGCCGCAGCGTGCGCACGAAGCACGTCACTGATGCGTTGAAAAAGTTTAGTAGTTGCGGTGGATTCCCCTCACCCTTTGAAAAGACGCCGACCCCGATATTCCTCGCATATCTCGGTCGCAACGCTGAGAAAGACCTTCAGCTAAGCTGGCGCGTAGGGGCTGTTCGCTTCGCCCGGAGCCGAGGGTCGCAAACACTCAGCTCGGCCATCCGGTCTTAGAGTCTCCGAGATTGCTACTTGCCCGTGTAGAGATCCGGAAACTGTTGCCGAAGGTGAGCGACTTTCGGCGCATCGTTATAGACGATGTAGGGATTGTCGGGATGATGGGCGGCGTAGTCCTGGTGGTAGGCCTCGGCGGGATAAAAGGCTTTCAATGGGACTACTTGAGTCACGATCGGACGCGGGAAGACTTTGGCCTTCTCCAGTTGCGCGATGTAGGCCTCGGCGATTCGCTTCTGCTCATCGCTGCCGTAGAAAATGGAAGAACGATACTGGCTGCCGGTGTCGGGTCCCTGACGGTTCAACTGGGTGGGATCGTGAGCGACGGAAAAGAATACTCGAAGCAGCTGCCCGTAGGTGATCTGCGAAGGATCGTAAGTGATCTTCACCGATTCCGCGTGGCCGGTGTCACCGTTGCTTACCAATTCGTATCCCGCAGTAGCGGCTGCGCCGCCGGAGTAGCCTGACGTGGCGTTGATCACGCCCTTCACGTGCTGGAAGACGGCCTGAATGCCCCAGAAGCAGCCGCCGGCGATAACGGCGGTTTGCTCAGACTTGGTCGTCGCGAGCGTGGCGTCTACAGCTGGGTTCGGGACCGTGGCGACTGGCCGGTCGCCGGCATTGCAGGCAACTACGCCCGCGAGGGTTACCATCAAGAGCAAAGCAGATATGCGCGAGAGGAAGCTACACATAACGAACTCCTTCGAACGCCCAGCAGTCGATTCCGAGCGTCTCTTGAATAGAGTCGGCAGCGGGGCAAAAGTTACGCGGGCTTATTTCTTCGAGCGACACTTTTCATAAATTATCATCCCGAGCGAAGCGAGGGATCTGCATTTTGCGACGAACTGCAGATCCCTCGCTTCGCTCGGGATGACAAGTCTGGCGAATTGAGAGTTGAAAAGCGGTTCTCACTTTAGCGACCGCTAGCTCGCGGTGGCGACGAGGTATTTCTTCATGCAGCGTACACAGGGAGAGTAACCCTGCCGCGATGCTTCGGCGGCGGTGATCATCCGCAGCTTGGTTTTCTTGTGGATAAATGGGCATCCGGCGGCGTGAAACAATTTCCCGCCTTCCGAAACCACCACCATCATGTCCGGAGGGACGCCGGTGCCGGGTTGCGCGTGTTCGGAACGCAGTTGAGGGCCGCGGAACGCGGAAGAACGAGCCACCTCGAAGCTGCCGACAACAAGGCATGCCGCGGCAGCGGCGACCATCCATCCCAAAAAGCTCCTCCGGTTGCCCGGCATATTTTCCCCTAGCCTCTGGTGCAGACGCTGGCTGAAACCGAGGGGCACTTCGAGCATGCGTTCGTCGCCATACAACTGGAGTACGTTACGCGTGCCGTCCAACACGGCGGTGCAGCGCTTGCACCCGCGGATGTGTTCTTGGATGGCAACGCGCAAAGTGGGTTCGACCTCGCCGTCGAGATAGTTTGAAATTTCGCGCCACACTTCTTCGCAGCTGACTACCATGGCTTCGTCCCCTTTGCAAATGACTACTTGCCGGTCATGCTCCATGCACCGCCGAGGCCGGGCGCGAGCAGATCGCGCAGCATCAGCCGAGCCCGCAGTAACCGAGTCTTGACCGATGCGGTGGAGATGCCGAGCGCCTTGGCCGTTTCCTCGATGCTGAGGTGCTGCATGTCGCGCAGGACAAAAACTTCCCGGTAGATTTGCCCCAACTCGGCCAGCGCCTCGGCGAGCCTTTGCCGAACCTCGTTGCGTTCTTCCGACGGAATCTCCCGCCAGTCGGCGAAGTCGCGAGGCGTATAGTTGCCCTCCTCGTCCTGGCGATCAGCGATCGGTTCCATAATGTTGGCGTGTGCTTTCCTTCTTCGCATACGCGCCTCGTTGACGGTGATCTGGATGAGCCAGGTGCTGAACCGCGACTCCGCTCGAAACTGCCGGATGTGCTTAAAGGCCTTCAACACAGCCTCCTGTGCCACGTCTTCGGCATCGGCCTCGTTTCGCAGAATCGCGAGGGCGGCTGCGTACACGCGCCTCTCGTAGGGGCGGATCAAGTCATAAAAAAGCTCGTGCTCGCCATCCCGGACGCGCCGTATCAGCATCTCTTCGTTGAATTGGTCGGCTGGACGTTCCAGCGAAGTCACCCTTTCCGGCATCGCTCCTCACCGCACCGCTGAACTCACCGTTGACTCGACACCATTATGCCCGACAAATCGCGCACTCGAAGCCGGCCGCGGTGATTGCCTTGCTCTGGTCCATTTTCCAGCACTCTGCGATGCCCTGGCGTTCACCTATCCTGCCACGCTTCGCTCAGCCTGGACAGCCGGGGGCGGCTGTCCCTACGCGAACGCGCGTTCGATATGATTCCCTAGCAGCACGTAAGTTTCGGCCTTACTTCAAGAAGAGGCCGGCACGAAACTCCACCTCTTTTGTGCTATTTCACCCCGATTCTCCACAGCCTTCCACTGGGTTGCTACTTGCATTCCCGCACACAAGTTCCGGATAATCATGGCTGAGAGTTTGACAGCCGTGTATCGCTACAGCCGCGCCGACTTGATGCGCATTCTCCGACTCGTTCCTCGCCAGCTTCAGACCTGGGAGAAGGCGGGACTGGTGACGGTGAGCGAAGAATATTCTTTCTTCGATCTGGTGCAAATCAAGAAAGTGCGCGACCTCTGCGCCCAGCGCGTTCGTCCGGCCGTCATCCGGCAATCGCTCGAAGCCATGCAGAAACAGGTTGCGGGCATGGAGAATCCACTGCTTGAGGCTGGCGCCTATCAGAGCGGACGCCGCGTCGCTTTCCGGCACCAGGGGAGGCTGCTGGAGCCCATCGCCGGACAGTTCATGTTCGACTTCTCGTCCGAACAAAGAAAAGTCGTGACCCCGCCGCGTAATGGACCGGAACTGGTGGTTACCGACGTTGCCGACTTGTTTGCGCGCGGGATCATGCTGGAAGAAAATCCCTCCACGCAGAGCGAGGCGATCACTGCCTATTTGAAGGTTCTCGAAATGGATCCCATTCACGCCGCCGCGCACATCAATCTGGGGACGCTGTACTACAACCGTCAGGAATACGCGCTCGCCGAAAGGCACTACCGTTCGGCGATTCAGATCGATCCGCGCTACGCGCTCGCCTATTTCGACTTGGGCAACGTGCTCGACGAAACCGGACGCGTCGAGGAAGCCATCAACACTTATAAGACCGCGATTCAACTCGCGCCCACCTACGCGGACGCGCACTACAACATCGCGCTGGCCTACGAGAAGATGCGCGAGCCGCGCAAGGCGCTGCAACACTGGCGCGCCTATGTGAAGCTCGACACGACCGGGCCATGGACCGTCCACGCCAAACACCAGATCCAGCGCATCCTGCAAACCGACAGCCTGAAGCTGGTGCACTCTCGCAAAGCGAACTGAAAAACGCTGCGTAACGCGTGGTTTTGGTCGCGGCTCGGTGAGAGTTGTTTTCCATTGTTGCGCTCAAATCTCACCCTTCAGGTGCAGGAGACCATATATGAAGCTCTATCGGCGGATTTTGACGCTGGCTCTCGCGACCGCGGTGGCCGCGTCCAGCGCGGTCTGCTTTAGCCAGCCGGTTAAGAAAGAGAAAGAAATTTACAACGAAAGCGCCGATGCGCACGCCGAAATCAAAGAGGCTCTGCAGAAGGCGACCGCGGAACACAAGCGCGTCATTGTCGTGTTTGGAGCAAACTGGTGCTATGACTGCCACGCGCTCGATGCGGCTTTTCATCGTTCGGACGTTGCGCCGATACTCGCCGCCAACTATGAAGTTGTGCACGTGGACATCGGAAAGGGAGACAAGAACCAGGACCTGATGAAGCAATACGAGGTCCCGATGAAGCGCGGCATTCCAGGACTGGCCGTGCTGGATGCCGATGGGAAGCTGGTCTACAGCCAGAAAAACGGCGAATTCGAGAATGCGCGAGCGCTCGCCCCGGAAGATTTCCTGGCATTCCTGAACAAGTGGAAACCCGGAGCGCAGAGCCAGTGAGACTCAGATTCATCCAAGTACCGACAAAAAAAAGGCGCGGCGTGCGCCGCGCCCCAGGAGAGAGAGAGAGAGAGAGCAACTCTGCTTAATCCACCACCAGCTTGTTCTCGACGCTGAACGCGCCAGGTACAGCATTCGCTCGCATCCCGGCAATGGTCTTGTCCATCGCGCTCTGGACGGTTCCGTAGAGCGTCACGTGTCCATTGTCCACCACGATGCGGATCGGATCCACCGGGTCGGTCGCGTAGCGGCCAAGCACCGAGTCGCGATAAATCGCGCGAGCCGTGCGCACCCGCAGCGAATCGTCAAACAGAGAAACCGGCAGCACGTTCACCTGACTCACGACGTCCTTGACGCCGGGCGTGCGCGCCACGATGGCGAGCGCCGAATCTTTCGCTACATCGGTTACGGTATCGCCGTTGAGAGTGACGACGCCGTCTTTCACGCCGAGCGCAAGATAGTTGAACGCGTTGTCGTAGTATCCGACGCGGTCATAGGCCAGCTTCTTGGCCAGTGTCTGCTGGAGTTGGCTATCGGGCACGGTTTCTCCCGCGACCGTGATGTCATTGCGAACACCGGTGACGTTTGCGAGCTTCTTAACTTTCTTCGCGGCGTCGAGCTTGTCCTGATAAAGGCCGACCGTCCCGGTCAGGGTCACTATGCCATCCTCGACGCTCGAGTTCACGCTCTGCAGTTGCTTCGCATCATGAATTTTCTGGCTGACCGTCTGCTGAATCTGCTGATCATACCGGCCGGTTGCGGCCATGGCAGTCATACTCAGCAGGACGAGCAACGCCACGATCACCGCAAATGCTTGTTTCTTCATGGTTGCCATCCTTACTGGAATTCCGGTTCCCCACAGTATTAACCGGTTAGTTAAATAGATGCGCGGCGGGGGTGGAGGGATGTTCCCGGAAGAGGCTTTTACAAACTATTACAAGGTGAAACAACGCGATCACCCGATGAGGTGTTTCGGAAGCCGCTTTGTCTCGAAAGGAAAAGAGGTAAAATGCGAAAATGACGACCGACGAACGATTGGATCGACTGACCGAAAAACACGGGGCTTTAACGGAAAGTCTGCAACTGCTAACGGCGGACGTGCAGAGCCTGGCCCAGTCAGTGAAAGAACACGACCGAATCCTCCGGGGACACGCTGAACTCATTGGCGACCTTGCGAGGATCGCCTCCGTACACGAACAGCGCATCGAGCGACTGGAAGGCCGGCAAGGGTAATCGGAACAGAGCGAAGCAGAGAACACGGTCGTCATTTTGTTCTGGTTCCTTTCTTCCCGACTCCGTCCACTTCGGAGTCGGAATCTTTTCACTTTCGATCCAACTCAAAACTCCCAACCATGGCAAGCACAGCGGCCGTTTGACAAATTCTTGTCATGACGACTAATCTCGGCCAATGCCCCGTGGTTTGCAAGCGGAACTCAAGCAAAAAGTCCCATTCACCAGTCGAGAACAGGAAGCCTATCTTTCGTTGTTACGTACGGCCGATGCGCTCCAGGCGCAGGTCGAGGCCCGGCTCAAAGAGTTCGGACTCACCGGCACGCAGTACAACGCGCTGCGCATCCTGCGCGGCGCCGGACCGGACGGCTTGCCCTGCCGGGAGATCGGCGAGCGTATGATCACGCGCGATCCGGACATTACGCGCCTGCTCAATCGCCTGGAAGATCGCGGCTTCGTCGAGCGGACGCGCGCCAGGCACGATCGCCGCGTCATCTACGGAAAGATCACCGCTGCCGGGCTGAAGCTTCTGCGCGAAATGGATGGGCCGATCGAGAAGCACAGCCGCGAAATACTCCGCCACGTCGGACAAGAGAAATTGAAGCAGTTGATTGAGTTGCTGAAGCTCGTTCGTGGCGGACAAGCTTTTCACCCCCGAGACGCAAGAGCGCCGAGTAAAAGCCCTTGTTGATTTTGAAAGACAAGACCGGGCAGTCGTTTTAAAGTCGATCAAAAAATGCGAGCGCTATCACCTCCGCTTTGCAACTTTCTTCTTTGGCGATGCACCATCTTTCTTGACGGTAGTCTTGTTCGGAAACACGCGCGCGAAGATCTTGTCGATGTTCTTGAGCTGCCGCTTCAGGTCGAAGGCGTGCTCGATCTTCGCCTTCGGCACTCGTCCGCGAATCTCGGGATCGTTCAGGACCAGCTCGCGGAAATCGAGATTCTCCTTCCACGCGCGCATGGCGTGACTTTGCACCAGGCGATACGCGTCCTCGCGGGAGACGCCTCTCTCGACCAGGTCAAGCAACAACTGTCCGCTGAAGACGAGGCCGCGCGTGCTCTCGAGGTTCGCCAGCATGCGCTCGGGATAGACGAACATGGTCTCGATCAGGTTTGCTGTCTTGTTCAGCAGGTAGTCGGCGAGTGTGGTCGAATCCGGGATGATGATGCGCTCGGCCGATGAGTGCGAAATATCGCGTTCGTGCCAGAGGGCGACGTTCTCGAATCCTGCCTGCGCGTTTGATCGCACCACGCGCGCTAAACCGCTGATCTGTTCGCAGGTAACGGGATTGCGCTTGTGCGGCATGGCCGACGAGCCCTTCTGCTTTTCGCTGAAGTACTCCTCGGCCTCGCGAACTTCGGTGCGCTGCAGGTGGCGGATTTCGGTTGCGATTTTGTCGAGCGTCGAGGCGATCGTGGCCAACGTTGCCAGGTAGTGGGCATGGCGGTCGCGCTGAATCACCTGTGAGGACACCGCCGCAGCCTTCAATCCCAGGAGCGTGCACATCTTCTCTTCGAGCTCGGGCGTGAGGTGGGCAAACGTTCCTACCGCGCCCGAGAACTTTCCTACACGCAAATCTTCCGCCGCAGCCCTGAAGCGCGCGATGTTACGCTGCGTCTCCGAATACCAGTTGGCGATCTTGAATCCAAAGGTGATGGGCTCGGCGTGGACGCCGTGGGTCCGCCCGATCATCGGCGTGTCTTTGAACTCCCAAGCGCGGCGTTCGAGCACCTCGGCGAGACGTTCCAGGTCGCCGGCGACCAGCGACGAGGCTTGCTGGATGAGCAACGCCTGCGCCGTATCGACTACATCGTTCGAAGTCAGGCCATAGTGGAACCAGCGAGCGTGCGGGCCCACGATTTCGGCGACTGAGGTAGTGAAGGCGATGACGTCGTGTTTGACCTCGGCTTCAATCTGGAAGATGCGATCAACGTTGAAGTCGGCGCGCGCGTGGATCGCCTTGGCGGCATCCTTCGGCACAATGCCGGCGGCGGCCAGCGTTTCAGTCGCGGCGACTTCGACCGCGAGCCAGGTGCGGAAGCGGTTCTCGTCGCTCCAGATGCGAGCCATCTCGGGCCGGGTATAGCGTGGGATCACGGCGCTTTCTCCTGAGGGGGAACTGGGGATTGTAAATCAGGTGGGCGAGTGCGTGAAGTGCGAGCGCAAACGAGGAGCGCAAACGTGCGCCGCGAAATCAAGTACACAGTTCCTTCGCCTCGCCCAGGATGACACTGTGGATTTATGCCACGACTTGCGAAGCACGAGCGCCACGATGCAGCGGACCAATTCCTCCGCCTACTCCACCGTGTGCTTCGCCGTGTACCCTTCACGCGCGTAAACGATGACCTTCACGTCCTTGCCCTTCTGATCGCGAATCTTCAGCGGGCCACCGTCCGGCGCCTGGAGTTCGACTTTCAACTTGCGATAGGTGCCGTCGAGCTTGGTGTTGGTCGGGTGGTAACTGATGCTGTACTGGTTGCGGATGTCGACCGCGACGTCGTGAAAGATCTCCGGCAGTTCGCCTTCGAAGCGCGGGTAGTACGCCCGTCCGCCGGTCAGGGTAGCGAAGGTTTTGAGCTGATTGTCGGCCTGCAGCCAATCGATTTGCTGCATCCCCCCCGCGTATCCGTGCGACTCAAGATATTCCCGCCACTGCCAACCGATGCTGACCGCATAGATGGTCACGTCTTTGGTGGACTTAATCTTCTTGATGATTTGATCCAGATTCAGCTTGCTGAAGGTGTCACGCCCCGAAGAGACCAGAATCACGTACTTCTTTCCCTCGATGCGATCGCACCGGTCGAGCGTGTCGAAGACCGCGTCGAAAAGGTTGCGCTCCGAAAATCCCGGAATGCGCAGCATGTTCAGCGCGCCCATAATGGCGCGCTTGTCCTGCGTGAAGTCCACTAGAATCTGAGGCCTCATATCGTAGGAAACCACGGCCACCCAATCATCCTTCTTTAACCCGCTGGCGAAGGTGTAGGAAGCATTCAGCGCGTCATACATGTACCGGAGGTTGGTCGCGGCATACTCGACCAGCAGGACGGCCGTGATCGGAGCCTCGCTCTGATTGAAGGTCGAAATCTTTTGTGGCGCGCCATCTTCCAGGATCTTGAAATTCTCTGGCTTCAGCCCGGGGATGGTCTGGCCGTCCTTGGTGGTCACCAGCACATCCAGGTTCACAAGCGGCACGTCTACTCGGATCGAGTAGTCGGGCATGTTCTCGATCTTTTTCGGTTTTTCGGGAGCCGGAGGCGGCGGTTCTTCCTTTTTCTTGGGGACCACATACGGTCCGACGTCGTTTTGCGGCCCACCGGCTGCGGGCGGAGCCTCCTGCTGGTTGGGATTCGCCGGGGGTTGCTGTGATGTATCTTGAGCCTGCGCCGGGAAAGTCGCAGCGACCATCCAGCAAAGAACAAACGCCAGTAGAATCACACGCTTACGGGAAGCCGACGGCACCTGGTTTAGCCCGCCAAATACGCCAGAAATCATGGGGATGTCCTCGAAAACTCCTGTGCTAGTATAGATGCAAGAACTCTGCGGTTGGGATCTTTTGCGCGCCGCCTCTCCTGGCAAAACCTTCTGATAGCACGCGGAGTCTAAGCAAGAGCAAGGTCACCTTGTGACCCCCGGGGCTATTCATGAGAAAAGCCGCACGATCACTCGCCACCCTTTTGTGTCTATCATCCTCTGTATGGGTTACTGCACAGGACAGGCCAGCGCCTGCCGTCATTCCTCTTGCCATCATGCCGCTCGACCAGATCCACGAAGGCATGAAAGGCACCGCGCTCACCGTGTTCCAGGGCGTGAAACCGGAATCGATGGACGTGGAAGTTCTGGGCGTGATGCGCAACGTGAACGGTCCCAGGGGCGACATCATTCTGGTGCGTCTGCATGGTACCAAGCCCGAATACACCGGCGTGGTTGCCGGTATGAGCGGAAGCCCGGTCTATTTCGACGGAAAGCTGGCGGGCGCACTTGCCTTCCGCATCGGCGAGTTCTCGAAAGAACCGATCGCGGGTGTTACGCCGATCGAGGAGATGCTGGAGATCAATGCGCTCGATCGCCGTCCGGCCCCTGCGCCAATGCGTGCCAGTCTTCCTGAGCAGAGCGGAACCACGCAAACCGCGAGCCCCGGAGAAGACTCGGCGCTCCCGCCCCAGAACTACAGCAACTACCTGAAACCCATCGAAACGCCTCTCGTGTTCAACGGTTTTTCTGACGAGACTTTGCAGCGCTACGCGTCGCAATTCGCTGCGGCGGGGATCGTTCCGGTAATGGGCATTGGCTCTTGGGGCGATCGCAAACAGCCGGAACCGATCGAGGCGGGATCCGCCGTCAGCGCCGTGCTGGTTCGCGGCGATATGGATATTGCCGCCACCTGCACCGTGACCTACGTTGATCCGCAGCGCTTGCTCGCCTGCGGACATCCGCTCTTGCAGTTTGGCGAAGTGGACCTGCCGATGACGAAGGCTACGGTGCTGGCCACGCTGCCTTCGCCACTGAATGCGTTCAAGATCGTCAACACTACCGAGACCGTCGGCGCGTTTGTGCAGGACCGGCAGAACGGCATTATGGGCGTGCCGGGGCGGGAGTCGAAGATGATTCCGGTGACCGTGGCCCTGCACAGCGGAGCGGCGACAAAAGAATTCCATTACGAAGTTCTTAACAACGCGCGACTCAGCCCGCTGGCCATGATGGCCACCGTCTTCAACGCGCTGCACGGCACCAACGAATACGGCGAGGACATTACTTACCGCATGAAGGGCGTACTCAGCGTGAAAGGCTATCCCGACGTCACGTTGCGGAACATGTTTGCCCCGCAAGACAACGGGCAACCCGCCGCGGCTTTGGCCGCCGCCACCATCGGCGATCGCTTTGGACGGATCTACAGCAATCCCTTCGACGCTCCCGACGTTCAGGGCGTGAAGCTCGATTTCGATCTTGTCCGCGAGCGCCGCTCCGCTCGCCTGGAAGCTTCGCGGACGGACATGACGGAAGCTCGTCCCGGCGACCAGATTGTGGTTGAGACGGTGATTCGTCCGTATCGTGGCGAGCGGCTCGTACGCCAGATTCCCATACGGATTCCAACCTCGACGTCGAAGGGAACGCTGCGCATCCTGGTCAGCGACGGAGACACGCTCGACCGCATGCACCGCGGGACGCCGATGATGAACCGTGGTCTCGGACTGGCGCCGACCATCGCATTGCTGAACAAGGAGCGCGCCAACGATCGCGTGTATGTTTCGCTTCTCGGGTCCGATCCCGAAGCCATGGTCGCCGACAAAGTGATGCCGACGCTGCCGCTTTCCGTCATGAATGTTATGGATAACATGCGCGGCACGCAGGACATGGTCGTGCTCGGGGAATCGTCGGTCAGCGAAGCTTCCACCGATTCACTCGACTATGTCGTCTCCGGCGCGCAGATGCTGACGATTAGCATCAAGTAGCTGGAGTCGACCAAGTATTTGGAGCATGATGCGGTTTAGGAGTATGAACGTACGTCATAGAATTGTTCTGATTTGCTCTGCCTTGCTGTTCGGTCTGTTCTTGATTGGAGAATCCGATTCAGGCCAAAAACTATTGCGCGGAAAGCCCAAACCAGACGAAACTCATTTCGAAGCCGACGATAGGTATATGGGTGCCGGTTTGGCTCCGTTTGTTTACTGTCTTGCTCCGGGCGTTGTGCTCTTCATCTATGGGGTGGCTGACATTCTTCTCTGCCGTATTCGGCGGAACATTTCAAACTGACCCCTTATCGATCGATAGCCTGCACGGTGACTCACCTTGAACCGAGGCATCTTAAACTGAGGTATGACTTTGGCTTGTAAGACGCTCGCTCTACTGTCAGGACTTATTCTTTTCACCTTCGCGCTTTCCGCATTCGCTCTCGCCGAGGGCACCCGCAGTTGGGAACAATCGAAGTTCGAAGAACTGACCAAGGGCACTGCCAAAGGCATCGCTCTGCGCAGTGAGGGCGGCCTCGAACTCGCTCCGGTCTTCAAAGCGCTCGCCACCACGCCATCGACCTACATCTGGTCGATCGCATCCGATTCCGGGGGCAACATCTACGCCGCCGCTGGATCTCCGGCCCGCGTCTACCGCATCACGCCTGACGGTCAAAGCGCGACCATCTTCGAGCCGCAGGAATTGCAGGTGCAGGCTCTGGTCGTCGACAAGAACAGCATCGTCTACGCTGCCACTGCCCCCGACGGCAAGGTCTATCGTCTCGAACTCGCGAAAGGCCCAGCCGCCGCCAAGGCTGGCGCGAAAGCCTTCTGGAGCGCGACCACCTACTTCGATCCTGGTACCAAGTACATCTGGGACATCGTTCTCGACAATGCCGGCGCGCTGTATGTCGCCACCGGCGATCACGGCGAAATCTACAAGGTCAGCGCCAACGGCCAGCACTCGCTCTTCTTCAAGAGCGATGAAGTCCACATGCGCGTTCTCGCGCTCGATCCCAAAGGAAACCTCATCGCCGGCTCGGATGGCAGCGGGCTTGTCTATCGCATTGCGCCGAATGGCGAAGCGTTCGTTCTCTACAGCGCGCCGAAGAAAGAAATTACCGCGCTCGCCATCGATAGCGCGGGCAATATTTACGCCGCCGGTGCAGGAGAAAAGCACTCCGGGAGCATGACGCCGCAGATGGGCATCCCGCTCGCAACTCCAGCGCAAAACCCACCCGCACAGGGCGGCAATATCACCATCACCGCCGCTCCTACCGCCCCCGTGACGCCTTTTCCCGCTCCCGGACTAGGCGCTACCGGCGGCTCCGAGATTTATCGTATCGCGCCCGATGGCGCCCCGTCCCGCTTGTGGAGTTCCCACGAAGATCTCGTCTACGCTCTCGGCTTCGATCAGCACGGACGCCTGCTCGCCGGCACTGGCAATCGCGGGCACATTTTCGCCATCAACGGCGTGGACGATTTCACCGATTTGATTAAAGCCAGCGCCACGCAAATCACCGCCTTTGCCGCCGCGCCCGGCGGAGGACTCTACGCCTCCGGCAGCAACCTGGGAAAAATTTTCGTCCTCGGCCCTGGCCCCGAGTCTGAAGGCACGTACGAAAGCGATGTCTTCGACGCGCACGTCTTTTCCCTCTGGGGGCGCACCAGCGTCCGCAGCACCGGCAATTCCAACGTCGAGCTTTATGCGCGCAGCGGCAACGTCGACAATCCCGACCGCAACTGGAGTCCGTGGACGCGCGTTGATTTTGCCGCCGGCTCCGAACTCAAAGTTCCACCGGCGCGATTCGTGCAGTGGAAGTCTGTGCTTCACGCCGGCAATCCCGCTCCGCGCGTTGACGACGTTTTGCTGAACTACCTGCCCAAGAATGTTGCCCCCGAAATTGACGAGATCACGGTGCAGCCCGGATACCGCTATCAGCCGATTCCCCATGTGACCGGCAGCGAGCCGCCCGCGCCCGGGCAACCGCGCTTCGATCCTCCGCCTCCCGCTGTGCGCGACCGCGACTCGATCGGCATCCGCTGGTCAGCGCATGACGACAACGATGACCAGCTCGTCTACACCGTCTACTACCGCGGCGACGGCGAGTCGTGCTGGCTGCTGCTGAAGAACAATCTCTCCGATCGCTACTATTCTTTCGACGCCAGTCTTCTACCGGACGGCGGCTACACCGTGAAGGTCATCGCCTCCGATGCGCCCTCGCATTCGCCGGGAGAAGCCCTCTACGCCGAGCGTGTCAGCGCCCGCTTCGAGGTCGATACCACTGCTCCCGTCATCGATAAGCTGACTGCTGCTCTCGATGGAAAGCAGATCCGTGTCCACTTCCGCGCCAGCGATTCGTTTTCGCCGATCAAGCGGGCGGAGTACTCGCTGGATGGTGGCGACTGGCAGTTCGTCGAGCCGGTCGGCCAGTTGTCCGATTCCAAAACGGAAGACTACGACTTTCGCCTGGCCGTGCCGCAACCCGAAGCTGCGCCAGCTCCGATGGCCGAGAACACCGCGAATGACCACGTCGTCGTGGTCCGCGCCTACGACCGTTTCGACAATCTCGCCACCGCAAAAACCGTGCTCCACGGGAAATAGAATTCTGCTCTTCATGAATCGCGGCGGTGCGAGCGGTGGGGCCGAGCTGGACCCTTCGACTTCGCTCAGGGCAGGCTCTCGAGCGCGCCCGTCCCTACACAAGCTCTTCTGCAGTCTCTTACTGCTGCGCGAAAATGATGGAACTCGGAGTTCCGCTAGTCGTCCCCATCATCATGAAATCCGTAATCACCGAATTCGCAGAATCGAAGTCGATGGCGTAAATCACAGACGTCGGAACGGCCGGTAGGGTTGGAGCGGTTAGCGTGATCGTGCCTGTGCCTGGCAAGGTCATGGTGTACGTTCCGGTCAACGTTTGGCTGCCGGGGTTCAGCGTTCCTGAAACGTTGTACACCCCCCCTCCGGGCGAGATGAGCAGCAGGTTCTCGACCACCGGCACAAGACTGGAATCGCTGTTGCGGGTTGTCGCCGCCGCATAGGTACCCGGCAGCTCCGATGGAGTGTAGTTCGCCGACGCCGGCTGCGGGTCCATGGTCCCCGTCATCACCGCCGAACTGGACTGATCGAGCAGAAAACCACGATTCGCCCCGCTGGCATAGAGAACGAACGGAACCGGCGGTACAACCGGGCTCGCATTCGGATTGCCTAGCATCTGGAAGGTGTATCGTCCGTTGGTGCTGCCGGTCGCCCCGTACGTGTACGCGAATGCCTTCGTCGGCGTCACCGAAACGATCGTTCCGTCATTGTTCTGATCGAAGGTGCCCGTGAAGCCCCCCGTTCCCCCCGTTCCGCTCGATGTGCCGTCGGTCGTGCCGAGTGTCAGCGAGACATTCGCGTTCGTTCCCGTCAGATTTGAAACCGAGGTGCCAATAAAGGCAGCGTTGTTGTAACCAGGGGAAGTCATCGGCACTTGGTAGACCATGGACCCAGAAACTGCGGGATTCGTCGCGATCGGATCTGTGGAAATGGCGTAGAGCGTCAGCGGGCCGGGACCGGTCTTGGTTTGTGCCGTTCCGGCAGAAACAAAGAAGTCGAATTTTTGCGCCGTGACCGAGTTCAGCGTCATTTGCCACCACGTGGGGAGGTTTGCGTCGGGCTGGGAGTACGTGCCTGTGACGTTGCAAGGCTGTGCGCCGCACACGTTGGTGCCGTTGTCGTTGGGGTCGAGCAAGCCGCCGGTGATGTGTCCACTTCCGTCCATCGGCAGCATACCCACATACCCAACCCGCTTGCCGAGCGAGTCCACACCCGTGAATCCGAATACGAAAGTCTGCGCGCCGGCGTTGAAGACTGTGTTTGCCGCCGACTTTTGCATAACGCCGGAGCCGGTTCCCGCACTGTCGGACTCGATCATCCGAATGATGCCCGACGATGTGACAACGGCGGTGTATTGGTTGGTGGGGCCTCCACTTAAGCCCAGCGTAAGCGTCCCCAGGTTGTTGTTGTTGGAAATCGGACTGTACGAGACCGAGGCAATCGGGTACTGCTGGGGCACGCCGGCGGTCAGAACGTCTTCGACCCCCGCCGTGATCGTGCCATTCGTGGCCAGAATGAAGCTTCCCGCCGCAGCGACGGGATTGCCGCTGATGTCATATCCCGAAAACTGGAATGCGTACGTGCCCGAAGCCAGGCGCGAGGTCGCCACTGTAACCTTAGCTTGACCTGACACCGTCGGTGCCCCAGTCGCCGCTACCTGCACGCCGCTGGCGGAGGAAGACGGTGCGGTATAGACCGCCAGACCGGAAGTTTTCGAGTCTTGTTGGATGGTTCCGCAGGTTCCGCTGGTGCACGTCACACCCCAAGTGAATGTTTGGGGCGCATCGTCTGGTACCGCGACGGCGGTGAACTGCTGCACCAGCCCTTGCCCAACCGTCACCGCCGTCGGCGTCACGACCACCGTGAGTTGCACGGTCACCGGCAGAGTGCCACTTACCGTCGTGTCGGCCTGCGAAGTCGCCGTGATCGTGATCGTCACCTTCGGACCCAGCGCCGTCCCTGGCGCCTGGTAAACGCCGGTCGTCGGGTCGATTGTCCCGCACGGATTCGGGGTGCCCGTGCATGCCGTGCCGCTCAGGCTCCAGGTAACGGCCGTGTTCGTCGTGCCCGTCACCGTGGCCGTGAACGTTACAGACTGACTCGGGTAAATCACGGAAATGTTATTAGGGGCGCTAACGGTCACGGTAATTCCACTGCCCATGCCGTTGCCGCCCTTCGCGCAACCGCTGGCCAGCGCCAGACTCAGCAAAGCCACCGCAAACAGACAATTTTTTATCATGATCAGATCTCTTTGAACCAAGTCTCTCTGAACCAGTCTCTTTGAACCCACCAATAGGGAGTCCGTTGCCCGGAAAACATTGCCCGAAAACACGGCTTCTATCTGAGACTTATCCCAGTTTGCGAGCAGTCATAATTCCAATTTTGTTATTCAAATCAGCACTTTACAAATGTACCTGAATTCAAGGCGCTTTGTCCGCGCGGGAAGATGTTCCGAAGGGCGGCCAGTCGCGTCGCCTCCGCAAGAAATTGCAGCTGTCGGGATGGGATTTCCGCCGGGGAGGGCAACAAGAAGTTCTCAGTTCCCGGTTCTCAGTTCTCAGTGGAGAGATGATACGTTCTGCCTGACACCTGAGACCTGGGACCTGACACCTGATTCCTCCGCGGCCGTCTCCAAAGCGGCGCGATTTGCGGTCTCCATCAGCGGACGCAACTCCGCGGCGCTGATGCCCAGCGTGCCCCCGGAGAAGCCGTCAATGTAAGCGGAGTTGATGCCCACGACTTCGCCACGCAGGTTCAGCACCGGTCCGCCGCTGCCGCCACGCGCCGTGGGCGCGTCATAGATCAGCTTGTCGCCCGTTACATCGCCGATGTGCCCGAACGTCGCCGAAGGCCTGATCAGCGATAGAGCCGCCAGTTCGCCCGCCGTGTCGGCATCATCCGGATGCGACGAAAGCCGCTCATACACTACTGCGGGCGACTTTGCCACCATGCCCGTTACCCCCATGGGATAAGCCAGCACGCTCACCGACTCGCCCACATGCGGCGGCGTCTCGGACAGAGTCAACGAGCGAAGTTTCTTTGTGAAGGCGGTGTCTTCGAGGCGGAGTACGGCCAGATCGCCATGCGTGGCCACCACCGCCGTCTCCAGGTTTACCGGAAGCGGCGACCCCGGGAAATATGCCACCAGCTTTTCGAGCACGGGCGATCCGCCCTTCCGCAGTGCCACGGCAACTTCGCGATCGCCATACCAGGGCTCGGCCACATGGCGATTGGTGGCCAAGAGTCCGGGCGCCACTACAAACCCCGTCCCCGCGACGCGAGCTCGAAACCTTTGCCCATGGCCGGACACGTGATAGATCCCGTAGATGTAAGCCACAGACTCCCGCGCATCGTCCACCGTCACCGCCGAAAACGATTGCTGCCGTTCCAGATCCGCCACTTGGCGCGAGAGCTGGTACACCTGCTGCTCCAGCCCGGAAGTCTCCGGGGGAGCGTAGTAGTGCGCCATCACTCCGGCACCCACCAGCGCCAGCACGCCGAGCAGCCCCTGCACAAACCGCTGCCAGGTTTCAACCACTTCGCATTCTCCATGATCTGAATTGAACATGAGCCATCAGGGCCCGGCAAGGAGGGAGATTCCCGGGTAGCAGCCACTATCCTGACGCATTCGGGCCAAGGCGTGTAGGGTACAGAAGTCGGGTGGCCGCGCAGCAAAGGTAACTGAAGAACACTCCGCCCCTGCTCATGGGGTCGCTGGGTACTGGGTACTGACCTCTTGGCCGTTAAAGCGGATTCAGTGTCGCCGTACCCCGCTCGCGTAGGGACGGCCGCCCTCGGCCGTCCAAGCCGCGCGCAGCTCGGCAGTTGCCTGTGGACACAGCGGCGACTAAGAGTTTCGTGTCAAACCCGATCCAGTTCGTGCAACGCCCGTTCGTTCTTGACATTGCCAGTGTTCAGCGTAGTGGCTGGTTCAAACAGTATGATCCAGCATTCCTTCTCGGCAACCGGACGGTGCTCCACTCCGCGCGGCACTACGATAAACTCGCCCTCTTCGATCCATTCATGGCGGTCGCGGAAATCCATGCGGAAGCGGCCCTTCACCACCAGGAACATCTCGTCTTCGTGCTCATGATGGTGAAATACGAACTCGCTGTTGAATTTCACGAACTTGATGTACTGGCCGTTGAGCTCGGCAGCGATACCGGGCTTGTAGTATTCGGTGATCTTGGCAAACTTTTCGGCGATGTTGACTTTGGACATGGGAGAATGGCCCGCTGGTACGATTTCAGATGGCGCATCACGCCCGCGGGTCGCAGGAAATTTGGCTGACGGCTGAAAAGGTGGCCGAGCTGCGCTCGGGCTTGGACAGCCGGGGGCGGCTGTCCCTGCGCAACCTTGGACGGGCGTGGGCGCCCGTCCCTACACAAAAAAGACAGCCGCCAGCTCGCGCTGACGGCTGAATGCTGATAGCTCCCTAGAATCCCGTTATCCCCGCGCTCGGGTGCCCACCGCGCAGCATCACCCGCACCCCGCGTTGGGTATTCACACGAGTAGTAGTGCTCCAGTCCACTTCGTCGGTGCTGATCACGCCGGTTCCGCCACTGGCGAGTTCATAGCTGATGCGGCCATCCTGATAGATGTAATTACCCACCTCCAGAACCATACCTGTCTTCAGCACAAACACTGGCACTCCCGGAGCAGTTCCAGAAAGTCGCGAGTCTTTGGCAACATAGCTGGCGTAGGTGACCTGCGGAATCTCTTGTGCGATCGGCGGCTCGCTGTCGGTGGCTCTTACGTTGCGCACCGCCAGTTGAGGAATGGCGTTGTCCCCCGGCCCGGCGCCAGCGCCCTGGTAAGAGCCCTGATAATACGAGTCGTTCTGCACCGCCGGACGTCCAAAGAAATGCCAGTCGGGGCCGTTGGTCGCCGAGACTTGCGGGATTTGCACGTCATCCATCAGGCGCAGCGTGAGCATGCTCTCGCCCTTGAGCGTGGGACGCGGCCCGCGTGCGGGCAGCATGATCACCTTCCACGGCCACAGCGGCGGCAGCATCCATTCGACGATGTCGCGTCTGGCGTGCCCCTTGCCCCGGATGTCGCCTTCTTTATCGACCTTGTAGCCGCGCGTCGCGATCACCTTCGCATCCAGCGGCATATCGCCGTTCGGCAATCCGATGCGATCAAACATCAGCTTCATGTTGCCCTTGCCCCACAAATGTCCCGGGTCCTGGGCCGATTCGAGATGTCCAACCAGATAGCTGCCGC